>ENA-OSEO01005885-OSEO01005885.1-sediment-metagenome-genome-assembly--contig:-NODE-5885-length-11414-cov-5.305107_pt1 | contig 11414 bp, 8 predicted proteins | sample MGYA00237883_ERZ534232 | MGnify/ENA metagenome assembly ERZ534232
TGCAGATTCCCCTATCACGGCTATTCGATCCCCAATGTCAAGGCCTTAGGCCGTGCGATTACCTCTAACCATAGTCAGGGTATCGCTTATCGCGGTTTCGGTTCTACCCAGGCCTATTGCCATTCCGAAGCTTTGATGGATATGCTGGCGGAAAAAGTTGGTATGGATCCTTTCGAATTCCGTTATATCAACCTGGCTAAGCCCGGCGATACCACTATCAACTGCTTCCCCTATCGTGAATATCCGTATGTTGAGATATTTGATAAAGCACGTCCGATTTATGAAGAATATAAGGCCGAGGCGGAAAAAGCCCGCGCCGAAGGTAAATTGCGCGGCGTAGGTATCGGCTGCGGCGGTTTCCATGTCGGATTTGGCATTATCGATGTTGCCGAAGTAGCGTTGGAATTGAATGCTGACGGTACTTTCACTCACTTCAGCACTTGGGAAGACTGCGGCCAGGGCGGCGACATCGGCGCATTGACCCATGCCATGAAAGCTCTTGAGCCGTTGGGAGTTAAAGACGGACAGGTAAAACTGGTTATGGGCGACACCAAAACTTGCCCGGACACCGGTATGGCGGCTGCCAGCCGTTCGCACTTAATGGCCGGCATGGCGACAATCAATGCGGCAAATCAGCTGATGGATGCCATGAGAAAGCCTGACGGCACTTACCGCACCTATCAGGAAATGGTTGCCGAGAATATCCCGACCAAGTATATCGGTCGCCACGATATGCAAAATGAAAATATTATTGAAATGGACCCCAATAACGGCGCTAACGACAAGAGCGTAACTTATATGTACTGCCTCAATTTAGCCGAAGTCGAAGTTGATCCTGCCACCGGTAAGACAAAGGTCTTGCGCTTTACGGCTGTTGCCGACATCGGCGTGCTTGGTAATAAGCTGGCTGTTGACGGTCAGGCTTACGGCGGTATTGATCATAGCATCGGCTATGCGCTTTCCGAGAATTATTTTGATATAGATAAGCATACTAATATTGTTGCTTGCGGTATTCCCGAAATTGAGGATATCCCGGATGACTTTAATATTATCTATATTGAGAATCCTCGTCCGCGCGGTCCGTTCGGCTCCTCCGGTTGCTCCGAAAATCGCGGCGGCTCCTGTGGAGATTCCAAGGGGTGTATCGTAGGGTTCTTCTTCGAGCGATTCATAGGGTATCTTGTACATCTTGATCAACTTGGCCAGCTCTCTGGTTACAATAACGGCGTCGGTTGTCTGCATGCCCCTTACTGAAAGAGTTTCTCTACCCTTTTCATCTTTTTTTGCTGTACAGGGCATTATCGAGACCAGATAGATATCTTCGGGTTTCTTCCCGATCTTCTCGGCGAAATATGTCTTGATAAGGGCACTCATCATTTCCTGTGGTGACTTGGCCGATGAAAGATTCTGGGTAAATTCCGGGTAGAGCTTCTCCATCATATTGACCCATCCCGGACAGCAGGAGGTGAACATCGGGAACTTACCACCCTCTTTCACCCTTTCCAGGAGTTCCGAACCCTCCTCAATTATCGTAAGGTCGGCCGTGAAATTTGTGTCGAAGACATAATCAAAACCCAGTCTTCTCAGTGCGGCGACCATTTTGTCGGTACTTATCGATCCGGGTAGCTCACCAAACTCTTCGGAAAGTGCCACACGTACAGACGGGGCCGTCTGGGCAACTAGAACCTTGTCGTGTTTGCGAAGAGCGGTGATGACATCTCTGAATTCCATTCTTTCGGTTATCGCGCCGACCGGGCAGGCAACGGAGCACTGTCCGCAATTTATGCAATCTGTAGCGGCGATAGGTGCACCCAGAGCCGGTAGTGGAAGTACGTGGTAGCCCCTGTTGACTGGCGATAGTATCGACAGTCCCTGGAGTTCATCGCAGGCTCTGACGCATCTTCCACAATCTATACACTTGTTCATGTCCCTGAAGAGCGATGGACTGGAAGTGTCGTAAGAGACGTTCCTCAAGGTTTTGGGGAACATGTCCTTCACGTCGTACTGGTATATTAGGTCCTGAAATTCACATCTGCCGTTGACATCGCAGGTCATACACTCGTTCGGGTGATTGGAAAGAAGAAGACCAAGATTAAACCTTACAGCTTTGTTCACTCTCTCGGAGCTGGTTTTGATTTTCATTCCATCCGACACCTGTGTCGCGCAGGCCGGCGAAAGATTTCTCGCTCCCTCGACTTCAACAACACAGACCCTGCACGAACCCACGACCGACAGGGACGGGTGGTAGCAAAGCGTTGGGATGTTTATCCCGGCGTCACGGCAGGCTTCGAGAATACTCTGATTTTCCTTTACCTGATAATCCTTGCCGTTGATGGTGATAGTAACGGGCACCTATAGCACCTCCTTAGAAAATCTTCAACAGATATATAGAACGGAAAAAGATTGTGATTTTTCTATCAAATTGATTCTAGCACAAGCGGTGCACAATATGCCAGATAAAAGGTTAAAATTATTATATCAAAATAAACGAAAGGCCAGACCGAAGCCTTGAAAAAAACAGTATCGTACACAGTGAGCGTTCACAGGTAAACTTTTTATTGAAAGTGCCGGAGCGAAATGGTTGAACCGGACGAACAATCTACGGTCGATTTAGTGTCATAATAATAGAGACTTCTCTTTGGCGTGATGCCAGAGAAGATTATAATGTTGTTGTACAGTTTTCTCTTCTATGGAGGTTGTGCGGTATGAGAAAATGGTTCTTCTGGGCTCTTTTGATGGTAGTAGTGATGGTGGTTTTCGCGATCAGGCTACTGCCAGATATGCTTAACAAGCCACCGGTGTTGAACATTCCCGATCTGATAATCGATGAGGGAGCCGTCCTGACCATCGATTTGCACGATTATTCGAGTGATGAGAAAAAGAGTTTGCTCGTCTTCCAGAAGATCTCCGGACCCGGCGAGATAAAAGGTAATCTATACACGTTTTCTCCAACCTTTCAGCAATCTGGTAAGCATTCGGTGAGCATCACAGCCAGTGACCAGAGCGATCAAATCGCAGAAGAAACTTTCATCATCGAAGTCAGGGAAGTTAACCGTCAGCCGACCTTTGCCTTGCCGTCGCTAACTTTAGGAAAAGGCGAGATGGTTTCCATAAACCTGGATGATTATGCGAAAGATCCAGACCTAGATACTTTGATTTACTCGATAGAAATGGGTGGCGGTCAGATAATTGGCAGCAGTTATACCTATAAACCGTCTTTTTCAAATTCCAGAGAAGAAACTGTCAGTATAAGGGTGTCCGACGGAAGGGGAGGAATTGCAACATCGGTACTCAAACTCTCCGATAGGGATTTCATCGCTTCCATTGATCAACAATCGCAGCGTGCCACCGATACCACAGCGCAGGGGACAGCTGCAACCGGAACGGATACGCAGGTACAGACACCGATAGCCACCAACAATCCGCCGGTGGTATCTGTTCCAGACCAGAGGATGAACCAGGGTGGAACTCTTGCGATAGATCTGAAGGGCTTTGTCATCGACAAAGACAACGATGCGATTACGATAAGGAAAGTATCGGGACCGGGAACGCTGGAGCGAACACTGTACTCATATTCGAGTCCCCCCAACGATAGCGGTCAGAAGGTGGTAGAGCTTGAAGTCTCCGACGGAAAGACCACAGTGCGATCCAGCTTCAAAATTGATGTGATAGCTCAGAACAGGTCGCCAATCGCCGTCGATATTCCCCAGAACTCCGTAGTACAGGGCCAGACTTTTTCACTCAATCTCAACAACTATTTCAGCGACCCCGATGGCGATCCGCTGTCGTACCAGATCCTGAGTGGACCGGGAAACATTCAAAATGGTTTTTTCACTTTCCAATCGCAGACCACAGGCCTCTTCTCAACTACCATCAGGGCTTCCGATGGTAAGGGAGGAACTGTTGACAGAACTGTAACAGTCAATGTTCAGGCTTCCAATAGACCTCCCGTTATCTCGATAACTCCTAGAAGAATCGCCGAAGGAGAAGTCCTGACGATCGACCTTGCGGCCAGTTCTTCAGATCCAGACAACGACAGGTTGAGCTACACCCTTGTATCGGGGCCGGGAACTGTTCAGGGTAGCGTCTATACGCTTAGGACGGACTTCAACTCGGCCGGAAACTACTCGGTGGTTATCAGGGTCGACGATGGAAAGGGAGGTAACACAACTGGCTCCTTTGCCGTAGAAGTCAGGGATGTCAACAGACCACCGTTGCTGGAACTCTCAGGTATAACCGTTCCGGAAGGTTCAACGTATGTAGTCGATCTCTCGAAGGTTTCTTCGGATCCAGACGGCGACGCTCTTACCTACTCTATAGTGCAGGGAATTGGAAGGATAGAGAACAACAATTACATTGTGGAGCCAGACTACGACGACTATGGTTTCTATACAGTGGTGATAAGGGCTTCAGACGGCAAAGGGGGTCAGGTTTCATCTACTTTCGATCTTCTAGTAGCGGACACTAACAGGGCACCACTATTCACGATACCTGATCAGACAACGATGTCCACCAGAACATTGAGGCTGGATCTCAGGGAGTTCAGCAGCGACCCGGATGGAGATTATCTCAGGTACGAACTGGTTTACGGGCCGGGTTTGTTGACCGGAAGCATTTACTCCTTCACTCCCGAGGGACTCGGCACAAGTACGGTCATGTTGAAGGCCAGCGACCTGAAGGGCGGCGAAACGACTACCACATTCACAATTACGGTCAGGTAATTGAGGATTGAAATGAGATATCGATCAAAAAATGCGATTGCGCAAATGGAAAACATACTATAACTTCTTCCTGGTTTGTAATCTCGAAGGGTAAGCATCTATAAAGCCATAGGAAGCGTTAATCGAGTTCCAAGGATGGAATTCAGCTGTTTACGCCCCTAAAGACTCTATTGTATAATGAGGCTGTGTTTTATCAATCACTGCTGAGGAGGAATTTTGAATGAAGTTTTCAGGACTAACGATCGGTGTTCCAAAGGAGATTCTGGCCCGCGAAAAGCGTGTCGCGGTCACCCCGGATGTTGCCAAGAAATTCGTGGATAATGGTGCGAAGTTTCTGATCGAGAGCCACGCTGGAGAAGGTGCCTTCTTTTTTGACGAAGATTACGCCGCTGTCGGAGCCGAGGTAGTATCCAGCGCACAAGAGGTCTATTCGAGGGCCAATCTCATTCTCAAGGTCAAGGAACCGCAGTTCAATAATGATCTGGGGAAGCATGAAGCCGAACTGGTAAAAGAAGGCGGAACGATTGTGGCTTTCCTTCATCCGGCTCATGATGTCAACCACAAGTCTATCAAGATTCTTGCAGAAAGAGGTATCACGAGTTTCACTCTGGACAGCATACCGAGAATTTCGAAGGCTCAGTCTATGGATGCGCTCACTTCTATGAGCACCATCGCAGGCTACAAATCCGTGATCTTCGGTGCCAACCGCATCAAGAAGTTCATACCCATGATGCCGACATCGGCCGGTATGATACCGCCCTCCGAAGTGATCGTCGTCGGTGTAGGAGTTGCCGGTCTTCAGGCTATCGCAACGGCCAAGAGGCTTGGAGCAAAGGTCAAGGCTCTCGATATAAGACCAGAAGCGGCAGCTCAGGCCAAATCTCTGGGTGTCGAAGTAATCCCATTCGATGTTCCTCAAGAACTCGCCATTGGCAAAGGTGGCTATGCAAAGAGGTTGCCTAAAGAGTGGTACGTGAAGGAACGCGAAATTCTCGCCAAACACCTTTCAACATGCGATATCCTGATACTCTCGGCCTTGATACCCGGCGAGGTCGCCCCCACACTGGTTACCAAAGAGATGGTCGATACTATGAAGAAAGGTTCGGTCATAGTAGATATCGCGATCGATCAGGGTGGTAACTGCGAGGTTACGCACGAAGGTGAGGAATACGATTACAACTCCGTATGGACAATCGGAATATTGAACATCCCGGCAACACTTTCCATAGATTCGACCAGAATGTTCTCGAGCAATATCTGGTATTTCGTCGATAATCTCGTAAAAGATGCGAAGATCAATGTCGATATGGACGATCAGATAATTCGTGAGACTCTGGTGACTCGTGGAGGTTCAATTGTTCACCACGGAACGCTTCTGTCGATGGGACTTATAAACGAATAGTCGTAAAGTATCAGGAAGGAGGATTTCTATGCTCGTTGCTTTGCTGATTTTTCTACTCGCCTGTGCAATCCTCGGATACAGGATAATATCGTCGGTGCCTTCGCTGTTGCATACACCCCTTATGTCGGGTATGAATGCACTTTCTGGCATCACGGTTCTGGGTGCCATCGCAGTTTTCGCGACTGTTGATTCCGGGATTGTGCGTTTCTTGAGCGGTACAGCTCTTTTTATGGCCATGATAAACGTTGTGGGAGGTTTCTGGGTGACGGACCGGATGCTGAAAATGTTCAACACCAGCGGCAGGAGAAAGGGCGAATGAGCGTCATAATTATTTCCGCGATCATAATAGCCGGATTCATTGTTCAGATAAGATTGATGCAATCTCCTAAAACCGCCCTGCTTGGAAACCGGATCGGCGCTATCTTCATGGCCGTGGCAGTACTGTACACGATAATCGCATACGGCGGCATAGGAAATCCTTCTTTGTGGCTATGGTTGATAGTCGGGGGCGCGGCCGGAGTGTGGTTAGGACAGATAGTCAAGATGATACAGATGCCTCAGATGGTAGGTGTATTGAACGGTTTCGGAGGTGCAGCCTCCGCTCTGGTGGCCGTCGCGGGAAGCGTTCAGTACCCCGAAAATGCCGTCTGGTATCTCTGGCTGACAGCCTCTTTGGCTTTGGCGGTAGGTATGCTGACTTTCACGGGTAGCCTTGTGGCTGCGATGAAGCTCCAGGGAATGATATCTGGAAGACCGGTTCGTGTCGATAAAAACGGCCAATCGCAGAAGGGACTGCTGATCGCCGGAGCGGCAGTAATTCTCTTTAGTATAATTTTCACCGGCGTATTCAACCTCTGGCTTGTTTTGCTGGCTATCGTATCGGGTATCTACGGAGTGATAATGGCTCTTCGAGTGGGCGGGGCCGATATGCCGGTCGTTATCTCCCTGCTTAACTCCTTCTCGGGAATTGCGGCTTCGATCACAGGTTTCGCCGTGGAAGACCCTCTTCTGGTTGGTGTCGGGGCGATTGTCGGCGTCTCCGGTCTTATACTCACCAGAATAATGTGCAAAGCCATGAACAGAAGTCTTTCGGCCGTTCTCACGGGAATAACGACTGTCATGGCTCAGGCTCGTCAGGAAAGCCCGGTCCGGCCACAGTCTCCATCAATCGATCTACCTAAAGTCGCCGAAAATAAGACTGGACTCTCAGCGGTGGTGGGAAATGCCAGGAGAGTGATAATAGTTCCCGGTTACGGCATGGCGGTGGCGCAGGCTCAGGACAAGGTCAAGGAACTGATAGACAAACTCGAGCAATCGGGAAAAGAGGTCAAGATCGGCATTCACCCGGTTGCCGGGAGAATGCCGGGCCACATGAACGTTTTGCTGGCCGAGGTGGGCATCGACTATGACAAACTGTACGATATGGAGACCATAAATCCGGAATTCGAGAAGACCGACCTGACGATTGTTGTGGGTGCCTGTGATGTGGTCAACCCTTCCGCCAACACGGCCGAGGATACACCGATATACGGAATGCCCATACTGGAAGTTGACAAGTCCAGGCACATAATCGTATGCAATCTAGACGAAAAGCCCGGTTATTCAGGTGTGGAGAACTCTCTCTACTCTATGGAAAATGTGACCACCATCTGGGGCAACGCCTCTGAAACCGTTCCCATCATCACACGTGCCTGTAACTGAAGGCGCTTTCATTTGAATGGAAACAGACGCCGCCAGTGGCGTCTGTTTTTTGTTGTGCAACCGACTGTCAATGGGTGGTATGATGGTATTCTATCCAGGGGGTGGAAAAAATGAAGAACGCTGTTTACGCACAATCGGGGGGAGTGACGGCCGTAATCAACGCTTCGGCCTACGGCACAATCGTTGCCGCTTTTGGGAGTCGTGATATCGCTAGGGTCTTTGCGGGCGTCAACGGGATCAAGGGAATACTGAACGAAGAGCTCTTCGACTTGACCGACGAAAAGCGGAGTGAGATAGAAAGAATCCCATACACTCCCGGTGCGGTCTTTGGTTCTTGCAGAACAAAGCTGGAGAAGGACGAAGACTTCGAAAGGCTTTTCAAAGTCTTCGATGCTCACTCGATAGGTTATTTCTTCTACAACGGCGGCAACGATTCTATGGATACGGCTTACAAGATACATAGAAAAGCTCTGGAAATGAACTTTCCACTGAGAGTTGCCGGTGTACCCAAGACTGTCGACAACGACTTGCTTCACACCGATCATTGCCCTGGTTACGGTTCTGCAGCCAAGTTCACGGCCATCTCAATACGTGAAGCCACCAGAGACCTGAAATCTATGTACAGCGATTCGACGAAGGTGTTCATAATGGAGTCGATGGGCCGTCACGCAGGATGGTTGGCAGCATCGGCAGCCCTAGCCGGTATAGATCAACTTCAAGGACCGCAAATAATTCTACTTCCGGAGGTGGCCTTCAATCCAGAACCCTTCCTTGGAAGGATAGAAGAGGTTATCAAAACCGATGGATACTGCTCCATAGTTGCTTCCGAGGCCCTCAAGGGGAGCGACGGGAATTATTTGTCCACGGCCGGCTACTACGACGCCTTCGGAAATGTTCAGCTGGGCAAGATCGGCCAGTATCTGGAGAGGCTGGTGAGGGAAAGCTTGAAATGCAAAGTTCATGTTGCGCTTCCAGATTATCTCCAGAGATCTTCAAGGCATATAGCCAGCCTTATAGACTGGCAGGAGGCTATAGAAGTTGGAGCCTTCGCCGTCAAGGAAGCGGTGCGCGGAAAGAGCGGATTCATGGTTTCCATAGAGCGGACTTGCGACAGACCCTATCTCAAGGAGCTAGAATGCGTCGATCTCTCGCAGGTCGCTAACGGAACGAAGTCTCTTCCGGAGAGCTTCATTTCCGAAGATGGTTTCTATGTGAGCGACAGTTTTTTATCGTACGCGCTTCCGTTGATCCAGGGAGAGGCACCGAACCTCTTTCTTCATGGATTGCCTATCTATGAAAACATGGCCAAGATCAAAGTCAGAAAGAAATTGTAAGAAAGTGTCCCCGATCGACCACACTGGAAGATCGGGGATATACCTATACTATGAGATCCGAGAAGAGCTGCAAATACTGGTAGAGATGTCGGGTACTTAGGAAAGCTCTCCGGGCTATCTCATAACCTTTGTTGCCCATTTCCTCGGCCATTAAGGGGTTTTCGAGGATCTTCCCGGTATATTCGATAGCCTCATCGATACTGTTTACCAGGTAACCGTTGACACCGTGATGTACTTGCAGCGGAATACCTCCAACGTTTCCACCGACAACAGGTGTCCTCTTCCACATCGCCTCGCTCATAGTCAATGCAAAGCCCTCTCTGAGAGATTTTTGGATCACAACATCGCTTAATCTCTGTGAAGCGTTGACTTCGATATCCCCGATTCCCTGGAAATTCGACAGAATTTTCACATCGTAGTCCATGCCGATGTATCTGAGGAGATCTTCATAAATCTTCCAGCCTTCGGGGTCATCGGAGGCCATGGAACCTATCATGAGTAACTGGAGACCTTCGAATTTCTTTTTCAACCCTCTATAGACATCTACAACTCCCATCGGATCTTTCCAGGGATCAAATCTGGAAACTTGCGTTATGATGGGTCTGCGTATATCCACGCCCAGTTTCTTTACCGCATTGGTCAATTCAACATCTGAAAGATCTCTGTTTTTGTTGCTGAGCGGGTCTATGGAGGGAGCTATTTCGTAGATCTCCCCGATGGGAATTCCCTCTTTTGCGTAACTCTTAAGGGTAAAGATCCCGGCGTCGTACGAGGTAAGAAAGGAATTTAGATATTCCCAGAAAATCGGATTGGGAGAGGATGTGTCGATATGGCATCTCCAGACGAGTCTGGAGTTTCCAAAGTCTGCGAAGAGAGGAAGTCCAACCGGCTGCGGGTCGTGTATCACTACGATATCGTACTCGCTGGCCTCAATGAAGCGTGCATTCTCTTTGGCCACACTTTCGAAAAGGCTGCGGTCTTTCTGCGAAAGGATATCTTCTTTTCCCTGAAGGGCGTTGTGCATACGTTTGGTTAGATCAAAAAACTCAGATGGTGCTTCGATAACTTTCCAGTCAACATCAAGGCCACAATCGTTCATGAGAGGAATCAAAGTATGGAGAATCTCGGCTACCCCCCCACCGAAAGCCGTGGCGTTTATATGTAGTATCCGTGCTCCTCTGAGCTGTTCTGAAAGTCTTTCGATATCTTCTAGAACGGAACTTTCGCTGAAAGACCCATATTCATGAAGGTTTTTTTTCAATGTCTGAACTGTTTTCACCGCTTCACCTCTTTAGATTCTTCATAACAAATACTGGCCCCTGAAGGGGCCAGTATCACGAACGCAATTGTATCAGAATCCCCAGACTATTTCAAAGCCAGTTATGTCTTGTAGATCTAGCGCCAGCTCTTCAAGGGCGGTCTGGGCATTTGAGGTTCCCGAGAGAATGCTGTGAACCGCCTTGAAGAAGAGAGTGGATACTTCGTTGTATCTGGGAGCCGTTGCTGTAGATGGTCTTGCGACAGCGTTTATAAAGACATCGAAGAGTGATCCGAAGAACGGATTTGCCTTGATAACTTCATAGTCTGCATAGAGAGCCTGTATAGTCGGGTTCATCGAACCTTCGACGGCTCTGAGCTTCTGAATCTCGTAACCGGCCATGAATAAAGCCATATCTGCCGCTTCTTTTGGATTTTTACTGTACTTGCTGACAGAAAGTTGCCAGCCTCCAAGCGTTGCCGCTCCATTTCCACTCTTGCCAGCCGGAAGCGGTGAAACGTCGAACTTACCGGCGACATTGCTATCGGGGCCTTTGCTAAGACTGTAGCAATAGGGCCAGTTCCTCATGAAAGCTGCGTTTCCCGTTTGCCATACTGCCCTTGCATCTTCCTCGGCGAAGGTCAGAACTCCTGATGGTGATATGGTGCCGATCCAGCCAGCGACCTTTTCGAGTATTTCGACGGCGTTGGCATTGGCGATAGTTATCTTCTTGTCGGGACTTATAATAGTACCTGCGTCGTTAGATGCCAGCCACTCCAGAGCATCGCATGTTAGTCCTTCGTAAGCGTTACCCTGCCATACGAAGCCCCAGAAGTCGGGGTTGGTTTTTCTTTCGCCTTCCTGAATGATCTTTGCTGCACTCTCAAGTTCGTCCCAGGTGGTGGGCGGTTTAAGTCCGTACTTCTCTAGCAGGTCGGTTCTGTAATAGAGTAATCCAGCATCGGTGAACCAGGGAATGGCAACGAGCTTACCATCGA
>ENA-OSEO01005886-OSEO01005886.1-sediment-metagenome-genome-assembly--contig:-NODE-5886-length-11414-cov-4.764223_pt1 | contig 11414 bp, 6 predicted proteins | sample MGYA00237883_ERZ534232 | MGnify/ENA metagenome assembly ERZ534232
TTACTGAAAATCAGGATGAATAGAGAACTCTCCTTGACTGAACTTTTCTAATCTATGCAAATATGAAACAGTACCTAGATTAACTACGAATAAACTGTGGTTTTTGTTGAAATTTGATTCGAACTGACCCACCCCCTTTAATTCCCCCTCCTTTCACTGGGCAGGAGGGGGTGAAGGGTTATGAAGCTGACGTTCGCAAAAGATGCCAGTTTGTTTTCTTTAAATCGTCAAGCTATTTGACAATCATCGGCAGGTAGAGCTTTTCGGGCTGCCAGGCCATCACCCCTTGCGAGAACTCACTGGTTCCGAGATAATGAACCCCATCAAACTCTGTAGCGGTGGCTGTCAGGCAGGGACCGATGATATGTAAGGGGTAAAAATCCGTTATTTCTTCGATCACACCATATCCATTTGAATCCGTTGTGACAGGATTTGAAAAGAAAATCTGCTTTCCCTCTCCATAACCACTTGGGCTGCAAAATGCACTGCTGAACACTTGAATGTAGTAAGTCGTACTTGGTTTTGAAGCAATGCTAACATCAAACATGACTTGTTTTGCTTCACCAATTGGTGTGACCTCGACATTGGATATGATCGGGAAATTTTGCAGCCCATTGGGTCCGGAATCAGCATCAGGCGGGTCGTCGTTGGGCGTTACTCCATCATTGTCCAGGTCAATGCCCAAAAGAGAGTTGTTATAGATATGGTTGTTTAAGATCGGCACCATTGAAGAATCTCTGATAATGTTAATGCCATTTCTAAAGTTAGTGATTGTGTTGAATGAAATTTCAGGATAGCCAATGGCATTTTCAACCCAGATCCCATCGTGATCTGCCTCATTGGGAAACACGAAGCCGCTTCTTGAGATACCTATAAAATTATGTTTGATCATCAAATTTGTATTGTTGATGCCATTGCTTTCTACCGAAATCCCTTGCGGAATCACATTGCCGTAAGCAGGAGAATCGCCGCCAATCATGAGATAAGGACTGTCAAAAACTCTTATGTCGCCATATTGGTTAGGCATATAGACAGTGCCAGCTGCATTAGCGCTGAAGGTGTTTCCTCGAATGGTAGCGGCAGACGAGCGTTCAATATAGATACCTACATCCTTATTACCTGCAATCAAGTTCTTATGGGCAAGATAATCTCCACCGATAACTAAGGGACCCAGGCTATTCTCAACCTCTATCCCATGTTTATAGTTATAAGCTGAGGTTGTATCATCAGCCATGCCAATATAATTGTTACGAATGACGATTTGGGTATTGATTTTTTCGTTGTTGATGTAAATACCGGAAAGACCATTACCAGCGATCACGTTGCCATCCGCGGCATTGTCACCCCCGATGAAGAGATTATTATCACCCAAAATATCAGGATCGTCATCCACATTAATACCATTAGTGTTGCCATCCCTTGATTCTGTGTAGGGGTTGTAACCGATATAGTTACCAGTGATATGAACATCGCCGTGTCCGTATCCACCCATGACCCAAATCCCGGGAGCATTATCAATGAAGACATTGTTCTTGATCACATCGGTCCCATTAAAATAAATCGTAATTCCGAAGCCGCCGAAATCCTCAAAGATCAGCCCTTCGATGGTTGTATCCTGATCCCCATTAATCAGTAAACCCATATAACTGTTACCATTGATTGTGATCTGCATGGTTGGGTCACTATTGATCAGGTTGGCATTGGTATTTTGGGGTAAGTGGTCATGCAAAACGATGGTCGCTGGGGAATAAAGATCAAAATATATATTCACCGTATGCCCAACCAAGGTTAATGGTTTGGATTGTTCCAAGGCAGCCCGGAGAGTACAGTGCCCTGAAATATCCGCGCACACGTTATCACCCAGATTTGCGTCTTGAGTGTCATCGGTACTGTCAACAATAAAATCAATTATCTCGAAAGCGGATGCGGGTTCCGGATTGACGAAAACAGAGAGAATCAGAACTACACATAGTAAAACTTGATGGAACGCTCTAAATTTCATGGCAGCTCTCCTGAACTATTCGGTTTTGATTAGAAAAATAACGGATATATGTAGCTAAATTATATCAATAAATCCACCTATCAATGAGAATTTTGAGTACAAGAAATTTGAGTACCAACTATAGATAGTGAAACTCATTAACCTGGCAATAACGGTCATCTTAAATATTGTTATGGCAGCGTCATAGGGTTGGGTTGGAAGGCTATTACGCTATGAGTCTACTAAACTTCGCCTTAGGCTGCCATTCCTGCAAGCTTTTTGCCGACTAAATCTGGGTTGTGCCGCTTATTCGAAAAAGATTTGATTCCATCTAACAAGCTTTTCCTTGAATAAAAGAAGGAGGATTGGGTGAGATCTTTCAAATATCCCGCTCAACTCTCCTGCTAAACCAAGCCTGAAAAACTTTCCGCGATTAAATCAATCCGTTCGCCTGACCCACCATGGCAAAGGTCTCCAGGACGCGTTCCAATTGCGGGCGGGTGTGGGTGGCCATGTAGCTGGTGCGCAGCAATTGCCGCCCAGGGGCGGTGGCTGGGGCAATGACAGGGTTCACGAACACGCCGGCGTCAAACAGATCGCGCCACATCTTGAAGGTGCGGTCGTTGTCTCCGATGATGATCGGGATAATGGGCGTCACAGAATGGCCGGTATCAAACCCAAGCGCTTTGAATCCCTCACGCATGAAGTCGCCGTTGGCTTTGAGATTGGCAAACATCTCAGGCTCATCGCGCATGACCTGCAGTGCCGCCAGGACGGTGGCGGTGTTAGCAGGCGGGATGCTGGCGCTGAAGATCAAACTGCGGGCATGGTGCTTGATGTAGTCGATCACGGGGAAATCGCCAGCCACAAAACCGCCAATGGAGGCAAAGGACTTGCTGAAAGTGGACATGATCAGGTCCACTTGGTCCGTCACGCCAAAATGCGCGGCGGTGCCATGACCCTCACCGAGAATACCCATGGCATGGGCGTCATCAACCATCAGACGCACACCGTACTTTTCGCACAAGGGAATAATCTCGGGCAGGGGGGCAATATCACCTTCCATGCTGAAAAGTCCATCCATGACCAATAATTTTCCGGCCTCATCGGGCAGGCTTTTGAGCACACGCTCGAGATGCCCAACGTCGTTGTGGCGGAAGCGTTCGATCTTGCCCATACCCAAGCGGGCCCCATCGACGATGCTGGCGTGGTCTTCTTTGTCGAGGATAACGACATCTTCCTTGGCGATCAGAGAGCTAATCGTGCCGAGATTAACCTGCATACCGGTAGAGAAAACCAGAGCGGCTTCCTTGCCAACCCACTCAGCCAGCTCTCGCTCGAGCTCTTCGATGATGGTCATGTTGCCATTCAGAAAGCGCGAACCGGTACAGCTCGTGCCGTAGAGGTCGATGGCATTTTTTGCGGCTTCCCGCACTTTGGGATGCATGGTGAGCCCCAGGTAGTTGTTGGAACCGCACATAATGATCCGGCGACCTTCAAAAATGACTTCTGTACCTTCGCTGCGATCAAGGGGGATGAAGTAAGGGTAAGTGCCGGCTTTGCGGGCAACTGCCGCGTCTTCATATCTGTTACACTTAGTAAATAAATCCATAAAATTCCTTTTCTAATCTTGTTAATTAACGCTGAACAACAGGATTCGGTTCGTTTTATTATAATTACCAAACCAAGAGATGATGTTAAGATGCGTTAATCTGCTCGGACTGATCTTTTGGACTGAATATTGCAACTGCTAAGGCAAAGAAAAAGTAAAGGAAGTGACTATGAAAAAGATAATCCCTGTTCTCCTGATTTGTTTGATGCTTGCTGCGTGCAATTATCCCACAGATGAGCTAAGCAGTGAGGAGATCGTGCAGACCAACGTCGCGTTGATCCTGACCAACGCTCCGGAAACCACTTTGATTCCTGTCCCGACCCGGGAAGAGGAAAGTCCTCCAGCAACTGCCGAGCCAGCCACGGAGGTTGTTCCGGAGCCGACCGAAACGGAAGCTGTCGCTGCCACCCCAGAGCCGCAACCAAGCGCCACCAACACTCCTGAACCAACGGCGACTGCTACCGCAGCCCCCACTGCCACTCCTGAGCCGGCAAATGGTGACCCCGTGGCGCAGCTCGGCGAGCCGGATTTCCTCGAAGATTTTTCTGCTGCTGGCGGCTGGCCTTATGAAGACGATTGGTTCATGATAACTGTTTCCGGTGGGCAATTGCACGCCTTCTCAAAGGGCACGCCCTACTGGAGCAGCTGGTACACCACCTACCCCGAAGTGAAAGACGCCTATTTTGAGACGACCATCACCCGCCCGAACTGCAGCGGGCAGGATCGCTTTGGGCTCGTGATCCGCTGGGACGAGTCCCAGGAGTTTTACTACATGGGCGTCACCTGCGACGGCACATGGGGCTTCAGCTTTTACACGAAGAACAATCAAATCATCAATATTGTCGATTATCAGAGCAGCGACGCTTTCAGACCAGCCAATGAAGCCAATCGCATCGGTATCCTGGCGAAGGGTGATCAATTTGAATTCTTTATCAATGGCATAAAGGTGGGATCTGCGACGGATAGTCGCTTGCCGGATCCCGGAACCTTCGGTTTTATCTCGATGTCTGCCGGCACGGTCAATTTCAAGACCAGCGTGGATAAATTGGAGTATTGGGAACAGTAGTTGATTATGATTTGAATTATGGGCGACCGAAAAGGTCGCCCTTTTTATTGGAAGAGCGGAAGCAGGAGGAGAGCCGGATGGAACCCCATTCCCTACGCGCAGGGGCAGGTGAAACGCAATCCGGCCTACATCTGGCAGCCTATCCCAGGGAACGAAGCCCTGCCCTGGTAGCGAAGCGGATAGGGTGTCCCGTTCCAATTCGTAGCCAGCCATAGCGGGCGAATTCGATAGAAGTTGTTGGTGGGTTGGCTATGATTAAGCTTGCTCTTGTAAACATTCATTGACGCCAACCCACCCTACAATTTGCACCCGGAACGGCGCATACCTTGCCTTGTGCCCGCGTAGCAGGGTATTGCGAGCACATCCACCTACCTTACAAGTTGCATCCGGAACGGCGCAAGACCGTTCCCTACGGCTGTGAGCTGCTTTTTGTAGGGAACGCGGCTTGTCCCGTTCCGCCTCATTCTATGTTAATGTGAGCATCATAATGTCAGGTCAAAGGATCGCATACTCTACGAGCACGATGACCTGACCTACGGCTAGGACTACCGTTTGATAGTCACACGGGTCAATACTCATACAACTCCCTCGTCTTGTTTGTGCACACATATTTTAGATTGCCGCGACCTTTGCCAAATTACTGCTTGGCACCACATAAAATTTTTCCCGGCAAAGGTCTCGCAATGACAGTTAAAATTAAGCACGAAACAAAATGCCCGTCAGGGAATTAGCATTAATACCGGTGCTCCGTCAAAACATTGTCCTTGGATTGGTTTACGTCGATCTGGTGTTTAATCTGTCATTGCGAACCTCATTTGTGACACGTAGTGTACTATTTCGTAAGCAATCTAAATGACCCCAATTAAGAAGTAGGTCAGGCGCACTTATCCCACTACCCCACCATTTCAACCTATTCCTTGCAGGGCGAATCGTGAAAAGCCCTGGGGGTGGGTCAGTGCCCGTAGGGTATTGAGGACCCCATGACATTTATCATCGTTGTCATCCTGAGGAACGAAGGATCTTGCCCCTCTGCCATTAAGATTCTTAGTTGTAAGGCGTGGTATGTGTTCGGTTTGTCGGAGTGAGCCCGCAACACATCCCCTGCAAGCCCACATCCACCAGCGGTCTCATTCCGACCTACAAGAGGCATGCTTGTCATCCTGAGGAACGAAGTTTGTCGGTGGGTTGGCTATGATTAAGCTTGCTCTTGTAAACATTTAATGACGCCATACCCTGCTTCGCGGGCACATGGACCTACCCTACAATTTGCAATCGGAACGCCGCATACCTTGCCCTGTGCCCAATTAGCAGGGTATTGCGGGCACATGGATCCGCCTTACAAGGTGCACCCGAAACGGCACATGGACCCAAGATACAACAAAATGCATTAAAGCAAAGGTTTGGAAGGGTATCCTGGCAGGGAATTTGATACAATTGCACGAGAGGTTTTTATGGCTGAAAATTACATGATTCACCCAGAATTGGATGGCGCATCTTTTGCCTATCAAGGTGGAAAGACGGGTTTCTTGTTGCTGCACGGCTTCACTGCCACAACCACCGAAGTGCGTCCATTAGGCGAGCGCTTACACGCTGCAGGGCACACCGTAAGCGCGCCGTTATTACCCGGGCACGGCACCCACCCGGATGATTTGAACAATGTCCGCTGGCAGGATTGGCTCCAAACCGCAGAAAGTGAATATGAAAAGTTGCGTGAGCAATGCAATGAGGTATGGGTGGCAGGGGAATCGATGGGCGGACTGGTTTGTCTGCTCCTGGCAGCCAAAAACCCAAGCATCAAGGGATTGCTGCTCTACGCGCCAGCCTTGTATGTTAATAATATGAAGGCAGCTTATGTGCTCCAGTATGTTATGAAATATCTCGCAAAGAAACCCAAAAAGGAAGATTTGCTATGGAAAGGCTACAACGTCTATCCGCTAAAAGGTGCCGTTGAGATGTTAAAGCTGCAGAAAGCGGCTCGTAAAGCACTTGGCAAAATAACCCAGCCGACACTGGCTTTTTTCAGCGAAAAAGATGCCACGGTTAAGTTGGCAGCCAGTGATCTTCTGCAAAGAAAGCTCGGTTCCAAAGAACTCGAGCTGGTCATCCTGAAAGAGTCGCCGCATGTTATCCTGCTGGCAAATGAACAGCAGATGGTCATCGATCACTCGCTCAGCTACGTGTCAGAAAAATTGAACGGAAATTCTGTTCAACGACCTTAGATTCAAGGTTTCGGATACACCAATTGGCAATAATGTAAAAACCTTTGACTCTGATGTTTCAGAGGTTTATACTTTTCTGTTTGTCAGCACAAAAAGAAAAGCAGGTTTTGGCTGAATTGGAGTTAGAGTGAGCAAGCAAAAAGAACCCTATATCCCGCTGGATATGCCCAGAGTGCTTGGCAGCAAAAATAAGCTGCTAAGTTTGTGGCATTTAATGCGCGGTTACCATTTTCATTATTTCGTCTCAACGGTCTTTCTCGCCCTGGCGGCGTTTGCGCGCACGGGCATGTATGTCTTTCTGGGCACCTTCATCGACCGCATGATGAACGAAGGTCTGATGGGACCGGAGCTGACACTTTCGGCGCTGACCTTTGGCGCTCTGATTGCCCTGCAGGCACTCTCGAGTTTCATGAGCAGCTGGATGGCTAACTTCACCGCCGAGAACTCCACCCGCCGGCTGCGCGATTACCTCTTCGATCATATCCAGAGGCTTTCATACAGCTATCACTCAGAGTCAAAGACGGGTGATCTGCTTGAGCGTGCCACCTCCGATGTGGACACACTGCGCCGCTTCTTTGCGGAACAGGCGATCGGTGTGGGACGCATTGTGATGATCTTCATCATCTCCTTTATCGCCATCGCGCGCATCAATCTGCGCCTGGCACTATTCTCGATCATCATCATTCCGATTGTCCTGGCGATTTCGATCGTCTTCTTCAAACGTCTCTCCAAGGCATATGAAGCCTACCAGGAGCAAGGCGCGATTCTGACCACGGACCTGCAGGAAAATCTATCCGGTGTGCGCGTGGTGAAAGCATTTGCCCGGCAGGATTATGAGATCGAAAAGTTTGACAAAGAAAATGCCGAGAAGTTCCGCCTTGGCAGGAAGTTCAACTGGATGCACGCCTTGTTTTGGCCACTTTCGGACATCATTTGTTCCGCGCAGACCATCGGAAGCAACTTCTACGCTGCAACGATGGTGTTGAACGGTGTCATAACCCTCGGAGACTTTGTCAGCTTTCACGGACTCTTAGGCTGGCTTATCTGGCCAATCCGCAACCTTGGGCGGCTCATCATTGACACATCGCGGGCTTTGGTATCCTTCGGGCGTATCTCAGTGGTGCTGCAAGCGCCAGAAGAAGATATGACCGCCGCCACCTATCAACCAGAAGACGGCATCAAAGGGCAAATCTGCTTTGATCAGGTCAGTTTTGCTTACGAAAAAGACTACCTTGTGCTGGACGACGTCAGCTTTGCTTGTGAAGCCGGACAGGTCGTGGCACTGCTGGGCTCCACCGGTTCGGGTAAGACCTCGCTGGTGAACCTGCTGCCGCGCTTTTATGATGTGACTTCGGGGCAGATCCTGCTGGATGGGGTCAATCTGAACGAGTACTCGCGTGAATTCCTGCGTTCACAGATCGGAATCGTGGAACAGGAGCCGTTTTTGTTCTCCTGCTCAATCCGCGACAACATCACCTACGGAGTACACCGCGAGGTCAGCCAGGAAGAGATCGAGGAAGCCGCGCGCGAAGCCGCCATTCATGAGGTCATCCTCGGATTCAAGAATGGGTACGATACGCTGGTCGGCGAACGGGGTGTGACGCTTTCGGGCGGGCAGAAACAACGCCTGGCGATCGCCCGCACGCTGCTGATCAACCCGCGCATCCTGATTTTGGATGACTCCACCTCATCGGTGGATATGGAAACCGAGGTGCAGATCCGGGCAGCGCTGGACAGCCTGATGAACAATCGCACCACGTTCATCATTGCGCATCGCATTCAGAGCATTATGAATGCTGATTTGATCCTGGTTTTTGACAAGGGTAAGATCGTTCAAATGGGTGAGCACGAGGTCTTGCTCAACCAGGATGGAATTTATAAGGACATTTACGACATCCAGGCTCGGATTGACAGTGCCCTGCAAGAGGAAATTGACCGTGTCGAATCAATATAATGAAGAAGAATTAGACGACGTCGTCGATTTGAAGAGCGGCGTTGTTGGCCGGCTGATGAGAGCTTTAAAGCCCTATTGGCCTCAAATGCTGCTGGCAATTATCGGGATTGCGTCGGTATCCTATCTGGATGCCTACTATACCGTGCTCAACAAGCGCATCATTGACGAAGGCATCGTCGCAAGAAACCTGCCGGTGATGATCGGCTTGTTCCGCAATTATGCCATCGTGGTCCTGGCACAGACGGTCGGTTTCTTTCTAATGATCTTCATTATCGGGCGGCTCGGTGAGCAGCTGCGCTACGATTTCCGCAAGAAACTTTTCCATCATCTGCAAAACTTGTCGCTCTCATACTTCAGCAAAACACCTCTTGGCTGGATCATGTCACGCGTGACTTCGGACACAGAAAAAATGGCGGATTTGCTGACCTGGGGTGTGCTGGATACGGTCTGGGCTGTAACAAACATTAGCTTTGCCGTGTTCTTCATGCTGCAATTGAATGCGGCGCTGGCTGTGATTGTCATAATCTCTTTGCCGGTTATGATATTTGTGTCGTTTAAGTTCCGTGTGAAGATTTATCACCACTACCGCCAATCGCGCAAGGCAAACTCGAAGATGACAGCCTCGTTGAATGAAAATATTACCGGCGTCAGAATTGTCAAAGCACTGCGGCGGGAGGCAAAGAACCTGGATGATTTCAAGGTGCTTTCCACCAATATGTACCAGGAAAGCTACCGTGCCGTGCTGCTTTCTGCTATTTACCTGCCGACAATCCAGACTATCAGCGCCATCTCGCTGGTGCTGATCCTGTGGCGGGGCGGACTTCAGGTGGCGAGCGGAGCAATTACCATCGGTGTTTTGCAGGCTTTCATCTCGTACATCATGATGATTTTATGGCCTATTCAAGACCTGGCGCGGGTTTACGCTGAAATGCAGAACGCCATCGCCTCCTCGGAAAGAGTATTTTCTTTGCTGGATATGCAGCCAGAAATCCGCAACCGCGAGGACTTATTGCCTGTTGATTCGCTGGCTGGCGATGTGGAATTTGAAGATGTTTCATTCCACTACGAAGATGACGAACCGGTGATTAAGAACCTGAGTTTTCACATCCCTCAGGGTCAAACCGTGGCGCTGGTCGGCACGACTGGCGGCGGCAAAACTACGATCGTCAATTTGCTCTGCCGCTTTTATGAGCCGAGTTCCGGTGTGATTCGCATCGCTGGGCACGATTACACGCAGTACCCCCTCGAGGACATTCAATCCCGCATCGGGGTGGTTCTGCAGGTTCCCCATCTCTTCTCAGGCAGCATCCGCGACAACCTGCGCTATGGGCGTCTGGATGCAAGCGACGAAGAAATTGAACAAGCCGCAAAGATGGCTGGCGCACACGATTTCATCATGAATTTTGAAAAGGGTTACGACCAGGACGTAGGTGAAGGTGGCAATCAGCTTTCAGTCGGCCAAAAACAGCTCGTCAGCATCGCGCGCGCATTGCTTGCAGAACCAGACATCTTCGTCATGGACGAGGCAACCAGCTCCGTTGATACGCTGACAGAAGCTCTGATTCAGAAAGGCATGCACCAGTTGATGAGCGGGCGCACCAGTTTCATCATTGCCCACCGTTTGTCCACGATCAAATCTGCAGATCTGATCATGGTGATCGAAGATGGTCAAATCATCGAAAAGGGAAATCACAAGAGCCTGATGCGCAATAAGGGGCATTACTATAACCTTTACACCAAGCAATTCCGCCATGATCTGGAAACCAAGTACGACCTCTTCGCAGATCAAGAGCCGGATGCTTCGGCTGCCTGAGGTCAGGGATGCGTTTCGCGGTAAACTATTCGACCAAACTTGCTGAACTTGTCAAAACTGGCAAGGTCGATTTTGATTTGTTCAAATGTCCGGAGTGGGATGGGCTGCTTAAGGCTGCCACGGCAGTTAAGCCAGTATATTTGCACCTGGATATTAGATTGGGCAGCGGTCAGGTTCAGAATCTCGATTTTGACAAGTTAAATCGAATTCTGGCCAAAACAGAAACTCCCCATGTTAATTGTCACCTAAGCGGAACGCCGGAACTGAAGCCAGGAAACAAAACAGATCGAAAGAAACTTCTCGGGCAGTGGATCAAAGAACTTGAGATTCTTAAACAACAGTTTGCAGGCTATTTGGTGATATCGGAAAACTTACCTTTCAGGCTTGCGCTACCTGAATACCATTTGGCAAGCGACGCGGATCTGATCAACCAGGCGATCACCGAGACCGATACGGGCTTGCTGCTGGACATTTCGCATGCCCGCATCACTGCGGATACCCTTGGAATTTACTACCAGGATTATGTGGAAAAGTTGCCTCTGGACAGACTCCACGAACTTCACATCACCGGAGTGCGCAGCTATCACGGCTTCCTGGAAGACCACTTTGAGATGCAGCCAGAGGATTGGCCGTCGGCGGAGTGGGCCGCAGAGCAGATTAAGCTTGGTGCATGGCGTGAGCCGGAGATCGTAGCGTTTGAGTATGGCGGCGTGGGGGAATGGTTTAGCTGGCGCACCAAAACCCGAGCGCTGGAAGAGCAAGTGCCGCG
>ENA-OSEO01005888-OSEO01005888.1-sediment-metagenome-genome-assembly--contig:-NODE-5888-length-11412-cov-3.682929_pt1 | contig 11412 bp, 11 predicted proteins | sample MGYA00237883_ERZ534232 | MGnify/ENA metagenome assembly ERZ534232
GCTTCTATTCCTGATAAAAAAAAATGAAATAAATATCTATGATATACCAATTGCGGAGATTGTAGAGCAGTATCTTACTTTTCTATCCTATGCCACGAAGGTTAATCTTGAAAATATAACTGAATTTTACCTTATGGCCTCTACACTTCTTTACATAAAATCCAGGATGCTTCTGCCAGTGGAAATTGATTTCAATGAGGAGTTTGAGGATCCAAGAAAAGAGCTTGTAGATCGACTGATAGAGTATCAGAAATTCAGAAAAATCTCTGAGCTTATCTCTGAAAAGGAGCAGGAAACCGAATGGATAATAGAGCGCAGCAAACAACAGAGAATTCTACCCTTTCCAGAGGATGATCTTCTTTGGGAGAGGATAGATGTTTGGGACCTATTAAAAACCTTTAATTCGCTTATCTCCTCCCTCTCGGCAGAGAGAATTGTTAATCTCTTTGAAGAGGTCACAATCAATGAAAAGATCAGTCTGATAAATGAATTCCTTGAAACAAAGGGAGAATTTCTCTTTTCAGATCTCATCTCCTCCCGTGCATCTACTCTGGACATAATCTGTTCTTTTCTTGCTATTTTAGAATCCGTAAAATCTAGAAGAATCAGCATATATCAGAATAAGCTTTTTGGTGATATCCGTATAACTGCCTATAAAACCTTAGAAAGAGGTTTAAGTGATCAATCAAGTGACCAATCCCCTGGAATTGAATAAACTGTAATAACCTTGTATACTTAATAGGAAGCAATGAATTTGGATCAGGAAATATCAATAATTGAATCCATTCTGTTCCTGGAAACAGAACCTATGGATTTAAAATCCCTAGCAAAAGTATCCTCCCTCTCCCCAGAGGTAGTCCTGGAGGCTATACAGCTTCTTAAGGAGCGATATAAGGATCCCAAATGTGGTCTAGATTGTTTGGAAATCGGAGGTGGTTATCTGCTTTTTCCAAAACATAATCTTTGGGAAATGCTTAAAGAGAGATACGGAAAGAGGAACGAAAATAGGCTTTCCAGGGCTGCTTTGGAAACCCTGGCTATAATAGCCTATTCTCAGCCCATTACTCGGGGAGAAATTGAAAGCCTCCGGGGAGTCTCCGCCGACGGAATGATAAAATTACTTTTATCCAGGAATCTTGTAAAAGAGGTTGGTAAAAAGGATGCCCCCGGGCGGCCCGTTCAATTCGGAACCACAAAGGATTTTTTAAAATTATTCAGACTGAACAGCATAGGTGATCTACCAAAGCTTGAAGAGTTTGACAAGGATCGATTTGAATTAAATGGATAATGAAAAAAACAACAAAACAGAGTCTATAAGACTGCAGGTCTTTCTTGCTAAGGCTGGAATAGGTTCTAGAAGAAAGTGTGAAGAGTATATTGTTGAGGGAAGGGTTAAGGTAAACGGTCAAACCATTACAGCTCTGGGAACCAAGGTTACAGAAGAGGACTTTGTTACTTACAATGGAAGACAGATCAAGCCTGTAAAGGATCTTGTTTACCTAGCGCTCAATAAACCACCCCAGTTCCTATGTTCTAATTCTGATCCAGAGGGAAGACCTCTTGCAGTGGATCTTCTTAAAGGTGCATATCAGGGAAGGCTGTACAATGTTGGAAGACTCGATTTTTTATCCTCTGGTCTTATCTTTTTTACCAATGATGGCGCTTTTACTAAAGAAATCACCCATCCTTCCCATCAGATAGAGAAGGAATATGTGGTAGAGACCAAAGAACCTGTTTTAGAGGAGTATTTAAGGGAATTTAAAAATGGAATAAATATTAGGGGCGTGTTATACAAGATTAAAAGTTATCAGTTTCTAAACACCAGTAAAATCCGTCTAGTTCTTACAGAGGGCAAAAATCGCGAGATTCGTAATTTCTTTCTTGAAAAGAGGCTTAAGGTTAAATCTATTCACCGGGTAAGGATAGGACCCATTCATATAGGAAAACTGGCACCTGGTGAGTTTCGGTATTTATCTAAAACCGAAGTAGCCAGCCTTTTAAAAAGCAGGGGGAAGGGTAGGCATGGTAATAGCAATTGATGGACCAGCCGGGGTTGGTAAAAGTACGATAGCTAAACGTCTCTCTGAAAAACTTGGGATAGATTATATAAATTCCGGCAATTTTTACAGGGTAATAACTCTTTCTGTCCTTCAAAAAGGAATTGATCCTGTCTCCCAGGAAGAAGTAATTAAGGAGGCGGAAAACTGTAATATCCACTTAAAACAGGGAAAGATGTTTTTAAATGGAAAAGATGTAGATGAGCTCCTTCATACCGATGAGGTCGACAGACACGTAGCCTCACTATCTGCCATTATTCCTGTAAGGAAGATTGTTAACTCAAAACTACAGGATCTTTCAAAGGAGATCTCCCTGGTGGTGGAGGGTCGGGATATGACTACTGTAGTTTTTCCCACTGCTGACCTTAAGGTATATTTAGATGCCTCTGTGGAAACCAGGGCTTTAAGACGATGGAAACAGGGTGTAAGTTCTCTTACCCTGGAAGAACTTATAGAGTCGATAAAAAGCAGAGATAAAATTGATATAAACAAGCCTTTTGGCGGTTTGAAAATTTCTAAGGATGCAATTTATTTAGATACATCGGACTTGACCATAGATCAAGTTTGTGAGAAAGTATTAAACAAAATAGATCGGAAGGAAACCTAAACAGCCTAGTCTTTCACAGGTTCCCTTGCAGGCCCTCTTTTAAGATCTTAATTCTAGAAGAACAAAAGGTTCTGCATGTAAGTATATCAGGAGTTTTGGGGAAATGGCAGACAAAGAGCCCAATATCATCGAAGAAAACAGTCAAACAGATCTTCAAGAACAGTATCTCAAATCGCTCGAAGAACTAGAGGAAGGTCATCTAGTCGAGGGCAAAGTTGTCGAAATAAGGGAGGATCAGGTATTCGTGGATGTTGGATACAAATCCGAAGGACGAATACCAATTTCCGAATTTACCGCCTCTCCATCTTTAGGAGACAAGGTTAATGTAATCCTCGTTAAAAAAGAGGACCGATCGGGAGAGATAATTGTCTCTAAAAACAAAGCCGATGTTAAACTCTTCTGGAAGGAGCTTAGAAACGCTTTTCAGGAAGGGAAACCCATAGAAGGAACCTTTGCTAAGGCTATAAAAGGCGGTTTTGAGGTAGATCTTGGTTACGGTATAATCGGATTCAATCCCATCTCCAAAACTGATGTGATAAGAGTTGAAAAGCCGGAAACCTATGTAGGCCAAAAAAGCTTCTTTGCTATTGATCGACTTTACTCGGACAATAAACTTAAGATAGTTCTTTCAAGAAGGGATTGGCTGGAAAAAGAAATAGAAAAGAAGAGAGAAGACTTTTTTACTAATGTAGAGATCGGCGATGTCGTGGAAGGAACGGTAAAGAGTTTCACATCCTTCGGCGCTTTTATTGATCTTGGAGGTTTTGATGGTCTTCTTCATATCAATGATATGAGCTGGGGGCATGTAACAAGACCCAAGGATTATGTTAAAAAAGGACAAAAGCTCAGTTTCAAGGTGATAAAAAAGGATCCTGAAGAAAAAAAGATCAATCTTTCCTTAAAACATTTCACACCCGATCCCTGGTCAACCTTTGAAACCAAATATCATCTAGAGGATATAATCCGTGGCAAGGTTACAAAACTGACAGATTTTGGCGCCTTTATAGAGCTGGAAGAGGGAATAGAAGGCCTTGCCCATATTTCTGAACTTTCCTGGGTAAAAAGGATCAAGCATCCCAAAGAGGTTCTCTCCATTGGGGATGAAGTGGATGCAAAGATCCTTGCCTTTGATATCCAACAGGGACGTGTTTCCTTGGGAATCAAACAGGTGTATGAGAATCCCTGGGATTCCATAGAGGAACGATACCCGCTTGGAAAACGCTTTATCGGCGAGATTTGTAAAATTACCAATGCCGGTATCTTTATAAGACTTGAAGAAGGTATAGACGGATTTCTCCACACCGACGATATCTCCTGGACAAAAAAGATTAAACATCCCTCCTCCATGTTCAAGGTTGGCGAATCACTAGAGGTTGTTATAATTGATGTGGAAAAGGAGAATCACAGGATACGTCTGGGAATTAAACAACTTTCCGAGGATCCCTGGGAAGCCTTAAGAGAAACCTATCCCAAGGGTAGTTCCGTAGAAGGGGAGATTACCAGTATCACCGACTTTGGAATCTTTGTTAGGGTCCCTGGAGAGATTGAAGGTTTGATAAATAAGCACAATCTTGGGGACACAAACATTGAATCTGAGGAAGAGCTCCTGGCCAAATATAAAAAGGGAGATAAGATCAAAGCTATTGTTACTGAGATAAATACCCACTCAAAAAGACTCTCTCTTTCTATAAGGGAATATCAGAAAACCCTTCAGAGAGAAGAACTCTCAAAGTACATTCATGATGATGGGGATTCTTCCACAGTTACATTAGGAGATTTTCTAAAGAACAAAGGCAGTGACCCTTCAGGACTGTAATCAGGTATGCTGTCATCGAATGTCGATGTTAAAAGATTAGAAACCCTGATAGAGATTAATACCCTTATTAACTCCAATTATACGGATGTAAAATCTCTTTTAACAAGAATCCTTGAATCTGCTACTCGTTTAACCAATGGAGAAGCCTCCTCGCTTCTCCTGGTTAATCCTGAGAATAATAAACTCTATTTTGAGATAGCCCTAGGATCCAAAGGTCATGAGATTAAAAAGTTTTCCCTCAATATGGGGGAGGGCATAGCCGGTTGGGTAGCTCAAAATAACCGTTCCTTAATAGTTAATGATGTAGACAGTGATTCCCGTTTTTTTTCTGATATCTCAAAATCTGTAGGCTTCCCAACCTATTCCATTATCGCTGTACCCATGAGAATTAAGGACAAGTGTGTCGGTGTAATAGAATTGATTAATAAAGTGGATGGAAAACTTTTCGACGATGAAGACCTTCAGTGGTTAGAGGTATTTGCTACCCAAGCTGCTATAGCCATACAGAATGCTAGAAGCTATCAGAAAATCCGGGAAGAGGTTTATCTCCTACAGGATCAGATTCAGGAGGGCAGGGGATACCACACCTTTATTAGTAAAAGCTCTGTTATAAGGGAAAAGCTTGACATTGCCCGTAGAATTGCCGCTACCGATTCCTCTGTTCTTATTATGGGAGAAAGCGGTGTTGGTAAGGAACTATTTGCAGAACAGATACATCTCAACAGTCTAAGAAAGGATGCCCCCTTTATCCGGGTTAACTGTGCAGCTCTACCAGAACACCTTCTGGAAAGCGAGCTTTTTGGTCATATCAAAGGAGCCTTTACAGATGCTACCACAGACAGAAGAGGAAGGTTCGAACTGGCTGATGGAGGAACCATCTTTTTGGATGAAATTGGTGATCTTCCCCTAAATCTTCAAGCTAAGCTATTAAGGGTGATTCAGCATAAGGTTTTTGAAAAAGTAGGATCCTCGGAACCCTTGAAAGTGGATGTAAGAATACTTGCTGCCACAAATAAAAATATGGAAAAGGCTCTGGAGGAAGGATATTTCCGCCGAGATCTTTATTACCGCTTAAATGTTCTTCCCTTTTACATACCTCCCCTAAGGGAAAGGCCGGAAGATATTCCAGTCTTAGCAGAATTCTTTCTTAAAAAAATAAACCGGGAAACCAAAAAACAGATAACATCCTTTTCCTCCGAAGCTATGGAAGCCCTGCTGATCTATCCTTGGCCAGGGAATGTAAGGGAACTGGAAAATGTTATAGAAAGGGCGGTTGTTATCTGTCCTGGAAACACAATCAAAAATCAGGATTTGGTCCTTAATGCCCCTTCCAGTACAAATAAGGACGATTATGAGGGGAGAACATTGAAGGAAGCAATAAATTTATTTAAAAAACATTATATTTCCCGAACTCTGGAGAACCTTGGATGGAAGCAGACAGAAACAGCAAAGGTATTAGGAATTCAAAGAACATATCTATCCAGACTTATTAAGGAATTAGATATAAATAAACAGTAAATATTTAGGAGCATAATAAATGGCAGCTACTCAGGATAAGGATAAAAACAAATCAACCTTGATTGTACTAAACAATTTTTTACATAAAAACAGGATTATTTTTCTTGTTTTTATTGGGGCAATCCTTATTTTCACCCTTGGTTTCATAGTTTTTAATGAAACCACTTCCAAAATAACAGAAAGGTCAACTTTGCTAGCAGAAGAGCTTGAGGAACTCTTTTCTCAATGGCAGCAGCTTACGGATGAAGATCCAGCAAAGGCAGAAACAGAAACCAGGATTCTTTCGCTCGGTGATGAAATTATTTCTAAATATCCGAAAAAGTATGCGGCCCAAAGAGCCTATCTTATTAAAGGAGACCTTTTCTTTGAAAAGGGCCAATGGAGCCCCTCTAAGGAAGCATATCTCACATTATCCGAAAAGTTTCCGAAATCTTATCTCGCCCCTGTTGCTTTGATGAATGCCTCTGCAGCCTTGGAAGAACTTGAAGAGTATGAGGAGGCTGCTTCCCTCTATAAAAAGGTTTCTGATTATTCCTCGGATTTTCATCCAGATATTCCCAGAGCATTGTTTTCCCTCGGTCGAATTTCAGAAACCTTGGGTAATCAGGAGGAGGCTCTCTCCGCTTATAATCTTTGTATTGATCGATTTCCATCAAGTAGTTGGACAAAATTAGCCAGAGATCGTATAATTTATCTTAATTCAAGATAGTTTTTATACAGGAGAATAATATGGCCCGGTTAAAAAAGAGAAAGAAGATTTTTGAAACTAAATATTTTGGTTTGATAATCGGGCTTTTTATTGTATTGGTCTTCTATATAATCGGCAATTTCACAAGAATTACAGAATCTTTGGATTTAAAAATGCTGGATGTACAATTCAATTATAAAAATGTATTTCTCAAGGAACAGATCCAGGAAGGGGTCAGTTTGGAAGTCAGAAATCCAAATATATCTCAGGATATAATGATCCTTGGAATAGACTTCAAAACCTTGAGTACCTTCGGTAAATGGCCTTTTCCAAGGTTCCGCGAGGCTAACCTTATAGATTCCTTTTCCAGAATCAGGGATCAGAGCGAAAGAGAAAGGGCACTCTTTATAGATATTTTTTTTATTGAGCCGGATGAGAAGGGTTACAATGATGCCCTGTTGATAAACAGCATCAAGGAAAACGGGCGAGTTTTTTTAGAAACGGTTCTTGACGAGCTTCCACCTCCGGATGCAGATGAAAGCAATGAATTTTTTGTTAGACAACAAGTGCTTTACGAGAAGTATGGTGAAATAAGGAATATTCAAGGTAATTGGCAGGATGTCAGGGCTTATTATGGACTTCAACCACCTTTACAACCCTATGGAAGAGCAACTCATGGTTACGGCCATGCAAATTTTCACGAAGACTTTGACAAGATCTACCGCCGCCAGGCACTGATCGCAAAATCAAGTGTTTTATTAGAACTCATCCGGTTTGATGAACTTACCGTCGATTACCCAATCGATTATAGCCTCTTCCAAAGATTTGAATGGGTAGACAGAAACGGGATCCCTCACACGGTTCCTCAGCCTTTAACGGAAACGGTTTTGGCCGATCTTAAAGACTCTCTTGAAGCCAGAGCTCCCCTTAGGCAGGAAGACACTAACGAAGATGGAGAACCGGATGATTCCTATTACGTTATCCGTAAATATCAGGATCATTTTATCCCATCCATAACCTTATCACTGGCTCTGGAATACTGGAATAAAAAACTTTCTGATATTGATGTTGTATTAGGAAAGCACATTCACATTCCTTCTCCCCAATATTGGAGTAAAACGGAGAACGCTTGGATTCCCTACGAACTGGAGATAAAACCCGCTTTATTCAACGAAGCTGGAGAGATTACTCAACCAGCGGTGATGAAAAAGGTAGAGGAAGTATATATACCCATTGATGATCAGGGAAGAATGCTTATAAATTTTATGGGTCCTGCTTCTTTTGCAGCAGCTGAGGGCAGGCAGACCTATCCTGTCCGTTCCTTTTCCTCGTATGCCTCTAATCCTCCTTCTGGGAATCCCTCTACCTGGCCTCCAACAAGGGCAGTAGGGAATAAAATCCTTATGGTTGGTCCCTTTGCTCAAGGTATGGCTGCAGACCAGAAACCTACACCTTATGGACTTATGTACGGCGTAGAAATCCATGCCAATGCACTCAATACCATATTGATGAGCAAATTCCTCCTGAATGTTCCACAATGGGTGGATTTTATAATTCTTTTAGGTTTGGTTCTCATTTGTGCCTTTATGGTTTCAAGATTATCTACAATTTGGGCTTTTGTCGTTTCCATATTTCTTATAGCTGCCTTGTTTTTTACCTCCACTATTATTTTTGAACAAAGGGCAAGAATCATAAATTTTGCCGATCCTGCCTTGGCGGTAATTTTTACCTTTATTACTGTGGTTGTTTATAGAGCAATGACAGAAGAAAAAGATAAACGGCACATCCGTGACATGTTTGGAAAATACGTTAGTCCCTCGGTGGTAGATGATATGATAAATAACCCTCCGGAACTTGGTGGTGTTGATAAAAACCTTACAGTATTCTTTTCTGATATTGCAGGCTTCACAACCCTTTCGGAGAGTATGACACCTCAGGAACTGGTGGCCCACCTTAATAAGTACCTCACCGCTATGACTGATATTATCCTTGAGTTCAAGGGAACCTTGGATAAATATATCGGAGACGCCATAATGTGTTTCTGGGGAGCCCCAATTCCACAGGAGGATCATGCCCTTTTAGCATGTAAAAGTGCCTTAAGACAGCAGCTTGCTTTGGCAGAACTTAACCACCAATTCCCAGAGGAAAAAAGAATTTCCATCAGAATTGGATTGAATTCCGGAATAATGACCGTTGGTAATATGGGATCCCAGGGAAGAATGGCCTACACACTTTCAGGAGACAATGTAAACCTTGGTTCAAGGCTGGAAGGCTTGAACAAGCAATATGGAACCCGTATTATGATGAGCGAGTTTACCTATGGTCTTGTAAAAGATAAGGTAATTGCCAGGGAACTGGACAATGTCAGAGTTAAAGGAAAGAATAAACCGGTTGTTGTATATGAACTTGTGGATATCCCGGAAGGACTTGAAGCTCCAAGGGATGAAACCAAAAAGAAACAGTAGGGCAGGGGGGTTATCCTTCCTCCTGCTACCTGTTATATTTATCCTTTTTTCTAGTTGCGGACTTGAAACCTATAGCTCCTATATCTATCCCATCGAGACAATAGATATAAAACCTTTGGAAACTCCTAGTTTCCGACATGTGCTAAAGGATTTTCAGGGATATGAAAATATTTTCCAGGGTTATCAGATTTATTACAGGATTACCAAGGACAGAGATTCAGAATCAGAAGCAGGTTTAATTAATCCCCGCCAACCCTCAACTACAGAACAGAGGGGTTTTTACTTCCTTTACCAACAGGACGCTTTTTATGATGATTTTTTTATTATCAACAGGGAAATAATGAATCCTTTGCAGGATACAATAGTCTCTTTTAATTATCTATCCAGGGATACTATTACAGTTGAGATAGGTGACGATCTATCAATCCCCCTTTACCGACTTATTCCTGATCCTGTTATTTCTGGTAATTACACCTATAAAAGTTTCTCCTCTTATTCCATCGGTGAAACGGAAAAGGATATAGATATACCTTCTGGTATAACCTCAGACACAGATTTTCTTTACCTATCCTTTTTTGCAGTTCCTTTTGGTTTTGATCTTTCTACCTTTACTTCCATTTACGGTACGCCATCCTTTATCGGACATAGGCTTCTATCAAGTAGTGATTTAATCTTTGAATAGTTTAAGGAGTGCAGCATCTTATGTTTTCTTACTATTTTAACATTGGCCTTATCTATTTTATTGTAGGTTTTGCAGTCTCATTTATTTTTTACTTTGTGTTAAAAAAAAAGGTGTTGGGTAGATTCTGGGGAGCCTTGATTATTGCCCTTGTAGGATCCTATCTTGGCGGAGCACTTGAATTCTTCTTTAAGGATATAATTGACCGTTTATCCAATTTGTATAATGCAGTTAATATCTTTCCACCGATAATTACATCTTTCATTATAATCTGGCTGTATTCAAAATTACCGGAGCAGAAGTAGTTTTCTCCATTTTTTCTGGTAAACCTCCAACTTTCTTTACTTTTCAATTTTCTCTATTTACTTCCTATAATGTATATTCTGTCTACTTATGATAATCATGTTTCTCTTTTTAATACTGTTTTATGCTTGTAACACCCTATTATTAATGCTTTACTTTTCAACATGGTTAACAGCAATGATTCTCATGATTCTGATAAAATCCATATTTTTGATCGCCTTTATAATACAGTAAAGGTCTTAAGATCTCCAGAAGGCTGCCCCTGGGATAGAGAGCAGACTCCCGAGACATTAATCAATTCTTTAATAGAAGAGACTTATGAAGCGATAGAGGCAATTCTTAAAAAGGATAACAAAAACATCCTTGAGGAACTTGGAGACCTATTTCTTATACTAGATATGATAATAGTTATTTATGAAGAAAGAGGAATATTACAATACAATAATGTGCTTGAAGATGTATTAAAAAAGATAATTAGACGGCATCCTCATGTATTCGAAAATATAACACTTAATACTCCAGATGAAGTTGTTAGACATTGGGAGTATATAAAACAAAACATTGAGAAAAAGGAAAAAACCTCTACAATTTTAAAAAATATTCCTTCCTCTGCCCCTCCCCTTGAGAAAGCCTTTTTAATACAAAAAAAGGTTCAAAAGTACGGTTTTGATTGGAATACGGAAGAAGAAATTATTGATAAGATCCACGAAGAATTATTAGAATATCAACAGGCAGAAACCAAAGAGAAGAAGATAGGTGAATTGGGTGATCTTCTATTTTCAATTGTAAATCTTTGCCGGAAAAATGACATCGAACCTTCCATAGCCCTAAATATAACCAATAACAAATTTTCTCAACGATTTAGTTATCTTGAAGAAAGAATGCAAAAATTGGGTTATCAATTAAAAAGCGAAAATATTGAAATTATGGAAAAGTACTGGCAGGAAGCAAAGAAAGAGCTTGGATAGATCCTTTACATTTCTAGGAAGAGTAAAAGGCAAAGTAATCCCCGCCTTTTTTATCATCCACCATCACGGAGGAGAAATCTTGATTCACAAATCCCCCCCGGAGGGCCCCGGGTTGGAGGTAATTCTGCCTCTCGATCCCGGGAGTGTCGAGATTCCATTCAAAGAGGATGATCTTATTCAGAAGATTATGGCTTACTCCGAGGGTTGGCAGACTATCTAGAGGATGCCTCTGATGTAGTCGGTCAACACCCAGATGAGGGAAGCGACGACGAGCGATATCATTGTGCCGAGAACCGCTCTGTAGATGCGAT
>ENA-OSEO01005889-OSEO01005889.1-sediment-metagenome-genome-assembly--contig:-NODE-5889-length-11409-cov-3.488793_pt1 | contig 11409 bp, 9 predicted proteins | sample MGYA00237883_ERZ534232 | MGnify/ENA metagenome assembly ERZ534232
ACTGATGGATCTGGGCTCACTCGTGTGCAAACCGCGAGCACCACTGTGTAGCAATTGTCCGTGGTTGGAGTATTGCCGGGCAGAGCACCTGAGCTTGCAAGGACAACGGCCGGTTCGTACGGCGCGGGGCACGGGTCCTCACTATGACATCGCCGTGGGGGTGATCTGGAAGGATGGCTATGTGCTGATTTCCAAGCGCCCCGCTTCCGGGCTGCTTGGTGGCCTGTGGGAATTTCCCGGGGGCAAGGTCGAAAACGGCGAGACGTTGGAGGCGGCTTTGCTCCGGGAAGTGCGGGAAGAGCTGGATGTGGAAGTCGGTGATGTGCGTCCGTTCATGGTGGTGAAGCACGCTTACACGCACTTCAGGGTGACGCTGCACGTGATGCACTGTCGCTATCTCGCGGGAGAACCGCAATGTCGCGCCTGTGCGGATTGGCGGTGGGAAAAGGTCGGCGTTCTACAGCACTATGCCTTTCCCATCGCCAATCGGAGAATCATCGCGGCACTACAGCGGGATGACGTGGCTCAGTGTGCGACGAGTTCTTTGAATCCTTCTAGCGTGAACTCAGCGCTTTTGGCATAGTTCACGATTTTGCTTTCTCTGTCCCAGACTTTCTGCGCCTGGGTCGCTATCTGGTCGGCAATCTCGGACGGAATGACCAGCAGGCCATTGGCATCGCCGTGGAGCAGGTCACCGGGCTGCACAGCCATGCCGCAGATATTGACCGTGACACCGATTTCGATGAACCGTGGAACTCCATGCGATACGACGATTCCGCTGGAGAAAACCTGGAACCCGGGTGCCCGCTCGGCGATACCCGTAATGTCGCGTACGCCGCCATCGGTAACCAGTCCAACGGCACCGAGATTCTGGAAAATTGTGCTGAGCACATCGCCCGCATGGCAACTGCGCAGACGCTGTGGGCCAACATCCTGCAGGACTACCACCGCCGGCTTGGGTGCGGCCTGGATCACCTCGAACAACTCCTGCTGCACGTTGGCACCCTTTGGCAGCGGCGTTGTGCTATCGACGGTGCAGGTCACCGCGTAACCAACCATCGGTTTGAGCTGCGGATACTGGCAATGAAGTTCCATAGACGCATATCCCGTTGTTGGGTCACGAACTTTGAAAAACTCTATGGCGTTTGAAACGGTCGGAGAATCGATTCCTGAGAGTGCTGCGATGAGTTCTTGAGACACTTGTTTCCTCCTTGGATCATTTCTGTCGGTAGTAGTACGCTGTTCGGCAACTCGGATCATATCAGAGCGCATCGAGAATGTCAATCATCTTGACAAGGATTGTGCTTCTTGTTACATTATGGACGTTGCTTCACAAATCTTTGGTCTAATCGAGGGAGACGAAATGAGTAATGCAGCTAAGTTCCGAGACAGGATACGAAGTGGGCAAGTGCTGTTAGGTACGTGTGTCACGTTTGGCGATCTGGCGGTAACGGACGCGCTGTGCGATTCCTCTGACTTCTTGTGGATAGACACGGAGCACAGCCCATTGACTCTGGCCGATGTGCAGGCGCACATTGTTGCCACCAAAGGGACCGATACGGCGGCACTGATCCGGGTGCCCTGGAACGATCCGGTTTTGATCAAACCTATCCTGGACATGGATCCGGCGGGGGTGATTGTGCCGATGATCAGGACTGCGGAGGAAGTGCGCCGGGCGGTGGCTGCATGTCGTTATCCACCAGCCGGCATCCGCGGATGGGCACCACGCCGTCCGTCCAACTACGGGCGGTTCGGCGGTCCGGAGCTCGCCCACGAGGCCGATCAGACGGTCTTGTGTATCGTCCAGATCGAGCATATCGAGGCTGTAAACAACCTGGATGAGATCATCGCGGTGCCAGGGTTGGACGGAATCGCTGTCGGACCGGCGGACCTGGCTGCTTCGATGGGTCACGTCGGAAATCCGGGGCACCCCGATGTCTTGGCCGCAGTGAAAAAGATCTTCAATCGGGTGGCGAAGACCGACCTGCTTGCCGGTACATCCATTGGGCACGACACCGATCAGGTCGTCCAGTTCATCGAATGGGGCGCGAACTGGGTTGCTATGGGTGCGGATTTCACATTCGTCGCGGAAATGATCGATCGCCTCACCGGCGAAGTGCGGGCAAAACTCTCGCGTTGAGCGTGCGATCGAACAGGTATTGCCGGTACCCGCGCAGAACCTCCGTTAAAGTGCGTGGCCTGCGAGCTGCGACCGTGCGTGGAGAAATCTCCGGGGGAGACGTGCGCCTGTTCGGAACCCGCAGGTCAACTATGCAGCGCCCTCAAGTGTAGCCGTACGGCACTTGTGGGCGCTATCCGTGTGAACTCCTTGAGAGACGCCAGGCACCTGAAATGGTGGCAGCACCCCCACTTGAGTACCATTGCAATCCAAAGGTTCTTCTGCTATAATACTTATGTCATTTGGTTCTTGTGAACCAGCTGCTTCGCTGTGGAATCACATCTCCGGCATGCGTGACGGAGGAGGCCAATCATGAGGTATTGGATATTAGCAGCTATCCTTTTGGTTTTGGGACTGGCATTCGTTCAAATCTATACCGGTGATATGGATCAGGTGATGGCCTTTGCGGATCATTCACTGCTATCCGCGAGTCAGGCGTTCGGCAACCCCCAATTTCTGGTGGATCTGAGAAGCAAAGTGCATGGCTATCGCTACGCGCATGCGAAGCTGCCCGTCCAGTTGAAGATGCAAATCCATCGCAAGGATGAACCCGCGCGCATTCTGCCGGCACCAACGCGTGTGATCAACCCAGCGGTTTATCCGTATGGCGTCGCACCGGGCCGGTTGTCTTCACCGCTGCAGGGCGTTCTGGGTCCCAACGATCCGTTGCCTCCAATTGGGCCGGCGGGGCCGGTGGCCCCGACCAACGTTGTGCCTGTGGCCTATTTCGAGGACTTCGAGGAGAAAGTGCCGCGCAATCAGGTCTCCGATCTACCGGCGTGGGAACGGAAATTCGCGGGGAACGTCAATTTCGATGTCGCCAGGGATTGGCATGGCTATGTCGTGTGGGGCGCACCTACGCTGGATGGCGAATTCACTTGCCGTCACAGCGGTGAGTGGTCACAGAAGATCTCCGGAGAGGCGACATTCCGCTCGGGCATTCTGCGCCAGTTTAGTGCGGCACCCGGCACCAACTATGCGCTGCGGGTGTTCGGTCATCTGCATATCCTGGGAGGAGGTGCCGTCCATGTCGGGGTTGACCCCACTGGAGGGACGAATCCGAGCGCGCAGACCGTGGTTTGGTTTCCGCAGTACACCGATCTGGGCCGTTGGATGGAAATGACGGCTGACGGACAGGTCCTGGCCTCAACCATCACCGTATTCCTGGAAGGGTACAGTCTGTTCGACGACAATACCAATACTTATTTCGACGATCTCGAGTTGAATGTGTTCCAGGAGGCCTGATCCGGCAGGGCGGTGTGGCGTTGTGCTGGATGAGATCGCGCGAAGGAGGCTGTCTCAATAGCCGGCAGGTATCGATACCGGCGCATAGCCGGTCAGGCAAGTCGTGAGCTCCAGCCACCCGCGAATGATACCTCCGCAGCGGAGCGCTGCACACGATACGGATGCGGCAGGGCTGATGCTCGCCCGGCAGTACATACCGAGGCAAATCAGCGCGGACGCAAGCAGCGGCGTACCTCTTCGCGTATTCGAGGTGGATGCGTGAACGGCACGACCGCCTGCGCACATGGGTGCCCCCCCGCCTGCTCGGACGTGCCCGGATCCAACGTCCAACTCTGCTGCGGCATTTCGAGGCCCCCGGTACTTTTGGGACGGCCTCTTGCTGTTGTCCGCGCGGGGTGCTCCCCAGGCTAGCGCAAGACGCGCACATCCCCCTGGCGCCGCGTCACCTTTTTTTCGTCGAGATGTTCCATCAGTCCCAGCGCATACTTGCGACTGGCCTGGAACATATCGCGTACTTGGGCAACGGTGATGCTACCCTCTTTATGGATGACTTCGACGATGCGCGAGATCATTTCCTCGTAAGTCTCTGCGAGAAACAAAACATCGTTGTGCACCTTCACCAGCGTGCCATCTTCGAGCAGCGCATTCAACGTCTCGATCCCCACTGCGCTTTCACACTCCGCGAACGCTGGTGGCGAATAGGGTTGTTTTCGGAATTGCTTGAGCAGTTCGTCTACTTTCCGCTGCGTATCCGCATTGAACACAACGCGGTAATCGACCAGACTGATCCACGGACCTTGTTCTTGGATCTGACCGTCCTGGACAGCGCGAGAGACGATTTCGTTGAAGATGCGTGTCGCGATGTGCAGCTTGCTCTTCAATTCTTCCTTGGGCATCCCTTTGCGCATCGGATATTGTTCGTGATACGCCTTGAGCGTGGAGGTGATCTGCTCAAGCAAGCGATGCCAGCCGGTACTGGAGATAAGCAGAACACTGCTCGATTGCGCTGCCGGCAATTCGTCCGTCCCCTCCCCGTTGTTGCGCAACACGAGAATCTGCTTGTGCTGGAGCAAGCTATTCAGGGATGACACGGCTGTAGCCTGTGCCAGCCCGCAGCGTTTGATCAGTTCTCGTGCCTCGCAGGGTTGCTGTGCCTCCAGGGACTGGAGCAAGATCTCCTCCGGAGAGCCATCCGCTTGCGTTTCCAGGTGTCGAATGACCTCCTGGCGGAAGCGCCGGTGGCGGCGTTTCGGGTGAGTATCGACAACCGTCCCACCACCTACCGTCAAACTCGGTGATGCGAGCCGGACGATAAACCGGTCACCCTTGCGCATCACCGTCGGTTCTTCCAAGCGAAGCTGCGCCCAACCTGTTTGCCCGGGGCGCAGAGTCTCCTGATCCAAGAGCCGCACGATAGCCGGGACCTGTGCTGCCCCACAGAAGAAGTCCAGAGCAGCGTTGTGTTTCAACTCCTTTGGCGCGTCTGCGAGGTAGTGCAACCGGACATCGATCAGCCGGGTCGGAGCCAGCCAACCCGGAACGGTGATTACGTCGCCCCGTTGCAGGTCCGTGACGTTCACGCCTGTCAGGTTGATGGCAACTCGGCTGTTAGGCATTGCGACATTGCGTTTTTCTTTGTGCGTCTGCAACCCACGAATACGCGCTCTCAAACCTTTGGGCAGGATCTCTATCTCCTGGCCGGTCTCCAACTGCCCGTCGAGCAGGGTCCCAGTGACGATGGTTCCAAATCCGGCAATAGTGAAAACGCGGTCGATGGAAAGTCGCGGCTGGCCGATCACCCTCCGTGGTTGGGCGGTGGTCAACACTCGATCCAGTTCCGCGATCAATTCACTCAACCCCTCACCAGTCCGCGCGGAGACTGGAATCATGGGCGCGTTCTCGAAACAGGTCCCCTCAAGTTCATCCGCAACTTCTGCCATGACCAGCTCGAGCCAATCTTCGCTTTCGGCCAAGTCCTTCTTCGTGATAGCGACTACGCCGGTGTTTACGCCCAACAGATCGAGAATCGCCAGGTGCTCGCGCGTCTGCGGCATGATCCCCTCATCAGCGGCCACGACAAACAGGGCGGCATCGATGCTGCCTACACCTGCCAGCATATTCTTGATGAAATCCTTGTGTCCCGGCACATCGACGATTCCGACTATGTCTCCGCTTGGCAAAGTAAGCCAGGCAAACCCAAGGTCAATCGTCATCTCCCGTTCTTTTTCCTCTTTGAGCCGGTCTGGGTCAATGCCAGTGAGTGCGCTGACCAAAGTTGATTTGCCGTGATCGACGTGACCCGCTGTGCCAATGACGTGCAAGATGGCTATCTCCTTCTTCGTGATACGAATGTTCGCCAGCAATTGGCGTAGACTGTGCTCATTCCTTACTCTTCTCGTATTCGTCCCACGTCTTCTCGAAATCGGTGATCCATTTCTGGACTTCACCGACGCGGTGATAGGCGAAACTGCGTTGAGTTTGCCAAAGCGCATCGAGCTGAGTGGTGACTCTGCTCAGCAGGGCTTCCGCGTGCTCGAGACGTTCCGCAAGCTTTTCCATCTGCAAGCGGTAGTCGTTCAATTGTCGGTTGAACGTGGTTTCCCACTCTTTCCAGCGTTTTTCGTTTTCTGCCTGCCAATCGCCAAGCTCGCGTTTCTGCCGGTCCTCCGCCAGCCGTTGTAGTTCCGCCACGTGGTCTTGCTGTTTCTTCAGGCTTTCTTCAAATTGCTTGATGTTCTGTACCACTTGCGCCGCGGATAGATGCTGTTGTTGCAGGCCGGCTATCTGGGAAGTGCATTGTTCGATCGTTTGTTGTTGGGTCTGCATCTGTGTGCGCCACACCGCCATCTGACGGTCACGTTCGACTTCCGCCAACTGGAGAGCCTCCGCGCTGCGGTTCTGCTGGTGGCGGAGTTCAGCGTCTAATGTCTGGAGCTGTTGGATGTTACGTTCGTTGCGTCTTGCGAGATCCTCCAGGAACGGGATGCTGCGCAGAGTTTCCAGTTGGGTGATTTCTTCCAGTTCACGGCGCATAGTCTCCAACGTCTTGTGAACGGCATCACGTTCGGTTTTTCGTAATACGGACGCATCTTTTTCGGCCTGCTGTAGTTTCTTTTCGTGCTGTTGGATGGCGAGTGCCACTTCCCGTTTGGTTTTCTCAAGGGATGTCTCTATCTGGGCTGCCTGAGCCAGTTGGGCGTTCTGTTGCGCGAGCCGCCTTTCCATGTCCTTGAGATGGGCGGCTTGTTCGACGTTCTCTTTCTTGAAGACGTCCAGGCGTTGGGTCAATCTTTCTATCTCAAGCCGGTCGCGGTGTTGTTCTTCCTGCAACCAGGTCACCAGCTGTGCCAGTTGTGTTATATCCATCGCCAGGTCGATCCTTCCCTTCGGTACGACAAGAAATCAGAGAAAACAGAGTCATACGACTCAATCTGTGGGCAAATTTTAACCCAAGACTGGAAAAAAAACAAAGGGGACTTGTCAATCACATACGCATAGGCTATAATCTAGTCTCCCATTGTCAACGGCGGAACGAAGTCGAACCACGAGGATTGAGGGAGGGACAGTTTGTGGATGCGCAAGCCGAGATGGAAAAGCTGTACACAGAAGTCCGCGCCTGTACATTGTGTGAATTGGCTGCCAGCCGGACCAATGCGGTTCCTGGTGTCGGGCCGGTGTCTGCGGAAATCATGTTCATCGGGGAAGGTCCCGGATTTCATGAAGATCGCCAGGGAATTCCCTTCGTCGGTGCTGCCGGCAAATTCCTGGACGAACTGCTCGCAAACGCAGGCATCGACCGCAAGGACGTCTATATTGCGAATGTGGTCAAGTGCCGTCCGCCAAATAACCGGGACCCCAAGCAAGAGGAGATCGAGGCCTGCCAACCTTTCCTCGACCGGCAGATTCGGTTGCTGCATCCCAGGATCATCGTGACCTTAGGACGCCATTCCATGGCCCGCTATTTTCCGCAAGCATCCATTTCACGGGTTCACGGTCAGCCCAAGCGCTTGGGTGGGGTCATCTACATGCCCATGTTCCATCCCGCTGCGGCTCTTCACCAGTCGAAATACCGTGCGTTGATCGAGGAAGATTTCAAGAAACTGCGCGGATTGCTGGAAGAGGCACGTGCTCAACAAGCGCCCTCGCAACCGGAACAACCCCAGCAGCTCAGCCTGTTTTAGACGTTCGTCGTCTTCAGACTTGCGGTAAATCGTCCATGTCCCACGGAACGCGGGGCATGATCTTGGGAGGGAGATGGTTTTGTGTCCCCAGTTACATTCGAGCATGGCTTCAATTCTCCACAGCAGCGCAAGACGTTGCGGCTCAAGTGGTGAAGCATGATTCACGTGTTTGTGGGCACCAATGCCCAACTTATCAAGATGGCCCCGATCATGCGCGAATTGGATGCGCTGGACATCGCGTACAACTTCATCGATGCCGGACAGCATATCGAGAACACAGAGGAATTCGTGAACGTCTTTGGACTGCGGAACCCAGATGTTTCGTTGCGTTCCGGTCACCACAACATCACAACGGTTCCGCAGTCGGTGGGATGGTTCTTGCAGAGCCTGTGGTTGTGGCTGTTTGGCAAAAGCAAAATCCGCAGCGAGGTGTTTCGCGGACAAGGTGGCATCTGCCTGGTGCATGGGGATACGCTAACCACATTGATCTCCACTCTTTTCGCCAAACGGGCCGGAATTGCGGTGGCTCATGTGGAGGCCGGCCTGCGCAGCCACGATCTGCTGCATCCGTTCCCCGAAGAGGTGATCCGAATCATCGTCATGCGCCTGGCTGACGTCCTGTTTGCTCCGGGTGAGCAATCGTACCGGAATCTGATTGCCATGAAAGTACGGGGCCAGTTGGTCAATACCCAAGCAAATACCGTCGTGGACGCCGTGGCTTACATCTCGGGGAAAGCGTCGCTGGATCTGCAGGAATTGCCGCAGCGGTACGTTGTGGTCAGCGTTCATCGTGCCGAGATGGTTTTCTCCGCACGTCGTCTGGAATTGCTGTTGGATACGCTGGTGACGCTCCCAATGGACTTGACGATTCTGTTCGTGATCCATGCCGTGACCCTGAAGCAACTGAAAGCATTCGGCATGTATGAGCGGTTACAGAAAATGCCCAATGTCCGGATTCTACCTCCGCAGAACTATGCCAATTTCCATGCACTTCTGCAGCGGGCACAGTTTTTGGTGACCGATGGCGGAAGCATTCAAGAGGAGTCGGGTATTCTGAATATCCCGTGTCTGATTCTGCGCAAGAAGACAGAACGTGAAATCGGGCCGAATGCAATGCTGTCGCAATACAACCTGGACCGCATCCGCTATTTCGTGGAACACTATCAAGAATTCCGCGGCGCTGTCGAGGGAATTGACCACAGTCCATCCCGGCAGATTGTCGAATTTGTCCGGAGATGGGAGGAAACGCATCCTGCGTGATTTGTCTCGGGGGCCAGCACGTGAACAAGAATGGTAGTATCTCGTGAAGATTTGTGTTCTCAAATCCGTGTGTCCTGCTTTTGATCCGCGCATATTCCACAAGGAGTTGCGCGCTCTGGTCAAGGCGGGCCACGAAGTGACTCAGATATGTCCGTACTATAAGACAGAGGATTTCGTCGATGGCATTCGTTTGCGAGGCTTCTCCGCGCAATTTTCGGTGTGGCTGCGGCCACTCAACTGGCTGCGCATTGCATCCATCTTGCGACGCGAACCGGCAGACCTCTACTACTTCTCGGATCCGGAATTGCTCCCCATGTCCCTGTTGCTGACGTGGATCACGGGTAAGCCAGTCGTCTACGACAGTTTCGAGCACTATGAAAAGCTGGTTTTAACGGACCAACGTTTCCCGGCACTCCTTCGCCCCGCATTAGCACGGCTCTATGGGTTCATGGAGACGAAGGTCGCCGAGCGGTTGGCTGCCGTTGTCGTGCCGGCTGTGGACGAGGTGGAAGGGGAGAAGCGTTTCCACAACGCCCGCCACCTGGTACTTGTCCGCAATTTCGCCTGGTTGGACGTGTTTCCCGATATGCCCGCCGGGATCGCACGCAAGCGACAACTCGTGTATATCGGTGACATCTCGGAGCATAGACGGAGTATGTCGACGCTTATCGATATGCTGGGCCTGATGCGCCACCAGGATGTCATACTGCTCTTGATCGGCAAGGTGGATGTTCCCAGGACCCGATCCTTGTTGAATGCTTCGATCCAGCAGCTTCAGCTTGGTGATCGCGTGCGTTTCCTGGAGGAAGTGCCCCACGGCACGATCAAGTTCTATCTTTGGGAATCTGTCGTGGGGCTGGTCCCGCTGCGCCCGGAGCCGCGCTGGGAAGTGGATATCCCGCAGAAGATGTTCGAGTACATGGCGTGCGAGCTGCCGTTCGTCGCCAGCGACCTGCGTCCGCCGCGCAAGTTTGCGGAGGAAAGTGGGGCGGGTATGGTGGTGGAGCCCCTGTCTGCCCAGGCTTTTGCTGATGCGGTTGACTTCCTGCTCGACCACCCCGAAGAAGCCGCGCGTATGGGCCGGAACGGGCGGCGCGCCTTTCTCGAAAGGTACAATATGGACGCCGAATCCGCTAAACTGGTCGAGTTGCTGGAATCACTCAGCGCAGACAAATGATGTTCAAAGTCTGCCAGCATGTCGGTTAGTCGGCGCTCACGGCGAGACGACAATGGTCCTGCGCTCTAATTGCGAAACGCTCGGCGACCGCTTCTCTGCAACGGGTTGACTTCGTCTCCCGCGACCAGCTCGACCTGAAATTCATCTCCGGTCTCGGATCCCTGTGCCAGCGTCCCCTGATAGGCCACGAACGAGACATCGTCTACAAAGAAATCGGTGCTCAATGAATAGTCGTTGGTCCCTTTGAACAGCAGTCGCCGCTGTGTTCCCGCATGAGTGCCGAAATCGCTCCAGTTTTGGGTGATCCGGTACCAGTTTGCGGCTTTCCACGTATTATCAGCACTGGCGAACTGCTGGAGAGATGCGCCCGATGAGCTTTGCAGCTCCGCATGGAAGAAGTCGTAAGGCCAATCGACATCATCCGACCTGACATAGAGGTAAAACTGCAAGCGCGCTGACCGTGCCCACGCAGGTACCTCGATAATCTGGTATACCCGATCGTCCGCATACTCGTACCCGCCCAGCCAGGCACTCCACGAGCCCCAGTGTGGCAGTTCGTCCCTGGTAATCAGCCAGTACCCGCCGCTGCTCGACTCGCTCCAAATCGTCCGTCCACTCTCGAAGCCGCCGTTCGCGATCATCTCAGCGGATTGCTGAGGTGGAGTAGTCGGCGTGTGAGTAGGTTGCGCCTCCCTGATCAGAAGAGGCAGATAATCACGCGGATGCATCGTGCCGGGCGGGATTGTCGCTGTGGGAGTTCTGGTCCTCGTGGGGGTGGACGTACGAGTTGGGGTCGAAGTCGACGTCGAAGTAGAGGTCGCGGTCGGGGTTGATGTTGGGGAAGAACTTCCATACACCACGTAGGTTGCCGCATACCCGACGTTCGAGACGCCGTACTGGATGCGCATGTAACCGGCTTCACCCCAACTTGCCCCCCAAGAGTTGCGCAGATACCATGCGCCCTGTGAATCGTCCCATCCGACGAGAACAATGGCGTGATCGACAGGACCACAGGATGTGTCGTTGATAGTGAAAACACCCCCACTGTATCTCCAGAACGAATTCGAACACACACCCGCGCTGACCGGACCGTGGTCGTAGATCGCCTGTTTGATGGCGGATGTGCTGGGCACACCATTCTGAGTGCCTATATAGCTCCAGGAGAGGATCTTCTCATGATGGGTGTGTGGCGGGTTGCAGCTCACCTGCGATGCGACGTATGGGAAACTGCTTTCGTTCACCGCTCCAGCAGCAGGTTCGCCGGATGGCACTTTCCACTGGTGGTAATCGTGCGCCCACCACCCGCCGCTGCAACTCCAGCCATCCGAGTTACACGACAGCAGATATTGCTCAGACAAGTCTCTGAT
>ENA-OSEO01005891-OSEO01005891.1-sediment-metagenome-genome-assembly--contig:-NODE-5891-length-11408-cov-8.691113_pt1 | contig 11408 bp, 9 predicted proteins | sample MGYA00237883_ERZ534232 | MGnify/ENA metagenome assembly ERZ534232
AAGCCCAAACCGCCCATATTGACCCCAAGCAAAGGCACGCCGTTCCGGCCCAGGGTCCTGGCCGCGTAAAGCAAGGTCCCGTCTCCGCCCAGCACCACCACCAGGTCCACGTCTTTAGGCACGGAGGAAGATGCCCCTTCGCAAGACGGCGAAGAAATGATTTTGGCTTCCTCGATAAAAACGGTGAAACCGCGCCGAGTCAGCCAGGATTGGAGTTCCCTGGCCGCCTCCATGGCTTGAGGATGGGCCTTTTTCACCACTAACCCTATTCTTTTCATGCTGAAATATGCGGCCTTCTATTTTAAAATAATCAAATAAGCCTTCCCTTCGGCTCAGCCGACTAAAAGGAGGGACTCTCTGAACTGGCCCAAAATAGCCTTTTAACGCGGGCGATACAACCTTTTTTTTAGGGATCGGCGGTGCGATTTTTTAGCCGATTCGTACCGGTTGGTCGCGGTTTTACCGTGACCTTGGATTGACTTGGGCCGGGAAACAGAATATCCTTAAACAACCGGATATTTGTCCCTGGGGAGGATTTTGTATGAACAAGTTTCTTCGGGTCGGCCTGACAGCGGTCCTGGTCATGGGCCTGGGCTGCGCCGGATATGAATACAAGCCTGTCCCTTTCAAGGCGGCTGATGCTTACCCGAACCATGTCGTCGTGGCCGGGGCCGTGGTCGCCGCTCGGGCCTGGAGCGACAAGGCGGAAGCTGAAAAAGCCTTCGGTTTCAATATCCGGGGGGCCGGTCTGACCCCGGTTCAAGTGGTCGTGGACAACAAATCGGCTCAACCCCTCACGCTCGATCCGAACCAGACCCTGCTCCGGGACGTTCAGGACAACCTGTGGAACGTTTTGCCGGCCCAGGTGGCTTATGAACGAATAGACAAAAACGTCCGAGTGGAACGCATGGGCGGGGAGGCGGTCAGACAAGGCGGCCTGGCCGCCGTGGCCGGCGCCGTCATAGGAGCGGCCTTCGGCATCGTCACCGATCAGGACATCGCCGAGGCGGCCTTGAAAGGAGCGGCGGCGGGGGCGGCCGTCGGCGCGGTCAAGGGCGGGGTCGAAGGTTACGGCGATCCCAGGTCCCGATCACGAATTTCCAATGATCTCAAGAACAAGAGTCTTAAAGATAAACCGTTTCCACCTCATGAGATCACCCATGGGTTCCTGTTTTTCCCGGGCGAGGTGAAAGAACCGACCCTGTTGCGCTTGAAGGTTCGTGAAGTGGAAACAGGACAAGACCACATCATCGAGCTTCCACTCAAGAGGGAATCCGGCGACTAAAGCGGAACTGGTATGGCCGAGACCGCCTATTTCCAAAATATGTTCGGTGCTTCCGGCCGCTGGTTTCTGACCAAGGTCAAACGCCCCTTGGACAGACTGGCTTTCTTTTGGGTCTGTCTGAAGGTGATGGTTCGCCATCGCTCCTTGGGCCGTCAGGTTCAGGCCAGAATCCTGGTGCAGCAGATTTATTTCACCGGGGTTCAATCCCTTGAACTCGTCCTTTTCTTTTCCCTGCTTTTGGGGGCGGTGGCGGTGGTCTGGGGTTACACTCTCTTGACCTCCATCGGGGCTCAGGACGCCTTGGCCGGTTTTCTTATCGGCACGTTGGTCAGGGAAGTCGGGCCCATCCTGACGGCCACTATCGTTATTTTACGTTCCGGATCGGCCATCGCCTTGGAAATCGGGTACATGAACGTGTTGGGCGAGATAGACGGCTTGCAGATGCAAGGCGTTCCGGCCCTGCACTTTCTGACCTTTCCCCGGCTGTTCGGCGTGGCCACGGCGGTGATATGCCTGGTCATCATTTTCGATCTCACGGCCATAGCCGGCGGGGTTTTCGCGGCCTGGACCCTGTTGGACATAAACGTCCTGAATTTACTCAACGAGCTGGCCGTTTCTCTCAAGAATACTGATTTCATGGTGGTCTTGGCCAAAGGGCTCTGCTTCGGCCTGATTATTCCCACCATTTGCATTTATGAGGGTTTTATGGCCCAGGAGGCCATCACCAGCATACCGCCCCGAGTCTCCCGGGCCTTGGTTGATTGTCTTTTGTATTGTGTTTTCACCAGTGTGCTCATTTCAGCCGCCTACTCATCTTGACCTGGAACACGAGGAAGCTTGATGAGCAACCCTATTGTAGAATGCCGGAACCTGGGCTGCCGTTCATTGCGCCGGGTGTATTTCGAGGGGGTTTCCTTCCGCCTCAATCCCGGCGAAGGGGGGCTCCTCCTGGCCGAAGCGCTGCGCAACTCCCGAACCCTGCTTTACGCCTGCGCCACTCTAATTGAACCGACCGGCGGTCAAATCAGTTGGTTCGGTCAGCCGGCCGAACCCTTAACCGAAAAAAAAGCCTTGGCCTTGCGGCGCCGGATAGGTTTCATCCATCGGGAAACCAGGCTGATCAGCAACATGACCATCCTGGACAACATTACCCTGGGCTTGCTCTATTACCGCAAGATCTCCCATCGGGAGGTTGATTTCGAGGTGGAAGGCCTGCTTGATCGTCTGGGCCTGCTGGAACACCGATATTCCCGACCGGCGGACGTCAGTTACGAAAAAGGGCGGCTGGCCGTGTACGCCAGGGAACTGGCCAAGAAACCCAAGCTTCTGCTGCTGGAAACGCCGAGCCTCGATCTGGGTCAAAACGCTTACGGCATGATGATGAGCGACATCCGGGACATGGCCGACAAACAAGAATGCGCCTTTTTGGTTTCGGCCGCCAGTCCCGAAGAAAGTCGGCTGTGGGTTGACTGGGTGATGGTCATGGACAAAAAGGACAACCCCGTCTGGAAGATCGATGAGTTTGATCCGGCCAGGGATTTCCCCTTTCAACCCCGTCTGGACGAGAGCTACCGTAATATCAGGACGTTGACATGAACTTGGAATTCAGGACGATGGAAAAAGTGGTCGGGGCTTTTATCCTCCTGACCTTTTTAGCCTTCCTAGGCACGGTGGTCCTGGTGGGCCGCGGGCAGAACTGGTTCCGCCAGCACGTGATATACTTTGCCAAATACGAAGAAGGCTACAACCTGAGTCCGGGGGCCAAGGTCAAATTGCTGCGGACCAACATCGGCCAGGTCACCAGCGTGGACCTGACCGATGACAACAAAGTCAGGGTCACTCTGCGGATATTGGAGGCCTATTCGTCAAGAATCAGGGCCGACAGCAAGGCGGTGGTGGAAAGCCCGACTATCATCGGCAGCGAATACATCAATATTATTCCGGGCTCCAAAGATGAACCCCCGATCCAGCCCGGTGACTACATCCCGTCGAAAGAACAAAAAAAGATCGGCGATTACCTGGAAGAGTTCGATCTGGAATACAAATTACAGCTTTTCGATGAAATATTGGAGAACCTGTCCAGCCTGACCGATCAGCTCCAGCAGCCCAAGGGGCCGCTGATGGGCACCCTCAGCGACGTCAGGCAGGTCACGGATTCCGTGGCCAAGGGCGAAGGGACCCTGGGACGGCTGATCAAGAGCGAGGAAATTCATCAGAAGATTCTCGATGACCTGGGCGAGGTCAACCGTATCTTGACCTCGGTTCATAAGGCGGCCGAATCGGCGGCGGCCATGATTTCTCAAGTTGAAGACCGGACCCCGGAATTGACCGACAGAATTCAAAAAATCCTGGACCGGCTGTACGAGGTCAGCGGGCAGCTGGAAAAGGCCATGAACGAAGTGCCGGAAATAAGCCAGGACGCCCGGCGAAGCATGAGGGACGTCAACCGGATTCTGGAATCGGTCAAGCAAAATTTCCTGATTCGGCCGTTTCTGCCCAAACCGCCGGTCCCCGAAACCCATGGACTGGAAATCCGGGGGGATTGATTTTGAAGCTCGGACGTAAAGTTTCTTTCAGCGCGCCTCGGCCGATTTGCGCCTGCCTTCTTGGTTTGATGTTCTTATTGAGCTTGTTTTCGGCTTGCGGCGGAGGCACCAATAAGAAGCCCGATCCCGAACTGATCGCCGAGGCCAAGAGCCTGGCCACCCAGGGCAGTTACTGGTACAATCGGGGATGCTACAGCCGGGCTGAACGCTATTTTTTTCAAGCCCTGGAAACGAGCCGTCTGTTGGATGACCTGCCGGGGATAATCCGGGGAAAAAACAACTTGGGGGCGGCGGCCCTGGCCCTTGGCCGGTATGACCAAGCCGGAGAATACTTGCACCAGGCCTTGGAACTCAACCAAACGCTTGGAAGTTCGAGTGAACAGTCCATGATCCTGGGCAATCTGGCCGGGCTGGCCTTTAAAATCGGCCGGCTGGAAGACGCGGAGCGTTTTTGGCGCGAAGCGGTCCAGGTGGCTGAACCGGACCAGTCCCAAACCGGCCTGGCCCTGCACCTTGGCAACCTGGGCATGCTGATGAGGACCACGAATCGGCTGGAGGAGGCCGCCGGCCTGCTTGATCAGGCCCGAAGCGTGGCCCTGAAAAGTGAATCAAAGGGAGGGCTGGCCGGCATTCACCTGCAGCTCGGCCTGCTGGCCCAGGTCCAAGGCCGCCTGGCCGAGGCGGAAGGATATATTAAAACCGCGCTCCAGATGGATAAGGAAGCGGAAAATCCCTTGGGCGTGGCTCAAGACCTGGAAAAGCTGGGCCTGCTTTATCATCAGCGGGCCATGTGGGCCGAAGCCGCCGCGACGTTGGACCGGGCTTTTTATTTATATGCGGCCTTGGGGGACAAGGCCAAGGTCCTTATGATTTACCAATGGCTCCAAAAGAACCACGCCGCCGGCGGCCGACCCGAATCGTTGACCCCTTACGCCGAGCTGATCGAACAGGAAGAAAAAATATCCCAGTCTATTCTCTGCCGGTAGAGTCGGTTTTTCCACCAAATTACCTCTGATACCAGGCTGCTTTCATACACAGAAAAAAAACTATCAGGTCAAGGCGAGGTTCGTCGCAGACGATCCTAAGCAATCCCTTGACTTTAATAGAGATTGCTTCGGTCCGCGTGGAGCGGACCTCGCCCTGACGACTTGGCCCTTTGGTTTTGTTTCAAATTCTAAATGATATTAAATTTTACTGAACCTTGGCGAAGTTGTCCCCCTCGACGGTGAGAAGAATGGGTTCGGACTGATATTCTCCCTCGGCTGAAAAGGAGAAACGGCCGGTCACCCCTGAAAACGGCCCCAGGTTGTGGAGGGCCTGAACCAACTCCTGCCTGGACGAAAGTTGATGGTGGTCCAGGAGGGTCAGGAGGAGGCTTCCGGCTTCGTAACCGTAAGCCTCGAACTGGCCCGGCGCGGCTTCCTCGTCGCCGACTTCCGCCCGATAGGCCTGGACGAAACGCTGGACTTCGGGTCGATCATCGCCGGGGAAAAAAGCCGTGGGAAAGATGCAGCGCTGGGTATAACGGGCGGCGGCGTCCAGCAGCTTGGGGGTGTGCCACAAACTGGTGCCCAAAAGACGAATGGTGGTTATGTCATGATAAGGGAACTGCGGGGCGATCATGGCCACCGCTTCGTAAGTATCGGGTAAAAAGACAGCGTCGAAACCCACCGAAACCTTTCTGCCGGCCGTGACCCGGCGCTGGGCCTTGCCCACGCCGGCCAGTCTCTGGACGGCTTCATCAAAATTTTTCGCCGCCGGGTCATAAGCTTCAATGCTGATTATTTCGCCTCCGGCTTTTTGGACTTCCTCCCTGAAATAATCCCGCATCTTTTTTCCATAAGGGTCGCTCGGATGAAGAATGGCCAGACGGGGCAGACCGAGGACTTGAACCACATACCGGGCCACGGCCCGGACCTGGGCCTGAGGGGTAAGGAAAAGCCGCAACACATACAGGCCGGTCCCGGTCATGTCGGACAACTGGCTGATGGTGATCATGGGCACGGCCAGTTCCTCGGCCTTGGGGGCCAATTTCATGGCCACCTTGCTGACCAGGGGGCCGACCACGGCCATGATCCGGGATTCACCGGCCAGTTTTTCGAGGGTCTGGGCAGCCGATTCCGGATCGCCCTTGGTGTCGTAAATCACCAGATTCGAGCTGAAGCCGGGAGTTTGCGGCTGGTAAGTTTTAAAGGCCAATTTCAGTCCCATCAGGAGGCTCTGGCCGTATTGGGAGGCCGGCGTACTTGACAAAGGCAGAAGACAGGCCACGTCCTTATCCGTCAAGGGCGAGGGTCGGCCCACGCTGGGCGTTATTTCTTCGGGGGGAATCAACGGCTCGGTCGGGAAGGGGATTTCGGCCCCCAAGGCTAACGGCGGGGCGGGCTTCCGCCCTGCCATGGCCGTTTTCAAAGCCTGAGCTTCCGGCTGAAGGGCATGGCCGGGAAAATTATTCAAGAAAAAGTCCAGGGCCGCTCCGGCCTCTTCCATCCGACCTTCGTTGTAGGCACGATAGGCCAGAAAATAGGCGACGATCCCGCCCGGATAAGACGAACCGAACCGCGAATGAGCCCGGGCCAGTTCTTCCAGGTTCATTTCGCCGATAACGGCGGCGGTTAGCCTTTGGGCCTCATCCTTGTCTATGGGATCGGACGTTTCCGCATGAGCTTTCAGGTAAAGGTCCAGAGCCAGGTCGCGATTCTGCAAAGTCTGATGCGCCCGGCCCAAGAGAAGGCGCAGGCGGGCTTTTTTCTCGGGACGGTCGGCGGTCTTGAGCAGTTCCGCCGACATTTCGGCCGAGCGCCTGGGTTGGCCCTGATCCAGGTAAAGCCGGGCCAGACGACGGCGGGCTTCATCGGCAAAACGGCTCTGGGGCCACTGCGCGACCAATTTTTCGAAAGCGGAAACGGCTTGCTCGATCTGGCCGCGCTTTTCGTGAATCTGGCCGACGGCGGCCCAGGCCGAATCGGCCTGAGTCGAGTTCGGATAGGCCTTCAGAAAAGCCTGGTATTTTTCCAGGGCCTCCGCCCACCGGGATTGGCTGTGAGCCAGCTCGGCCTGGCGCAGAAGGTCCAGTTCCTCGGGGACGGCCAAGGGTTTTTCCTCCGCCGCCGGCTTTTCGGGGCGGGTTATCACCACCTTCTTTTTGGGATAAACCTTTTCGACGCAGCCTGAAGCCAGAAAAGCCGCGCTCGACAGAAGGATCAGAATCAGCAGGCCGGATTTAACTTGATGGTTCATGATTTTTAATTTTATAACAAAACGGCTTTGAGACTCAATGATTTTAACACACCGGTTCTCGGCCGGGTTCCGGGGACATCCATGATAAGTAAGGTCAAATTGTGACACCGTCTCGCCGGCGGGAAACCAGGCCGCCGACAAGTGGGAGATTCCTGGTCTAACCATAGAATCTTGAACCGCCGAAACCTTCGTGATATGGTCCTTTAACTTTTGGCCAACACGGGGTCCGGACGATCATGACTTTGATGAGTATCAACGGAAGGAAACTCCATTACGAAGTTCACGGCCGGGGCGAACCGATCATCCTGCTTCATCACGGTTTCGGCTGCACCAAAATCTGGAAAGACATCTATCCGCCCCTGGCGGACCAAGGCTGGCAGGTGATCATGTACGACCGGCCGGGGTTACGGCCTGGTGCCCCACAGCTCTGCTGTGGGGTGGCAGCGCAGGACAACCCCGTACTTTGAGGACCAGCCGGACTCTCCGAATAAACAACCGGTGTCCAGCCAACCTTTTTACTGGGTGGCCCGGACAACGTCCGGGTCCGCCGTCAGGCGGACAAGAGGTTAAGCCGGGAAAATCAACAGCGAGATCGCCGAATTTTCTCTAATGAGGCCGTTATCGCGCCTAGTCCTCTTATGCCTGGGGTTGAAACCCCAGGCTGGATTAGTCCGTCCCTAAAGGGACCGGCGGGTGGATCATTAAGCCTGTGAACTTTTTGCCGCCCCTTTTCTATTTTACGATCAGCAACCTACCGATATTCGGCCGGGCGCAGGTCCGGGACCTCGAGGAAATCGGTCTGAGGCAGCAGCTTGCCGCCATAAATCCTGTAAACACGAGCCGTGTTCGGCGTCCGGCGCTTTTCGGTGTAATTGTAGGTGGTCAAACCTAATGGTTTGTAATCCTTTATATTAACCATCACATTCTTCAAATTGTCGACGTTAAGCCCTTCCCAACCATATCGGTTCACCGTCGTCTCTATCACGTGGTGTATCAAGTAGGTATCGGTAAAACCCCACAAGTACCACAAGGTGCGCTCATTGGGGGTCCTGTTGTTTTTCTTAAAATACTCCATTACTTTTTTGATGCCCGGGTCGTTCTCTTCATCTAAGGACTTCAGATGAAAAATCGCATAATCCCCTTCAAAAAATTCCGGGCCCAGCTTGACCGTCCCCCAATCCGACCAAACATTGAGTAGGTTGATGTCCCAGCCCATCTCTTTGGCCGTCTTCTTTATGATCAGAGTGCCGCCGGCTATAGTGTTGGTCATAAGATAGTCGGGATTCTGGGCTTTAAGAGTCATCATCTGGACGGAAATATCCACATCCCTTACCCCATACAATTGAGGTTCGCCAACTATGTCCACTCCGATTTTCTTGACGTAATCAAAGAATTCATCAGTCAAAAAAGCTCGGCCATAGGCTGTATCCCAGGTAATTATGCCAATCCGGGGGTTCCGTTTCTCCGTCCATTTATCTTTAATCGACCGGGCCAGTGCGCCCAAAATGTCCGGATAAAGCGGGTGGTTGCCGAATATATTTCCGGCCGGATAAATGGTGGCCACGTTTCCTGGTTCCAAGGCCAGAATCCCTTGTTCTACAAACCTGTCTTTGAGGACCTCGGCCAGGGGTGTTTCGGACATGTAAAAGAATATCGGTTTGGGTTTCTTGTTGATGACTTCGTTGAAATAGGCCAGCCCCTTGGCCCGGTCATTCGACGTGTCTCGCACGATTACTTCAACTTTGACCCCTTTGACCTCATTATTAAGTGATTCCCAAGCATCTAGGGCCGCTGCCTTGAAAGGGCCGCAGGATGGGCCGTACGGACCGCTCAAGTCGGCCACCATGGCCAAATTGATAACCGCTGGCTTTTCGGCTCCGGCCGGTCCCGGGATGAGAAACAGAAAAGACAGGAGACCAAGAAAAATCGTCAGGCTCAATGATTTAATCAAATTTTTCCGCGCCATTTTTTACTCCCTTCGGCATTGATGATTGACCCCTGTTTAAACAACGGCCAAGACGACAGATATATGCCCACCACGCCTGGCCACATAAGCCAAGCCCGTTCCCGCCCGGGTTATGTGTGATTACTCCGCCCTCGGGTTGCCTCCCAGAGACGCCCGGGGATTGATATTTCATTTTTTGGAAACCTTGTTTTGAATTTATACCATTAAAGGGCTGGTGAGCAACACAATTTTTCCCCATTTCCGGAATCATCAGGCGGACGGCGGCCCCCGGCCGGAATCGGCTTGAACGGCCTGGGTCTTCGTGATATGGTCCTTTAACTTTTGGCCAACACGGGGTCCGGACGATCATGACTTTGATGAGTATCAACGGAAGGAAACTCCATTACGAAGTTCACGGCCGGGGCGAACCGATCATCCTGCTTCATCACGGTTTCGGCTGCACCAAAATCTGGAAAGACATCTATCCGGCCCTGGCGGACCAAGGCTGGCAGGTGATCATGTACGACCGGCGGGGTTACGGTCAGTCGGAGGGGGGGACGGATTTTCCGGATTTTTTCACCAGCGACCGGTACCGGCCGGAGAGCGTCGAGGAGTTGGCCCGGATCAGGGAATTTTTAGGACTGGATTCTTTTCATATCGTGGGCCAGTGCGAGGGCGGGGTGGTCGGCCTCGACTACGCGGCGCAATATCCCCATCAGGTCAAAACCCTGACCATTTCCAGCACCCTATGCCACACCGAAACACCCATGATCGAACTGAACCGACAGGCTTTCCCCAACACTTTTCAAGAACTGGACCCGGCCATAAAGCTGAAGATGATCTATTGGCACGGGCCGGAGCGGGCCGAGTCCTTTTACAACCAGTGCTGTCAGTACGGCGGGGCCTATGGTGGTGATAGCTTTGATCTGAGAGACCTTTTGCCGGACGTGGCTTGCCCGGCGCTGATCATCTACCCGGACCGGAGCGCTCTTTTCCCCGTGGAACAGGGTTTGGCCTTTTATCGGGGTCTGCCCAAGGGGGAACTGGCCGTTCTGCCCAGGTGCGGCCACAACACCTATGAGCACCAGCCGGAAGAATACACCCGCCATATTTTGAACTTCCTGCACCGGTTCAAGTTCGGCGTCCCCACCGGCCTGGAAAAGGCCACTTGCGCCCAGACTTTGTCTTCCTGACTTGGCCGGTGGCCGGGTTTTTATCGAGGCCGGGGCGGAGTCATGGCGCGTAGCCTCTCCTGTGCCTTTCTCACAATCATCTTGTTGGAGGTTGTTTGATGTCTCGATCGGTTTTAATTGTGGATAAAAGCGACGGTGTGGCCACGCTGACCATGAACCGGCCTGAAGCCCTCAACGCCTTGTCCCGTGATCTGGGATTGGCCCTGACCCGGGCTTTCCGTCAAATTCAAGAGGACTCGAAGATCGGCGCCGTCATTCTGACCGGGACGGGCCGGGCCTTTTGTGCCGGCCTGGACCTGAAGGAAATCGGCTCGGGGACCCTGCTCCACGGGCCGGACGGGGCCTCGGCCATCACCGATTTGATGAAGGCCATGGCCGAGTTCGACCGGCCGATCATCGCCGGGATCAACGGTGCCGCCGTAACCGGCGGTTTTGAGCTGGTTTTGGCCTGCGATGTGCTGATCGCCTCGACCGAGGCCCGTTTCGCCGACACCCACGCCCGGGTCGGCCTTCTGCCCGGCTGGGGACTGACCCAGAAGCTGCCCCGTCTGATCGGTATTTACCGGGCCAAGGAATTGTCTTTCACCGGCAACTTCCTTTCGGCCGAAAAGGCTGAAGCCTGGGGTCTGGTCAACCGCGTGGTTCCGCCGGAAGAACTTCTGCCGGCCTGTCGAGCCTTGGCCAAGGACATGCTGACCTGCGTGCCCGAGGCCCTGCGGGAGATCAGACGGATGATCGACCAGGGCTATGGCATGCCCCTGGCCGAAGCCCTGGTCATGGAAACCCGAAGGTCCGTGGAAAACGCGGCCACGGTGGCCGCGGAAACCGTGGCCGCCCGGCGGGAGTCCCTTCAGAGCCGCGGACGGAAGCAGAAACAAGATTAGCGGCTGCGGGTTTTCGCTAGCCGGGTCCGGGCGGGGTTTACTCCCCCGGCCGAAAGGGTTTTATCCCAATTTCAGGCGCCTTTAGGTTTGAGGTCCAAGGCCTGGGCGATTTCGCGGGCGGCGGCCCGGACAAAAGCCTGGAAGTCTTCAGGGTCCAGGGTCCGGCCCGGCTCGGGGACGCGGGCCAGGTCGGCCGGGCGGACATAGCCCGGCCGGTTGCACAGTTCCGGCTTGGGGGTGATCTCGAACTCCGGACCGAAATCGTCCTCGAAATACCGGTTCTGGAACTCGGCGAACTTGAGGGCGTGGGCGGTC
>ENA-OSEO01005892-OSEO01005892.1-sediment-metagenome-genome-assembly--contig:-NODE-5892-length-11407-cov-7.283583_pt1 | contig 11407 bp, 7 predicted proteins | sample MGYA00237883_ERZ534232 | MGnify/ENA metagenome assembly ERZ534232
AAAAGCCAGTTAAGTTTCCCGGATTTTGACTAAACAATGGCCCCTTCCAGGGGCCCTCACAAAGCTACCGGCTCTGCTGGTAGATATTTACTCCACTATTATTTCATCCCTTTCAAATCTCAGGCAGGGATGTATTTAGCCTTTTATGTCAAAGGGTTAGATCCGCTCGCAACATTGGCAGATACCTCACGCTTTTGGTCGTGGTAAATTTGTGATATCCAAATGGTAAGGCCTGATGGAAATGAGCCCCGAGCTAACTAAAATTGGTCAACCAACCCATCATGGCAATTGGTCAATGCAGCCGATATAAAACCGCAAAACAAGGTCAATTGGCATTCCTCCTGCCAGTATCGCCATTGCAATTGAATTCATGCCCAGCCTATGATACTTTCTCATCTCCCCATAATTTCATCAGAAACGAGCTATTTCGTCTCGGACATGGCCGATATTGACCTACTATTGGTCAGACTCAGCCAAATTGTGAAATGTGAGCGTGAAAAATATGGAGTAGCCGGAGGATTCCCCGATGGTTAATAAGCCCACCTACGAAGAACTGGAGCAGCGGATTCGAGAGTTGGAGCAGACTGAAACCGAGCTTGAGCGGGTGAAGCTGGCATTGCAAGAGAGCGAGGAACTCTATCGTAAACTGATAGAGTTCTCGCCCCTGCCTTTTTTGGTGACGCAAGACGAGAAGATCGTATTTGCGAATCCTGCAGCGGCAAGGCTCTTTGGAACCATCCACCAAGACGAGATTATCGGCAGCAGCCCAAAGGACTGGACTCACCCAGCGTCAGCAGAGCACGCCTATCATCGACGTCGTGAGGCTATTGTGATTGGAAAGGCGTTGGATCCCGTTGAACTGGTCATTGTGCGGAAGGACAAGAAGGAGGCTATTGTCATTGCCAACGCTACCCTTATCTCTCACCAAGGGTCACCGGCTCTACTCTCCGTCTTTCAGGACATTACAGAGCGAAGAAAAGCTGAAGACAAGCTAAAGGCAAGCGAGGCCAATCTGAGATCCATATTTGAAGCCGCCACAAACGTCGCATTTATCACGACTGATGTAGACCGCAATGAGCCAAAGATCCTCGCATTTTCCCCCGGAGCCGAACGCTTGTTTGGTTATGGACCGGAAGAGATCATCGGCAGACCGGTCAGTCTGCTCCACGTTAAGGAAGATTCTGACCAGTTTCCGGAAATACTGAAGGCAATGAGTACGGGGCAAGAAGGATTCCAAGGTGAGTCGACGCTGGTCCGGAAATCGGGTGAAAATTTCCCGGCACTTTTTGCAAGCTGTCCGGTTTTCAATGATCAAGGCAAGATGATCGCGACCATTGGGATATCCATCGATTTGACGGAACAAAGGCGGGCACAAGAGGCCCTTAGGCAGAGCGAGGCATTACTAAGCCAAACTCAGAATATCGCCCATGTGGGCAGTTGGGTGTTGGATGTGGTGGAAAATCGGCTGACCTGGTCTGAAGAGACATACCGCATTTTTGGGTTGGAGCCACAACAATTCAATGCCACTTATGCAGCCTTTCTTGAGTCTGTCCATCCCAACGACCGGGCTTCAGTGGCCAAAGCCTATTCAGATTCGCTGAACAAAGCGAATGATACCTACGAGATCGAGCACCGGATTGTACGCAAAAACAGCGCTGAAGTCCGACACGTCTACGAGAAATGCATTCACGAACGCGACACAGAAGGAGTGATTGTCCGTTCCATCGGCATGGTACAAGATATAACTGAGCGAAAGGAAGCAGAGACGGAATTGAGGCAGAGTCAAGAGCGCCTTCTGCAATCCAACCAAATCTTGTCCGGCGTGTTGGAACATACTCACATGATGGCTGTCTTTCTGGATAACGAGTTCAATTTTATCTGGGTCAACCGGGCCTATGCCGACACCTGCAATCATGAACCGAACTTCTTCCCGGGCAAAAACCATTTTGATCTCTACCCCAATGAAGAGAATCAGGCCATTTTTCAGCGTGTGGTAGACTCGGGCGAGGCGTTCTTCGTCGCTGCCAAGCCGTTCGAATTTCCTGACCAGCCTGAGCGAGGGATTACCTACTGGGACTGGAGTTTGATCCCTGTTAAGAATGGCAGCGGAATAGTAACCGGCCTGGTTTTTACCTTGGCTGAAGTCACAGATCGAGTAAGGGCTGAAGAAGCGCTCAAAGAAAGCAAACTGTTATTGGACGCCACTGGTCGTATGGCCCATGTGGGCGGCTGGGACCTGGATGCGGAGACATTGGAGGTGAGCTGGACTGAAGAGACCTATCATATACACGAAGTTCCGTTTGATAATCAGCCGCCATTGGAAGAGGCCCTTAATTTCTATCATCCCGACGACCGGGAACGTCTATCCCACGCCATTCAGCGCGCCTTGGAATGCGGTGAGCCTTACGACCTGGAACTCAGATTTATCACAGCCAACGGCAACGAACTCTGGACTCGCACCATGTGCCAGCCGCAGATCGTCGATGGTCGAGTTGTCAGGCTCAGAGGTACTTTCCATGACATCACGGATCGTAAGTTGGCAAATGAAGCGCTGCGGGAGAGTGAGCGAAAATTTCGCACTTTGGTTGAGCAGGCTGCGGAAATGCTCTTTTTGCACGATTTGAAAGGCAATATTATCGATGTGAACGTAGCCTCCATCGAAAATACAGGTTACACCAGGGAAGAGCTTCTAAAAATGAGCGTGTTTGATATCGATCCTGATGCCCATGACCGGGATGATATGCGGAACTATTGGGAATCGTTCCAACCTGGAGATTCTCCTGCTACTTTTGAAGTCCGCCATAAGAGAAAAGACGGTTTAATTTATCCGGCAGAAGTTGTTGCTTCCAAAATTGTTCTCCAGGACGATCATTACATGTTGGGTCTGGCGCGAGACATCACCGAACGTAAGCAGGCAGAAGAGGCACTCCGAAAGAGCGAAGAAGAACACCGGTCGATCCTAAAGACAGCCATGGATGGATTTGTGGTGGTAGATACGAATAGACAATTGATTGAAGTCAATGAGACGTATTGCCGGATGAGCGGCTACAGCGAACAGGAACTGCTAACCATGCCTATATGGGAACTCGAAGCGAATGAAGATCCAAATGATGTGGCCGTGCATTCGCAAAGGATCATTAATGCAGGCCAAGACCGTTTTGAAGCCATTCATCGTCGAAAGGACGGTACATGCTTTGATGTAGAAGTCAGCGTTCAATACAGTTCAATGGATGGCGGAAGGTTCATCTGTTTTCTGAGAGACATCACCGAGCGAAAGAAGGCGGAGGAGTCCCTGCGGGAATCGCGCGATCGGGTTGCAGCCATCTACGCTGCCTTAGATGACGCCATTTTCCTGGTCGATCCTAGGACTCGCTTGATTACCGAATGCAATGCTGCCACGGCGAAAATCTTTGGCTATCCTTATGAAGACCTGATTGGCAAGGACACACATTTTCTGCATCTGGATCAGGCGCACTTCGAGAAGTTTGTTCAGGAAGCTGTGGAAGCTTATGAAGATCCAGGATACTACGCGACGGAATTCGAGATGCTACGCAAGGATGGAAGCGTGTTTCCGACTGAACATTTTGTCCGACCCGTCCGCAGTCCGGATGGCCACATCCCATATGTGGTCAGTGTGGTGCGGGATATCAGCGATCGCAGACAGGCGGAGAATGCACTACGAGAAAGCGAAGAGAAATACCGTCTCCTTGCAGACAATGCGAGAGATGTCATTTGGATACGAGATTTGGATCTCAAATTGACATATGTGAGTCCATCCATTGAAATGTTTAGCGGATACACTGTCGAAGAAGCCCTAAATAGGGATTTGGCAGATGTTCTCACACCCGGCTCAGCAAGGTTGGCTATGGAGACGTTTAGGGATGCTATACAGGATCTGAAAAGCGGCAAGGATATCCATGATGAATATGAGATTGACTTGGAACACATCTCTAAAGATGGCAGGAAACTATGGATGCAGTGCAAGATATCGCCCCTGAAAGATAATGATGGACAGGTCATTGGCATGCTTGGCGTCAGCAGAGATATTACAGAAAGAAAAGAGGCCGAAAAGGGGCTATGGGAGTCCAAGGAACGTTTTCAAAAAGTCTTTGACAGTCAGCTGGATGCGATTTTTGTCCTGAATGCTGAAATCCCGGCCCGGGTAGTGGAATGTAACATGGCATCAACACAGATCTTCGGGTACGAACCTGATGAACTGATCGGTGAGACAATAGAGAAACTGCACGTCAATGATACCTACCGAAAAGCTTTCCAGGACAAACTCTATCCACATATCAAACAGGAAGGATATTTGAGCAATTTTGAATTTTCCATGAGGCGTAAAGACGGCACCGTGTTTCCGACGGAACACAGCGTCTTCGAATTGAAAAATGATACTGGTGAGAGGATCGGCTGGGTTTCCATTGTTCGGGATCTGACCGAACGCAAGCTGATGGAGTCTCGACTGAGACAAGCTCAAAAAATGGAATCCATCGGCACGCTTGCCGGGGGCATAGCCCACGATTTTAACAACATCCTCTCTCCTATTATGGTGCATACAGAGATGGCCATGATGGACTTGCCGGATGACAGCCCTGTCCAAAACAGTCTGAAGCAGATATATAAAGCGGGAGAGCGTGCCAGGGATTTGGTGAAACAGATTTTAACCTTTGCTCGAAAGCAGGAAGGGACGCGGGCACAAATACGGGTCTCTCCAATTCTCAAGGAAGCGATCAAGTTCCTGAGATCAACGATTCCCACCACTATTGACATTCAATCCAATGTCAGGTGTTTCCAAGACATGGTATTGGGCGACCCGACCGAATTGAACCAGGTTGTCACAAACTTGTGTATTAACGCAGCCCATGCCATGGAGGAGAAGGGTGGCGTTATTGACGTGGTTCTGGAAAATGAGCAAGTCTGTGCGGATTCTGTCATTGGAATTCACGATCTTCCGCCCGGACCCTACCTCAAACTGATCGTGAAGGACACAGGGCACGGGATAAAACCTCAACTATTGAGCAAAGTGTTTGAACCCTATTTTACCACCAAAGAGACTGGCAAAGGGACCGGGATGGGTCTGGCGATCGTTCACGGTATTGTGAAAAGCTACGGAGGCGCAGTAACTGTTCACAGCGAGGTGGGAAAAGGCACGACCTTTCATGTTTATCTGCCCCTTGTCGAAGAGAACATAGAGGTTCCCGAAACACTTCAGGGTTCATGGCAGCTCCCCAGAGGAAATGAGCGGATCCTGCTGGTTGACGATGAAGAATCAATAGTTACTGCGACCCAGATGATCCTGGAGAGGCTTGGCTACAGTGTTACACCCAGAACCAGCAGCATAGAGGCACTTGGGGCTTTTCGCAACAACCCGGGGGGATTTGACCTGGTCATCACCGACATGACCATGCCCAATATGACAGGGAAAGAACTGGTCTCGGAGTTGATGACCATCAGACCGGATATTCCGGTCATCTTATGCACAGGATTCAGCGAAAAGATCGGAGAGAGAAGGGCAAAAGAGATCGGCATCCGGGCATTTGTCATGAAGCCGATTGTGATGAGCCAGATCGCCAATACGATCCGAGAGGTGTTGGATCGGAAATAAAATCCTGAACTGGCAGTATTATAAATAGTTAATAATATCAGATAGATGGCAGTCATGTTGCAAGTTCTATTTATTTAATTAAAACAATGGGTTATAGAACCTCTGGATTTTACTTCGATCTAATTCTACTGTCATTTCAACTTGCTATAAATCTCAGCCGACGACTCATTTTACTATTGATTTAGATAGGTTAAGGCTACTCGCAACATAATGGCAGATATCTGTCGTTTTCGGTAGGGCTGAATGTGTGAGAGCACCAGATGGTAGCTTCTATGGCACACGAATCATTCCCGACCCATAACGACTCCGCCAAACGCAGACACTGATAAGAAAAGGATGATCACTCGACCTCAACTAATATTTTCCCTTTAGTGAAAAGATCCTTTTGAGGATGTCACTTGTTTCGGTTTCGCCCAAATCCGGATTAAAAGAGATTTTTCGCACAATTTCCCATTTTCAGGCAATTTGCCATCGGCTTTTTGTCTTGACAATTCGCCCGATCTGTGTAATTACACATATATTATTAAGGAGGTTTAAATTTTGACTTTGAGTAATAGAGGATTCCGAAAGGAGATAGGGAGGAGTTGTGCATGCTTCAATTTGCGAAGAGCAGCCAGGCTCGTCACCCAAAGATTTGACCGGGCCTTTCGGGAAAGCGGGATCACGGCAAATCAATTTTCTGTTTTAATGGCGGCTTACGATCAAGAGGGTATGCTCCTCACTAAATTGGCCAAAACATTGGGGATGGAAAGGACGACGCTCAGTCGAAATGTTTCCCTGCTAGAACGTATGGGAATGGTATCTACATCAATGGGCCACGATAGACGCGAGCGGAAAATAACAATTACCACCAGCGGAACACATCTGCTCGAAAAGACGTTACCGCTGTGGCAGAAGGCCCAAAATGAAGTCGTGGAGGCCATTGGCCAGACGAAATGGGAGGGACTGCTGATCGGCCTTCACGGTGTGGCTAAAAGGCTGTAGTTTTTTGGTTTTAATAGGTGTAATTGCACGCAATCAGCAATGGGTTCACCGTGCCTGTTTCAGGGAGACTCCGAAAATCTCTGATAACACAAGGATGACTGAAAAACCCAAGACAAGGAGGTAGAACATGGGCGACGTATATCATGAGCTCAGAGAGCATTTGGACAGCTTGCCGGGAGGGTTCCCACCCACCGACAGTGGTGTAGAGATTCGTATCCTAAAACGATTGTTCAGTGCGGCTGAGGCGAGTATGGCCGTACACCTCAGACCGAAGCTGGAGCCGGCCTCGGCCATTGCAGAGAGAGCAGGCATACGTGAAGAGGAAATAGCACCGCTGCTGAAAGAAATGGCAAGAAAAGGTTTAGCCTTCAGTATTGAGACTGCTGAAAGGCCTTCCGTTTACATGGCGGCACAGTTCGTTGTGGGCATCTGGGAATATCATGTAAACGACCTGGACGAGGCATTCGTGGAGGATATGCAAGAATATTTGCCTGATCTGGCGAAAGAAGCCTTTGATTATGTGCCGCAGCTTCGCACGATCCCGGTGGGGAGAAGCATCACCGCCAGCGTCGAGATCCTTCCTTACGAACAGGCGGAAGAAATGGTCAAAAAGCAGAAGAAGTTCCTAGTCGCCCCCTGTATCTGCCGCAAGGAACACCAGCTGAAGGGCGATGGGTGTAACAAACTCATGGAAGCATGTCTCGTCTTCGGCTGGGGGGCCGATTACTACGAGCGGAACGACCTTGGACGGGTCATCACGCTGAAAGAGACACTTGAGATTCTCAGAAAGGCGGATGAGGAAGGGCTGGTGCTTCAGCCGAGTAATACACAGGAGATCGTGAATATCTGCTGTTGCTGCGGAGATTGCTGCCAGATTCTCATGAACCTGAAAAGGCATCCTTCTCCTGCCGCCATGGCTGCTTCCGCATTCGTCGCCCGCATCGATGCTGAGACCTGCATCGGCTGCGAAACCTGCATAGAGCGGTGCCAGATGGAGGCGCTGAGCATGGTTGATGAGCATGCCGTCTTGAATACAGAGCGCTGCATCGGTTGCGGTCTGTGCGTTTCTACCTGCCCGAGCGGCGCACTGTCATTGGCGCGGAAACCTCAGGAGGCACAAATGATCATTCCTAAGAACCAGATGGAGGCCCATACCCTGCGTCTCGAGGCCCGGACAAAGGCAAAGGGCGACCTTAAGAATAAATTGCTGCGCCATCAGAAGGTGTGAGGATTGAGGAGTTGAGATCCTGGCATGACAATTTGACAGTAGGCCCTTGTGGTGCACAGCATACGGTCCACCATAAGAAAAAGTCACATGCTCCTGAACATCATCCATGCTTAAGCCTATGGGAGCGACCCCTGACAAGAAAGTAGACGAAAATGGATTTTGAGCTTAAGGCTATCGCGATTCAGAAAGAGAATAATGTGAATTTTATACTGGGACAGTCACACTTCATCAAGACAGTTGAGGATCTCTATGAGGCCGTGGTAAGCACGGTACCCAATACCAAGTTCAGAACGGGGTGAAGGATCTTTAACAACTCAGAGTGACTTTCCTTCTCTTGGCCGAGGGCAGCCAGAATCAGGGATATAAGAATGTAGTCGGACTTTTGATGAGGATAATGAGACATGACGCACATTCAAGAAGTCACTGACAATATTTTTCGAATGGAGATCCCCCTTCCAGGGAATCCCCTAAAGGCGGTGAATTCATATGTGATCAAAGACTCAGGGCGGAATTTGATCGTGGATACGGGGCTCAACCGGAACGAGTGCATGGAAGTCATGCAGTCGGGCCTGAAGGTCTTAAAGGTGGACTTGGAGGAAACTGATTTTTTCGTCACCCATCTTCACGCGGACCACTTCGCCCTGGTCCCAAGATTGGTCTCTGACGCACGGACCATCTATTTCAACCGGCCGGACGCTGAAAGCGCAGCGAGGGGTGGCGTGTGGGACCGGATGGCGGAGTACGCATGTGAAAACGGCTTAGCATTGAGGAATCACAGAGGGCCTTGGAACGTCATCCCGGATATCGCCATGGGTCAAAGCTGAACCACGCCCTTACACTCCTGGATGGCCGGGAGATTCTGTCGATCGGCGACTACGCGTTTACCTGCATATCAACGCCTGGGCACACCCGGGGACACATGTGCCTCTACGAGCCGGACCGCAAAATCCTGATATCAGGCGATCACATTTTAGAGGACATCACCCCTAATATCCAGTCTTGGTCGGATGAGACACAGCCCCTTCGAAGCTATCTGGCCAACCTGGATGAGATCTACAAACTGGATGTTGACATTGTCCTCCCCGGTCATCGGAGGATTTTCACACACTGCCGCGCGCGAATTGAGGAACTCAAACATCACCATCGCGTGAGGCTGGAAGAGGTTCTCGCAATCCTGGGAAAGGGTCCTCGAAACGCCTATGAAACCGCATCAGAAATGACCTGGGATATTAACTGCAGATCCTGGGAAGACTTCCCATTAGCCCAGAAATGGTTCGCTACGGGTGAGGCCTTGGCCCACCTGAAATACCTGGTTGAAGACCAGAAGGTGGTCCGGGAGCGAATAGGAGGACAGTTCGTGTTCTGTATGGCTTGAAACGTTTATACCGCTTTGATTGGATCTGTGGCACACGAAGGTCGAATAATCCTTCCAACGCCCTCTTCAATCGTTCAAATCGAGCAGGAAGAGAAGATTAAGCTGATCTCAATCAATATGGGTTCAATAAAAAATTCCTTTGGAGGGTTTTAAAATTGGGTTTGACCGGATTTGACAAAGTTGCCTGCAATATTACGTGTATATCAGGGCATAGCCGTAGGGTCTGCTGTCGGCTAAAGCGACCAGTTTCCATTGACTTCTGAATCAGCGAGATTTAAATGCCAAAGTGGGAACAAGCCATCAAAGTCAACAACGCCCGGACATCGCTGAGCCTGAACGGAATGCGATCATAAGGAAATTCGGATGCAAGATGTGAGAGGAGCTCAAAATGGAAGAAAGTTTGCGTGATTCAGGATCATGGATTGAAGGGATCATTCGGGATTTCCTCAAAGGCTCTCCAGACAACACCCTTCAGGACCCTACAGGTGAAAAGGCGTTCGAAGATATGATTGTCGGATTTTCCAGTGGGGATGACCCCCTTTTCGATGCCTATAAGGAACATGTGGGACCTTTTCACTGGACGCCCTGGGAAATATTCACCCGTACCTTTCCTGAGAGAGTCGCAGCCCCGGACGAGCTTACGGTTATTAGCTGGATCCTCCCTCAGAGGGAGGCAACCAAGGCGGATAACAGGAAGGAGGAGAGATACCCTTCTGAACGTTGGGCCAGGGCACGGATCTATGGGGAGGAGGCCAATGTCAAACTACGCAAACAGGTGGTGGCTGTCCTCCGGAAAGCAGGGTATGAGGCTGTGGCGCCTATGCTCTCCCCGCAGTGGGAAAGAAAAAAATCAGATCGATTTACTTTTGCTTCCACATGGTCGGAACGGCATGCGGCCTATGCCTCTGGTCTCGGGACTTTTGGGCTCTGTGATGGCTTGATCACACTCAAGGGGAAGGCCATGAGAACGGGCTCCGTGGTAACCCGTCTGAGGATTCCCCCGACATCGAGACCCTACACGGAACATCATGCGTACTGTCTTTTTTTCAAAGACGGAAGCTGTGGCGAGTGCATCGCGCGCTGTCCTGTAGGAGCCATCAGCAAGAGGGGTCACGACAAGCTGAAGTGTCTGAGCCATCTTAGACCCACAACAGCAGACTACGTGAAAGCGCGCTACCACTTTGACGGTTACGGCTGTGGCCTCTGCCAGAAGAAGGTGCCCTGTGAGAGCGGGATACCGGAAGGTATCTTAACATCTTGAGACAGAAGGTCAGCCTCATGGGAGAAGAAGTGTATAAACAACTCTGCGAGACCACAGCCAGACGTGGCGGGAGGTATCCGGGAGTCGATACACCGGAATTCTACGAAATGGTCAGTGTCCTCTTAAACCCATCAGCAAGCAAGCTGAATTTTCTTCAATTCTAATTCCGCTGCAATTTCATCCACCAATAAATTCCAGACAGGCTTCCATTTATTCAGCGATTTCAGTTATGACAGATATCCGTCAAAATCGGTGGCGCTGAAACCGTGACATATCCAGAAGGTAAGCCCGGCAACGCCCTTCACCATTCTTCCAAATCATGATCCTTCAGGACACTGATAAGAAGTGGGGAAAATCGATCAAGATTGCCTTGATCAATATTTTTCCCTTCCAATGAAGGTTCCCTTCAAGAAATATCGCCTATTTTGGTTGTGCGTAAAGACTTTGTGTGGTAGGTATCAACAGGATGTTGTGGAATATAATACCCAATATGTTGTGGTCGTCAGAAAAGTCCAATGAATTCATAGGGCTGGGACTGAGTAAGGCATATCTCAGGTTTTTAAAGCGCCGAACCCTTTGAGATTGCCAAAACATATCTTTTTATTTCAGATAGTTGATAAAGGGAATCGTAACATCTCAAAAAGTTCGGGTATAGGCATAAAGAGGCGCCCGTCATTTTTGATATGCCATGATACTCGAATTTGAATTTTTGGCAAGTTCCTCGAGTAGGCATCTATGGAAATCGTCAAGGGGCGTTTGCGGCTTGAGCGATGATTTCGTGAAGGGGAGGAATGTTGGTGGCATTTGAGAGACGATCCAGGAGATAGTTCCAGAAGGAAACGCCCAGTTTTCGACATGTTTTTTTGAGGCTTGTGAAGGTATCCCTGCACCGTCTCCCAAGTTCACTCCGGGTGCTGCCTGAGATCTTCCGTCTCTTGACATATTCGCGAA
>ENA-OSEO01005897-OSEO01005897.1-sediment-metagenome-genome-assembly--contig:-NODE-5897-length-11403-cov-3.357231_pt1 | contig 11403 bp, 7 predicted proteins | sample MGYA00237883_ERZ534232 | MGnify/ENA metagenome assembly ERZ534232
ACGTGTTCGCCCGCATGGTTTACGGCTCCCGGGTGAGCCTGGAGGTGGGCTTCGTATCGGCCGGGCTGGCCACCCTGGTGGGGGTGATCCTGGGCGCTCTGGCCGGGTATTACGGCGGTTGGGTGGAAGCGGCCATCATGCGCTTCACCGACATGATGCTCTGCTTCCCCACTTTCTTTCTGATCCTGGCGGTGATCGCCCTTTTAGAGCCCAGCATCATCAACATCATGGCGGTCATCGGGCTCACCAGTTGGATGGGCGTAGCCCGGCTGGTGCGGGCCGAGTTCCTGTCCCTGAAAAGCCGTGAATACGTGGAAGCGGCCCGCAGCCTGGGAGCGCGGGACATCCGCATCATCTTCCGGCACATCCTGCCCAACGCCATGGCCCCGGTTTTGGTGGCCTTGACCCTGGGCGTGGCCGGGGCCATCCTGGTGGAAAGCGGGCTCTCCTTCCTGGGTCTGGGCGTGCAGCCGCCCATGGCCAGTTGGGGAAACATCCTGAACCAGGGCAAGGCCAACATAGAGATCGCCTGGTGGCTCTCCCTGTACCCCGGCCTGGCCATTTTAGTCACCGTGTTGGGTTACAATCTTTTGGGCGAGGGCATTCGGGACGCCCTGGACCCGAGGTTGCACTGAAACAGAGCGAAGATATTGAACCCCTACCAAAATTTCGCTGAGAGGTGAAGATGGCGCAGGAACTGGGCGAGGTTCTGCCCGAATTGAACCTGATCCAAGACGCGGATCTGAAAAGGCGGGTAGCGGCGGTCTGGCAGGAAGCCATGCAGCTTGGCGGCTGGAGCCCGGAGGATTTGACCAGCATCCCCTACACCCTTTTGGTGGAGAAGGTGGAAATCTCCTTTGCCGAACACGTGCGGACCGTCTGCCGCCTGTGCATCGCCATGGAGCAGGTGCTCAGCGAGGCCTATGGCGAGCGCTACGGCATAAGCCGGGACGTGCTCATAGCGGGCGCGCTCTTGGCCGACGTGGGCAAGCTCTTGGAGTTCCGCAAGGAAAAGGACGGCTTTAAGTGGGCCAGCATGTACCAATACCTGCGCCACCCCTTCACCGGCGTGGGGCTTTGCTTCAAGCACGGCATCCCCGAGGCGGTGATGCACGTGGTGGCCACTCATTCCTGGGAGGGGGACAAGTTCAAGAGACGGCCCGAATCCATCATATTCAACCACGCGGACTTCACGGATTTTGATCTGACCAAATGGGGACAGAAGTAGGCGGCGGACCAGGCGGCAAGGTCCGCATGTCCGGCAGCGGCGGAGCCTTATTTTAGACTTCACAGCGCGGAGTGCAATATGCCATCCCTAAGCGAAAAAATGGCGCGGTTTGCCCTTGACCTGCAATTCGAGGATATACCGCCAGAGGCCGTGTACGAGGCCAAGCGTTTTTTGTTGGACAGCATGGGCTGCGCCTTGGGGGCGGTCAAAAACGAAGACATGGCCGCCATGTACCGGTTTGTGGAAAAACTGGGCGGCGTCCCCCAGGCCACCCTCATCGGCACGGGGCAAAAGACCAACGCGGTTAACGCGGCCCTGATGAACTGCCTTTTGATCCGGGCCATTGACTACAACGATATCTACTGGCAACAGGACCCCAGCCATCCCTCGGAGATAATCGGCGCGGCCCTGGCCGCGGCCGAGGCCAGCCAGAGGACCGGCCGCGACGCCTTGGTGGCCATCCTGATCGCCTATGAGCTGGAGATGCGCTGGTGCCACGCGGCCGAGCCGGGCATCCGCGAGGTGGGCTGGCACCATGCCTCGCTCACCCAATTCGTCAGCCCCCTGGTGGCCGGCCGCATGTATGGCCTTGACCTGGCCCAGATGATGGCCGCGGTGGGTATATCCGGCTCCTCCCATTTCACCCTGGGCGGGGTGGTGGCCGGGCATCTGACCAACATGAAGAACACGGCCGGCCCCTTGACCGCCCAATCCGGCGTCATCGCCGCCCTGATGGCCAAGGAAGGCTACACCGGGCCGGTGGAGGTGATAGAAGGCAAGGAGGGCCTCATCGAGGTGCTGCGGAACGTGAAATGGCGCACCGATGAACTCTTGCGCGGGCTGGGGCGGGAGTTTCTCATCACCAAATGCAGCTACAAGGCCTTTCCCACCGAGGCCCTGACCCATCAACCGGTGAGCGCGGCCCTTAAAATATGCCACGACCACGGGTTAAAGGCCGAGCAGGTGGCCGCGATTCTGGTGGAGACCACGGCCCGGGGGGCGGACATCCTCTCCGACCGCAGCAAATACCACCCCGAGACCAAGGAGACCGCGGATCACAGCCTGCCCTACATCATCGCGGTGGCCGTGGCCGACGGCAACGTGCTGCCCGGCGCGTTCAAGGAGGAAAGGCTCTCCGATCCCCGGCTGGGCGCCCTGATGGACAAGATCACGGTCAAGGCCGACCCTGAGATAGACCGTCTATTCCCCAAGGTGAAACGGGCCCGGGTGACCATCACCACCACCAGCGGGGAGAAATTAAGCGCCCAGACCGACACGGCCAAGGGCGACCCGGCCGATCCGCTCACGGACGAAGAGCTTATCGCCAAGTTCAAGGCCAACGCCGCGGGCGTATTGACCCCGTCCCAGATGGACGAGGCCATAGAAGCCACCTGGCGATTCGAGGAGTTGAAAGACATCGCAGGATACATGGCGCTTTTAGTGGAGCGCTGAGCCGGGCGGGCGGGGATAAACCCCGCCTCTACGCGAAAACAGGTTCTTTGTAGGGGAGGGGTTTATACCCTCCCCTTTCGCCTTTCCGCTTTATTGGGGCAGCGGTTAAGCCCGCTTCGACCAAGCCTAACCTCATGCAGGTGGATGAGGAAACCGCCGCTTCCGCTACATCATTCCCCGGTGCAGACCGCCGTCTATGAGATAGCTCACGCCGGTGATGTAAGACGCGCGCTCCGAGGCCAGAAACACCACCAGGTCCGCGAACTCGTCCGGCCGGCCCAGGCGGCCCAAGGGTATGCCGGAGACTATCTTGGCCAGAGCCTCCTTGCGGCTTATGCCCTGTGCCTTTGCCTGATGGTCCAAAAGCGCATCCACCCGCTCGGTGAGCATCCAGCCCGGGCAGACGTTGTTCACCGTGATCCCGTCCGCAGCCACCTCGTCGGCCAGGGTCTTGGCCCAGCCCACCACCGCCGCCCGGATGCTGTTGCTTAGTATCAGTCCGGCCAAAGGCTGCTTAACCGACACACTGGTCATATTCACGATGCGGCCCCAGCCCTTTTGCCGCATGCCGGGAAGCACCACCCGGGTCATGGCCTGGGCCGGCAGCAGGGTAAGCTCCACGGCCCGGCGCCAGTCCTCCTCGGAAAAGCCCTCGAACCTTCCGGCCGGGGGGCCGCCCGCGTTGGTGACCAGAATATCCACCCCGCCGAAATGTTGGCAGATTTCTTCCGCGAACCGCCCGGCCTCGCCGCTTTTGGCCAGGTCAACCGGCCGGGCATACACCTCGATTTGATATTTTTCCTGTATGGCCTTGGCCGCGGCTGCCAGGCCCTCGCCGCTGCGCGCACATAAGGCCAGTTTGCTGCCTTCGGCCGCCAGCCCCTCGGCCACGGCCCGCCCCAGTCCCCGGCTGGCCCCGGCCACGCAGGCCACCTTGTGCTTAAGCCCCATCTCCATAACGTCGCTCCTTTTGCATCTTTAATTCTTGGAGGCGCACCAGCCGGGCATAGAGCCCGCCTGCGGCCATCAGTTCGCCGTGTCTGCCCTGCTCCACTATCCTGCCCCCCTGCATCACCAAAATGCGCTGCGCCTGGTCTATGGTGGAAAGCCGGTGGGCCACCACCAACGAGGTCCGTCCGGCCATGACCCGGGGCAAGGCCTCCTGGATGAGCCGCTCGGACTCCGGGTCCACCGAGCTGGTGGCCTCGTCCAACACCAGCACCCGGGGCTCGCCGGCCAGGGCCCGGGCCAGGGCCAGAAGTTGGCGCTCGCCCGCGCTCAGCCTGCGGGCGCCCTCGCCCAGGGGCGTGTCCAGGCCCTGCGGCAGCCTATGCACAAAGGAGGCGGCGCCGCTAACCGAAAGCGCCCGGGCCAGGCGTTCGGGCGTCACCTGGGGCCGGTTGAGGGTGATGTTCTCCGCCACGCTGCCGGAAAGCAGCGACACCTCTTGCGGCACCAGGGCCACCTGCCGGGCCAAATCTTCCTCCCTTATCTCCCGCACGTCCCGGCCGTCCAGAAGGATGCGGCCCCCCTGGGGGTCGGAGAAACGCAGAAGCAGGCGCAAAAGCGTGGTCTTGCCCGCGCCGGTGGGCCCCACGATGGCCCAGGTCTCGCCCGGGGGCACGGTGAAGCTGACGTCTTTCACCACGGGCCGGCCGGGCTGGTAGGCGAACCCGACCCCGACAAAGCGCACCTCGCCCCGGACCGCGGCCGGCAGGGAAACCGGGCTCTCCGGCCGGGGCAGGGCCTCCTTACTGTCGAAGAGATGAAAGATGCGCTCGGCCGAAGCCATGGCCGACTGCAGTATGTTGTACTTTTCCGCTATATCCCTGACCGGCCGGAAGAACATCTGCATGTAAAACAAAAAGGCCACCAGGGTGCCCAGGCTGAGCCGGTCCTGCACCACCAGGCCGCCGCCGCACCAAATTATGAGTCCGGCGGCCAGGCTGGCCAGAAGCTCGGTCAGGGGCATGAACACGGCAAAGACCTTGACCTGGCGCATGCCCGCCTCGTAGTACTGGTCGTTCAGCTCCTTAAAGCGGTTTTCGCCCTCGGCCTCGGCCCGAAAGAGCTTCACCACGGCGATGCCGCTTAGGGTCTCGCTCAAGAGCGAGTTTATGCGCCCCAAGATGCCCTGCATGGAGCGGAAGGCCTCCCGGGCCAGGCGCGCGAAGATCCAGGCCAGGGCCGCGATCACCGGCGTCAGGGCCAGGCACAAAAGGGCCAGGTTGAGATCCAGGAAAAGAAGCGCCACCACGATGCCCGTCAGGAGAAAAAGATCCTGGAAAAGGGCCACCACCGTGTTGCGGTACATCTCGTTTATGTTCTGCACGTCATTGGTGAGCCGGGTGGCGAGCTTGCCCACCGGATTGGTGGCGAAAAAGGACATGGATCGGCTGAGCAGGTGGGCGTAGAGGTCCTGGCGCACGGTGAACATCATCTCCTGGCCGGCCCTTTCCAAGAGCACGTCCTGGCTGTAGCCCAAAACGCAGGCCAGCATCGCCGCGGCCAGGAAAAGAACCGCCAGCTTGATGAGGCCGGTCACGTCGGGCCCGCGAAGCGCGGTCAGATCAGAGGACTTGAGCCGGGCGAGGTCCCTGGTGGCGATGAAGAGGCGCTCACCTCCCGCCACGAACAAGCCGGGATTGTCCCGGGCCAGGCGGCGGGAATCTTCCCCGGGCGGGGCAACGTACCAGGCGACCTTGTCTATGGCCCCCGCCGAGCGCAGCCGGGCGGCCAGACGGGGGTCCACGCGGCGGAAATCCTCATCGCGGATGAAAAATACCCCGGCTCCGGCCGGCAAAAGCCCGCCTGCTGCCTCTTGCCCGAACCGGGCAGCCAGGGGCGCGGGGGCCTTGGCCAGCTCCACCCGCAGGGCCTGGCGCACCAGGTAGCGGTCAATGGCCACCCTGGTCAGGTACGGCAAAAGCAGGTCGATGCCCGTGCTTATGAGTATCAGGACCGCCGCCCAGAGGATCAGGCGCAGATGGGGCCGGGCATAGGCGATAAGGCGGGCCAAAAGCTTCAAGTCATAGGGCCGGCCCAGGTGGTCGCCTTCCATGTATCCGAATTCGAAATGCGCCAAGACCCTAGCTCCCCAATTCCGACAAAAGGGCCTGCTCGGAGAACAGGCTCTGGTAAAGCCCGCCCGCCTGGATTAGCCCCGCGTGATCGCCCTGCTCCACCACCCGTCCCTGGTCCAGGACATAGATGAACCCGGCAAAGGCCACGCTGGCCAGGCGGTGGCTGACCATCAGGGTGGTGCGGCCGGGTCTTTGCACATCCAGGTTGCGCAGGATGCGGGCCTCGGTCTCGGTGTCCACCGCGGAAAGTGGGTCGTCCAAGACCAAAACCGGGGGGTCAAGCAGAAGGGCCCGGGCCAGGGTGAGGCGCTGGCGCTGGCCCCCGCTTACGCTATGCCCGCGTTCGCCCAAAAGGGTGTCCAGGCCCTGGGGAAGCTCCCTCACATCTTGGGCCAGTTCCGCAATCTCCAAGGCGGCCCAGAGCTCGCTCTCAAGGGCCGAGGGCCGGCCCAGGGCCAGATTGGCCCGCACGGTGGCGGAGAAGACAAAAGCCGTCTGCGGCACCTGCACCACATGGGCCCGCAGGTCGGCCTGGGTCAGGTCCAGGACATCCAAACCTTCCACCCGGACCGTGCCCCGCGGCGGATCGTACAGCCGGCCCAAAAGGGCCAGCAGGGTGGACTTGCCGCCTCCTATGGTCCCCACCAGGGCCGTGGTGCGGCCCGCCGGAACGGCCAGGGTGACGTTTTGCAGCGCGGCCCGGGCGGCGCCCGGGTAGGTAAAGGTAAGGTCGTTTATCTCGATCCCCCTGCCCTCCCCGGGATCAAGGGTCAAGGGCCGGAGAGGGTCGTTCACCTGGGGCCGGGCGGAGAGCACCTGGTCCACCCGGTCCAGGGACCCCAGGGCCCGCTGCATCAGGCTGACCACCCATCCCAGGGCCATCATGGGCCAGGTGAGCATGCCCAGGTAGGCGGAAAAGGCCACGAAATCGCCGGGAGTTATACGGCCGAAAACGGTCAAGGGCCCCCCCACGCCCAGAATGACCGCCAGGCTTAGATTGGTGAAAAGAACCATCAGGGGGAAGAAAAGCCCCAAAAGGCGGGCCAAACCCATGTTTATATCAAAGTATCCGCGGCCCGCCGCCTTGAGCCTGGCCATCTCCCGGCCGGTCAGGGCATAGGCCTTCACCAGGGCTATGGCGCTTAGGGCCTCCCGCACCAGCTCGGTCATGGCGGCGAAGGACTCCTGGGTCATAAGAAAGCCGCGATGCATCTTTTTGCTGAGAATCCGCGTGAATACGACGGTTAGCGGCATGGGAACGAGGGACAGGAGGGTCAGCTGGGGGCTAATGTAGAGCATGAAACCCACCGCGCACAGGCCCATGACCAGCCCGTCCATGGCCGCCACCAGGCCCATGCCGCTGGCCATGCGGATGTTGTTCAGGTCGTTGGTGGCCTTGGCCATCAACTCGCCCGGCGGGTGGTCGTCATGATAGGCAAGGTGCATCTTGTGCAGGTGGCCGAAGAGCATCCCGCGCAGATCGCGCTCCATGGCCCGGGAAAAGCCGAAGAGCAAGGGGCGCCAGACCATGCGCAACAACACGATGCCCAGGGCCAGGGCCATCACCACGCCGCTCAACTTTAGGAGGGAATCCGCGGTGGCCGCCCCGGTGGTGAGATCGTCCACCGCCTGCTTGATGAGCCGCGGCACGTAAAGCTGCAGCAGATCCACCGCCACCAGGGCGAAAAGGCCGGCCGCCAGCGCCCCCCGGTGCTGTTTTGCGATTCCTTTCAGAATCGCCTTGCTGTTTTCTGATAGCTTTTTGGCCAGGACCTCACCCGGAAGGTCAGCGCGCCTTGGCGGCCACGCAGTTAGGACGATGTAGGATCAAATCCCCGCTGGTATCCAAGGCGCGCAGATTGGGGCCCAGGATGCTTACCCAGGAGCGGTAAACCCCACCCGAGGGCGCGGCGGGAAACTGCTCACAACTAACAAACATGATGAAGTGTCGTTGGGAAACGTCGGCAATCCGCATATAAAAGGGCGTTTCCTTGGCCAGAGGGACCAAGCCGCCGCCTGAGCGCGCCTCGGGCCTTAGATGCACGGCCAGCCAGAGCCCCTGCTCGGCCGCCAGATCAGCCACATCCGCCATCACATGCAAGAACAAGCCCCCCTGGCCGCCCAACACCTGGTCATAACTGGGCCATATGCGCCGGAAGCGGTTTTGCCCGGGTTGACGCTGCTTCACTTTGGCCGCCTGGGGAGGAGGAGGAGGGTTCGGGCTGAAAAAAGGACGCACGCTTTTTAAGATTTTGTCGGGGCCTACGTATCCCTCATAACGGGCCGCCAAGCGGCCCTGCGGGTCGATGACCAAGGTGGTGGGCAGCAGTTTAATGGCGGTAAGGCTGCGGCCTTTGGCCAGATTCCCCAGCACCACGGGAAAACCGATGCCCAGTTTGGCCACAAAGGGGCGGACCAGCTTGAGGCCTTGTTCATCCAAGGCGAAGCCCAATACGCTGAGCCCCTTTTTACCGTATTCTTTCTGCATCTTGTCCAGATTGGCCAGGGCCGCCTTGCAGGGCCCGCACCAAGTGCCGAAAAAGTCTATCACCACCACCCGGCCCCGGAAGTCGGACAAACTGAGTTCTCCTCCCTCCACAGTGGGCAAGGTGAAGTTTAAAGGCGAGCTTGCCCCGGCCGCATCCGACTGGGCCACTGACACCCAAAGAACCATCAGCAGGATCAGGACATGCGTCTTTTTCATTTAATTCTCCCTTGGCATTGTCCACATAATACCATTTACTGGGTTTCGGGCAAAGTTGACACCGCCTGTGGGGGCCGGTAGACTGTTTTTTTCGATAAAGGACCTTGCCCGGCAAGGGTACTTTGCGAGCAACTGATTGTTATCACAAAATAATTTAAACAAGATTTTTTATCGACACACAGGGGCGGTTTAGCAGGCATTCCTCGCCGGGCTTGGAAGTTTGGCCGGGTCACTCCGCCAAGATTCTTGGGGGAAGTATTTTATGCAAGGTAGCCGACATGACTGACCCCGTTGGTCATCTAGCTGAATTCATAGATAAGAATAGAATAATTCTAGGCCTGGTCCAGAACGCCAAAAAGGGCCGGTTAGGGATTCTCACGGCAAGCGACAAACAATTGGCCCTGCCCCAGGGTCGGGTGCTTTTATTCACCCCGGCCGGCATTTCGCCCGAGCGGCCCCGGGATGTGCAAGTGGCCTATATGCGCCAGGTGGACCAGCGGCGAGAGGAACTGGCCCAGCAGGTGGATGTCCCCTTGTTGTGGGACCTGGTGCACGAGGAAGAAGAATCCTTGCCGCTGGCGGAGTTGGCCGAACTGAACTTCGGCCGCCCCACGCAGGATGATCACCTGGGGGCCGTATTGCGGGCCCTTTTCAACGAAAGACAGCACTTCCGCCTGGCCGGCGGCGAATTCATTCCCCTAACCCAGGCCCAATTGGAGCAAAAGACCCTTCAGGGAGAGAAGGAAGCCGCCCACCAAGCCGAACTGGATTCGGCCGTGGCCTATTTGAAGGCCCTGCCGCCGGAGGGAGCCATAAGCAACCCGACGACTCCTCCCGAAGGCCTTTTCGGCCTTTTGCGGGATTTGCTCGTATTCGAAGACGAGAGCCCCAGCGCCAAAAAAGCCAAAGAGATAGCCTCCCTGGCCGAAATAGGCGGACGCAGGCAGCTGTTTGACCTCTTGGTGCGGCTGGGGGTGCTATCTGCCCATGAAAACCTGCCCCTTTTACGCGAAAGGCTACCCGTAGGCTTCACCCCGGCGCTTATCGAGCAGGCCCAATCCCTGGATCCCGCGGCGGTCCTGGATCAAGGCAGGGAAGACCTCACCGGTCTTTACACCTTCACCATAGACGGGCTATACACCACCGATTTCGATGATGCATTATCCTTTGAGCCCCAGGAGAATGGAGGAGGGGTACTGGGCGTGCACATCACCGACGCGGCAGCCATGCTGCCCGCCGGCCACCCCTTGGACCTGGAGGCCAAAGAACGCGGCACCACCATCTACCTGCCCGACAACCGCGTGCCCATGCTCCCCCCCCAGCTCAGCGAGGAGGCCCTTTCCCTGCGCGAGGGGTGCTTGCGGCCGGCCATCAGCTGCCTAGCCACGGTGGACGGCCAGGGCCGCGTTGACAGCTACCGCCTAGTCCGCAGCGTGCTCAAGGTGCGCAGAAGGCTCACCTATGAAGAGGCGGACGAGCTTTTGCAAAGCGATCCGCACCTTTCCGGCCTGTACCAGGCCTGCCTGGCCTTGCGCACCCGCCGGGGCCAGGAAGGAGCCTATTTCCTCCCCCTGCCGGAGGTTTTGATCTGGGTGAACGAGGAAGCCGTGGTTTCGGTGCGCCGGGTGGACCGCGAGGGTCCCAGCCGGGAGATGGTGGCCGAAACCGCCATTCTGGCCAACCAGCTAATGGCCCGTTTCGCCGCGGAGAACCAGATACCCGCCCTTTACCGTACCCAGCCCCCGCCCTCGGAGCCCATCGAGGAGGGCGGCCCGGATGACCTTTTCCTGCATTTCAAACAGCGCCGCTTGCTGAATCCGGTCTGCATAACCACCGAGCCGGGCCTGCACTCCAGCCTGGGCGTGCAGGGCTACACCCACGCCTCCTCCCCCATCCGCCGCTATCTGGATTTGGTGATGCAGCGCCAGTTGGGCCGGGCCTTGGCCGGCGATGAGCCCGCCTACACCGGCCGGGAGCTGGAGGAGATGGCCATGCAGGTGCAACCCACCGTGCGCCGCGCCATGAAGGTGCGTCAGGCCCGCCAGCGCTACTGGCTGCTCAAGTGGCTGGAGCAAAGGCAGGGCGAGAGCCTTCCCGCCCTGGTGATGGAATACCAACTGCGGCGCTGGCAGCTTCTTCTCACGGATATCATGATGTTGGTCACCGTGCCCTCCCAGCCTGGGCTTTCCCTGGAACCGGGGCAGGAGGTGGCGGTCAAGGTGGCCAAAGTGGATTCCTTCAATGACATATTGCGCGTGAAACTGGCTTAGCCGGAAGGCAGTTCCGGCTTTCCGCCGCCAAAATGTAGGGGCGGGGTTTATCCCCGCCTGTTTGGCTTTCTCTCCGGACCCGGCCCGCCTGGCATTTCGCCCGTGCCGCCGGCCAGCAAATCCTCATAAATGCATCGGCGCCATGACCCGGCCTGCCGCTCCCAGTTCAGGCCCTCCACCAGGGACCGCGTGTCGCGGTTCCTGGCCGATTCCGGGTCTTCCACCAGAGATTCGAGCGCCTGCGCCAATTGACCGCGCGGATACCGGTACTCATCCGGGTAGAACTCGGGATAAGCCAGTTCATCGGGCACCAGGGGACGGCAGCCCGCCCAGACCGCCTCGGCCACGGCCAGGCCCTGATATTCCTGCCTGGCCGTGCTCACGGCCAAATCCGCCCAAAAAAGCCATTGCCAGTACTGGCGCCGCTCCTCCACCGGACCCAGGTGGATCACCCGCTTTCCCAGGGCCTGGGGGGCCTGGTCAAAGACCGCGGGCCAACTGGCCGGCCGTTGGCCCAGGACCGCCAGCTCGAAATGAGCGCCTTGGCCGGCCAGGGCGAAAAGGGCCTCGAAAAAGGCCTCCGGGTCCTTGTCCTGCTCCCAGCGATGGTTCCATACCATACGCAGCCCCCCCTGCCGAGGCGGGCGCGCCAGGTCCTCGGCCTCG
>ENA-OSEO01005898-OSEO01005898.1-sediment-metagenome-genome-assembly--contig:-NODE-5898-length-11402-cov-2.503488_pt1 | contig 11402 bp, 12 predicted proteins | sample MGYA00237883_ERZ534232 | MGnify/ENA metagenome assembly ERZ534232
ATGAAAGCATGCACGCAGCATTCATCTTCCGGCGTGATCGCACTGGGCTCCAGCCCACCTGGTCTTCCATCCACCGCCTGGATGCGCTCCAGGCAGCTTTCCAGCATCTCCTGCGCGGAGAGCTCTTTGCGCAGCAGCAGCTTGCGTATTTCTATGGCAGAAAGATCGCAGATGCTCATGCTCACTCCAGCGTGGTGTGCGGGATATCCGGCACAACCAGATAGCCGTCCTCGAATTGCGGCGCTTGCCTCATGATCGCTTCAGCCTCCCCGCAGGTTTGCCAGGCATCCTGCCGGGCTATGGTGCTGATCGGTGAACTTCAGGCGCAGCGTAGCGCCTCGCTGGACCGGCCTGATTATTCGTCAGCGCTGGCCTTCGAACGACTGCAGCGTACGTTCGATGATCTCGTTCTGCACGCCCACGTGCAGCTTGGTGAAGAAGGCGCTGAAACCGGCCACCCGGACCACGAGGTCGCGGTACTTCTCCGGGTGCTTCTGCGCGTCCCTCAGCATCTCGGTGTCGATCACATTGAACTGGATGTGGTAGCCGCCGTTGTCGAACAGGGTTTTGACCAGGTTCAGCACGTTGTCGCGGCCCTTGCGGGTCTTGAGCTGGTCCGGCGGGAGTTTCATGTTCATGTGCGTGGCGCACCACTTGACGGCGTCGTTGCCCTTGGCCGCGGACATCACCAGCGCGGTCGGCCCGCTGACGTCCGTCCCCGGCATGGCCGACAGGCTTCCGTCCGTCAGGGCCACCCCGGCCTTCTTGCCGTTCGGCAGCGCCCCGGTCACCATGCCCAGCGCCAGGAAGACCAGCATGAACGTCTGCGGGGCCGCAGCGAGCCGCTGCAAGAACTGCACGTTGTCGAAGATGGGCACGCCGCCACTCAAGTTCTGCTGCACGTGCACCAGGCCGACCGGGATGATCGCCCCTCCACCCAAGATCGCCAGGCCGATCGTGACCATGAAGCCCCGAAGCTCGTTGTGGTCGCGCAGGAACCGGTACGCGTCCAGCACGTCTTTGCCGAACAGAGCCGGGTCGAACCGCCCGCCACCGGGAGCCTTGGCCGCAAGCTTGATGCCGTGGATCGCGATTGCGGAGACCACGAAAGTGAGGCTGTTGATGAATACGCCGGCTCGTGGACCGAGCAGGGCAGGTGCCAGCGGCCCGACCAGACTGCCGACCAACGGCAGGTCCGCCCCGATGACGAAGCGCACGATCGCCTCGAAGCCGGCCAGAATCGCGCCAGAAGCCGCCAGTCCCACAAGCATGCTCCCCTGCTGCGTGGTGTACGCGAGCGCGTTGCCTGCGGTGATGTCGTCGGGCTCCACGAGGTACGGGATCAGCGCGTTGCGCGCCGGGCCAAAGAACAGCGACGCCGACTCCATGAGCAGCACGACCAGGTAGATCACCCATATGCTGTTCGTGAAGAACAGGCCGAGCGCCAGCACCGCGCGCACGAGATCGGCGACGATCATGGTCCTGCGCCGGTCGAACCGGTCGACCAGCACGCCGATCACGCTGGAGAAAAGCAGCGCAGGGATGATCTTCGCGATCATGATGCCGGCCACGGCGAACGACGAGCCGCCGGACAGCGACGTGACCAGCGGAATCAGGAAACCGATGACCAGCCAGTCACCGGTCCCGCTCACGAACTGGCTGATCCACAGGCGGCGGAAGCGCGGGTTACGCGCAAGCCTGCGGTAGGCTCCCGACGACTCGGCTACAGCACCATGCAGCTGCATCCTGTCTTCGGGGGTGCACTCAGCCGACATCCACGCTCACCGACCGCACCGCACAGCACCCGACGTTCACGGCAACGGGAAGCGCGGCGATGTGCGACGCACCGGAAAGCACGTGCACCGCCACCGCAGTGGTATCGCCTCCGAGCCCGCCGGGCCCGATGCCGGTGGCGTTGACCTCGTCGAGCAGCCGGCGCTCCAGCTCGGCCGCGCACGGGTCCGGGTTGGGCTCGCCGACCACTCTCAGCAGTGCCTTCTTCGACAGCTTGGCCACGGTGTCGAAGGTCCCGCCCACACCCACGCCCACGACCAGCGGCGGACACGCGGCGCTCCCCTTGGCAGCGACGGCGTCGCGCACCACGCGCGCGATGCCTTCCTCGCCCGCCGCAGGCTCGAGCATTCGCACGACCGACGCGTTGTCCGATCCGCCGCCCTTGAGCATCACGTGCACTCGTGCGCCGCTACCCGGTCGCTGTGTGATCTCGACGAATGCCGGCGTGTTCGTTCCCGTGTTCGTGCGGTCGCACAGCGCGTCGCGCACCACGCTCATGCGCAGCCCTCCCGCTTCGTACGCACGCGCAATGGTTTCGTCGACTGCCGAAGACACGTCGCCCACGAGTGTCTCCTCGGCACCGATCTCGACCCAGACCCACACGGTCCCGGTGTCCTGGCATAGGGGGACACCATCGGTCTGCGCGATGCGGGCGTTGTCGATCAACTGGCCCAAGACGTCGCGTCCGCGCTCGGAGCGTTCCGTCTCGCATGCGGCCTCGAGCGCGCGCAGCATGTCGGGCCGCATCCGCGTCGCCGCCGTCTTGACGGCCTCACCCACGGTACGTGCGATGTCGCCGGCGTGCACAGGTCAGCTCCGCATGCCAAGGCCGTCGAGCGCATCTGTGATCGTGTGCGCCGAGTCGCGTAGCGCGGCGGCCTCTTCGTCGTCGAGAGCCAGCTGCGGGATGTCGAGCACGCCCGCGCGGCCGAGAGTCGCCGGGACCGACATGTACACGTCGCGTATGCCGTACTCGCCCTCCAGGTACACGCAACTCGGCATCGTTGCGTGCGCGTCGCCCAGGATGGCCCCGACCATCCGCGCGACGGACGCTGCGGGTGCGTAGTAGGCGCTGCCGGTCTTGAGCAGGCCGACGACCTCAGCCCCACCGTGTACCGTGCGTTCGCGCAAGGCGTCGACGCGTGCGTTGTCGAGCAGCTGGGTAAGCGGCGTCCCGTCGACTCGGGAGTGACGCGGCAGCGGCACCATCGCATCACCGTGCGCTCCGACTGCGACAGCCTCGATCGAGGTGATCGGCGCGCCGGTCTCCTGGGCGATGGCGAACGCAAGACGCGCCGAATCGAGCACTCCGCCCATGCCCAGCACGCGCCGCGCGGGTAGCCCGGAGGTCTTCCACGCGAGGTACGTCATCACGTCGAGGGGATTGGTCACGAGCAGTAGAACGGCTTCGGGGGAAGCCTCCGTCGCCGCCGCCACGACCGCCCGAACGATGTCGGCATTTCGCGCCAGCAAGTCGTCCCGGCTCATCCCCGGCTGGCGCGCAAGACCGGCGGTCACGACCACCACGTCCGAGCCGGCGGTGAGAGCGTAGTCGTTCGTGCCCACGATCGAGGGGGCGAAGCGCTCCACGGAGCGGCTGTGCATCATGTCGAGCGCCTTGCCTTGCGGCAGCCCTTCGGCGACGTCAACGAGGACGACGTCGGCCAGTCCCTTCTCGAGCAGCAGGAACGCGGTCGTCGCGCCGACCTGTCCGGCGCCGACCACGGTGACTTTGGGATGCGGCATACGATCCTTCCGGTGGCGTGGTGAGCGGTACCCCCGTACATACTCGACGGCCCCTTGCGGGGCCGCCTTCAGCTCGCATCGGATTCTATCACGCCCGCCCCAGGCGCCGGGCCGTCCGGCGGCCGTCAGGACAGGTCGGCCGGATAATCGACTTCGAGCTTCTCGCCGCGGTGACGGGCCAAGCGCTGCAGCAGGATCGGCGGCACCTGCGGCACGGGCTCGCGCGGCTCAACGGCCGGCACCGGGATCGGCACATCGGCGATGAGGAGGTCGTCGTCTCCAACCGCCTCGGAAACCACCTCGCCGAACAGCACGATTGCGCTGCCGCCGTGACCGGGCTCACCCGCGTCGGCGCCGGTCGCCTCGGCCACCACCACCAGACCGCTAACCGACTCCGACAGGCCGATCGCCAGTTCAAGCACGGCTTCCGCTTGCAGCTCGGAGCGGCTCAGCGGCGCGAGCACGAGCACGTCGGGGCGCTCCCGGTACAGCCGGGAGATCTCGTCGGGGTCCATCGCCGCGTCCCCTACCGGCATGGCCACGCGACCGAGTTCTTCGGCCCCCGGAAGCGTGGTGGGCCGGAACGCCTGGCCGGCGCTAGTGTCCCGGACGTGGGGCATCAGCCACATGCGGGGGGCGACCGGCTGGATGCGTCGGAACATCTCGTCGCGCACCGACTCGTCCTCAAGAGAGGCCACCTCCGGCAGCACGAGGAGTTCCGCGCCTTTCACGCTCGCTTCGCGCGCCATGCGCGCCAAAGCGTCGAGGTCTTGTGTCGGGTCGCTCCGCAAGCGGTGCTGCGCTACAGCGATCTTCATGGGACGCCTTCCGCCAGGGTGGAAGCTTCCCTATCTACTTATCCAGGCCGGACTCCGTCTATGCGCTAGCCGAGCGCTTCTTGGACGAGCCCTTGGCTTTCGAGGAGGAGCCGCGCTTCTTGGGCCGGGCGCCGGACTTCGAGCCCGTCGCCGGCTTCTTGTCGCCCTTGGGCTCTTTCGTCTCGCATTCGGGGTCCAAGCAGATCCGCCACGGCCCCTTGCGCGTGGTGACCACCACGATCGGCGCGCCGCACGGTTCGCATATCTCGTCGGTCGGTTCGATCTCGCCGGACTGCGGAAGCGGGTACGAAACGCCGCACACGTCGTAGTTGGTGCAGCGTGCGAACTGCTTCAGGGTCTTCTGCGATACCCGCCGAAGAATCCGCCCGTCCTCGCGGCCATCCTTGGCGCACACCGGGCACGCCCCCAAATCGAGCACGGGGACCTGGTTGGTGGGACAGTCGGGGCTCAAGCACCTGGTGAGCGGCTTGCGCTTGAAGCGGTATAGGCGCACTTGCGGCGTGCCGCATTCCTCGCACGCCTCGTCGACCGCCTCATAACGTATCGCCTGGGGGAGCGGGTACGTGACGCTGCACTCAGGGTAACCGGAGCAACCCACGAAGTAGCCGCGCGTCTTGGGCGAGTACTTGATGAGCAAGTCGTGGCCGGACACCGGACACGCCCCGAGCTTGGCGTCCTCGTCGGCGGCGGCCTTCAGCTCCTCGCCCACTTCCTCCACCCGTTCGAGCAGGCCTGCCATCACGCCCGCCAGCAGTTCGCGCGAGTGCTCCACTACTTCGCGGCGGTTCGCCTCGGCCTTGGCGATCTGGTCCATCTCGTGGTCGAGCTCGCTCGTCATGTCGGGCGTAGTGATCCGCTCCGCGTTCTTCACGAGAGCGTTGACCACCGTGATGCCCTTGCAGGTCGGCTCGATGGGATCGCTGTTGACGTACTTGCGGTCGTAGAGGGTCTGGATGATATCGTGCCGGGTCGCCTTGGTGCCCAGGCCGAGCTTCTCCATCTCCTGGATGAGCTTGCCTTGCGAGTAGCGGGCCGGTGGCTGCGTTTGCTTCTCTTCCATCTCCGCACCCAAGAAGCGCACCGCCTCGTTCTCCTCGAGGGCGGGCAGCAGCTCCTCCTTGCGCGAGCCGTACGGGTAGACGGCTCGGAACCCCGCCTTCACCGTCACGTCACCCCGGGCCACGAACGGCTCGCCGGCAACGTCGAGCGAGACCTTCGTGCCCTCCAGGACCGCGGCGTCCGAAAGCGTTGCCATGAATCGCCGCGCCACGAGGTTGTACAGCTTGAACTCCTCGGGCTTGAGCTTCTCGGGATCGGCAGCCGCGGTGGGATGTATCGGCGGGTGGTCCGTGGTCTGCTTCTTGCCCCGCGTGGGCGTCAGCTCACCCTTGCCGAGGAGCCCGCGCACATGCTCGTGGTACGCGGGCACACCATCGAGGGCCCGCAAGATGCCCGTGATGTCGAGACTCGGCGGGTACACGGTGTTGTCGACTCGTGGGTATGAGATCAGACCGCTCATATAGAGAGACTCGGCGATGCGCATCGTGCGCGCCGGGGACAGACCCTCCGATGCTGCGGTAGCCATGAGAGACGTCGTGTTGAACGGCGCAGGTGGCTGCACGGTCCGGCGCGTCTTCTTCACCTCGGTGACCGTGCCCCCCGTCGCGTCGGCTACCGCGTCCAGCGCCTTCTGGGCCGCATCGAGTTCCTTGAAACGTTCGGTGGCGTGGGAAACCGCGAACTCCTCGTCGCCCTTGGCACACGTGCCCTTGACCGTCCAGTACGTCTCGGGGACGAAAGCGTCTCGCTCCCGCTCGCGGTCCACGATGAGCTTGAGCGTGGGAGTCTGCACACGGCCCGCGGACAGCATCTCGCCCCACGCCCTGCGCGAGGCCTTGTTCGACGCCAGGGTGAGATAGCGGGTAAGCACCGCGCCCCAGATCAGGTCGATGTCCTGGCGCGTCCCCCCTGCTTCAGCGAGGTCGTCAGAGATCATGCCGGGTTCGGCGAAGGCCTTCTCGATCTCGTCACGCGTGATCGCGGAGAACCGCACGCGCTCGATGGGCACATCGGCGTTCTTGCGCACGACGATGCCGCGCGCGTCGGAGCCGATAAGCTCGCCTTCGCGGTCGTAGTCGGTCGCGATGTAGACGTGGTCGGCCTTCTTGGCCAGGTTCTCGAGCGAGCGGATGATGCCCTTCTCCGACGGCTGCTTGAGCACCTCGGCACGCACAAGGTCGCCAAGTCCCTCGAGCTTCCACTTGGAGTGGCCCTCTTCGAAGTCGACCTTCATGATGTGGCCCTTGAGCCCGATGCTCACCCAGTCCTCGCCGTCACGGCGGAACCGGTAGACCGGGGTCGTGTAGACCTTGTCTGTCTGTGGCTTGCCCACCGCAAGTATCTCGGCAATGCGGCGAGCAGCGATGTTCTTCTCGGAGATAACGAGTCGCATCGACGTCCTGTCAGGCTCGGGGTGCACGTCTTTGCGAGTATATAACGGTGCGTCAACCCCTCCCCGTCCCCGGACTTACCGGTGCGGGTGGCTGACAGCTACAATCCGAGCTGCTCGGCGCGGGCTTGCATCGCGCGCAACGAAAGTTCGAGGAAGGCGTCGCGCTCGAGGCCGACGTCCTCGCACGAGGCCATCTGCTCTCGGCTGGCGCCGCGGGCGAACGCCTTCTCTTTCCAGCGCTTCTTCAGCGAGCTGATCTTCACCCCGGCAAGCGACTTGTCGGGCCGCACGAGCGCGGCGGCCACTATGAACCCGGTGGTCGGGTCGGCGGCGTACAGGGCCTTGTCCATCAGCGACTCGCGAGGTGCCTTCTCGGCGTGGGACAGGATCGCGTGCACGATCTCGTCGTCCACCACGCCTTCGAGCATCGCGGCGGTCAACAACCCGTGGCGGTCGGGGTCCTCGGCAGTCTCGGCGTAGTCCAGGTCGTGCAACAGGCCGGCGAGCCCCCATCGTTCGACGTCGTCGGCGGGAAGGTCGAAGTGCTCGGCAAGGTCGCGCATGATCGCCTCGACAGCGACACAGTGATTGACCAGGTTGCGGTTGGGGATGCGCTGCTCGACGAGCGCCATCGCTTCGTCGCGGTCCACGGCTGCCTCCTACGCGTCGCTTCCCTTGGCCTTCGCCTCGTCGATGCGGCCCGCAAGCCACTCGGCCCATGCGTCGACCCCGTCGCCCTTGGTCGCCGACATCGGGAAGATCGGCGCGGACGGGTTGAGACTGGTCACCACCGAGCGGAATTCGTCTTCGTCGAAGTCGAAGACCGACACGGTATCGTACTTGTTGAGGATGACCGCCTCGGAGATGGCGAAGATGTTCGGGTACTTGTACGGTTTGTCGTGACCCTCGGGAACCGAGAGGATCATGACCTTCGCGTTCTCTCCAAGGTTGAACTCGGTCGGGCACACAAGGTTGCCGACGTTCTCTACGATGATGAGGTCGAGGTCGTCGACATCGAGCGCACCAACAGCGCGCTGGATCATGTCGGATTCCAGGTGACACGCGCCCACGGTGTTGATCTGCACAGCCGGGATACCGTGTGCCGAGATCTTCTCTGCGTCGACCTTGCTCGCGATATCGCCCTCGATCACCGCGATCCGGTAGCGGTCGCGCAGCGCAGCGATCGTCGCGAGGATCGTAGAGGTCTTGCCCGCTCCCGGGCTCGCCATCAGGTCGAGCACGAAGATGCCCTTCTCATCGAACAGCGCCCGGTTCTCCTGGGCGAGTCGCTCGTTGCGGTCCAGGATCGGCTTCGAGATGTCGACTTCCATGCTCACTCCCCCGCTTCGTCGTGCACGCCGTGCGCCGCGGCGTCCTTTGCCGGTCCCGAGTCCGCGCCAGCGGCACCGGGCCCCTCGGCAGTGTCGATATCGATACTGTCGATGCGCAACTCGCGCCCGCGGATGTTCTCGTTGAACGGGTTGCCGCAATCGGGGCAGACCGCGTCGAACACGCCGTGCTCGAACTCGGTACCGCACTGACCACACTTCGATGCGGCAGGGATGTGCTCGACCACGAGCGTGCCGCCTTCGGCCATCGTGCCGGCGGACAACGCCTCGAACGCGAACTGCAGTGCGTACTCTACGATCTCGGTGAGTTCGCCGACGCTGATCCGGATCTCGTTTATCCTCGTGGCGTTCTGGCCCTCGGCAGCCTCGACGGCTGCGTCGAGGATGCCTTTGCAGATGCCCATCTCGTGCACGGGACGGTCCCCTTTCGGGTGGCGGTGCGAAAACGCGCTAGGAAGCGGCCTCGGCGGCCTTCTGCTCGGCGATACGCTTGGCGAGCACGACCCGTGCCAGCAGCAGACTACCCTCATACAGGCCGAGGAGCGCGGCGAACAACAAGCCCATCGTAACGGGCGACCAGTCCGGCGTGGCTATCGACGCGACGATGAGCAGCACGACGTAGGCGATACGCCAGTTCTGCCGCATCTTGCGGTACGGGATGATCCCGAACGCAAGCAGGTAGAACACGACCACCGGCAGCTCGAACGCCAGACCGAAGCCGAGCATGAGCAGCGTGATGCCGGAAAGGAACAGCGGGGCCGACGGGATAATGTCGACACTACCTCCCAGCTGACCGAGCATCCACTCGATCGCGGGCTCCAGGATCACGGCGTAGGCGAAGTAGTTGCCGATCAGGAACAGCAAAACGCCGACGAAGAACGTGGGCACGAAGTAGCGCTGCTCTTTGGGCCTGAGCGCCGGAAGGAAGAACGCCATGACTTGCCAGATGATGATCGGGCTGGTGACGACCAGCGCTCCGTAGAGCGCGACCTTGAACCTGAACGTGAACGGCTCGAAGGGCGAGAACACGTTGAGCACGTTGTCGCCCAGGATAGGCAGGACCGGGGCCATGATGATGTCGAGTATCTCCCACGACCAGACGTAGAGGACCATGGACGAGACGAAGATCGTGATCGCGATGATCACGATCCGCCGACGGAGTTCGTCGAGGTGGTCCATGAAGGGCATGCGTGCCGGTCCGATGGGCATGTGCTCGCGAGTAGACCCCCGAAGGGCTACTCCTCCTCCTCGTCTTGATCGTCCTCGGCCCAATCGCTGGCCGCGGTGGCGGAAGCGACCTGGGACTCCAGGGTCTCCTTCTCGGCTTTGGCTTCGGCCTTGCGTTCGCCATACATCTCTCCGCGAACGACAGATTCCATCTCTTCCTGGTAGCGCTTGAACTCGCGCATGAACTTGCCCACGGTCTTCGCCATCTCCGGCAACTTGTCGGGGCCGAAGATGATGAGCGCGAACGCAGCTATCAAGAACAGTTCGAATCCGCTTATGCCGAACATGCTAGCCTCGCTGTCCGACGCATGCCGGAATGGGTACCGGTGCCGTGTATGTGACTGTGGGGCCCACGAGTACGTTCGCGGGGAAGTTGCAGCCGCGACGCATCAGAACTGGCGGGCCTCCTCCACGCTCTCGAGGATCGGAAACACCTTGTCTAGCCCGGTGATACGGAAGATCTTCAGGATGTTCTCACGCGTGCACACCAGTCTGATGGCCCCCGACCGCTCCTTGGCCCGCCGCAGACCACCGACAAGGACGCCAAGTCCCGAGCTGTCGATGAAGCCGACATCTTCCAGATTCACGATGACGTTGGCACACCCGGACTCGATCGTCTCGATGAGGGTTTCTTTGAGGCGCGGCGCTGTGTACACGTCGACCTCGCCACTCAGGGTGATGGTGCAGATCCCGTCCTCGCGCTCGGCGCGGATATCCAGTTCCATCTGAGAGCTCGCTTCCGTGGTCAGGTGGCAGACGTTCCTGCATTGTACCTTGCGCACCGCCCGTTCCCAACCCCGCCACAGCACGCTGCCCTCTACCCGGCAGGGCCGTTGTACCCGAACACCGAAATGGGTAGGAAAGCATCGAGTCACCAAGGAAGGAAGGAACCCGATGGCGCTGACGATCGATCTGACCCAGGCGGAATCGCACTGGCTACTCAGGCTCACGGGGGACCTGGACTACGGCGAATGCGCGTCGTTCCGAATGAGCATCGATCGAATCTTGAAGGCATCCCCGCCCTCGACGATTGTGGACCTATCTCAACTCGAGTATCTCGACAGCTCGGGTCTTGGCCTGTTACTCAGTCTGTCGAAGGAGTACGGCGCGCAGGGCGGCAGGTTGGTACTGGTGACCAACGAGACGGTGGACAACATCCTCTCGCTTACCAGGCTCAACGGCATATTCTCGACCGTCGGCTCGGTCGAGGAGGCGTTGCAGGTACTCGGTGAGAACGGAGCCTCGTAGCAGTCGCCCCGCACACTGACCAATGCAAGACGGGCCGCCCCACGCGGGGTCGGCCCGTCTTCATGTCAGGTGCGACAAGCGGACTACGGTGTGCTCGTGGACGGAGCGCTCGTCGTCGGGGCTGATTGCGGTGCGTTGATGTTGCTGTCGATCACGTCCTGCGCGACATCCGGGCTGCCGGTCTGACCGCTGGGGTCGAGCTCGATATACCGCTGCATCACGCGCACGGCGTCAGCACCTCTGCCGGCTGTGTCGTAGAAGATGCCCGCGTTGTAGAACGCAACCGCGAAGTCAGGATTGTCCTCGAGCACCGGCTCGATGACGTCGATGGCCGCCTGCGTGTTGCCCGAGTAGTACAGCGAAACGGCGTAGTCGGTTGCAACGTTGGGGTCACCGGACTGCTGCTCGATGGCCCGACCGTAGTACACGCTGGCCGCCAGCCAGATAGGCAAGTCGGCGCCGGACTGCGACGCCTGCTGGACGTCGATCGCCCAATCGAAGTAGACGTTGCCCTGGGTCACAAGCACGGTGTAGCTCGTCGGCTCGCTCGCCAGCTTCTGGTCGTTGGCGGCGATCGTAGGCGCGTAGCGTGCCGCGATCGCCTCGAGCTGACCGGTGCCGGTCGCCGGGTCTTGGGTATTGCCCCCGCCACCGAGCCCGATCGAATCCCACGGGATGAACGCCAGCACCAACACAGCGGCGATCAGTCCGATGCCGATCTTGGTCAACAGCGAGGTCTGCTTCTTG
>ENA-OSEO01005899-OSEO01005899.1-sediment-metagenome-genome-assembly--contig:-NODE-5899-length-11400-cov-3.457476_pt1 | contig 11400 bp, 10 predicted proteins | sample MGYA00237883_ERZ534232 | MGnify/ENA metagenome assembly ERZ534232
ATGATGACCACGTTGTCCGCGAAGTCCCGCATCACCTCCAGCTCGAATTCCTTCCAGCCCACCACTGATTCCTCCAGCATGACCTCGGTGATCATGCTGGCTTCCAGGCCCTGGGAGGAGAGCTCCCGGAGGTCCTCCAGGTTATAGGCGATGCCGCCGCCGGTGCCCCCCAGGGTAAAGCTGGGGCGGACGATGATGGGATAGCCGATCTCCGGGGCCGCGGCCAGGGCCTGGTCCAGGGTGCGGACAATGGCGCTTTTGGGCACCCGGAGACCGATCTTGGTCATGGCGTCCCGGAAGAGTTCCCGGTCTTCCGCTTTTTTGATGACCTGGGGGTTGGCGCCGATCATCTCCACCCCCAGCCGCTCCAGGATGCCGGTATCGGCCACAGCAATGGCGCAATTGAGGCCGGTTTGCCCCCCCAGGGTGGGGAGGATGGCGTCGGGACGCTCCCGCTCGATGACCTGGCAGACCATCTCCGGGGTGATGGGCTCGATGTAGGTGCGGTCGGCCATCTCCGGGTCGGTCATGATGGTGGCGGGGTTGGAGTTGATGAGCACCACTTCAAAACCTTCTTCCCGCAAGGCTTTGCAGGCCTGGGTGCCGGAGTAGTCGAATTCGCAGGCCTGGGAGATAATGATGGGCCCTGAGCCGATGATGAGAATTTTCTTAATGTCCGTGCGTTTGGGCATGAGTTTGGTTCGTTAAGTTTTTCTATTTTTAATATTTCTTCAGTAACTTTGCTGTGAAAATCCTTTATAAAATCCCCCTAAATCCCCCTTTAAAAAAGGGGGACTTAAAGACACCGGTTGCAACCCCCCTTTTCTAAAGGGGGGTAGGGGGGATTTTCCCCCGTGGGGGTTAGGCACAATGCTGTTCACTTAAGCATTTTAATTAATGCAAAGTCATTTCATTTGCCGTTTTGAGGGAGCCGGAGACGGCCGCAAAATCTCCAAAGACGAGATGCTTCGCTCCGCTCAGCATGACAAAAAGGCAAAATTTGTAGGGTGGGCACTGCCCACCGATTCCTTTAAACCACTTAAGTGAACAGCATTAGGGTCAGGCATACTCTGGCTGATAAAAACCCCACATTAATTTAGCGGTTTTTGCGGGGGTATTCAACGTTGATTTTTTCCGGTACTCCTCTGGGGAAAAGCCGTAGTCAAGGAGGGGGCCAGGCCGGATCAGGTCTTGCATAAGTGTTATTCTTTATCCGCAGTTTCTCTCCTCCTGTCAAATTCAGCGTCAGGCCCAGGGGTTACCGCCTGGCCCCATCGCATTTTCCCTGAGACTCCTCAAGGATGGGGCCCGGGGGTTATGGGTGATGTAGGTGTCTGAGGCGTTGCTGGATGGACCGGGCTGAGACTGGGCGCGTACGGAGAGGTGATAGACTCCGGCACCCTGATCTGCTCCACTTCCGGCGGCATGGCGGCGCCTCCCAAAATTTCCGGGGGAATATTCACCGGGCCGGTATACATCATGCGCCGCAGTGCGCTCAAGATGGCGGGGGTGATCTCCTTAGCCGGGCCGGGAGGCTGGTTGAAGCGCACTTCCCGGTATTGCAGGGACTGGAGGAGGATGGTCCCGACGATCAAGGGGTTGCTGGATTGCAGTTGCAGCAGGCCCTCGATGTTATAGACATTGGTGCGGTTGGGGAGGATGAGGGTGTACCACTCGGTGCCCCTGACGCCGATGGCGACGGTGCGGGTGTGCATGATGAAATCAGGCCCTTCCAGGGCCAGGATCTTTTTGACCACGGTGTGGGCCAGACCCCGGTAGAGCTGGAGGAGGACCCGGCGGCGGTTATAACCGCGGTCATAAAAAAAGTCCGCCACCGCCACCCGGGATTCCGGGGACAGGGTGAGGACCGAGTCGTCCACGAAGAGCAATTGGGCCCGGGACTTGGACTTGGTGCGGATCACGTCGCCTAAGTCCACCGGGACGGTGATCTTGGCCGCGACAGCCGGGAGCTTGCCGCCTTTCAGGACGTCCACCTGTCCCTCCAACATGAGAAAGCGGCCGATGGCCTTGGTTTGGGCGGCAAAGGCGGCGCCGGCCCACGCCAGCGCGAGAGCGAAGATGATGCAGGTGATCCACAGGTATTTCCGGGTCATGGTGTTGCCCTCCTCGGTCTTGAGAAGTTCAAGGTTCAAGGTTTAAAGTTCAAAGTCAATGTGGGGTGATCAGGGCCCACTATTAAGCTTGCCAAGCAATGGGTGAAGAAAAAAATGGACATTGTCCATCTTACAGTTTTATTGGCATCACAGGCATCTTGCCTATGTCTGACGGCGTAGGGGCGAACCTTGTGTTCGCCCTTGAGCGCCCGGGCGAACACAAGGTTCGCCCCTACGGGAGAAACAAATCTTTGATAATGATTTAGCCTCAGGCGGCTTCATATATCACTTTCCCGTATTTATGGGGCGGATAAGCCAGGCCGCCGATGACTTTTTTGCTTTCCTCGAAGCCCTCCGTAGCCATGAAAATGATGTCAAAGGGATAGCCCAAACCCGTGAGAGCCTGCTGCACCCGCATGCTTTACCGGCGGGGATCGCCAGGCGCGGACTGGAGCACCAGCAGATCGATGTCGCTGTCCCGGGTCATTTGGCCGCTGGCGGCGGAGCCAAAAATGATGATGCGTCCCGCCTGAGTTACGGATAATATGCGGGTGATGATTTGTTCAATCAGGTTTTGGTTCAGGTCCATGGGTTATTCCTAAATAGCCAGGTTCGGTTAGGTATGGCCCATCCTAATTCATTGTCCTTTTCTTAAGGGTCTTTTCCATTAGTTCCTTAACTTCGTCAATGGTATAAGCTGGTTTCTTTTGATGTATCATTGCATGGCAATTAGGACAAACTGGCCTCAAATCATTTATTGGATTTAATAAATACTCATTTTTAATCTCGGATAAAGGAATCAAATGATGAATATGAATATAAGAAGCTCCTATTTCGCCATAGAATTTTTCAAAATTAAAGTCACAAATTGAACAATTGAAACCATGATACCTTAAAGATATAGTTCGCGCTTCAGCACTACGCTCATAGAAGTTTACAGTTATCTGTTTAGTGGCACCTTCTGGTATAGCACGATTAATGTTCTGCTCTTCGGCCAAGATAAGTTCTTTTTGGGGTATGGGTTGTTTGAGAAATTCTGCCCAATCTTTTTCAAGTTGGAAAGCTATTTCATCAGGTATTGTAACCCCAGAAGCTTGTGGCTCCCATTTATGTTTTGGATAGTTGGGATAGTTAAGTTTCTCTATAGGAAATATATTGATTTTTGGATCAAGAATGGTATCAAAGTGGACATCAACATAAAGAGCAGTTTTCCCTTTTTCCCTCCTTTCTTCGTTCCAGTGTTCCCGTTCTTCCACTTTCTTGATTGCCCAACCAGATGCCATAATACCCCTAGGGTTTTCTCCTAACTTAATTAGGAAAACTCTGTCTCCCTGTTTAATCCTTTTGGTGACACCACAAGTCCAATCTTCAAAACAGTATCCTTGATCTTTTACTTTAGCAATACTATCCTGAAGATAACTCCAAGGCCATTTTGTCGGATTCCATGTAAGTAAGTATGTTCCCATTTTAATCTCCGTATCCTAAGGCACGCTTTGAAAAAATAGCAAAGCAAAGCGATGAACCACAAAGTCTTTCTGTATGATATCCTTTTTGATTATACAACCGATTTTCTAACAGTTAATGGTAGGCTGCACAAAACCGGCATGACTTTTCAGTCTATATATAAGAATTAGAAACCAAAAAACAATGAATAACCAAGGAAATATGCAGTTTTCCCAAGTTCTTACAGAATTTAACCTCCATGAATAGTCATCTAAATTTATATTCAAAAAGCATCGCTTATTAGAATGAAAGACTTCTTTTTCCAAGAGAAAAGCTTTAAAGCTATTAATTTTGGATTGGTTGATATTGTTTTCAATATTTCTAAGATTTTCTTCATGTATGATATGGTATTCTTTGTCCCTTTTTAGTATCATTGCAAAACCAAAACTCACGATAATCCCCAAAATATTTATTGTTGTTTTATAAAAATTATCGATATTTGCTATAAAATATCCATAAAATAATGCAGCCTGTAATAACCATAGAAAATTACGTCTTTTTTCCGTTAAATTAGATCTTGTTTTATAGAGATCAAACACCAATTCCCATATTTTGAAGATGTTCTCATTTGGACCTTTCGGTAAAACCGGTTTGGAAGGGGCACCCTTATTTTTATTTTGATTGGTAGGATTCATTTATTTGACTCTCCAGATTTATTATAAACCACCCGATACACCACCCCCGCCTTATCATCGGAAATATACATCTCGCCGTTATTTTTGATCAGAATATCCGCGGGGCGGCCCAGGGCGCCTTTGGGGGTCAGCCAGCCGGTGATGAAGTCTTCCATGCCTAAATAGTTTCCTTTATCATCTAATTTAATACGCACCACTTTGTAGCCCGTGGGGACGGAGCGGTTCCAGGAGCCGTGAAAGGCCACCAGGAGGTTATGGCGGTATTCTTGAGGCCAGCCGGCTCCCGGGAAAAAGGCCAGGCCCAGGGGCGCGGAGTGGGCCTGGAGGTCGATATAAGACGGGACGGTCTGTTGACAGAAAGCCTTTTGGGTCCCTTTGGGGTCGAACTGGCTGTCATGCACCCTTTTACCATAACAATAGGGCCAGCCGTAATTCTTGCCTTCTTCTAAGATATTGATTTCATCCGGGGGGAGGTTGTCCCCCAAAAAGTCCCGGCCCATTTCCGTGACCCAGACCTTTTTGGTCAGGGGATGGAGGGCCATGAAGACCGCGTTCCTTAAACCCGAGGCAAAGACTTTCGGGTTGCTGCCGTCAGGATTAACCGACAGCACCTTGGCGTAGCGCCAGTCCTTTTCCACGCAGGTGTCGCAGGAGGAGCCCACGGAAATGAGCAGACGGCCGTCCGGCAGGAAGACCATGGTCCGGGTCCAGTGGCGGCCGCCTTCGGGGAGGTCCAGGATTTTTTTCTTGCCGGAGGCTTTAAAATTCTGGCCATCGTAATCGTAAACCGCGAGTTGCTGAACTTCCGCAATATATAGCCGGGTTTTACCGCTTTCCCGGCGGAAGATCAGGCCGTGGGGGCGGTTAAGCCCCCGGGCCACGGTGACCACCTTATCGGCCACGCCGTCTTCATTTTTATCCGGCAGGGCCACCACCCGGCCCCGGCCCGGAATACTGGCGATGAGCGTGCCCCCGGGGTCTTGGACCAGCACCCGGGGTTTGCCCAGGCCCTGGGCAAAGATGGAAATGCTGAAACCGGGGGGCAGTTTTAAGGGAAATTTGACCCTCCGGGGGGATTGATCCGCGCCATCGGCCTCCGGGGTCAGCAGCCGGGCGATGTCCTGGGGCGGGCTTTTCAGCGCGGGGCCGAGGCCGCGTAAATAACGCCAATAGAAGGCCCCGGCCCAGAAGAGCGCGGCGGCTACAATGAGGCTGGAGATGATGATTAAGGGTTTTTTCATCTCCCTGGGTCCGGGTGGGATGACCCACCTGAGAGGTTTAAGTGTGAGGATTTTCCCCCTTTTCTAAAGGGGGCTGGGGGGATTTTATAGGCGCTTAAAAATCCCCCTAAATCCCCTTTTAAAAAGGGGGACTTAAGAGCCGGGATTAAAGAGCGGTTTTGGCAAATTTAATTACGTTATTGAAATAACGCAACAAAAAGATCAATCTTTCTCAACCGCGCGCAGAAACTCATCAAAGAGATAATCCGCATCATGGGGCCCCGGGGAGGCCTCGGGGTGGTATTGGACGGAGAAGGCCTTAATTTTTGGGTGGCGCAGCCCCTCCAGGGTGTTGTCATTGAGGTTCAAGTGGGTCAGCTCCACTTCCGGGTCGGGGATGGACTCCAGGTCCACGGCAAAACCGTGGTTCTGGGAAGTGATCTCCACCCGGCCGCTGACAAGATTTTTCACCGGCTGGTTGGCGCCCCGGTGGCCGAACTTGAGCTTGAAGGTGCGGCCTCCCAGGGCCAGCCCCAGGATCTGGTGGCCCAGGCAGATGCCGAACAGGGGCGCGGCGCCCAGGCACTGGCGCACGTTGTCGATGGCGTAAGTGACCGCGGCCGGGTCTCCGGGGCCGTTGGACAGGAGAATGCCGTCGGGATTGAGCTTCAAGATATCCGCCGCGGGTGTGGCCGCGGGCACCACCAGCACTTCCAGGCCCCGGGCCTTGAGGCTGCGGATGATGTTGAACTTGACTCCGTAGTCGTAGAGGACCACTTTTTTGCCGGCCCGCTGTTTCCAGAGGTCTGTCAGATTTTCAGAGGAAACAGCCGGGGGCGGCTGTTCCACATTCTCCTCCCACCAATAGGGGGCCTGGCAGGTGACCAGGGGCACCAGGTCCTGGCCGTTCATGTCCGGGACTTCTTCCTTCACCCGGCGCACCAGGCGCTCCGGGTCCAGGTCCTCGGTGGAGACGATGCCCCGCATGGCCCCCGCTTCCCGGAGGCGCTTGGTGAGGGCCCGGGTGTCCAGGCCCTCCACCCCCAGTTTGCCCCCGGCTTTGAGGTAGTCGGCCAGGTTGCCTTGGGCCCGCCAATTGGAAGGGTAGGGGTGGTATTCCTTGACGATGAAGCCTTCCACCTGTACGCCCCGGGACTCCAGATCCTCGGGGTTGACGCCGTAGTTCCCCATGAGTGGGTATGTCATGGTGACGATCTGCCCCTTGTAGGAGGGATCGGTTAATATCTCCTGGTAGCCGGTCATGGAGGTATTGAAGACCACCTCCCCGGCGCACTCCCCGGGGCCGGTGAAGGACCGCCCTTTAAGCACCAAACCGTCTTCTAAAGCCAATAAAGCCCGCAAAATGCACCTCGATTCGCTGGATTGTTAAAATATACCATAAATATCGCGAAATTAATTTTTCCGGAAAAATTATGCTACCATGTTTTAGCATAGGATAAACGGCCATGACTCCCATCCCCCGGGTTTTTAAATTCGAGCTGCCGCCCTGGCGTCGCCTGGCCTGGGGGGACGTGGTGGTCTTTCTGGGCCTGGCGCTGCTCTTATATGCGGGTATCCGCCTGGGTCTGGGAGCGCCTACGGTCATCAAGGGACCGGAAATTGAGCTGGGACCCAGGGTCTTGCCCTATTACGTGGGCCTGTCCCTGAAGCGGATGGTCTGGGCTTATCTCCTTTCCATCATCTTCTCCATGGTCTTCGGCTATCTGGCGGCCCGGAGCCGCACCGCGGAGAAAGTGCTGATTCCCCTGCTGGACGTGCTGCAAAGCATCCCCATTCTCTCTTTCCTGCCGGTGGCCCTCTTGAGCTTCAGCGCCATTATGCCCACCCCCTGGGCTTTGGAGCTTTCTTCCATTATCCTGATTTTTACCAGCCAGGCCTGGAATATTGCCTTTTCCTGGTACCAGTCGCTGACCACCATCCCTAGGAATTTGCAGCAGGCCAGCACGGTCTTCCGCTTCAACCCCTGGTTGCGTTTCAGAGTCCTGGAATTGCCGTTTGCAGCCATCAGCCTGATCTGGAACAGCATGGCCAGTTGGGCCGGAGGCTGGTTTTTCCTCATGGCCGCCGAGATTTTCAGCGTCGGCGAGAAGAATTTCCGGTTGCCGGGCCTGGGGGCTTACCTGCAGGAGGCCGCCAACCGCAATAACCTGGAGTCCATCATCCTGGGGCTGGGAGCCCTGATCCTCACCATCGTCTTTCTGGACCAACTGGTATGGCGGCCTCTGCTGGCCTGGTCCGAGCGGTTTACCATGTCCCTGGTGGAGAGCGATAACCCGCCCACCTCCTGGTTTTATAATGCTTTACGGAGTTCCCGGCTCCTGAACGTCTTTCTCCGGGGGCTGCTGCGGCGGCCTTTTTCCCGGGTGGATGAATGGCTGACCCATCGTCTCCCCGTGGGGGGGGTTAAGGCCCCTATCGGGCGCCGGACCCTGTGGTTTTACTATCCCCTGGGAGCAGTGGGGGCTGCGGTTCTGGTCTACGGCGCTATCCTGGCTGCGGGGATGTTGTGGCAGCTGAGACTGGAACAATGGGGGGAAATCGCCCTGGGGGTGCTGTTCACCCTGCTTAGGGTGGTGGCGGCCCTGGTCATCGCCCTGGGTTGGACCATTCCCGCGGGGGTGGCCATCGGCAGCAACCCGCGGTTGTCCGCCTGGCTGCAACCGGTGGTGCAAATCGCCGCGTCGGTCCCGGCCACCGCCTTGTTCCCCATCCTGCTGCTGCTGGTCATCAGCCTGCCCGGGGGCCTCAATCTGGCGGCCATTTTGCTGATGCTCCTGGGCACCCAATGGTATCTGCTCTTTAATATCATTGCCGGGGCCAGCGCCATTCCCCGGGAATTGCGGGATACTGCCAATCTGCTACAATTAAGCCGTTGGGAACGCTGGCGCTCGCTGATCCTGCCGGCCATTTTTCCCTATGTCGTCACCGGGGCCATCGCCGCGGTGGGGGGCGCCTGGAACGCCAGCGTGGTGGCGGAATACACCCAGTTCGGGGGCCGGACCTACGACACCGTGGGTGTGGGCGCGCTGATCGCCAAAGCCACCGGCGCCGGAGATTTTCCCTTGCTGCTGGCCGCCACCCTCAGCCTGATTTTGGCAGTGGTCACCGTCAACCGCCTGTTTTGGCAAAGATTGTACCGCCTGGCCGAAGAGCGGTACCGCCTGGATTGATCCATGTCCGACAATCTCTTGGAATTGAAGAACATCAGCCAGATTTACAGCAGCGGTGACAGCAAGTTTACTGCCATCAAGGAAGTGGACCTGGCCTTGCACGAAGGGGAATTCGCGGCGTTGATGGGTCCCACCGGCTGCGGCAAGAGCACCCTGTTGCGCATCATCACCGGTCTCCAGGCTCCCACCTCCGGCCGGGTCCTGTACCGGGACCAGCCCCTGGAGGGGGTCAATCCTCACGCCACCATCGTCTTCCAGACCTTCGCCCTGTTTCCCTGGCTCACGGTCCAGGAAAACGTGGAAGTGGCCCTCAAGGCCCGGGAGGTGCCTCCCAAGCTGAGAACCACCCGGGCCCTGGATCTCCTGGACCGGGTGGGGTTGGACGGCTTCGAGAACGCCTATCCCCGGGAGCTGTCTGGGGGCATGCTGCAGAAAGTGGGATTCGCCCGGGCCATGGCGGTGGAGCCGGAATTGCTCTGTCTGGATGAACCGTTCTCGGCCCTGGACGTGCTCAGCGCCGAATCCCTCCGGGGGGAGCTCCTGGAATTGTGGACCAGCGGCCATATTCCCACCCGGGCCATCCTCATGGCCACCCACCACATTGAGGAAGCCGTGTTCATGGCGGACCGCATCGTGGTGATGGACAAGGACCCGGGGCGGGTGATCATGAACCTCAAGGTGGACCTGCCTCTGCCCCGGAACCGCAAGGACCCCAGGTTTATCAACCTGGTGGACCGGGTCTACATGGTCCTGGCCGGCCAGACCCAGCCGGAACACGTGGAGTTGGGCACCGCGCCCGGCGAGCCGGGCCGCACCCGGGCCCTGCCCCACATCAATATCGACGATCTCTCGGGGCTCCTGGAACGCCTGGATAACATGCCCAATAACCGGGCCGACATCTACGCCCTGGCCCAGGAACTCCAGTTAAATTCGGACGAACTGCTGCGGCTCATTGAGGCCGCGGAACTCCTGGGTTTCGCCAATGTGGCCTACGGGGACATCACCCTGAACCCCCTGGGGGAAACCTTCGCGGAAGCCTCCATCCGGGCCCGTAAAGAGATCTTCGCTACCCGCATCCGGCGACTGCCTCTGTTTAAATGGCTGCTGAGTCTGCTCCGGGCCAGCGACAAGAAGCAGATGGAATGGGATGTGGTGCAAAAGGCCCTGGAGCTGGAATTTCACGAAGAAGAAGCCGAACGCCAGTTGGACACGGCCATCGACTGGGGCCGGTACGCCGAACTGCTGGCCTACGATGACAGCAGCCAGATCCTCTTTTTGGAACCGGGGGCGGCTTAAAGACGGTTCAAGGTTCCGGGTTCAAGGTTCAAAGTTTAGACCCCGATTTCCTGAAGCCTGTCGTAATTTATGGATGTGCCGCAGACCCGGGAGTAAGTTGCTTAGAAAAAGAGGAAATAGTCTTAATTATCAATGTAATAGGTGGTAGTCGCACCAAGTTCCACAGATTGACAATCAATTTTTATCCCCATAATATCTAAACCGTGACCGGCAACCAGGCTAATATTACTCCTGCGTCTAATTAATTCTACGAAAAATCTTTTTCCCAGCAAAAGCACCAAGAAGGCTTATTCAAAAAACTTTATACTTTGAACCTTGAACTTTGAACCAAACAGGAGGTTGCATGCCTGTCCGTTTTTTCCGGTTAGGATTGACCCTATCTTTAACGTTCTTTTTGCTATGGGGATGCCCTTTAACGTCTTCAGCCCAGAAGCAACCTGAAAAATCGAAACTAACCACCGCCACCGCTAATCTGCCGGAGGACCTGCCCCGGATACTGGGAGAAGGCGCGGCAGTCCTGGAGAAAGAGGCCGGGCACCTGAAGTCCCGGGCGGCAGCCCTGCAAAAGGGAATGGCCCGCCAGGAGAAGGAGTTTCAGAAGAGCAAGGCCGTTATCTCCGCGCTGAAGGCCTCCCTGACGGTGACCAATCTGCCTCCGGGGGAGGCGGAGGGAGCCTTAAAGAAATATTCCCAGCGGCAAGAACAGGTGGAAAAACGCCTCAAAGAGCTGGTCAGAGAAAAGGAGGCCTTACAAAAGGCGGAAGCGGTCCGGAGACACACCCAGGAAACTCTCCAGGCGGAAGTGGCTCAACTCCGGAGCACCCGTCATCCCGTGGGGCGGTCCCAGAAAATGGGCCTGGCCTGGCAGCGCTACCAGCGCGCCGCGGGCTTAACCAGGCAGGCCGCCAGGCAAATGCTGGCCAGCCTGGAGAAGGAAGCGCAATTGCTGGTCAAGGAAAACGCCCTACTGACCGAGGTGCGGGCCGACCTGCAAAAATATGAGGATGTCGCCTGGAAGGCGGGATTGCTGAAACGTCAGAAACCGGTCTCCCTCAAGGAACAGGCGGACCAGATGTTCCGGACTCTCCTGGAGATGCCCCAACGCTTAACCGTGCGCCTCAAGGAAATGGCCGCGTCCGGGGCCTTGCTCTCGATTTTTAAAAGGAATCTGGCGGTCTTGATCGGCCTCCTGGCCCTGGTGGTCCTCCTGATCTGGGGCACACGCCGCCTGGCGGCGATGATTACTCCTCCTCTGGCCGTCTGGGAGACCCGGGCCCATACCTTGGGGTTGCGGACGTTGGCCAGCCTGGGGCGGATCGTGGGCGACCACCTCCTGCTGCTGGCGGCCATACTTATGGCGGGGCTGGCTTGGTGGAGCCTGGGATTATGGAAGATTGAGGCTTGGCGCGGGCTTTTTTATCTGCTGCTGTCAGATCGGAAG
>ENA-OSEO01005901-OSEO01005901.1-sediment-metagenome-genome-assembly--contig:-NODE-5901-length-11394-cov-3.672793_pt1 | contig 11394 bp, 1 predicted proteins | sample MGYA00237883_ERZ534232 | MGnify/ENA metagenome assembly ERZ534232
TGGCAGTGGAGGAAACCAGCATGTCACCACTGAGTTTGATCGCTGCACCGCTCCCGCCATCACCGACCTTGGCAACAACTTCCGGTGTAGCGGTGGCAAATGCAAAATTGGCACTAGCGGCGGCAATCCCGCCGGCCAGACCAAAGGCATCACCGTTAATCATGATATCGGAATGGGCCTCCACAGTGAGCCCACCGACGTCATCGCCCTGATCGGGTCCAATCTGGACATTGTCGCCGACAAATGCCAGCACTTCAGTGGCCGAGCCGTTATCCACATCCACCTTGTTAAAAGACGCTCCCCCTCCAACTAAACCAATGGCAACGCCAACGGTCAGGGTTTGGAAATTCTGATCGGACGCTGCATCAATATCTATCAGCGTAGCATTGTGAACGATAGCGTTATCGCTCAGGCCGGCCGTTACCGTGCTGGTATCCGTGACAACGCCCACTGCCGCGCCAAGGCCGACAAATCCCGCCCCCCCGGCAAAAGCCAGGTTATCCACGTTTTCGTAAAGCGATGCATGGATGTTAAGATTACCACCGGCAAACAACGTTCCGCCCGCGGTGGCCGAAACATTGGATGCCAGATTGAGCACACCGATGCCCGCACCGAGGCCCGCCAGACCCACTGCAACGCCGCCTTGCGTCATAGTGATATGCACGTTTTCGACCGCATTAACATCGATATCCCCTCCGGCCGTTACAGTGGCTGAGCCGATGGTTGCGTTCGTTCCGACGTCCGGACCGCTGAGCGATCCGGTCACCCCCGCTTCCGTCGGCGCTTTTGAGGTAAACCCATTCGTACCGTTCATCGCCTGCCAGACCCCTGCCGACACGCGGTCGTCCGAGTTGGAAGCGGTGTTTGGATCGGTCGCACCAGTACTGGTTGCGTTTAGTGCCGTAACCACCTCGTTGCTCCCATCTTCCGCCTGTCCGCCCGCATCCGAATCGGCAGTATTGCTACCATCGCTCAACGAATTTTCGGTAGGTCCACCGTCGCCCTGGTAGTTCGAATCCAGCGTCTTGCCGATCGTCCATACGCTGACTGAACCGGCAAGTCCGACGACGCCGCCGGCGGCACTCCCCGCGATACCGTCCAGATCCTTGATGCCCAAGGCGTTGACACTGACATTATCTTTGGTATCTACCGTTGCACCAGCGCGAATTTCAGCGTTGATATCGTTACGAACGGTACCGACATCCACCGCACCGGCGATGCCGGCTGCACCGACTCCGACTCCACCGGCAAAGCTGACGATATTCACCTCATTGGCCGCATTAACGTACACGTCCTGGTTGGAGATTGCGAAGTTGTTGTCCATCTGATTGATGTTGGCATTTCCGATGTAAGCCAGGGTGTTCGAATCCACAGTGGTGACAAGGATGCCGCCGGCCAGGCCGACAAACCCACCGCCCAGGGCGACGGCGATGTGGTAAATCTCTTCACTGGACTGGGCCTGAACGACCAGTCCGTTGGCTGTCGTATGATCAAAGCCGGTAGCAGAATCACCTCCGGTGAGCGTACCTGCCAGAGCGCTGACGCCCGTTCCATTGCCTCGTGCATTGACGCTCGCGCTGTTGGCGACAAAGGCGTTGGTATTCTTATTGATATCAATAACCCCGACAGATGCGCCGATGCCGGCAAGCCCGAAGCCGCCTGCCCCGTCCACGGCCACCACGTGGGAGTCATCCGTTGCGGAGATAAGTACATCACCGCCGACCGTGACATTGCCCGCTATACTTGCCTCGGTAGTGTTGTCAACCGTCAGTACACTAATAGCACCGCCAATTCCAACAGTGGCGCCCGCGACCCCGGCACCGACCAATAAAATGTCCTCTGCCGCATCTGCTGTGACCAGCACATCGGCCTTCGCATAAACAGTAGCGCTCGAATCAATGTGGGCTTTGGTGGTGATGCCAAGCACCGTCACATCCACGGCCGGGGAAATCGCGGCCCCACCGGCAAAGGATGCACTACCCGACACGGCAATGTGCCTGAAATCATTCCCGGCCCCGACCAGAACGGTCTGACCGGGCAATCCGCCGGGCTCAGTATTGACCAGCGCTCCAGAGCCGATGTAAGCCTCTGTTGTCGTATTGATGACATTCACTGCTGCGCTGAGGGCGACCGCAGCGCCGCCGGATGCCGCGACACCCACCGCAAAGGTTTCGATGTCGTCACGGTTGGTCGCGCTAACGGAAACACCATAAACCGTGTCCGTGTCAAGGCCCACCTCTACGGTATTTCCGAGGGCATCACTGCTCGTCCCCGGGTTGCTTCGTTGGTTACCGCCGTCGCCATCATCGACGCTGGCGGAATCCGTTTCGGTCAAAGACGGCGTGCCGACCTCGCCGCTGTTCTTGAGGCTGTTCATATCCTGGCCGGAGGAGTATCCATCGGATGCGATGCCCTGGTCCGCATCAGCCTTGGGCGCTTCGGCGGTGATCGTAAGTTCAAATCTGCCGGAGTTGGCTTCTACCGAATATTTACCGTCACCGGCGACCTTTGCCCCTTCGCCGATGAACGCCACTGTCTTTTTGTTGACAACGGTAACCGCACCACTGGCCGTACCCGCAAAACTGCCGGACGCCGAGAGGGCGCCAACAACCTTGTCAATTTCGGTGCGATCATCGGCGGATATCTTGACGGATCCGTCAGCATGCACATCACCGGCACCCGCCGACGCCGTTACATCGTCAGGGTCATCCCCGATAAACGCACGGGTGGTGATGTTCATTACATGTACGCTGGCATCGATCGTAACCGCAACGCTGCCGGCCGCCGATATGCCCGCGGCTACGGTAGTGAGGTCTTCTTCGGACATCGCGTCGACAATGATGTTTCCATCCACCGTCGAGCTGACCCCGGATTCGATATACGCTTCAGTCGTTTTTGTGAGTACGCCCACATCCGCCCCGATGCCGACTCCCGCAGTACCACCCGCCGCAAGTTGACCGGCAACGGAAATGATCTCAGTGTCATCGTTCGCCGTAACATTTAGGTGGGGGTCTGTACTATCTCCGACCGCATTGACCGTAGCAAGACGCCCGATATAGGCACGCGTGGTTTCATTGAGGGTGTTAACCGCTGCTGTCCCCGAAGCGCCGAGTGTACTGGCGAAACCGCCGGCAGCGGATATGAGAATGATGTCTTCGGTTGAATGTGAATTGACCGTGATATCCGATGTAATTCCACCGGAAACGACCACACTGGCCCGATCGCCGATAAACGCTTCAACGATATCCGTATGCACAAGCGTTCCATTCGCCGCCCCTACACCGGCGGAGCTTCCAGCACCGACCGAACCGGCAACAATCGTGATATCCAGGTCGCCACCGGCGTCAATGCTAACCCCGCCGGCCTCTATGCTGGCAGTATCTGCTGGAATTGATGCCGACTCCACGTAAGCTTTTGTGGTTGTATTGATGACGAATACAGACGCCGATCCCGCTATCCCGACTGTATCACCGATGCCGACGTTGGCCGAAACGGTCAACAGATCTTCCCAGGAATCCGCTTCAATTAGGACGGTTCCAGAGGTCTTAACGGTCGCATTGCGGCCAATATATGCCTCCGTATTCTTGGTAATAATGGCAAGATCAAGTCCCGCCCCTATACCTACACCGCTTGTCGCCACACCCAGGCTGCCGGCGACGGACGTCCAGTTGAGTGTGTCGGTAGCAGTAACAGAAAGCGAACCTGCTTTTACGCTGTTTTTCCCATCTACCGTGGCATCTCGATCTATACCGGCTTTTGTAGTTGTCTCGAAGATGTTGATGCCAACCGACCCAGCAATCCCAACATTGCCCGTGCCGCCGCCGCCAGCGACGCCCAGAGACCCCACTGTGATATCCAAGCTTCCGATAGCGGACTCTACCGATGAAGGAAGCGTCAGTTCATCAAGCATGTTAATCTTGTGAGTTGCTGACACAGAAACGGCACCATCCGCATTGACTGCAGCTCCCGTCCCCGTGGCATCGGGATCTCCGATACTGGCAATGGTCTTCGAGCCTCCAGTTCCGTCACCCACCAAATTAATCGCGATGGCTGCACCCGCCGCGGTGTCTGTCGAAAATCCGCCGGAAGCGGCAATGGCCTGGATGCGCATCTCATGCTCTGCCGTGACGGCAACGTTGCCCGTGGAGTTGAGCGTGGTGTTGTCTGCCGACATGGCCGTTGTATCAACATCGGTCACGTTCACTGCCGCAACGCCCGCGAAGCCAAAATCGTTCTTGTTCCCCGCCGCCGAAAAGGCGCCGGCCGCAAAGTCGTTCTTTTCACTGTCGGTGGTAATTGCCTCGATCGTAATGCTGCTTCCGGTGAGTACCGATCCGGAATTGACGATGGCATCATTGTCCAGAGAAACGGCGTTTACCGCTACTGCCGCCGCGATACTCGCGCTGCTGTCAAGATCGACCGCAGTGCTGTCCGCAATAGCTGTGGCATCGACATGCGCCTTGGCACGGACAATTATCCCACCGCCGCCGGCAGCCACATCCGCCCCGCTAAGTATCTCAGCACGGTTATCGACATCGTCGAGCATGTTGACCGCCACGGCAGCCGCAACGCCCACGCTGCTGCCGCTGGAGCCGGAGTTGGAACTGGACTGGCTGTTGGCATTGCTGGCACTGCCGCCAGCTGAGGTCAAGGTGCGTCCACCGCCGGTGTTGCTGTTGTTGTTGAGCTGATTCCCGGCTTCCTGATCGGCAGTATCAGTATCACTGCTGTCACCGCCGGCGGCGCTGGCGTGCACATCAAGACGGCTGTCGAGTTTCATCTCCGCTTCGACAGTGACACTGCCGCTCGTGGCATTGAGATTCCGGGCTACCTGGGCCTTGTTCGTGTCCGCGATATAGTTCACTCCTACGGAAGCACCGACAGCCGCTTCAGATCCTTTTGCTTCGGAGCTTACATCGGTTTTTATGGTGTTCGAGTGATCCGCCAGGATTGACACCGCCCCCGTGGCCGACAGCGGAGATCCGGTGCCGATTCGCGCCGTGGTGTCTGATTCGGAAATGACCACGGCCACCGCAGCCCCGATGCCCGTGTCGCCCTTGGCACCGTTTTTGGCTTCCGTCTCGATCTCGTGGTCACCGGTCGCCTCGACGGACAGGGTCCCCGTCGATCCGCTGATACCCGCTGAATTCTCGATCTCAGCAGTCGTGTCGTTGAAGGCTATGCTCAGCGCAAAGGAGGCGCCAAGGCCGACGCTGCTCGGGTTTGCATCCCAATCCCCAGCCGGAATCGCGTTTGTGATTGACTTTGTGGTCGACGTGGCGCTGATGTTGAGATTCGGACTATTGTGCAGCGTAATTGCCGCGCCGCTTTTCACCAAGGCCTCCGTCTTTGTGGTAACCACATTGACGGCGAGGGAACCGGCTACTCCCACTTTGCTGCTTTTACCGATCCCGGACTTGGCTTCCACTTTATAAGTGTTCTCCGCATCCAAGTCAGCAGTCACGTTCACCGCATTCGCGTCGAGCGTGCCGCTGCCGTCAAGATATGCTCGCGTCTGGTTATCGACCACCCCGATGGCGACAGCTACGCCGACCCCGGTGGCGCTGCTTCCGGTCGTGGTGGCACTGGCCGTTGTAGTTACGGTATCGGTGGCCGAGGCCGACACCTCAATATCGCCGGCCGTGGTCAGCGCCCCGCTGGTGTCGACATAAGCCTCGGTGACCGGCCGGTAATCGGTAATGGCAACCGCGGCAGCAAAGGTGACGTCATCTCCCCCGGTGGTGGCCGCCCGGTCTGTTGTGTCGCTATCTTGGTTTGGATCCGCAAGCCTTTTTTCGGATTTGTTGCTTCCCCCACCATCGTCCGCACCACCTGCTGTCGAGATGGCGCTGGTCTCGATATCGCTGATCAGTTCCGCACCGACGGTGATGCTGTTCGGCGTATTACCGGCATTAGCTCCGATGCTGGCGGAGTCGGTAATGAAGGCGGTAGTGTCGGCCTGAATTTCGGTGACGGCTAGTGTGGCGCCGGCGGTCCCTCCGGAGCCATCCGCCTTGCTGGTGACATCCATATGAGTCGCGGCGTTGAGACTGACAACGCCGCCCGCATTGATTGCACTCGTTCCGTAAACGCCGACCTCAGATTCGGTAAAAATAGCCGTGATTGCAATCGCAGCGTCGACGTTATTCTGGTTATCGCCCGAGTCTGCGTCATCCTCGGCCGTAATTGTAAAGTCGACCAAGGTGTCGATGTCGATCCCCCCTGTGGCTGTCAGGATGCCGCCCACTGAAGCGTTGTCGGGATCGCCGATTGTGACCATGGCCCGCGGCAAAGCAAGGACAAGGGCCCCATCGAGAGGTCCGAGGGAGAAGCTGGAAGCAGTAACATTTGTTGTGGCCGTAGCGGACATCACGACATTGCCGCTTGTGGCCGCGACGGATCCCAGGACCTTGATCTCGGCATGCGGAACCGCAAGGATGACCCCGTCCACCAGTTCGGTTGGAATCAGGCCGTTATCTGTTCCATCCGCGTCGAACTCAACCGAGGTCCCCGTGACGGATGCACCCGCCTCGACAGTGATCTGCTCTGCGTTGATATCGATGACACCCGCGGTCAATGCGGCACTGGTAGCGCCGTCAAAGATCACGTGATCCAGGCCGTTTTCGCCGTTTACAGTCAGATTCGCACTGCCGAGGTTCACGTTACCCTGAACGGTCAGGATATCACCCTGGATGAACGCAATCGGGTCGAGAAAAAGCAGATCGAGTGAGGTATCGCCTACATAATCGTCGAGGTTTGGGAACACTCCCTGGTCATCGCCCATGTTGATGGTCAGGCTGTCTACGGGCAGCCCGAAAGTCACGCTTTCGAATGTCGAACTCGGAGACGATGCAATCGTAATATCGCTGCCACTCTGGGTCATGACGGCATTGTCGGAAGTCGACGACAGGTCAACGGTAACGTTGCTCGTACCGGAAGCAATCGAGACAGGCTCAAGTCCTGCAAATGAAATCACATCTCCGTCCCGATCGATATAACCGGAGTTCGGTCCTGTGGCCGTGTAAATAACCGATTCGTAGCTGCCGCCGTCTATCACCAGGCTGTCGTAACCGCCTGCCCCGCCGTCCATGAGCCCGCTGAGGCTGCCGCCTTCTGTAAAGATAAACGTATCCTCGTTGTCTGCCGCGCCGATCAGATTTTCGATCTCAAAAAATGTCAGGCCGCCAAGGGCGCCTGTGTCCTTCCCGCTGACAGTCCAGATGCTGTCGCCGGAAGACCCGAATAGGGAGTCCATCCCGGCCCCGCCCATGAACGTGACGGAGAGCGGCTCAAAAATAGCGTTAAAATCCAGATCCAGCCGGAAGATATCGTCCCCTTCTGTCCCGGTGATTTCAACGCTGCCGGTATCCGTCAGGGCCTGGCTCTGCAGAACGGAGAAATCCACACTGTCGACAATCTGCAGGGTCTCGACGCCGTTGTCATCGAGCATGCGCAGGGTCACATCGTCGGCGACGCCCGTCATGGCAAATTTCAAGTCGGCCGACAGTAAAATACGCGGCTCCAAGGGCTCAAGGAACAGCTTGCGCTGTTCCCGGGATGCGACGGCCGACTCCTTTCGTTGAATAAATCTTCGAATTTTTCTAAGTAGGCTCATGGTGTCCTCTCTTTGTTTGCTAAAATTTATTGGAAAGATTAAGTTGGAAACGTTCTGCGTTCTAAAAAACGTTTTTAAATAGCTGAAAAAAATTAACTGACTTCAGTCAACAAATTCTGATCAGGGAGGGATAAACAAAACAATTTGAGATGAGAATAAGAATATATGATTATTTGCAGATCATATTCTATATGAAAAGTCAAGATATAATTTTTGATGCCCCAGTAGGTATTTTTGTGGGTATAAACCGAACCCCACGATATTTGCTTCAGGTAGGTTTTCCAGAAAGGCCGCCAGAAAGTCTTCCGGCATTTCCATTTTAAGGCAGAAGCCCGCTATTTTCTCATGGGGATTGCGCCGGATCATGTTTTTTTCAAAGCCGAGTAAAAAGCGATTTACCATGAGCCTTTTGGCCAAAAATTCGAAAGAGCGCTCAAGGGTGGAGTTGGCTTTAGCCTTTCATAGACGGCGGCTTTGGCGTCAAGCGGTACAAATTTGGACTCGTAATCACGAATGACGTCGCCAGGATGAACGGAAAGTCGTTTAGCTGCAGCCGGAGGCAAAACGATGCGGCGGTCAGGAGATACCCTCCGTTCATTGGGATCGTCCTGCTCACCCTGGGAAGCGCCAAAGAGGAGCATGAACTCCCCCCGAGCGGCCTTAGTGCTCTATGCCGAAAATTCGGTGACGTATTAAAAAACTCGTATGGATTCCGGCTCGGGAGCCGGAATGACGCAGGAACAAAAGCTGTCATTCCCCGGCTTGACCGGGGAATCCAGAGGTTATTCTATTGAAATACGGTTCAATAGAAATCCTGTCATCGTATTTATGCCGACCTGTACTTAGCCTGAGCGACGTTCGCCCGTGGAGCAAAGACAGCCGACTCATCCCATATGATCCGGGGTTGTGCAATCGCCCGCCGTGCCGGAACGCTTTCCTTTTTTTGTCCATTTGTTTTCAGTTCGCCGGCCATCTCGTCTGCTCAACCGTGAAACACGAAGGCCAATCGCAGCCATTATCACACGGCAGGATTGGCCATGCCATCAGACCCTAACCTAAAAATATCACCAAAATCCCTCCTCGACCCTTTTATTCAAAAGAGTGAAGGAGGGATTTTAAGCGATGGGAATCTTCTACTTTTTCTTCCCGACGGCCTTGCCGCTGCTAGCGATTGCTGTATCCTCAGCCGGTGGGGCTGCTACCGTCTCCTCCGGTTTGGTCAGCACGATCGCAATCCCGGCGTTGGGATCATATGCGCTTTCGGCGCCGCTTTCCAGATAATCCGCCAGCCACTCGCTTTCCAGAGTTTCTGCCGTCAGGAAACTTTCGACCGTCTCCGCATCCGCATCCAGCGCCACCAGGCTGTCGTCCATCAGGTGACGTTCGCCCGTTTCCAGCGTTTCGGTCATCACATCATCGGGCGCCGCCGCCGGATCCAGGTCCTCATACCCCAGGATGTGACCCAGTTCGTGCATCACCACCGTCAAGAGATCTATGTCATCGTATGCGACGCTGGATGCATCGGCCACGAGAGCGCCGTCCTGCAGAATAAACTCCGCATCATCCCATGGGGTCGAATCGATGAACCAGTCATAGCCGGCGGCATCGATGTCGAGATAGATCGTATCGCCCAGCACCATGCCCAGGGAGGCCCCCGCAAGATCCGTGATCACGAAGTTGACGCTGCTCAGCTCAGCAACCGCCGCTGCATCTAAATCAAGAATCTCGGTCCAGCGGCTGACGGCGGCATCGATAATTGGATCGAGTGCAGCGTAGGTCAGATCAGTCAGCTCTTCGGTCGGATCCATCGCTGCGTAAGCTGCCAGCAAGAACTCACCTTCGGGTTCCTCGAATGCGGGATCGTCGGTGCGGATGGTAACCTCATCGTACGCCGCCGTGCCGTCCATCACCATCAGGCCAAAGGCGCCGTCGACCAGTGCGGCGTTGAAGCCGTAGCTGGTCAGCGGTATGCCGTCGACGCTGATGCCGATGCCCGCGCCCTGCATCGATGCCTTGAGCCGGTGGGTCGCGGCCGGATCGAGATCGCGGGCGAAGAAGGCGTCGGTCACGATCCCGTCTTCACTTGTCGCGTGACCGATGGCCACCCGGTCGCCGGCCACATCGAGTGCCACGAATTTATAGTTTTCGTCGTCGTATCGGTCGAATACAAAGCCGGCGGCGCCGCCGGTGATGATGTCGACCTCCATCTCGAGATGGCTGTTGACCAGGAGCTTCGCACCCAGATCGATGACCTGAACCACGGGGCCATCGGCGCCGGCCGTTCCGGTCAGCGTGCCCGAAACCTCATCCCATCCGCCGGTGACGTCGAGCCGCGTAAACTCCGCCGGCGGCGTGAAATCGTCGGTCTCATCCAGGGTCCAGTCGGGCGGCAGGATCTGGACGATGAAATTGTCCAGGCGCCCGGAGGATCCGTCCATGCCCACGCCCACCATGCCGCGGTTGAGCGGAATCGGATCGCCGTTGAAGTCGTAGCGCGGCGCGAAATCGTAGGTGAACCAGTTCACCCCGGCCACGGCCACGGTGACGTTGTTTCCGTTTACGGCGACCGTTACCTGGTAGTTCTCGTTCGGCTTGATCTTGACCGGCTTGTTGGACTGAACGAGGTAATGCCAGCCGTCGGCATCGCGGTAGCCCATCTCGATCTTATTGGTGGAGACGTTGATCCCCGCATATTTGAAGTCGATGTCGCTGTAGTAGTCGAAGATCACGTAACCGTTCGACTTCCAGCCGCCGATGGGCTTGTCCAGATTAAAGGTCGCCAAGACCTCGTAGTAGGTCGGGAGATAGTCGTCGAGCGGGTAGACCGCGGCGGCGACATCATTCGGGGTTTCGGACGAGATGGCCAGCTGGCCGCCCGTCGGCGTGAAGATGCCCACGTCCTTGGAGAAAGCGTCCATGGTCCGGTTGTCGAAATCCGCGGTGCGCAGGATGTCGCGCCGGCCGCCGGGGATGTTGCCGGCCTGCGGATCGGTCGGCGGACCGGACTGATCCTGCCAGAAGCCGTGATCCTTCTGGGTCACGAGCCCCAGTTCCCCGTAAGGGTTGCCCTGCTGAACCATGACGTTTGAATAACGCGAACCCTGGTTCACCAGCACGCCGTCCGTCTGACGGGTCATATCCACGCCGTCGCCGGCTGCCTGGGCGGTCAGGAAGTCCCAGAGCTGCGGCGGCACCTGCCGGCTGACCGTCGAGATCCCGAAAGGCGCAAACGGCACGATGTAGGAGTTGAACTCACCCAAATGATCGATGAGGCGGTCCCCGCCGGTGTTGCCGATCAGGATGTCCAGACCGGCGCCGCCGAAGACGCGATCCTCCCAGCTTGCGTGGGTTTCCGGCGTATCGTTAAGCCCGGCATCCGCCTCGTCGGCCGAGCCGAATGCCCCGGTGTCGTAGCTGCTGCCCGGACCGCCCGGCACGTCGTCGGCGTTCATCAGGTCGTTTCCGAAGCCGCCGTAAATGTGATCTCGTCCCGTGCCGCCGACGATCCAGTCGTTGCCCATGTCGCCGAAGATGACGTCATTGCCGTCCGACTCCACGGAGACCAAAACCCCAACCGGCGTTCCGTTGGGCTCGAATTCCACATAGCTCTCAATGACGCCGTCCAGCTGCGGATCCGCGTTTTCGGTACCCTCGTTGTCGAGCTGATTGAGGAAGTAGTGTTTCAAAGTGGTCGGATTGGCCGTATCATCTTTCCAAACCGAATTGCCGTCAAACAAAATCACCCGTCGCGGATCGTATTCATCGTAGAGGAAGAACTC
>ENA-OSEO01005907-OSEO01005907.1-sediment-metagenome-genome-assembly--contig:-NODE-5907-length-11385-cov-3.750265_pt1 | contig 11385 bp, 10 predicted proteins | sample MGYA00237883_ERZ534232 | MGnify/ENA metagenome assembly ERZ534232
GCTCCCTGTTGCGCGACGACCCGCGTCTTGCGGTCGCCCTCGCGGCGGTTATCGGGCCGCCGCGGGGCGATTCACCCGCAGATGACGTCTCTGCGACCGACGACGCGTAACAGCGGCCTCGCCCGCGAACGGGACCGCCTTGCGGGGGGGTTTGTCCCCAATCGGGCGGCTCACTACAATCGGACGGTGGTGAGTCCGATGAGGAACATCCCGGATCTGCTGACGCTGTCGCGGGGGTTGATCGCGCTTGCGATCTTCTCTCTTGGGTTTGTTGGTCCGGAGGCGCTCGAAGCGGTCGTGCTGTTGACGATGGTCGGCTGGACGACGGACATCCTCGACGGGCGCCTCGCGCGACGCCTCCAGACAAAGCCAAGCTGGGTCGGCGAGCAGGAGTTCACGTTCGACATGCTGATGGTCTTCGGGACTCTCTGCTATCTCGTGATGGCGGGGTTCATCCCGTTCCTCCCCGCGCTCCTTTACGTCATGGTCGCCGCCGCTTTCATCGCCTACTTCCGATCGAAGTCGGTGACGATGTCGTTCGCCTTCCCGGTCGTCGCCCTCCCGCTGATCGTCTCTTACTTCAACGCACGGCGAGCTGCTTGGTGGTACCTGATCTGGATTGCAGCGGCGCTGATCCTCGACTGGCGGCGGTTCAAGGGAATCGTCCTCGAGTTTATTGAGAACGCGAAGAAGCTCTCCGAGCGCTGACCGCTCAGAAGAGCCGATCTCCAGGCGTCTTCCCGAGATGTGTGAACGCACGCGCCGTCGCGATCCGCCCTTGCGGCGTCCGCTGGATGAACCCTTCCTGTAGGAGGAACGGTTCGACGATGTCGGTAATCGTGTCCTTCTCCTCCGCAAGCGCGGCCGCAAGCGTCTCCAGACCGACCGGTCCCCCGGCGAACTTCGTGATAAGAAGGTCGAGAACGGCTCGGTCGAGCTCGTCAAGCCCGGCAGCATCGATGCGAAGCATCGCCAGCGCTCGTTGAGCGATCTCGAGATCGAGCCGTCCTTCGCCCTTGACTTCCGCGAAGTCGCGCGCGCGCCGAAGAAGCCGGTTCGCAATTCGCGGGGTTCCCCGGGCGCGCCGTGCGAGCTCCGCGGCGCCGTCCTCGCTCACCTCGACGCCGAGCAGTCTCCCTGCGCGAATGACGACGGCCTGCAGCTCGTCGAGCGTGTAGAATGACATTCGGAACGATACTTCGAATCGATCCCGCATCGGGGCGGAGATCAAGCCGGCCCTGGTCGTTGCCCCGACCAGGGTGAACGGCGGAAGGTCAATGCGCAGGGACTGGGCGTTCGGTCCCTCACCGAGGATGATGTCGATCTTGCAGTCCTCCATCGCGGGGTAGAGGATCTCCTCGACGTTCCGGCGAAGCCGATGGATCTCGTCGATGAAGAAGACATCGCAAGGACGAAGATTCGTCAGGATGGCGGCCAAGTCGCCCGCCTTCTCCAGTGCCGGGCCCGAGCTAATCCGGATGTTGACTCCCATTTCGGCCGCGATAATCTGTGCGAGCGTCGTCTTCCCCAGACCGGGAGGCCCGTGCAGGAGGACGTGGTCCAGCGGTTCGTTCCGCCGCTGCGCAGCCGTGATGTAGATCCGGAGCTTCTCCTTCATCTCATCCTGGCCGATGAATTCCTCCAGGCGCGTCGGACGGAGGGACGACAGGGTGGAGTCCTCCTCCAGCGAAACGTCCGTGATCCGTTCGGTCCTCATCCTGAAGGCGCATTGTACCGATCGGAAGCGCGATCGCGCAAACAGGCCCTCCCCGCGATCCCTCGTTGTGATACCATCCGGCCGGAGCTGATGATGGAACAGGAGACGGTTGTTACGATCGGAACGTTCGACGGAGTTCACCGGGGACACCAGGCGATCCTAACGGAGGTTCGGGCAGAGGCTGCCTCCCGCCGCCTGAGCGCGCTTGCACTGGCGTTTGAGGCGCCGCCGCGCCAGCGCAGCAGCGGCCGTCTCCTTCTTCCGCTCGATCTGAAGAACGTCCTCCTCCGCCGGTGGGTCGACCGGGTCCATCCGATCGCGTTTTCCGAGGTGGAGCATCTCTCCCCCGATCGGTTCGTCGACGAGATGCTGGTTCGCTCCGTTCGAGCACGGGTCATCGTCGTCGGCACCGGGTTTCGGTTCGGACGCGGCCGTGTCGGGACCGTCGATCGCCTCAAGGCTCTCGCCGCGCCGGCCGGGATCGACGTCCGCGACGTTCCGCCGGTCGCCCTCGACGGTGACGTCGTGAGCAGCACGCGAATCCGCCGGCTCGTCGCCTCTGGGAACGTCGAGGCGGCCCGCCCCCTGCTCGGACGCCCACCGTTGTTGCTCGCTTCGATCGTTGCCGGCGACCGGCTCGGGCGTCGCATGGGTTACCCAACGGCGAACCTCGATCTGCCCTCATCGATCCTGCGCCCGGCAGACGGCATCTACATCGTCGACACGTACGCCGGCGGAGTTCATCACCCGGGCCTGCTCTATGTCGGCCGCCGCCCGACGTTCGAGCCGTCCCCTCCTCGGTGCGAGATCCACCTCCTCGACGGTCCCCAGCCGGATCTCTACGGACGGATGATGGAGGTGCACTTGCTTCGTCGCCTCCGGGGCGACCGGAAGTTCGCGGGAATCGAGGAGCTGGGCCGACAGATCGAAGACGACGTCCGGAGCGCCCGAGCCCTCCGTCGGGCGCTTCTGCCCCCCGCGGGCTCGTTCGTCGGTTGAAACGCACGGAATCCTCATCTACCATTACCTCGGCATGATCACGCTGGGAGTGGACACGTCCGAACCGGTCGGCGGTGTCGCCCTCTGGCGCGACGGGCCGGTTGCGGAGCGGATGATGGACGCGCCGCTACGTCATTCGGAGTCGTTGCTCCCGTTGATCGATCGGATACTCGCGGACAACGGATGCGCAATCGACGAGATCGAGCGCGTAAGCGTCAACCGCGGTCCGGGGTCGTTCACCGGCTTGCGGATCGGTATGGCGACGGCGAAAGGGTTCTGCCAAGCGCGGCGGGTTCCTCTCATCGGTGTCGACGGAACGGTCGCCCATCGCGCGCGACTCGCCGGTGTTCGCCGGGTTTGCGTAGCGCTCGTGAACCGGCGTGACCTGTTGTACGTCCGATCGTTTTCGGGTCTCCGCCCGAACGGCCCGGTCTCGATCATGCGGACGACGGAGCTGTTGGCGCATCTTCGTCGGGAGGAGCGTGAACTGACGCTCGTCGGGAGCGGGGCGACGACGATGGCCGATCGGATTCGCGACCTGCCGCACATCCGAATGGCCGCGGGGGAACTGAACCGCCCGTCCCCGATGGCGATCGCGCAGCTCGGCGCTGAAGCGGCGCCGACGAACGAGGTGTACGAACTCGAGCCGCTGTACGTCGAGCCGGTGCTCGCGCAGGGCGGCTCCGAAAGATGAAGAGGTGAACTGAATCATGTCGAGGATCTGTGAAGTCTGCGGCAAGCGCCCGGTGGCGGGGAACAGCGTCAGCCACTCGAATCGCCACACGCGCCGGGTACGCGCTCCGAACCTCCAGCGGGTCCACGCCGTCGTCAGTGGCCGGCGTTCCTGGATCCGTGCTTGCACCCGGTGCATCAAGTCGGGCCGTGTCACGAAGGCCTCCTGAGGCGGAGAGGATCTAACTCATGGGAACCGGCCAGGAGCGAGCGGAGGATGCCGCGGCGGACGAGGCGTTGACTGCCGCGGGCGAGATCATCGCGATCGAGGCAACGTCGATCCGGGTTCGCCTCGGAAACGGGAAGTTCGGACGCATTCCTGTCGAGACCGGCTCCGTTGACTCGGCGACGTTCTGCGTCGGTCACCGCGCTGTCTTCCGCGTCGTCCGTCGAGACTTAGAGGGCGACTGGATCCTCTCTGCGCTTTCGTCCGGTGACCCCGCCGAACAGCACGAGTTCGATCGCGAGTTCGATCGCCTCCTCAGCGCTCTGTCGAACCACCGCCCCTCGAGACTCCCGGAGCATCACCTGCCTCCCGATCCGCTTGGGAAGGAGCAGATCGAGCAGTGGGTGAGGGGCGTGGGGGACGCGATCGCCCGGATCCGGAAGAGCCGAGCGAAGCGCTTGAACGAGCGATTCTACAACGAGTAGGGAAGGGGATCCTCATGCCCAAAGGAGCCGTGCGGATCGACGTCGAGCGCTGCAAGGGGTGCGGCCTCTGCATCTCTGCTTGCCCGCATGGCGTCTTGGCATTCTCGGGAACGTTGAACACGAGCGGGTATGACGTCGTCCGGATGGAACGACCGGAAGCGTGTGTCGGTTGCGCGTTCTGTGCGATGACATGTCCCGATATCGCCGTCGAGGTCTACCGAGAGAAATCCCCCGCCAAGGAGGGATGATGGAGCAGCGGATGCTCTTGCGCGGCAACGAAGTGATCGCGGAGGCGGCGATCCGCGCCGGATGCCAGTGCTACTTTGCCTACCCAATCACGCCCCAAGCGGAACTGCTGGAGCACATGGCGCGTAACATGCCGCGGCTCGGTCGAGCGTTCGTGCAGGCCGAGAGCGAAGTCGCAGCGATCAGCATGGTCTACGGCGCGGCCGCGGCCGGCGTCCGCGTGATGACCTCATCGTCCTCACCGGGGATCAGTCTGAAGCAGGAAGGGATTTCGTATCTCGCTGGATCGCGACTCCCTGCCGTGATCGTCAACGTCGTCCGCGGCGGCCCCGGTCTCGGGAACATCGCTCCGTCTCAATGCGACTACTTCCAAGCGACGAAGGGCGGCGGGCACGGCGACTATCGGATGATCGTACTCGGGCCCTCGACGGTGCCGGAGGCAGGAGAACTGACGATGCTCGCCTTCGATCTCGCCGACCGCTACCGCACTCCAGTGATGATCCTGGCGGACGGCTTGCTCGGGCAGATGATGGAGCCGGTCTCCCTTCCGGAGCCCGTCGACCCAGCCTCGTTGCCGAACAAGCCGTGGGCGACGACCGGTGCAGCCGGGCGGGACCCGAACATCATCCTCAGCTTCGATCTCGACCCGGAGAAGCTCAAGGAGATGAACCAGGTCCTTCAGGAGACGTACCATCGAATCACCGAGAACGAGGTCCGATGTGAGGAGACCGAGACGGAGGACGCGGAGATCGTCATCGCCGCGTACGGCACAATCGCCCGAATCGCCAAGAGCGTCATCCGGATGGCCCGCGCCGACGGGATCCGGCTCGGGCTCTTCCGCCCGATTACGCTCTGGCCGTTCCCCTACGATCCGCTCCGCGCACTCGCCGACCGAGTCGAGACTGTCCTGACCGTCGAGATGAGCGCGGGGCAGATGTGGGAGGATGTTCGGCTCGCGATCGCCGAGCGGGCCGCCACGCCGTTCTACGGGGAGATGGGCGGGGTCGTTCCCACGCCGCGCGCGATCCTCAACGAGGTGATCAAGCATGCCCGCTAGCCCGACCGGTATGACGAAGGTCTTCTCCCGACCCAGCAGTCTGACAGATGCTCGCTTCACCTACTGCCCCGGCTGTCATCACGGGATCATTACGCGGATCATCGGAGACGCGATCGACAAGCTGGGGATTGTGGAACGGACCGTCGGGATCGCGCCCGTCGGATGCTCGGTCTTCGCCTACCTCTGGTACCGTTGCGACGCCTTGCAGGTCGCCCATGGACGCGCGAGCGCCGTCGCGACCGGGCTGAAGCGCGCGAATCCGGATCTGATCGTCTTCTCGTACCAGGGCGATGGGGACTTCGCGAGCATCGGGGCGGCCGAATCGATCCACGCCGCGAACCGGGGCGAGAACATCACCGTCATCTTCGTGAACAATCAGGTCTACGGAATGACCGGCGGCGAGATGGCGCCCACAACGCTCGTCGGTCAAAAGACGAGTACGACGCCGGACGGGCGAGATCCCCGCGTGTCCGGCTACCCGATTCGGTTCTCCGAGATGCTCGCGCAGCTTGAGGCGCCGACGTACATTACTCGCCAGGCTCTGTACGACACGCGCCGGATCAACGACACCACGCGAGCGGTCGAGAAAGCGTTTCGGAATCAAGCCGAGGGTGCTGGTTATTCGCTCGTGGAGATCCTGGCGACGTGTCCGACGAACTGGCGAATGTCGCCGTCGAAGGCGAATCGACACGTTGAGGAGGTCGTGACCCGGGTCTTCCCGCTCGGGGATCTTGTCGACAGGGGGTAAGAGAATGGAACGATCCGTCGTCATCGCCGGTTTCGGCGGCCAAGGGGTGATTCTCGCCGGGAAGATCCTGGCCCAAGCGGGGATGGACCACGGCCTCGAGGTCACGTGGCTCCCATCGTACGGCCCGGAGATGCGGGGCGGCACCGCCAACTGCACCGTCGTCCTCTCCGACACCCCGGTCGGTTCGCCGATCGTCGACGAGCCGAGCGGTCTTATCGCGATGAATCGCCCGTCCCTCGAGAAGTTCGAACCCGTTGTCGTTCGAGGCGGCGTCATCGTGATCAACGCCTCCCTGATCGAGCGAACCGCGTCGCGCGACGACGTCGCCGCTCACCGCGTCGCCCTGAATGAGATCGCGACGCGCGTCGGAGACCCCCGCACGATGAACATGGTCGCACTCGGGGCCTACGTGAAGGCGACGCGGATCGTCCCGCTGGAGGTCGTCGTCGAGGCGATGAAGCGCTCGATGGAAGAGACCGGGAAGGAGCGGTTCATCGACGTCAATCGACGCGCCCTCGAGGATGGGTACGACGCGATCCCCTGACCCGGCGCCGCGCGATCGGACGCTCGTCTTCGCCGGGCGCTCCGTGCCGGTCGCCGTCGATCGGGGACCGGCGGCCGGGGGCGCTTTCTCGGAGCCGGAGATCGTCGCCAACGCGGGGATCGCAGCGATCGCCCCCGTGTCCCGCGCCGTTCTCCGCGTCGGGGACGGCGAGGGACCCGGAGGGGGGAATGCCGCACCATCAGCATGACCATCGACCCGCCGATGGGCACCGCAGCTCGGCGTTCTTCTCGTTCGGCGGAGGCGCGGACGGCCACTACCGACTCCCGCCGGCGCTGATCCCGCGCGATGTCCATCTGATCGGCGACGGCGAGGTGGGCGGGAAGGCACGCGGCCTGATCTTCGTCATGCATCACATCGAGCGGGGCGGCGCGCTGACCGACACCGATCATCTGGTGAGATTCCCGCGCTCGACGGTCCTGACGACCGAGGTGTTCGATGCGTTCATGCAGGAGAATCGACTGCACGCGGACGTTCAAGCCGGGTGCGAACGGCGGATCAGCCTCGCCGAGCTCGGCGAGCGGATCGCTTCCGCCGAGTTCCCGCCACAGTGGCGCGATGAGCTGATCCCGTTGCTCGAGCGGGAGCGTCGGCCGCTCGTCGTCCGTTCTTCCTCGGTGATGGAGGACGACCCGGACCACTCTTTCGCCGGGATCTACCTATCGGAGTTCCTGACGAACCGGGGCTCGCTCGAGGCACGGCTCTCGGCGCTCGTCGCATCGATCCAACGCGTCTACGCGTCGACGTTCGCCCCGAACGCCCGGGCCTACCGAAAGCGGCACAACCTCGACTGGCGGAACGAGAAGATGGCCGTGCTGATCCAGAACATGATCGGGAGCCAGTACAGCCACGGCCTCTTCTACCCGCTGGTCGGCGGGGTCGCGTTCTCGCGGAACTACTACCCATGGACCGAGCGACTCTCGGTCGAGGACGGGATCGTCCGGCTCGTCGTCGGGGTCGGGACGCGCGCCGTCGGCCGCGAGTACGCCCGCGTCTTCTCCCCGCGGATGCCCGGTCTGCGCCCCGAGGGGAACGACCCGGCCGCGATCGTGCAGTTCTCCCAAGAGACCGTCGACGTCCTCGACATGCATCGGGATCGCTTGGAGACCCGGAAGCTCTACGAGCTGGACAACCCCCTCCTCACGAAGATCTGTTCGATCGTCGGTCGCGACGGCTCCCTCCGTGAACCGCTGTCGTCGGCGGCGATGCTGACGTCCGGCGAGCGATTCGTCGCGTCCTTCTCGCGGCTGATCGAGGGGAATAGCTTGATGCCGTTCACGCCGCTCATCCGCCGGCTCCTACGCTCCCTCGAGGACTTGATGTCCCTGCCCGTCGATATCGAGTTCGCGCTGGATTTCTCGAGCCCCGAGGCATCCGACCAGCGGGCCCCCCTCTTCTATCTCCTGCAGGTGCGACCGCTCGGGAATCGACCGGAGCATCGCCGGATCTCGGCCCCGGACGTCCCGAACGACCGGATCGTCCTGCAGTCCCATCGCGTGCTGGGGAACGGCCTTCGCACCGGGATCCGACATCTGATCCTCGTCGAACCGGCGACGTACCGATGGGATCACGCGTACGACATCGCCCGCACGATCGGCCGGATCAACCAGGAACTCGTCGAGCGGGACGAGCCGTACATCCTCATCGGTCCCGGCCGGTGGGCATCGTCGAACCCGCAGCTCGGTGTCCCCGTCCAGTACGGGGAGATCTCTGGTGCGTCCGTGATCGTCGAGATGTCGACGGCGGCGTTCGCGGCGGAGCTCTCGTACGGGACGCACTTCTACGCCGACATGGTCGCGAGCGACGTCCTCTATCTCCCGGTCAGTGAGCCGGCGGGCGACATCGTCCACCGCTCCCTCCTCGAACGCCAGGAGATCGTGCATCGTGACCCGTTCGTCACTCACTTCCGAATCCCCGATGGCCTCGATGTCTACGTCGACGGCCTCCGCCAACGGGGGATCGTCGCCCTGAGCCGGCCTTCCTAGCCGGGGTGCGAAGCGATGCGGACCGCGCACCCCGACGGCTCGATCTCGAGGACGAACCGTCCGTCGACCGTCGGCTCGCAGCGGCCGGAGAGCGGATCGACGACCATCCCAACGGACGGCCCCGCCTCGACGGCGACCGAGACGCCGCGCTCAGGCTCGGCGTTCGCCATCACCCAGATCGTCGCTTCTCGCCCTCGTCGAACGTAGCCGAACGCGCCAGCCTCATCGATCGCCACGAGCGACCCGGGGGTGCGGTCGGTGCAGACGCGGCGATGCCGGTCCCGGGCCTGGAGTGTCGTTCGAATCAGATCGACGAGCGTCGGGGTCCGGGCCCAGTCGTACGCTGCGGGCTGGTAGAGCGCAAGTCGGTCGGGCGGGTGGGTCCGATCCGAGTTCGGTCCGAAGTCGAGCCCGGTGTTAACGGGCGCGGTCTCGCCGAGTTCGAAGCCCCCGTGAACGAAGGGGATCGCCGGCAGGAAGCAGCCGAGGAGCCATGCACGCCGTGCGCCCGCGGATCCACCGCGCGCCGCGGCCCGCGGCGTGTTGTGGGTCTCGGGCGCCGCGCAGAACGGGATCTCCATCGGCTTGGCGGCAAGCCCCGGCAAGAACTCCCCTCGCAGGTAGTCCGGCCGGTGGACCGCCCACCAGAAGTTCCCGAGGACCGCATCGTACCCGTCGGCGCGCGCCTTCGAGCGAATATCGAAGTCCTCCGCCCAGAACGCGAACGCAGGCGTCCTCCTTCGCGCCGCGTCGACGATCGCCCGCCGCAATTCCCGAGGGAGCGCGTGCCCCATGTCGATCATCGCGCCGTCGATCGCGAACTCCCGCTGGTACCACGGGAGGATCCCGGCGATTCGCTCCCACAGGGGTCTCACCGCGTTCTCCGGGCGGGCAAGCCGCCGGTCATACATCCGCACTGTGTTGTACGCGATGTAGTTGAACTCCGGATGGTCGTAGAGGCGCAGATAGGTGACGTCGCCCCACAGCGGCTGGGGATCGTCGGGCGGCCAATCGGCGAACGCCCCCGGGATCCGGCAATCCCGCCCGTCGGGGAGCGTCCCGATCCATCGGCCCTCGATCGCGCGGACCGCCGACGCCTCCGGCGGCGGGGTGAAGAGGCCTCGATAGTCCTCGGGCGGCTCAGGGAGGTGGGGGGAGCCCGCAGAGACGGCGGCGCGGATCGCCTCGACCTCCTCGGCGGAGAACCGGGGGGGACCGTACGCGGGGCCCCCGTCCGACCCCGGCGTGCGATCCGGAAGATCGGCCCGGATCCAGTAGAACCAGTCGGGATGCTCCGCCGCCCAGACCGCATCGATCGCCGCTGTCCGGAAGACGAACTCCACGACGACCCGCAGACCGAGCCGATGCGCGGCGTCCACGAACGCGGCGAACTCGCCGGCCGCGCCAAGCCCGATCCGCGGCTCCGCCAGCGACTCGTCGATCGCGAAGGGGTCCTGAATCGCGTAAGGCGAGCCGAGCCGTCCCTTCCGCCCATCCCGGCCGATCCGGGAGATCGGGAGCAGATGGACGACATTGCAGCCGAGATCCCGGATGTACGGCAATAGAGCGATCGCCTTCACGAACGTCCCCGTCTCCCGGACGGCGTCAGGGCGCGGGGCTTCGATCCGCCCGTCCCCGTTGTGATCGAACGCCGCTGCGCAGCGGACGAACAGGTTGTAGACCGCCGCGTCCGCCGACCATCCGGCCGCGTCGTCGGGATGGCGTCCCGACGCGGGCGCCATCCGCACCCGATCGACGGCAAGGCGCCAGAACTCGACCGGATCCAACTCCCACGGCTCCGTCCCGTCCCCCGACGCCGGGTCGATCCACCGCGCGGGAACCCGATACGGGCCGCCCGTGCGGCCCGCCTCGCGGACCGATCGATCCTCGAGACGACCCGCCAATCGGTCCAACGCCCCGGTCATCGTCCCTCCCGCCGCTCACCGTCTCCGCCAAGGACCGCTCGACCGAAGCGCTGAAGCGCCCGCAACAGCCTCGGCATCCGGTACTTCTCCGCGAAATCCCTCACCGCCTCGTCGAACCCGACCTCATCGCCGTACCGCTCCCGCAGCGCATGGAGGTGCTGCGAGACCCAGACGTACAGGTCCGCCTCCGTTCGGCCGGGGAACCCTCGCAGCAACCCGGTCCCGCGGAAGATCTCCGTCAGCGGGCGGTAGACGCGGTCGTACCACGACGCAACCGCCTCATCGTACGGGATCCCGCGGCGCTCCTCGATCCCGCGGAAGTAGCGGTGGGTCTCGATATGATCGAGCAGCACCGCGTACCGGCCCGGCCGCGTGAACTCGATCCGCTGGCCGGGCCGGATCTCGTCGAGTCGCGTTCGCTTCAAGAACTCGCTGTACTCCGACTTCACGATCAGGGAGCGGATGTCCGTCTCTTCGTCGATCGGCACGTTCGGCTCGAACTTCGTCACCTCCGCCTCAATCCGATCGATCCCGAGCTGGCGGGCGACCGACAGCCGGTGATTCCCGTCGACGACGAAGTAGGCGTCCCCGACTTGATAGACCTGGATCGGCTCGAATCCCGGCCCCTCCTCGAACGAGCGGTGGACCCGCGCCCAGCGCTCGGCCGTCTCCCAGTGGCGCGGGAGGAACTCGCGATCGAACTCCTGGTAACGATTGACGCTCCCGATGACCTTGTCGATCTCGATCTCCTGGATCCCCCCGT
>ENA-OSEO01005908-OSEO01005908.1-sediment-metagenome-genome-assembly--contig:-NODE-5908-length-11383-cov-7.252698_pt1 | contig 11383 bp, 17 predicted proteins | sample MGYA00237883_ERZ534232 | MGnify/ENA metagenome assembly ERZ534232
CCGGTTAAAGTTTGGCCTTGATGTCCGCCGGAAGATCCTTGTAGAATGTCTTGGGCAAAACCCCTTTTTCATAAAAGTACCGTGCAGCACCCGGATGCATGGGCATTTCCGAATGCAAATGCTGAACCGCGCCTTCGAGGGTGACCAAATTCGAATACGCACCGATTTCATGAAATTCATCCAGGTGATCAAAAAGCGCTTTCAGGTATTCATAAACAACTTCTTCATCCTGATCTATTCGCGTCGTCATGATCAAGTCATACGCAACATAGTCGACATCCGAGGGTGTGGTGTCGTTTTCCCCGTAGCGCCCTTTTTCCACAACTTCGACATACAGTCCATGATTCCCTTTTCCGTATTTTTTATCCATGTGTTCAAAGAACTCATCGAGTTTTCCCGGCGCAAAAGGCACCCGGCGGATCTTGTTTTGCACGTGGATGTTTTCCACAGATGGTTGCCTTCCCGGGTTATTGCACTCGAAAAAGTCAAGGGTGCGATCCGCCAGCGCATCCGGTGCCTGTCCGGATCCGCAAGAGTAATGCACCGCGGTATAATCTTTGTTGTATTCCAGGCCATGGACCCTGAACACTTCTTTACAGATGGGACCGACGGTACAAGCAGCGGAGGACAACGAGCCTTTTTTTCCTTTTACATCCGCCAATGTTTTTATCGGTGAATCATCAATGACAAAAAACATCATTGAACCGTACGGTTGGTGGTACACCTGCGCCATGGGATCGAAGAAATTTTTCTTGGATTCCTCGGGACTGTACCGGCGATAAAGCTCTTCGCCTCTTTTTGCCAGTTCGAATTCCATGGCACAGGATTCGCCGAAATCGGTCCTCTTTGTGGCCAACAGCTTCATGGTGGCGGTTTCGGCCCCGCAAAACGTAGCGGTTGCTTTGATTTTTTTGCTGTATTTGTTGATCAGCTTGGCATGCTGTGCGGTCCAGATATACTGGAGTGATCCGACAGAGTAACTGCATATATTGATTTCCCTGCGGTCGTCCGCGAAAACCGCATTACCCGCGCCGACTGAAAAAAATACGATAATCACAAAAAATAGAATCTTTTTACACATGATATTTACCCTCCCGCTTCTGCATATCCAAATTTTAATACAGTGGATTCTAATCCTCTAATGTGAAATCCACGACTTTGAATTGCATCTTTTTCGGTGTTTCGTCATATGGAAAAGGGAAAGTGGCTGTTCCGGATTTACCCGGTTCAAGTAATGGATTCCCGACTTTTGGCACCATAAACCCCCCACTGATATCGGTTCCCGGAAAATCGCAGCTCAGCTTAAATTGTATCGGCTGGCTGCTGATGTTTTTCACCTTGGCTTTTACCAGTACAGCGGGTTTGCCGCCCCATTTCCCTTTCGTCATGGACAATTGGACCACTTGACCTTTTGGGGTTACGTCGAAATCAATGACCATCTCCGGTTCGGCCGCCAAGCCGACGGCGGGTAACCAGAGCCCGGCGATCAAAAAGCTTAAACAAATCACCCACGTTTTTGTTTTCATCATAAAGCCCTCCTTTTCCCTTGATGGTTCGACATATCCTGACCTTTTCAGGATTCCTTTCCCTCCCACTTATGGCTTGCAAAAAGCTTGCGTCATTTTTAATGGTTTCTCAAAATCAACAAGGGTATGGGACAGCGCCGGCACATGCGTTTTGTACAAGAACCAACATCTGTATCCATAAGTTCTGAATTTCCTTTGGTGCCCATGATCAGCAGATCCGGCTTTTTCTCGTCTATCTCATCTAGAAGCTCTTTATGGATCACGCCTTTGCGGATATTTGTCTCGATTTTTGATTCATTCATTCCAATATTCTGAATCATTTTTTGAAAATCGATTTTTCGCTTATCGATAATATCTTGAATATAGCTTTCTCCGTCGAAATTTTGATGTTCTTTTGAAATCTTTTTAAGTGCGTTCATTTCCTTTTGATCAAATACGTTGACCAACAACAAACAAGCATCAAACTTTCTTGCCAGAAGGATCGCATAGTTAACAGCGGTGATGCTATATTCAGAAAAATCAACCGCAACCATTATTTTTTTGATTTCTGTCATCACTGTTCCTTTCAGCAGTTGTTTTAGTCATTTAATGGTTTCGCAAAATTAATAGTGCGATAGGACTCCGCCGAAACATTTTTTGGGTACAGGAGCCGATAATGGTGTCCACCAGATTCGTTCTTCCTTTGGTGCCCATGATCAGCAAATCCGGCTTTTTTTCATCGATCTCTTTCAGGAGTTCTTCACAAGGGAAACCAATCCGGATACTCGTCTTGACGTTTGGCACGTTTGACCCGCATTCGGCGATAATCCTTTCAAATTCCTTTTTCCGGAAACTGATGGTATCCTGCATATATTTTTGCATGTCGAAGGCCTGGTATTCGGCCGCGATTTTTTGGGCCGCATCGATTTCTTTCTGGTTGATCACATTCACCAGCAAAATGGATGCGTGGACATCCCCGGCCATTTTCATTGCATAATGCACGGCGTTGATGGAATATTCTGAAAAATCAACGGCCACCATGATCGTTTGGAGGTCATCCATTTTGATTCCTTTCAATTAACTTTTACTTTTCGTTTATTTATAGATTTTCTTAACATTAATATGTATACATAAAGATAGTGTGGGCTTATTCAATTTCTGGCTTTTTGAGAATTGCATTCATCAATGCCGGTTAGAGTAAAGAGAAACGAACGTAATGGTACTTTTTTAAAAGAATAATATTTTTGAAACAAAAAAATTTATTCGATGAAGGCCAATTATTACTTTAAAATATGAATGCGATTCATTTTAAAAGCATACCTTTTTGCCGGTGCCAAACCCAATTTTATTATTGCATCATTGACCGATCTGCTGTTCACCGATCATGAAAAACTTAACACATCGTGCTACCACCAGGATATAACCTTATCGTTTTCGAATATTTTTTTTACAAGAGCGGAATAATCAACATCCCTTCCGTAAACAGGATATTCATCCGCCTCGTAGTCCTCGCCAAAAGCATCCATGAATTCTTTGACCATCGGCGTGGGATTCGATCGCAAAATATGAAGTATTTTTTTCATAAACTCCTCTTATATGATCAATACGGAATAACGAAATCATTGTCTTTAATCATCTTCGCAATTTCAGAAAGAGTGACATCCTTAAAATCATATTTTTCCACATTGGCGGGGACATTACTGTATCGACTTCCTTCCATCTCATCGATAAACATCATGTTGTCCTGATATTCTTCCGTCATTTCGATTTCATGATCCAGGACGAACATGCTCACTGTATGAAATTCAAGCAACAAACCCAAACTGGTTCTCAATCCTTCATACTGCCGTTCCTTGTCTTTGATCAGCACCGCTACTTTTTTGCTCATTTACATCTTCTCCTCATAAAATGATATACCGGTCACATTCATCCACCATCTCGGCGTTTCGGGCCTGCGTAACAAAGTCTTTATCTCCCAATCCCGGGATTTTCATGCCTTTATACCCGTTGGCGATGTAACTTACCTCACAGACGGCGACCTTGGCATAATCCAAAAGCATCGTAAAATCTTTTTCTTGACTTTGATGAACGCCTTCGCCGGTGAAAAATATTTCTACCGCTATGTTTTCATTTTTGGCGGCCCGGGCAATCCCGGCCACATGTTTGAAGCTGTTTTTCGTGCTTACACAGATCCCGAGTCTTTGTGCCATCTATTTCTTCTCCTCCTTTGGGCCTGTCCCTTTTCGCAGGAAAAAGTGATAAAATCCTTCACCGTTATCCAAGAATCCCAACCATTCGTGCCCGGACTTTTGGGCGAGTTTCGGCATGTCTTTTTTTGTCCCCGGATCCGTTCCCAGGACTTCCAGAATCTGACCGACTTCCAGACTCTTCATCATTTTTCCGGTTTTGAGGGTGGGCATGGGACAACTCAATCCCCTCACGTCGAGTACCTGGTCCGGTTTAATGTCTTTTAAATCCATCCATGTTTCTCCTTGTCTAAATCGATTCACAATCCTTGTTCAAAAGGTCCTAAATCATGCAAGCTCCCGCTCTCCTGCCTCAAATGCCTTCATGGTTTCTTCTTCCACTTCTTCCGAGACCCTGTCTTTAATCTCGGCGAACTTTTGTGTCGCCAGTACCCGAAAATTTCTCGGCCGCGGTATATCGACATCAATTACGGCCCTGAAGGTTCCCGGTCTTGTGGTCATGACGTATATTCGATCGGCCAAAAACACCGCTTCTTCGAGGTCATGCGTGATAAAAAAAATGGTCTTGTGGGTCATTTCATAGATTTCAAGTAGGTATTCGTGCATTAGGCTTTTTGCAATATTGTCAAGGGCGCGAAACGGCTCATCCAGCAACAATACTTTTGGGTCGTTGATCAACGCGCGGATAATTTCCACCTGCCGACGCATTCCCGAAGACAGTTTCTCCGGATATAAGTCTTCAATGTCTGTTCTCAAACCCACATTGGCCATCAGGGTGCGCGCCTGCGATACGGCGTCATCACGCGTCAATCTCCCCTGCATGACGGGTCCGTAAGTGATGTTTTCCATTACCGTCTTCCATGGAAACAAAGCGCCCCCCTGAAAGACGACCATGCGATCCGGTCCCGGAGCGGTGTTGACATCCGGGCCCGATATTTTTTGGTCATCCAGGTAAATGGCGCCGCCGGTGGCATTATCAAACCCCGCAATGGCATTGAGCAGGGTTGTTTTTCCGCACCCCGAGGGCCCCACAACCATGGCAATCTCCCCTGCTTGAATATCGGCGGAACACTTTGTCACCGCATGAACGTTTACGCCTTCCGGGTCATATACTTTTTCCACATTTTCGATGCGGATTCTGCCTTTCCTGCTCTTATCGCCGGTGGTCATTGACATGCAATTGTCCTCATATCTTTTTACGTTTAAAATCTATCACGATGCTTGAGAAAAACCGGAAAGATCGATGTCCACTTTCTCGCTCGATTTTGATGCCTCCAATGCCTCTTCATGGAGCAGTTCCAACGCTTCGGCCTTGATTTCCAAATAGCGCTTGGAAGTCGCGATACTCCAATCCCTTGGCCGCTCCAAATCGACCTGAATTTCCTTTTTTACCCTTGAAGGCCGGTTGGTCATCACCATCAGGTTGTCGGCCAGAAAAATGGCCTCATCCACTTCGGATGTCACGAAAACATGCGTGGCGTTGTTTTCCTCGAACAGCTTCAGATAATACTCCTGCATCAATTTGCGGGTCATCGCATCGAGGCCGCGAAACGGTTCATCCATCAGCATGACCTTGGGCTGGTTGATCAATGCCCGTGCCAATTCCGCGCGGCGCTGCATTCCGCCTGAAAGCTGGCTTGGATGTTTGTCATGAAATCCTTCGAGCCCCACTTTTCTCAACAATCCCAGTGCGAGATTGTGCGCTGTTTCCTCTGACATCACTTGTCGCGCCAAAGGCCCGAACATGACGTTTTCATAGCAGGTCAACCAGGGAAAAAGAGCGGTTTCCTGAAAAACCACCAGTCGCTCCCAGTCCGGACCCGGCACTTTTTTCCCGTCAATGAGGACTTCTCCCAAATCCGGCCGTTCATAGCCGGCAATAAGATTGATGATGGTTGTTTTTCCGCATCCGGAAGGTCCGATTAAAACCGTTAGTTTCTGGCGTTCACACTTGAAAGAACAGTCCTTAAGAATAACGGTTTGCCTTTTCTTGAATACGGTCATCTTGCCGACCTTGTTAAAAACAACCTCACTTGCTTCCAGCGCCGCAGCCATAAATACAACCTCCTAGAATATCCTTCGCCAACGGGTAAAGTAGTTTCCAACGGCATTGATCCCGATGGAACAGATCGCGCCGCACAATCCGATGATGCCCATGCCTAAAACGACATGGGGGTAATCCATTACCGTGTGGTTATACCAAACATAATATCCCATACCCCCTTTATTGGCCATCATCTCTGCGGCGACAACCAAAATCCAGGTAATTCCCATGGCCAGCCGCATTCCGGTGAATATCTGCGGCATGGCGGCGGGAAGAATGACTTTCATCAGCATCCGCTTTCTATCCAGCCCGAAAGACATGGCCGCCCGCGGCAACCGGATATCGACTTCCGAAATACCTCCCATCGTGTTGTAGACAATGGGAAAAAAGGCGCCATAAAACGTTAAAAACACGATTTGGGATTCGATGTGAACGAAAAACAATACACTCATGGGAATCCATGCGATGGGCGGAATCGGCCGTATCATCTCAAATGCGGGAAAAATGAGGCATTTCAACACCCTTGAATAACCGATGGCCACTCCCATGGGAAATCCGATAAGGATCCCGAGGAAGAATCCGGCCAGCACTCTGAAAAAGCTTTTGGCGATATGGAGCAGTATCGCCGTAAAAGGGATGTCGAACAGGGCCATTAAAACGGCCTTGGGAGTCGGGATCTGTTGGAAATAGTCGACGGCGATGACGATTAAACTCCAGGCCACAAGAAACAGCACAAACGACATCACTTTTCGGAATAAACTCCAATCCAAAAAGGTCTTTTTAAGCTGTTTTAAAAACATGGAGTCCTGTGTTCCTTCATATCCTGCTGTTGTCACGATTGTCGCTCCCGTTTTTATTGCGTTATGGATTCATCAAGGGCTTCGGTAATCGCCCTGCGCCACGGAATCATTTTAACGGTCAAGTAACGGATCAGAACCGATGAGGCGAAACCGAGTATGCCGATGGCGACCATTCCGTCGACGATCAAGGCGTATCGGGTCAGGGTATAGGATTCCCAAATCCGGTAACCCAAACCCCACTTGCCGGTAATCATCTCACCGACGACGGCTCCCATCCACCCAATTCCCATGCCGATGGCGCAACCGGAAGAAATGGACGGAAGCGCTCCGGGCAGGACGATGTGCCAGAAAATCTGCTTCGGGGAGGATCCCAGGCACCGGGCGGCCCTGAAATAATCCCGATCAATGAGTTTTACGCCTGTGATCGTATTCAATAAAACCGGAAAAAACGCATCGATGAAGGGAATAAAGGCAACACTGGCCTCTTGCCAGGGCAGTAACAGTATCGCGAGCGGAAGGTAGGCCGGCGCCGGAATGGGACGCAGCAGTTCCAATGTCGGAAACGTCAAATCCGAAAAGTTTTTTCGCCAGCCGATCATCAGCCCCAGAGGAATCGCCGTGAGGTAAGCCGCCAATACGCCGACCAGTACGCGAAGGGTTGTTGCCAGCGTGTCGAACCAAAAGACATTGGTTTGCACCCAGATGGCGCCTTCTTCAAGAACTTCTGCGGGGCTCGGGAGCAATGAAAAGCGATACACCCTGAAATGAACCAATAACCACCAGAGGACAAAGAGGGATATGATTGAGATTACGCTCAATAAAGTATTTTGGTTGATGATTTTATCCTTGAGCGTCGGATGGCGATATGGAAAATCCCGATCAAGGGCTTCAGCTGCAGGATTCGTCATAACGTTAACACCTTTTGGCAACTCGGGTTTTAGGGTTATGGGAGGATGCGATCGGCACGCATCCTCCCGGTTTCCCTGTCATGAGGAGGGACAGGAACGGTATTATTCGGTTTTGTCTTTGTAAAAGCTGTTGTCTGCCCAGTCCGCGGCTTTGAATTTTTCCTTTATAAATTTCTTTTCATACAAAAAATCGATATCCCGCTGCATTACTTCAATGTGTTCGTCCGTGAGTTCATTGGAATATTGATAGCGTGCCAACGAGCGCTTCAGCGATTCAACCGGAATCTTTCTTTCCAGTTCTTCATAGACAATCTGCGCGGCCTCGTCCGGATGTTGCACCATGAAGTCGTGGAGATCATTATCGGCTTTGATAAGCCCCCGGACAATATCCGGGTGCTCTTTGGCAAAGCGTTCGCTGACAACAAGCGGCCAAATGGCGTTGACGTATGGTTCATATTTTTTGAGGTGCCGGGGTTCCAAGGGTCTCCCGATTCCTTTCTCGATCAGCAATTCGTTGTAAGGCGGCCAATAACACATGGCCTGGAGTTTCCCGGCTTCCATATTGCCGATGGCCACTTCCGGACTCTGGTTGACGATATTGAATTTGATTCCTTCCTGTCGCGCGACTTCTTCCAGGATCCGATGATGCGAGGATCCAATCCCGGTGGCGACGGTGGCGCCGTCCAACTCCTTTACATCTTTTACCGGGGAGTCCTTCGGTACAAATATGGCACCGACATCTCCATGTGGATAAACGGCGACCCCCACCCATTTTGTATTTTTCATCTTTGATTCAAGCATGACCGCCGGCATGTTGCCCAGGTAGGCAATTTCGAGTTTGCCGGCAATCCAGTTGTTGATCAAGTGCACGCTCCAGAGGCCGAAAAACCACTCCACCTCAACATTCGGCAAATATTTCTTATAAAATTTCTTGACTTTCATCACGGATGTCTCAAGCATGCCGTAAGGACAATATCCCCAGACGATCTTCATGGGTTCCGTGGTGATGACATCCGTCTTGATGAGCTGTGAAAACGCAGGCGGGGTGCTGATTAGAATGGTACCGGCAAAAACGGCGATTGCGATAAAACAGGCGACGACTTTTGTTGCTTTCATGATCTTTCCTCTCCCTTCCCTTAGAGGTTCATTAATAAAAAGAGCACTTCACGTTATGATCGTTTTTCTTTTCCTCCTTCCTGTGATAATGTTTTCGTCCTACACGCGACATTAAGCCATCATATTAAAATGATTTAATGATGTGCTTCATGCACTTCACACATTCTTGCATCCACTCTCCTTTTTCGATTTCCTCCTGGATATCTTCATCATAAAGCTCATAACTGTAAGGATCAAAACCCAGGACATCGACACAGTCGCTGCAGTTGAATTCTTTTTGAAAATCTTCGGACAATTTTTTCGCCCTTGTCCGGAATTCATCCCGCATCGTCTCTGTCACGAAACCATTTTGTACATACGTGTCATATTGGAACGGATCAAACGTTTCCAGCTTGGCGTATTCTCCGTCCGCCGTTTCTTTCAGTAATGCGTTCATTAAATGATTGACGCGCTCGACGGGCTCCGGGATTTTCGAATTGTTCATGCCGAGTTCTCGATAACGCCGGGTGAGAATATTCAGGTAAATGGCAATAATTCCAGCTGCAAAAACCCGGCAGAAAAAATGCTCCGTATCCGGCTTGTCCGTATAAAGATCCGTGAAGTCCCAATGCTCGGAGGGCAGCAATGAAAGTTCCTGCAATGCCAAAAAAACCGCCTTGTCGCAATTGTTGCCGGCATCATACAACTCGGCAACCCGCCGGCATGCTTCGTCCCTGTTCAACGGTACCTGTTTTTCATTTGTTTTTGTCGGTTCACTCATCCGTCTGACTTCCCTTGTGCTGACAATCATCCAACAAAATGATCAAACGATTGGTTCATGACTTGAAATTCCTGTCACCGCCGTACCTTTCACTTGTACTCGGACAATATCTCGACGCAGGCGTCGGTGGACAAAAAAGCGCCTTCGGATTTGATTTCGCCGTTTATCTTGACGGCCGGGAAGGCTTTCACGCCTGCGGCTTCATGTTCTTTGGGATCATCGATTCCTTCAAAGGCAATGTCGATCCCAAGTTTCTGCAGTGCCTTGCGCAGGTTCTTTTCACTGATTTGCGACCGCGGACAACCGGCCGTGAAAAATTCGATTTTCTCAATCATGGAGATATCCTTATCATTTTTCTTGTTCTTGATTTAACGTTGTCACCTCGTATGAAAACCCATGCATCAAACTGTTTGACGAATTCATCCGGCCTCTTTGGCGTTTTTCACTCTTTTCCGGTAAAATCCGATCCATCTGGATGCATATTCATCCCGCCCCATGGCCAGGTCCGCCGCCAAAATGGATTTCACCACTTCTTCCTGCAGCGGATTGGTGATGGGACACGTCAGCCCGCATCGGATCGCCATGGCCAAAAACGCCCCGTTGATCGATTCCCGATCCGGGATCCCGAAAGAGATGTTGCTGCACCCCATGGTGACATTGACCCCATAGGTCTCCACGATCGCGGTGACGGAATCCAGCGCCATCTTTCCCGCCAGATCATCCGAGCCCATGGACATGGCAAGGGTATCAATGACGATATCCTCCACCGGAATGCCGAGTTGCGCGGCCTTGTTGATGATTTTACCGGCAATTTCAATCCGCTTCTCCACCGTTTTTGGAATCCCGTCATCATCGATGGTCAGTCCGATCACCGCCGCCCCGTATTTTTTAATCAGGGGCAATACCGTCTCAAGTTTATCCTTCTCGCCGGTCACGGAATTGACCAGCGCTTTTCCCTGGTAAAAGCTCAACGCACTTTCCAGTGCTTTCGGGTTCGCGGTATCGATGCACAACGGCACATCCGTAACCGTCCCGACGATCTCTACCAATTTCAGAAGAAGCGCCGGTTCATCCGCCCCGGGAACCCCGGCGTTGACGTCCAATATCGCCGCCCCGGCGTCCACCTGGGCGATTGCATCATTTTTTACCGTGTCGAAAATCCCTTCCTTGAGCTCCTTTTGCAGCTTTTTCCGACCCGTCGGATTGATCCTTTCCCCGATAATCGCCGTGGGCAACTCCCGGCTGATCTGAACCTCTTTGTCTTTCGAAGAAACGGTTGTTGTTAAGATCTGTGCCATTTTTCACCCTTATACCTTCGTCTTTTATCCTCAGGATTGCATCAGCCGCTTGGCCAGCGCAACAGCCGCAGCGGCATCCGCCGCGGTCCCGTCCGATCCGATTTCTTCCGCAAACTCCTCGGTCACCGGCGCGCCGCCGACCATGACTTTAACCCGGTCCCGCAAGCCCGCTTCCTTCAACGCTTCAATCACGATCGGCATCTCATCCAGCGTCGGGGTAATCAGAGCAGAAAGACCAAGGATGACTTTTCCTTCCCTCGCCTGAATGGTTTCAAGAAAGGTCTCCTTCTTGACCGAAACACCCAGATCATTGACTTCAAATCCGGCCCCTTTGAGAAGCATCGCCACCAGATTCTTTCCAATGTCATGGATGTCCCCGTCCACGGAACCGATCACCACATACCCCTCACTGGTTCGATCAGCCCCCTGGGCCAGCATGGGTTCCAATATCTCGAGCGCCCCCTTCATGGCCTTGGCCGATCGCAAAACCTCCGGGATAAAATATTCCCCCTCCTGCATGAGGTTGCCCACATGCAGCATCCCCGGAATCATATAGTCGGTTAATAGACTCTGGGGCTTCTTCCCTTTCTCCAGTTCACTGTTTACAAGCTCCAATACTTTCTTGGCGTTGCCGTCGATGACCGCTTGTGTCAATTCCGGAAAATCCGACATGATCTTGTTCCTCCTATATCGATTACGGGTTAAATGGATATTTTCCATGTTTGTGCGTGGCATCCACCCAGGC
>ENA-OSEO01005909-OSEO01005909.1-sediment-metagenome-genome-assembly--contig:-NODE-5909-length-11380-cov-9.705299_pt1 | contig 11380 bp, 9 predicted proteins | sample MGYA00237883_ERZ534232 | MGnify/ENA metagenome assembly ERZ534232
TCTCCCTTCTTACCTTTTTTGCCATCTATTATATCACCTTGCCAATTGTGACACAGTCTGGGAAGCGGGAATGACAATTCGAGTAAAGTTATTTATGAGACAGCACACTAGATTATTCTGGTTATATGAAACGCACTCTTAGCTGTCGATCTGCTGACCTCTGTAGACACCATATTTCATTTTAACCTTTCTCTCAAAATTTCGTATGGGAGGCATTCCGGTTAAGACCTTATCTATACGGGCTTGCCATTCTCCTTTTAAAGTTTACGGGAATCGGCAATTCCTGGAAAATGGTATTGCCTCCCGAAAGCTCGTCAAGATAAAAGCACTCTGTGAAACAACGTCTTTGAATATGGTCCTATTAGGCATTGGAGCAATCGTCGCAATCCCTTTTTTATAAGGTCTTCTTTGTTTCATCAAAAGATGGCAGAAATAACTATGAAATTACTGACGTCGCAATCCCTTTTTTATAAGGTCTTCTTTGTTTCTAAACCAGCATAATCACACTGTGAGGTTACTACCATGTCGCAATCCCTTTTTTATAAGGTCTTCTTTGTTTCTCCCGTGCAAAGGCAAAACTCGGTCTTAAAAGACGTCGCAATCCCTTTTTTATAAGGTCTTCTTTGTTTCCAACAGTGCTCAATAAGGCCGACATTGAAGGATGTCGCAATCTCTTTTTTATAAGGTCTTCTTTGTTTCCCTAGGGTACTCCCTGTATAGGGAGTACTCATTTGTCGCAATCCCTTTTTTATAAGGTCTTCTTTGTTTCAAAAATTAATGCAGCAATCAACGCAAAAAATCCGTCGCAATCCCTTTTTTATAAGGTCTTCTTTGTTTCGAACAGCAATGGGGGAAAATGAAGCAAATTAAAAGTCGCAATCCCTTTTTTATAAGGTCTTCTTTGTTTCTTTTAGAATGAAATTGGCTATGCTCACAAATTCTGAAGTCGCAATCCCTTTTTTATAAGGTCTTCTTTGTTTCCAGGAGGTTGGAGGGCATCAGAAGATCAGAGGGTAGTCGCAATCCCTTTTTTATAAGGTCTTCTTTGTTTCTATTCTGAAAGGCGGAATAGTGCTCCTGGAAGATGTCGCAATCCCTTTTTTATAAGGTCTTCTTTGTTTCATCAAGAGGTCGGATGGCATCAGAATGTCGGAGAGCGTCGCAATCCCTTTTTTATAAGGTCTTCTTTGTTTCCAAAGCCATTTTACAAACATTATATCAATCATTATGGTCGCAATCCCTTTTTTATAAGGTCTTCTTTGTTTCAAATTCACGTTGACGGTATCTAAAAGACCGGTTTATGTCGCAATCCCTTTTTTATAAGGTCTTCTTTGTTTCACCAGCAAAAATTGAAAAAGGATATCCTTACAGAGAGTCGCAATCCCTTTTTTATAAGGTCTTCTTTGTTTCGGGAGACACACTGAAGCTGTGAGATAGTCAAGCCGTCGCAATCCCTTTTTTATAAGGTCTTCTTTGTTTCTTTGTCAAGACTTGAGAAGTTTAAAAAGGGATTACGTCGCAATCCCTTTTTTATAAGGTCTTCTTTGTTTCCATTCTCTTTTTTTTAACTTCTTAATCTTAAAGTGTCGCAATCCCTTTTTTATAAGGTCTTCTTTGTTTCAGATAAGTCCTGCCTAATAAGAAGCCCACAATCCAAGGTCGCAATCCCTTTTTTATAAGGTCTTCTTTGTTTCTCGTGGCTTTACGGGTTTAAAAGTCACAAAACTGTCGCAATCCCTTTTTTATAAGGTCTTCTTTGTTTCATAAGGAGCGACCATGAAACCATACATAATTGACAGTCGCAATCCCTTTTTTATAAGGTCTTCTTTGTTTCCAGGATGGCAAGGCTCACATTAGAAAAAATCCAAAAAGTCGCAATCCCTTTTTTATAAGGTCTTCTTTGTTTCGCATACCATGAGGCGAAGCAGACAGAGGTACGGGTCGCAATCCCTTTTTTATAAGGTCTTCTTTGTTTCATCAGGAGGTCGGAGGGTATCAGAAGGTCGAAGGATATGTCGCAATCCCTTTTTTATAAGGTCTTCTTTGTTTCCTAAGATCGAAGGAGATTTAGAGTTTGACGGTCTGTTGTCGCAATCCCTTTTTTATAAGGTCTTCTTTGTTTCTAACTTATTGATTTTATTAAAAACAGCACTCCGGTCGCAATCCCTTTTTTATAAGGTCTTCTTTGTTTCCCTCACCTTTGACATAAATCTTTCGTGTCTGTACTTCAGTCGCAATCCCTTTTTTATAAGGTCTTCTTTGTTTCGAGATCTCGAAGTACATGCTCGATAATTATTCGTCGCAATCCCTTTTTTATAAGGTCTTCTTTGTTTCCGACGTCGCAGCGCGCATGTCGGAACTCACCGGCTGTGTCGCAATCCCTTTTTTATAAGGTCTTCTTTGTTTCCGTTGAGTGCTGAACAACTCAAGGAGTGCTTTGCGTCGCAATCCCTTTTTTATAAGGTCTTCTTTGTTTCCTGAGGGAAGGTTATAATCATCGTCTGTGCCTTTGTCGCAATCCCTTTTTTATAAGGTCTTCTTTGTTTCATCGACCAGTATCGGGATATCCTCACATCGAGGTCGCAATCCCTTTTTTATAAGGTCTTCTTTGTTTCGAAGGCGTACTTTCCATTAGTGGAGAACCTATTACGTCGCAATCCCTTTTTTATAAGGTCTTCTTTGTTTCAGATAACTATGAGTTCTTATTTCAGAGGGAAAAGTCGCAATCCCTTTTTTATAAGGTCTTCTTTGTTTCTTTGAAATTAAGAACAAGGATGCCACTGGTGAAGTCGCAATCCCTTTTTTATAAGGTCTTCTTTGTTTCGGAGATGAGAGATGTAAATTGGGAAAGTATTAATGTCGCAATCCCTTTTTTATAAGGTCTTCTTTGTTTCTGAGTTATGAGAAATGGGTAGAAGGGGGGTGAGTAGTCGCAATCCCTTTTTTATAAGGTCTTCTTTGTTTCGGGGCAAATCATCGCAAAACTTAGAAAAGAGGAGACAGTCGCAATCCCTTTTTTATAAGGTCTTCTTTGTTTCCCAGCTTAATTGCAAAATTTAGATTGGTTTAGGCGTCGCAATCCCTTTTTTATAAGGTCTTCTTTGTTTCTTACCACTGAATTCATATCCAAACTGAAGAAATAGTCGCAATCCCTTTTTTATAAGGTCTTCTTTGTTTCAGCTTGCACGTGGGTCTGAAGTTATTACTTTGCAAGGTCGCAATCCCTTTTTTATAAGGTCTTCTTTGTTTCGCCACAGTGGTACGATATGTACCTACCACAAAAGTCGCAATCCCTTTTTTATAAGGTCTTCTTTGTTTCGCCAGTTGGAGCATCAGTATATTATCAAAAGAGAGGTCGCAATCCCTTTTTTATAAGGTCTTCTTTGTTTCAACGAGCATTCCACGAATCCTACGAACCAGTATCGTCGCAATCCCTTTTTTATAAGGTCTTCTTTGTTTCAAAGAATGGCAAAAGACCTAGAGATAGGATATGGGGTCGCAATCCCTTTTTTATAAGGTCTTCTTTGTTTCATCATCTAATCTCACAAATGGAAGGAGGTAAACGTCGCAATCCCTTTTTTATAAGGTCTTCTTTGTTTCTCATGCGGTGTCCACGTTCATATTACTGGAGGGTAAGTCGCAATCCCTTTTTTATAAGGTCTTCTTTGTTTCAACCCCTATCCATTGAACTCAGACGAGACATGGATGTCGCAATCCCTTTTTTATAAGGTCTTCTTTGTTTCCAGAGAAGAAAAAGAAAGAGCCGGGGTTTTAGGTCGCAATCCCTTTTTTATAAGGTCTTCTTTGTTTCCTATAACTCCATCAAGAGTAAGTCAAATAGAGAGGTCGCAATCCCTTTTTTATAAGGTCTTCTTTGTTTCAACAGCAAAATGCAGAACGAGCACGGGAAAATACAAGTCGCAATCCCTTTTTTATAAGGTCTTCTTTGTTTCAGAAGTTCTTGTTCATACCAGACACAGCCTTTGGTCGCAATCCCTTTTTTATAAGGTCTTCTTTGTTTCAGGCCAAGATAGCCGAGATATCAGGTGATGAAGCCACGGTCGCAATCCCTTTTTTATAAGGTCTTCTTTGTTTCTGAGAAGGGGATCAATATCGTTGAGGCGATAAACGTCGCAATCCCTTTTTTATAAGGTCTTCTTTGTTTCGAGTTCCAGCTAAGAAAACATGCCAAGGATAAAGTCGCAATCCCTTTTTTATAAGGTCTTCTTTGTTTCTGAGAAGGGGATCAATATCGTTGAGGCGATAAAGTCGCAATCCCTTTTTTATAAGGTCTTCTTTGTTTCAACCAGCAAAGGCTAAATATAATAAGATTGTGGTCGCAATCCCTTTTTTATAAGGTCTTCTTTGTTTCATATACGCCTTCGAAAACACATCGGGACTACAGAGTCGCAATCCCTTTTTTATAAGGTCTTCTTTGTTTCATCCGTTGACTGGTGGGCACGTGTGTTTGACGAGGTCGCAATCCCTTTTTTATAAGGTCTTCTTTGTTTCACCAACCAATGCCAGAACTGTGCAAAGATTATTGGTCGCAATCCCTTTTTTATAAGGTCTTCTTTGTTTCATCATATAGCTGCATATCTAGCACAGAAAAAGGAAGTCGCAATCCCTTTTTTATAAGGTCTTCTTTGTTTCAAAGGTATCATAGTATTAAAGAAATTGATGTATAGTCGCAATCCCTTTTTTATAAGGTCTTCTTTGTTTCAGCAAGGGATAAACTTGATAAGATTGAGAAACCAGCAGTCGCAATCCCTTTTTTATAAGGTCTTCTTTGTTTCCGGACAACCGCAAAACAAAAATGGGAGATTGAGGTTGTCGCAATCCCTTTTTTATAAGGTCTTCTTTGTTTCGAGTGTCGCATTGCAATTGGAAGATGACCTTCACAGTCGCAATCCCTTTTTTATAAGGTCTTCTTTGTTTCAAAATGGGAGATTGAGGTTGGGACTCAATTTCTGTCGCAATCCCTTTTTTATAAGGTCTTCTTTGTTTCCTCAATTTGCTATCGAATTTAGATGCTATTTCTCCGTCGCAATCCCTTTTTTATAAGGTCTTCTTTGTTTCAGGAATCAAAAGGAGAATTGATGGATCCTGAGTCGCAATCCCTTTTTTATAAGGTCTTCTTTGTTTCAACGAAAAAATCAACGTAGCAGTCAATACAAAAAGTCGCAATCCCTTTTTTATAAGGTCTTCTTTGTTTCCCGCCATTCGAGCGAAATTATCTGGCAGATGTATGTCGCAATCCCTTTTTTATAAGGTCTTCTTTGTTTCCAACCGCAAAACAAAAATGGGAGATTGAGGTTGGGAGTCGCAATCCCTTTTTTATAAGGTCTTCTTTGTTTCTACCATCAGGAAGACAAATGTTACTACCCTGTCCTGTCGCAATCCCTTTTTTATAAGGTCTTCTTTGTTTCTAGAAGGAGATTTAGAGTTTGATGGCCTGTTGATAGTCGCAATCCCTTTTTTATAAGGTCTTCTTTGTTTCGTAAACAATGGCTAAGATCACGCTCAAAGGATATGTCGCAATCCCTTTTTTATAAGGTCTTCTTTGTTTCCATCCCTCAAATGCGAGCGTTGAACTCAGAATATATGTCGCAATCCCTTTTTTATAAGGTCTTCTTTGTTTCTGGAGAGTATCAGAATGTTGGAGGGTTTCAAGTCGCAATCCCTTTTTTATAAGGTCTTCTTTGTTTCGGGATAGCAAAGAGGAGGAGACAGAGGAGGTAGACGTCGCAATCCCTTTTTTATAAGGTCTTCTTTGTTTCAAAAGCACAAAAATGAAATACTTGCGAAAGAGTATGTCGCAATCCCTTTTTTATAAGGTCTTCTTTGTTTCAGCCCCCCCTGAAAATAATCCGTTATTACAATAAATTATAAAGCTGTTTGTGCAATTTTTCTGATGGTCGAGAACCAACCTAATTTTCACCTCCCTGAATTTTGAATCTTGAATCGGCGTAGAGATTTTCATTGAATGAAAATCTCTACGCCGTCCGGTATCCTGTCCCCGCAACCCATAACAACAACCTTCTTTTCAGACGGCAAGGGATAGATTCTCACATCATCCTTATCTACATCAAGTAGCTGCTTTAATCGTTCCTTCAGTTCAAGAAGGTCCATCCATGTCATTGAACAGTGGAATACGGAATACTGAATATGGAGGCCTTTGCCCTTCATCAGTTTGTAAACCCTGCTTAATCTGCTGGGCTCGCGGATATCGTAACAGACAAGATAATTTGCCTTCATTTCCTTAATTCCCTCATCAGTTCAAAGAGGTTATCGAGGAGTTTTTCTTCAGACTGATATACTCTTTTCTTCATATTCTCAAACCGCTGTACGATATCTTTTACCCCATCACCGGATATTGACCAGCCTGACGGATCGTTTGTCAGATAATTATTTCTTCCTGCATTCCTCAGGAACTGAATGGTCTGCAAGTCAACCAATGGTTCGAGAATGTGACAGATATCAAGAGCAAGACCGAAATTATATCTCCTGTGGAGTACCCCGATATGCGGATCGAGTTCGGCTTTGACAATGCAACTGATCGTCATTTCCCTGAAAAGGTTTGCTACCATTGCTTTTACCACATCCCATCGGGCTGTATCCGATGGGTTAAACTTCTTGATAATGTTCATGTAATCTCTTGTCCTAAAGCCGTTCATCACAAACTCACCGGCTATTTTCTTTGAGAGTCGTTTCAGGACATATATTTCGAGAGCCCTTCTTCGTGCATAGAGCCAATCCTTAAAGCGGTTTATATTTTCCTCTGTTTTCAGGAATGCCTTCTGCTTGTGATAATAACGCGATAATGTATCATGATAAGGCATGACCACTGCAACAGAATCGCCTTTCCTGCTTATCAGCGTAACAGGCACATCGTTGTCGGTAAAAAGGGTGAGAATGCCTGCTTCACATCTGAGATTGCCAATGATCACAACTCTGCTGACAAGACGCGCAGGCACTCTCCTGCCGGCCTTTCCGTCTTCCTTAATCCAGATAGAAGGGCCGTCCCGGTAAACCCTCAGGCTCCTGTTTTCATTCAGATATAATGTCCTGTCCATACAACCTTCGGTTGATTCAAAATTCAAAACTCAAGATTCAGAATTCAAAATTCTGTCTGCCAGTTTTCTGACTTCATCCCTGAGCAAGGTCCTTATTGGTTTAGCCCATTCCTCATACAGGGGATAAAACCTTTTCCTGCTCTCTTTCTTGAGATAACAGCCCGGACGTTCATCTTCAGCCGAAAAATCTCTCCCGGTGAAAACCCGTTCCCGGAAGAGGTCCCATACCAGGCGATCAACGTCTGTTCTGTAAAGTTCGACAAGATCGCAGGCAAGCGATTCCCTGCCGTATTCAAATTGATGGTAGAAACCGATTACCGGATCAAGACCGATGACCTCTATCTCCCGGACTACCTCGAAATGCAGCAAGGTATAACAGAGCGAGAGCAGTGCGTTCACGGGATCTTCGGGAGGCCGCCGGTTTCTTCTGCTGAATTCAAGAGATTCGGGGAACATCTTTGTATACACGGAAAAATATGCAGCCGACGCCCCTCCCTCAAACCCTCTTAGAGATTCCAGTTCAGGAAGCTCACCATGCAGTTTTCCGATGATTTTTTGAAGAATGCCTGCCGATTCTGTTACAGCATAACGAAGATCGGGTCTTCTTTCCCTTACCTTCATGAGAAAATCCCTCTGTCTCTGCACTTTCCTCCTCACTATAGCAAGAGCCGTCTCCTTACTGAAATCCGCAAGAGATTTTTCATACTGTTTTATCCGCAAAAGGCCGTTATTGTGCAGTCTGCCGTGCAGCATTCCCCTGAAACGCAGCCTTTTTCCGGAAAGGAATATAACACTGATTTCATTGTCGGAGAGCCGGTGGAGAACAGGTGTGTCAATCGTAACATTGCCGACAATAATGACCCTTTTAAGAGGAACAAGCGGGACAACCCCCTCGCGGGAACTGTTGGAGTAGAAAACCAGTGCCTGGCCATCAAGCTTAATGTGCAGTTCTTTTCTGTCAATATACAATGTCCCCATTTTATTCAATTAGTAATAAACAATTAGCAATTAACAATAAAAGCCTTTTCATTTTCAATTTTTCATTACTCATTGTTCATTGTGCATTATCTTTATCCAACATAAAAATACTCAGGGTCTTTTGGCTGAAGACCGATTCCGAGGGTATGCGTCCTGCTCCTCCCGTCCAGAGTAAAAATATGGACTCTGTCGCTTTCCTCATCAATCAGGATTTCCAGCTCATCTCTCACTTCATTCAGCTCCCCGTCTGTCAGAAAACATTCATATACGGACTTCTGGCCTCCTGTGCTGTATCCCTTGAGGAGATGACGCACAGAATTGAGCCTTCTGTTTTCGGTAATGTCATAAGCGATAAGATAGAGTGTTCTGTCCATAACAATCTTCGGTTGATTCAAAATTCAATATTCAAGGTTGAACATTCCTGAATATAGGATAAAAGGGATTGCGGGCGGTTGTCAGCAAGGACAATATTGCGACAATATTTTTTTCTTCAGTTGTCAAAGAGCAAAGCAACAATGAATAATGAGGAATTATCAATGAATAATGACAGAATTATCTGCTTTTTGAAGTTTTCACAATTGAAAATAGTATTTTTGATAATTCCTCGGATTCTTCTAAAATATCTTTAAGTACATCTCCTTTAACCTGATTGCTATCTCTTAATAATCTCAGCCAATAATTTGATTCCCGTGCTTCTTTCTGCGCAATACTCATTTTGTTTGCAAAATCATTCTTACTGTAGCCTGATTGTGCTTCCTCGACATTTGCTCCAATTGACGTTCCTGACCTTAGAAGTTGTTTGCCAATTACATCACATGTCCTGTTTTTTTGAAGCGAATTTACCAATTTTATAATTCTCAAGGCAAATTTATAACTTCTGTCGAGAATAATATTACCTTCCATAATTACTCATTATTCATTGTTAATTATTCATTAATAAGGGCTGTGATCGAAGATAACCACATCACCCGTAACCGGACTTCTGTATATCAACTTTCTTGCTTTTCCATGAAGTGCATGAGCGATTTTGAGATAAAGCCATACCGGCGCCGATCCTGTAAGGATGATTTCATTACCTTCGCCTGCGAGAGAGAGGGCTTTATGGATATAGGAATTGAGTTCTGAGAGTTTAGCGGTTGTTGTGTAAAAGGCTGAAAGGTCGATGGTAACGTTTTTCAATCTTATCGCTGCTCCCCACGGTTCAATCCCGTATCGTTTTGCAACAGGTATCCCTTAGCTATTTCATGTTCCTTTCGTATTACTTCACAGATTTCTTTTTCAGTAAGTTCTGGATATCTTTTTCTGAGGAAAGCCTTTTTCAATTCAAGCGACAGCACCGTCACATCCTCCCAGGCCCGGAGGCGCTTTTCGACTTCTTTTGAAGACAAACTGTTCATGGTAAATTGACCAATATCCTTTCTGTCTCTGCAACAAGTAAAGCTACTTCATTGATAGCCCTATTAATCGAAAGTTCTTTATCAGGTCTTTTCATCAGTGCATGACCCGCTCTGTTTCTTGCATCAGTGATTTTTCCCCAAAGCTTAACTATTGGCTTTTTAGAATATCTTCTTTTCTCATTTAGTTCTCTTTCCCGCGTCTCACGTGACTTAAAATTATAGGGATCACAACCATCTTTTTCACATAAGTAAGTCAAGATAATTTCCCTTAGAACCAGTAAAGCCTGGGTTGGTCTTTTATTATCAAGATACCACTTTGCTGCTTCCAGATGAGATTCCCAAAATGATGATTTCGCAAAGCGGGAAGTATATTTTATAAGGCGTTCGGTTAATAAATTGAAAGGCTTTACAAAGCGCGATATTTCATCATGAAATTCTTTTTTGTTCAAAAGGTTCGACATTTCTGAGCTTGTTTCTGGAAGCAAAGGTATATATGTAAGTCTGGATAAATTAGAAAGCTTTTCCAGTTTTTTTGAAAACTCTCCAAGCATTATCGGTTTGCTTTCGGTATCACTCTTCCAAACCTTGTTGTTTATTCCCTTTACTCTTAACGATAAATCATCAAGCTCCCCATATTTGATGAATGATGTAGTAGCATCAATCCAGTCAAAAAGCTCCAAAACCGGTGCAAGGTCGACGATTGGAGTTTCAGGATTGTCCTTTTCAAAACTACCATAGAAGATATGAGAAAATTCTGCGGTCGGTTCTAAGTACCTAAAGAAACGAATATAAATGGCACTAAAAATAGGAATTGCCCTGAAACAATGTGTTATATCAAAAATAACCTTTGCTTGTTTTAGAATAAGCTTGTTTGTCAAAATATCAAACATCTTCCAGAAATCAGATTCGCTCCTACCATAAGGGATCTCAATGCGTTTGTGAGGAAAATCACTTAACATTTCCCATCGGGATTCCTTTGTACCTATAACATAGACAGTTTCTACAGGTGCAAAATGTTCGAAGATTGGAATAAAAGCAAGTTTATTTTTATACAGCCTATCTTCAATTCGATAAGTTGTATTTTGATATCGGGTGTTACCGAGAAAAGCAATAAGTATCTTTTTCATAATGCACCCTCAGAAATTGATACAAGACAAACATGAACGTGGCTCATAAACGCCTCCCTTCTTGACAGTCATACGTATATATCATACAATAAAAGCATATAAAGGAGGTGCATAATATGCGTGCTACATTAAACATACCTGATGATCTCCTTTCCGAGGTGCAGAAAATTACCGGAGAAAAGTCCAAGACAAAGGCTATAACAGTTGCCATGCAGGAGTTTGTGCGGCAGAAAAAGATTAAGGAGCTTATTGCGCTGAGAGGGAAGATAAAGATTGAAGATGTTACGGAAGAGCTTGAAAAGCTTGAACTTGAGGAGATGAAGGAAAATGACAGAAGATGGAGTAATAGTTGATACATCGGTCTTCATAGAATTTCTGAAAGGCAGCGAACTATATGGAAGCGCAATTACACTGCTTCTTGAAAAGAATCGTGTGATTTCCACGGGAATTATTATTGCTGAGCTATTGCAGGGGTTGAAACACCTTAGAGAGGAAAAATATCTTGCTGATCTGATAACAGCAGTAAATATATTTGAAATAACCACAGATTTATGGATAGAGGCAGGAAACCTTTCTCTGTCCTTGCGGAGAAAAGGTATAAACCTTCCCTTAACCAATGTCGCCATAGCCGCTCTTGCCATTGAACATAACCTCCAAATCTTCACTCTCGACAAACACTTTGAGCAAATTCCCGGTGTGAGGGTGTACAGAGGATAATGTTCCACAATTGCTAATGTATATTAAGGTGAACATTGAAGAACTCATACGCTACCCTTTCAGTTTTCTTAAGATATTTGCAAAT
>ENA-OSEO01005910-OSEO01005910.1-sediment-metagenome-genome-assembly--contig:-NODE-5910-length-11380-cov-7.388481_pt1 | contig 11380 bp, 15 predicted proteins | sample MGYA00237883_ERZ534232 | MGnify/ENA metagenome assembly ERZ534232
GATGAACGTAGAGGACCGCCGCGCTGGTTCTTTCCGCGAGAACGTCAAAGGCATTCAGGATGATTTTTGAATCTTCGGCGTTGTTTTCCGCGCCGACTGTGAGCTTGTAAAGGGGGTCAATGGCTATGACATCGGGACGAAACTTCAAAATCTCCGGAGTGATCTTCTCCAGTCCTTCCGGTCCCGTAATCCCCAGGCCCCGGGCATTGAGAATGTGAAAGCGGTCCCCAAGGTCGGACTTCTTGATTCCTAGGGCTCTTGCCAGCCTCTTGATTCTCCGGTGCTTGTGATGCTTCCGGATCTCAAATTGAATCAGGACAATCCTTCTCGGTATGGAGTTCCGCCACTTCAGGAAGGGACGGCCAGCGGCCAGGGAAAGAAGCATCTGGTCAAGAAAGAAGGTCTTCCGAAGCTTCGAGGATCCGATGACGGTTACTTTGTCTCCGGCATCAAAGGTGTCTTCGAATATTTGATCTACTGCTTCCGGCTCTGTTTCCAGCCAATCGGCGGCATTGATGAAAACAAGCCTGTCAGTCCAGGAATCGGGAAGGGCCTTTGCATCCTCGATGAGGATTGAGAGCTTCTCCGCCGCGGCGGTTTCATCCTCGAATCGATTGATGAAGTCGGAAACGTCCCCCTTCTCCGGAAGGTCCGGCAGGGTGAGGATCCGGATCGAAGCGGCGATTCCGGCCAGGGCCTTGGAGACGGCTTCAACGTGCTTTCTCCCCGGATCGTCATTGTCCGAAATGAGAATGACATCTTTTCCCTTCAGTGCTTCCAAATATTCCGGCTTCCACTTCCCGGCTCCCCCGGGGTTCGTCGTGGCCGTGAATCCCAGGGAGTGAAGCCGGTCCGCGTCCTTCTCCCCTTCGACAAGGATCACTTCCCGGGCCTTGATCACTTCGGGAAGCCGGTAAAGGACTCTCCGGATCCCGGCCAGGCTCCAGGTCCAGGAGCCGTTTCCGTCCGGCCTTCTTTGCCGGAAGCTCTTGGGATCCAGGCGGCAGACCTGGAAGAGAAGATCCCCCTTTTCGTCGGTGTACTCGTATGTCTTGACGATCTTCAGCTTCTCGGGAGCCTTACCCTCACCATTGATGCCGAATACTTCGGAAATGCCCTTCAGGATCTCCGGAAAGTCCCCCTTGGGATCCAGGCCGGTCAGCATCCCGTAAAAGGTGAGGATGTCCCCTTTGGCCTGGCAGCCGTGACATAAGAACGTTCCCGTGGCTGGATTGAAATTGAGGGACGGATTTTTATCGTCATGAAAGGGGCATTTCGCCTTGTACTCCTTCTCCCCGGCTTTCGAGGTATCAAGAAAACGATCATAGAACGGCAGAAAGTTACCGGCAAAGTGGTTCAGTATGTCGCTCTTGTTCATGTCGTCAGAATCTCCCATCGGAAGCGCCGGGAAGCCCTTGTCAGTCCGTGGCCTATGTTTCCGGGAAAGGGGACCGTATCAGGATCCCCAAGCCGTCTTTCACAAGCATTTCCGTCTTGCAGCCTTTGGCTGAAAGGAATCCAGCATTTCGCCTATCTCTGACCGGGGCAAAGCCCCGGGCCTCCCGGAAACGGGCTTCACTTCGGGGAAGGACGGACAGCCCTCAAGCTCCCCGCTTTCGTTTCCGTATGTCACGTTGACCCACTGGAAGACGGCCACAGGATCGAACCGGAGATATTTCCCCAACCGGATCCGGGGGATCGTCCCGGGACCCTTCAACATGGTCTTCCGGTAAAGCCAACTCCGCCTGACCTTGAGCCTTCGCGCCATTTCCTCAATGTCGATGAGTTCCTTCACGTCCTCACCGATGACGCCGTTTGAATAGGGTTCCTGAGCCATGATGCCTTCTCCTTTCCTTGCCTTTTCTTCCTTGACTGTTTGCCGGTTTGTTTCCGATCCCTGAGTCACGCGGATCCGGATCCCGTGTCCCGGATCTCACCCTTGAGATCTTCAACTTCTTCCTCCAGGTGCCGGACGTGCTGTTTCAAGGCGATATTTTCCTTGAGAATCGAGTCATACTCTTTCCGGCAGGAATCAACGGTCCTGAATATGCTTTCCAGGTTCATGACGGTGTTTCCTCCCTTCCCGGTTAAAACAGGATCCGCCAGGCGATTCCGGCCAGGATCCCCCCGGTGACCAGAACAAACGCCAGGGCCTTTTTAAATTTCCGGTCCTCTTCCTTTTCGGCTCTCCGCATGGCCAGGTATCCGGAGCTTCTTTGAATTGATTCAATGGTTCCCATGTTCTTCAGCCTCCCTTCTTCGTCTTTCTCTTGCGCCGTTATTTTCCACTCCCGGACCATCCCGGATTTCCGGGTACGGTCCAGCATTTCCTCAATGAGTTCGTTCCTCCAGGGAAGAGGCCCCACGGTGAAGGTCTTGCCGTTCCGGAAAGTGACTTCATAGGTGATCATGGTTTTTTCCTTCTCCTGGAATGGGGTGGGTGCCGGGTGGGATTGATTAGATCCCTTCCACAAGGCGGTTCTCCCGGCGAACCTGAGTGACGACAAGGGCATGCCCGATATTGATGGATAACCCGCCTCGGAGCCGGGCGGGTTTGGGGGCATGAAAAATTGATTTGATCGGAAGAGAAGGGGAAAGGTTCATTTTCGGATCTCCTTCCGCCTGGTCCTCTCCCGGTTCCAGAGATCGGCAATGAAGGAAATGGTCTTCTCGAATCCCTCGATCTCGGATTTTGTGACGATCTCCACGCCGGCCACTTCGAAGAGCTTTTCAACGGCGGTGATATTGATGGTTCCCTGTCCGGATCTCCACCGGGACATGGCCGCGCCGTCCACCTGGATCATGTCCGCCAGGGTCCCTTGGCCGTGTTTGTTGACAAGCTCCGCGATAAGCTCCTGGAGATTCATCATGAACCCTCAACATCGGTTGATTTTCTTTGATTTCTCGGGTTGGCATTCTGGCGGTAAAAGAAGAGCCGTTCGACAGGGAAGCCGGTTTTTTCTTAAATGAGATTCTCGACTTTAGGGGATGTTTTCCGTCCGGCAATGACATTGCAGACGTATTGACGGGTGGTTTTCAGTTCCCGGGCAATATCCGCCTGTTTAAGGCCGACTTCCAAGAGAACGATATTGATTCTTTTTTGTTGAATATTTAGTTTCATTGGTTTACAAGTAAGCGGTAACAGGGGGAATAATAAGAAAAGTTTAGTGCTATGAGGCACCGGTGAAGGGATATCTCACGAGGAATCAGAAGCAAGTCGTGAGAATTTTCCATGTCCACATTCTCCTCTTTGATCTCTGAGGACAATGAGTAAACTATTTTAAGATCCATGTCAACATATTTTAGCTTATGGATGAAAATATTTTAGATATACTTAAAAGAATTAAGGGTATCCTTGACTTGCGTTTTGATGGAGAGGTTGCCGATCTGTTAGGAATGACGAAATCAGCCCTTTCTCAGAGAAGAAACAGGAACTCAATCCCGCACGATCAAATTAAACGTCTTTGCAAAGAGAAAAATCTTTCCATTGAGTACATCCTTTACGGTACAGGCAATCCATACTTGATCCGACCGGACAAATCTGGAAAGGCAGATTCTGTTATGGGCCTGTCGCCGGCATTTGAGGCGGAGGTGGAATTCGTACGTATTCCCCAGGTATCCGGAAGGATCAGTGCAGGAGCCGGTCTTGCTCCGGAAAATGATGTTGATGTCAAGGTGGCTTTTCGAAAAGCTTGGATCAAGAAGAAGGGATCTCCCGATAAAATGTCACTCATAAAGGTCAAGGGTGACAGCATGGAACCTACGCTCGTATCGGGAGACATGATTCTTGTGGACCATGGCCGGAACTTCATCGATCCCCAGGGCGGGATTTACGCCATTGCCATAGACGACATGATTATGATCAAGCGTATCCAGGTTCTTGGTCAGGGCCGGATCCGTATCGTAAGCGACAATCCGCGCTACGAGCCCATTGAAATGAATGCCAATGAACTCATAATCAACGGTAAAGTCTTCTGGTATTGCCGGGATTTGGAGAGATGATATATATGGAGCCGGTGGTATGTGGCTTCGTTTAACAGTTGAAACAATTTCAGGAAGTCTGGTGGTGAACGCAGAGTAAGCCCAATGAAAAGGTTGAGTAAAGAGGGATGTCGTTAGATAAAATCATTTTTATTTAATTGAATGAGGAGGTAATAATGAGTGAAGCTATTGAAATATATACTAATTCAGCTAGAATAATAACCAGTGTATATGATGTTACAATTGTTTTATCTTTAAATGATTTAGATGAAAATAAAAAAGTTAGAACCAAAGAAGTTGCAAGAGTGCGAATGAGTCCTCAGCATGCATTGGCACTAAGCTTACTGCTCAACAAGCATATAGAAATATACGGTGAGCAATTTCAAAAAGTATTTTTACCAGAAGAATTATTGAAAAGCCTAAAAGCTGAATCGAAGGGTGAAACTGTTGAAAGCTAATGATTTTAGTGTATCCAGCAGCATAGATGTGACAAAATCAATTATATCTGACGATAATACCAATCAATCAGCTTTAACATCAAGAAGCACTTCATATAGTTTTATACCTGATACTAATGAGACTCAATGCAGCGGATGGGTATCCAAATCAACATTTTCTAAGAATGAATTTGAAGTACCTATTTTAACAAGAGAAGATATACAAAAAATACTTAGAGATTTTGAAAGTGATTATAAAATTAAGTCTGAAGAATTTTATGAATTATGGAAGAAAGGGAAAGCCCTGGACAGCATTGATACACTTGTGTGGGTGACCTATTGGGAAATGTGGATTGAAGGGTATATGCTTAAAAAATGAGTTACGGACGATATAGTACATTTGGAGAGTATTCAAGTAATATTAGAGGTATAATATACAGTCATTTTAACGCAATAGTAGATCCAGTCGAGTCAGTTATAAATATAACAACAGATCGTAAAGTAGATACATTATATATTAAAGTCGTATTTAAAGATCAATCACAACTAGATTCATTCATTAGCTATTCTAAGAAAAACGGTACTGCTGAGGTATCAAGGTATGGTTTCCACTACAAAAGGGATTCTGGATATTTCATGCATTATCATAAGGATATTTTAGATCATTCTGGGATATCAGATGAGGAAGAATTAAAAATTATCAAACTACAAAAACCAGAGTGTCATATGCATATAGGCGTTAAGAAAGAGTCATGTGTTGATATCGAAAAATTTCCTCCTGAAATCAGGGAGCATGATGGACCGCATTATGAGACAAAAGAAATAACTTTTAACTACTTATTGTCAGTCATTGTTATTAATTTTTTCCCAGATAAAAGAAATATAATTAACTCGTTGATATGAATAAATATATTCTATGAATCAATTATACTGGAAAAGAACGAGAGTTTAAAAGGAATGCCGAATCACTAATGTAATTGGAAAGACGTAATCAAGAAATCTACCAATCGAAGTTTCTTGCCGGGGGGATTTCTACGAGGGAAAGCATGCAAAGTAACTTCCACCTAGTTTTTCATATAGCTTATATAATATAACATTATAGAAGTATTATTTGTTTCGTATTGAATGTATATTTTTGTACTATACGATATATTATTTGAGGAGGCATCATGAAAAAAATAGAAATCTCAATAAAGGCACTTCTTAATGAGAAAATAAGTGGCAGATATGGTTGTCCTAATTACATATCACCATCTTCAATGTCAAAATTACTTGACGCAAAAAATATAAGTGCAGATCATGAGACTATATTGTTACTAGCAGAGATTGCTGAGAACTTTGTTATTGAGATGATTGAGAAATATAATACTAATATCATTAGCAAAGAAGACGTTAAGAGTATGATACAAAATATCAAAATAATATAATCCATCTATACTATGCCAATCCCAAAGCCAATAATCAAAGACATTGGAGCTACCGCATTTTCTGTCGCAAATATTGACCGAAAATTAATTGATAAGAGAAACATTGATGATTCATACGGGAAAGACTGCGCAATTGACGGAATTACATTAATTACGCTTGCTGTATTGCAATCATTCATTGAACAAGGCTTGCCTAGGGATTCTGAAAGACTCACCAATTCATATAATTGGATTATTAGAAATGCTAATTCGTGCAATACTGTTATGCCTGCATTGGTGAGATGTAATGCTGCAATTGCAATGGAGTGTGATTATGATGAGTTAGAATCTGATCTGACACAATTACGGCTGTTTGCACTTGAAAAAGCAGGCAATATTAAAAACTCCCGGCATATTCCAGGTTTTCTACTTGCATTGGAATGCCTAATACTCAAAAAAGGATTCGATAAAACCTTAGCTGAGAATATTACTAATAAAATTAATTATATTTTAGAGTCTAGCAATACACAATCATCTGATTTAGCTTACGCATTACAAATAGCGATTCAGTATAATATTATTGATTCTGAGAAGATTAACGCGATATTTGAGAAATTGAGAAATAAATATAACAATGATAGAAGACTATGGGATAATTGCTATATGGCAACAGCATATACAATCATCGATTTATCTTATGTCGGAGAAAAGATAACACTGCCAAAGCACCTTTTAGAAAGTATAAGCACATCCATTGATGAATTATTAAATATTGAAAGAAATCGACCTCCAAAGTTCAGTAGTTCGAATTTACCAGATGAGATTAACGGTGAAGAATATGACAAATGCATTTATTTGAGAGCGTTGATCATTAGGGCAATCGTAAGGGGGAAAACTCTTTTCGATAATTCGGCCAGCATTTCTTTACGAATAGCAAATGCCTATTTAAAAAATACTTACAAAGAACTCGACGACAGAAATACCGAGCTAAATAAATATAGATATATATTTAGCAATATCAAAAAGATAAGCCTTATCCTTTTTTTACCTGTAACTATACTTACATTATATTTAGGATATATAGCCGGTAAGAATCCATATTTTGTTGGATATAGATTATTTTTTGATATTATAGGTGCCGTTGCGTCAGGTGTCACAATTCTGACAGCATTGTATTATATAATCAAATATATTAATAGTAAGGTGTGAAATATCCATGGGGAAAAAAGAAGATACGAAAAAGACAATTCAGTATTTGGTCGAAAATCTTTCAAAAAAAAGCAAAATTATTAAATCCATTATTTTGGTGGGCTCATATTCGGACGCAACAGAAGAAGAAGAATCCGATGTTGATATTTTAATTTTAACAAAGGGTGAGCTATCAGTAATCAATGCCTCAATATTAGGGGCTCGAATATTAGAGGTAGAGAAGAAAATTAATAAAAGACTTTTTTTCTTTCATCATCCGTTATGTGAAAGGTGTACATTTACCATAAGAGAGGGAGAGAAATTTCACATATTAGTGCATTCATGGGAAAATATAAATGATTGGTTAAAAAAACGTGAATTCATTATATGTATGTGGGCAAATAAGTCAACATTATTATGGGGAGAAAATCCTTTCAAAGATAAACCAAAACCAGAATTCAATTCATCTCTTTTGAACGCAGAAGATGGAATACCTGGATTATTAAAAGAAATTAAGTGGGTGTTGCTAACAAAAAGTGAAAAATATAATATATATGAGCACAAAAAACATATCAAATATTATGAAAATAGGATTCAAGACATGATTCAATATTTTCCAGAACTTCTTAATGTTAAAAAAGTTCAAGCAGATAGAAATGATATAAGAAAAAATTTAATTCAAATAGGAAAGTATCTTGAAAAAATAGAAAAGTATGTAAGATTGAATATAGAAAAGAAATAAATGTATTATAAATTAAATATGTTAAACGGCTCCAGAATTTGGCAGTGGAATGGTTTGACTTCAGGATATGTTCTTTTCAGCATGATGGAAGATATAGGAAAGAACAATCCCCCCGGAAGATGATTGTTTGCATGAAAAGAAAGAAATTGAGCCAAAGACATATAGAAGCCCTGATGAGGGACTGGATCGGGAGCAACGATTAATAATATTAATGTCATTGCTGTCCAAGATAATTCCAAATCACATACCCACCCATTGAAAAATCAGTAAGTTGGACGGGGTTTTTCGGTTTTCACAAAAGAGGTTCCCCCCTATAGACATTTCTGCTGTCCAAGTCGTTAGAAGAGCGGGATCTGGGCGCCGTAAACGGGCACCGGCGCCGGTTCATAGGGTTCGTTCAGCCAGTCCCAGAGGTTCCTGTAACTGAAAAGATGAAACCGGAGCATGGCCACCAGGTTTGAGAAAGACCAGGAGAAGGAGGAGCGGAAGCGGAGGTACTTGAGGAGCAGGATGGCGATCAATGCTGTCCAGATCTGGACCAGGAGGGCGTTTTTCGATGTTCCCACGAAAGTCTTGATCTTGAGGTTCTGTTTCAACGTCTTGAAAAAGATCTCGATCTGCCACCTGTCCTTGTACACCGCGGCGATGGTTGTCGGCGAAAGGGAAAAGTGATTCGTGAGAAAGACGATGGGAACCTGCTTCTCCGGGTCGAAGGCGGTGACCCTTCTCAGGCGGCCGGGGTACTTCTCCCGGGATAAGGGAACCTGAAACTCAATGATCTCGTCCTTCAGAATGTTTCCGTTGATGGGCACCGGTCTTTCCTCTATGACTTTGAAAACTGCGTTGTCCTTCTGCCGAATGACGAAGAACACCTTCTCCGTCGTCCATTTCTGGAAAAGGGCGTAATCCGTGAACCCCTTGTCTACGACCACCATGGACCCCGGGGGAAATGACAGGGTCCAGGCGATGTTCACCTCGTGGGTCTTCCCCTCGGTGATGTGAGCGAAGACTGGGAAATACCCGTCATGATCCAGAAGAAGATGCAACTTCACCGCCCCTTTTGTCCGACGATACTTCGCCCAGTCAAAAAGACTGGCGCAAAGATCGATCACCGTCGCGTCCAGGCTGAACAGCTTGTTTTTGAACCGAAACTTCTTCTTCCCCGGAAACTCCTGCCGGCATCGGTCCAGAAGCTGATAGAACACCCTCTCGTAAAGCTGCCAGGGACGATGCTCATTGGCATAGGCCAGGGTGGACCGCTTCGGGGCCTTCCGGATCCCGAGATGCTTCACTTTTCCGAAGGCGCTGGCCAACCCCCCGCAGATCTCCCGAAGGGAGTTCGCTTTCCCCAGCTGACAAAACAGCATGGCCACGAAGTGATCCCAGACGCCGAATCCCTTGATCCCTTTCGCCGCTTTTGTTTCGTAAACCGCTTCAAAGAACTCCCGCTTCGAAAATATCTGTAGAATCTGGCCAAAAATGCTGCTAAATCTCTCCATGGGTGCCTCCTCAGGTTTCTGGTTTTATAGCCAATTACCTTTTACCTGATGGATGGCACCCTTTCAAAAAACTATTTTGGACAGATGTGTATTAATGTCTTTCCTTGTGGGAGGATAGCATGTCAGAAAAAAAGAAATATCCAAAAAAAATCCTAAAGATTGGATAGAAGTTGGAAAGTAAAAATGCGTAGTGTCAAGTGTATACGACGGGGATTACCCTTTTGGTATCTGTGAAGTTGTATTTAATTCGAGCAAACCAACAAATCGAGATGTTGACTGGGACGGTGAGAAATGGTTCTTTCCTGAATGTGGGGATTACGGTGGACGTGCAGAAGATAATCCAAGACTTTTAAGATATGTTAAGCTTCTTAAGGCTGGACCATAGTACAGAAGCAGAAAAAAAAGCCTTAAAGAAAGACAATTCTTTTTCAACTGATAAATCAGTAAAAGTCGGCCTTTACATCGGTTAAAGATAAGAATGTCTTTGTTGAAATGGGTGAATGTGTACGGGCAAATTCCCTAGGGCTGCTTCAGGAAAAGATCAAAATATTTAATCCGGATCCCCTTTACCCTCACGACTCTTTCTCCATCATTGTCCTTGAAGAGGCCCTTACAGCTGCCGGGGAAGGAAATTTCGGAATCGGCGCTTGCCTGGTCCGGAAGGAGACGGGGAAAGTGATCCTCAGAGGCCGGAATAAAGTATTCAAGCCTTACTTCCGGAGCGACCTTCACGCGGAAATGGACGTTCTTAACAGGTATGAGGAATCAGTCAAAGGCCCTGGTCCTGGGTAGGAGAAAAAATGGCATTGCAAATATCATTCAGAGATCGTCCGATTCATAGAGCCCCCATAGAAGTGTTGCAGCATCTGTATTATTATACAGCCCAGTATGGTTTATCAGTAGCTCAGTTTACCGGAGCAAATCAAAAATATTGGGAAGATTTACCCAAAGAACTGAGGAAGGCGAGAGAAAGCCCCAAAGGTCAAGATTTAATAATAAGAAAGCTGGAGGAATTTTCAGAACTATCGAGAGAAAGGCTGAATAAGAGAAGAGAGCAAAAGGATCAAAGATGGGCTGAAAAAGAAATTGTAATTAACGCTCAATTAAAATCTGTATTAGCGGCCTTTCCACAAAATCTTCTTGCCCTTGGATTTAAGGAATTAACGGAAAATGAAAATTTGCCTGACACTTTTAAAATAGTGGATCTTGTTCTCAAGAATGAAAATGGAACTGATGCTTTTTATTTTGTTGATCCGGACATGCTCCTTTTAGGGGACAATCATTTGATGATGATTGAAATTAAAACAAGAGGCTGGGCAAAGAGCACAAGGGATTATCCGCCGAGTCAGCTTCTTAATTATTTCCGGTTAATCTTTGAGTGCCAAAATTCGTTGAATAAAAATCTACCCAAGAAATTTTCTCATCTAATTCTGGTCCCATCTGCTGATACTAAATGGTTAGAGAAATACTTCAATTGGATTATCACGACAAGAGATAAACAAGGAAGGCTTATTGTTGACCCGGAGGGCTGCATAAAGGCGGGAAAGGGCAAAACTCCATTTGAGCACGAACAAGTGAGAGATTCATTGTCAGAGCATCCCATATATTACCGTTCTTGGGAGGAGCTTGAAAAATCATTTGATTCTGTGGTTTTCAAATACAATGACGATAGAAATCAAAGTCACTGGCAGCGTTTGTGCGCGGAATTATCAGTGCTATCAAATATTGCCGGGAAATATAGGTAAATGTCACGCTGTCGGGATCCAGGAAGCCTATTACCTGGCCCCGGATCCGTACAGCGGAATGGTCAATCTCCGGGATAAACTTCCTCCGGTTTGGCAGGAGATAGCGAAAGGTAGGATCTACAGGGAGGCGGATTGCTCTCCGGAGCTGAAAGAAATGGCGATTGAGATGTTTCGGAGCTCGGCTGACGAGTTAGATAGGAGATTGGGTACGTTCCGTTGGAAGGGAAAAATATGAAAGCTATACGAGTATTTATCGCCTCAACGTGGGAAGATCTCAAAAATGAGCGAGAAAAAGTAATGGTAATTTGATACCGTTCTGGCACCTGTGATAAAGGTGCCATATGGACTTAAACACTTACTATGACTTAATCTCAAGCGAGAG
>ENA-OSEO01005912-OSEO01005912.1-sediment-metagenome-genome-assembly--contig:-NODE-5912-length-11378-cov-2.433767_pt1 | contig 11378 bp, 9 predicted proteins | sample MGYA00237883_ERZ534232 | MGnify/ENA metagenome assembly ERZ534232
CTCCTAGCCTCAGCCAACGTGGGCGTCATGGTTTATGGTTGCTCAACCTGCGCCCTCATAGGCGGGGTGGACTGGGAGCAGGTCCTCGTGGACCAGCTCAGGTTCAACTCTGGGGTCAGGGTCGTCACAGTCAACCAGGCAATGGTCGAGGCCATAAGGGCCCTGGGCGGCAGGAGGGTGGGGATAGTGACCCCCTACACGGACGCGCTCAATAGGCTGAAGAAGAGGTACATGGAGGCCCACGGCCTGACCGTTTCCCGCATCAAGGGGCTCGGCCTGTCTGACGCCTCCAAGATGAGTGAGGTCAAGGAGGAGGCAGTCACGCCGCTCGTCGAGGAGGTCGCTGATGGAGCCGACGTCCTGCTCATCAGCTGCACGAGCATACCCGTCATCCACCTCATAGAGAGGATCGAGGCCCGGACGGGGCTCCCGGTCGTCACAAGCAACCAGGCTGGGTTCTGGGCCGCCCTCAGAGGCTCAGGCATCAAGCCTATGGATGGCTACGGTAGGCTCATGGGGCTGACCTGACGGGGCCGTTACCAGACCCTCTTCACCAGCTTCAAGCCGTTCCCGCCGACTACCTTGGCTATCTCCCCGTCGCTGTAGCCGTGCTTGATCATCCACCTGCACACGTTCTGGAGGCACTCGCTCGGGTTCTCCATCCCCCGCACGTACCTGAGCTCCTTCAGCTGCTCCACGTCCATGTCTATGCCCAGGTACTTCTTCTCGCCGCCCTTACCGGGCCGGCTGTAGTGGCCCAGGCCCAGCTTGCCGCTGCTCTCCAGGTTGGTGAGGTACAGGCCGACGTGGTCCCCGTAGTTGGTGTCCGGTCCGCAGCCCACGTGGTCGATGCCTATGAGGTCGATGCAGTACTCCACGTGCTCCATGTAGCTCTCTATGCTGTGGAAGGGGTGCTTCTCCGTGACCGTGAGGTTGGGCGCGGCCTCTATGGCCATGACTCCGCCGTGTTCGCCGAGGGCCTGTATGACTTCGTCGGGGAACATCCTGGTGGTGGGGGTCAGCGCCCGGGCCCCTGCGTGGCTGATGATTATGGGGTCTCTGCTGAGCTCTATGGTCTCAGCGGCTGTCCTGTCGCTGGTGTGGCTCACGTCCACGAGCAGGCCAAGCTTGTTCATCCTGACCAGGGCGTCGTAACCGAAATCCGTGAGGCCGCCGTCCAGGTGCTCCTTGAGGCCGCTGCCCAGCATGTTGCTTTCGCTGTAGTTGACGCCGATGCTGCGCACGCCGAGGCCGTATAGTATGTCTAGGCGGTCAACCTCGTTCTCTATGCAGGAGGCCGACTCCAGGACGGCCACCCACGCCAGCTTCCCCCGCCTGTGGGCCGCCTCTATGTCCTCGGCCCTCCTGCAGTGGACCAGGAAGTCCTGGTGGCCTATGTCGCAGAGCCTCATCCCCAGGTCGTGGACCGTGCTCATCCAGTCCCACCCGTTCTTGGTGTTGATGAAGCTGCTGCCGTCCATCATGTTGTCGAAGACGCAGTCCAGGCCCGACATGGCCAGGGCCTCGTAGGCCAGGAAGTTGCGGCCCTCCCCGTCGAAGTCCCTCCCCTCATGAGGGTTCTCGGGGCTAATGTCCGGGTGGGCGTGGAGGTCCATGACCACGCTCTTCTCCATGACTTCCTCGAACCTCTCCTCCTCGGCCTTGCTGAGGGGGACGGGCTCCCACCAATCCTTGACGATGGCGTCCCTTAGCTTGAACTCCCGGTAGTCGCGGCCCGGTTCAAGGTACTGGTACGCCTTGTAGCCGCCGTACTTCTTGTTGCGACCCATAGAAACCGTGTAAGGCTATGATCCACGGCTTATTTAACGGGTTAGGGGCCGCTACCTCTTCTCAGCCTCAAGCCAACGCCTCAGCTCGTCCAGGCTCCTCGTCCTCTTGGTGTGCTCGCAGTGGGAGGCGTAGTAGACGCCACTCCTTGGGTCGTACCAGATGTCGAAGCCCTTGTACCTCTCAACGACCCTAGGGTAACCCACTGCTCCTTCATCCATGTGGTAAACGTTTTCGACGCGGGTTAAGAAGTGATCCCGCTTCTACGCCTGGAGCAGCGAGAGGGCCTCCTCCAGCGCGACCCTCCCAAGGCACCGCATGAGGGCGCCGAGTATAGCGGGGTCCGACAGGGCCTCCCTGATGACCCCCGCCTGCATGTCCATGTCCCCGCGCTCCACCAGCGAGTGAAGTTTCCCTTGGAGGCCCTCAACAACAAAGGCTCCTAGGAGCCTGTTGAGGCGGTCGTCCCCAAGGCCGTCCATGAGCCTCCGGGCGACGAGCATGGCTCGGAGCTCGGACCCTATGAGTCTCCTCCACCTCCTTTCGTAGGCCGCGAGGGGCTTCCCCTCCTGTATGTACTCTGCCGCGGCGTCACCCGCGATGCCTGCGCAGAGCCCGCCCATCGCCACGCCTCCCCCCGTGGTGGGCTTCACCTGGCCGGCCGCGTCGCCCACAAGCAGGAGGTTGCCGTGGACGGTTCGCTTCACGGGGCCGCCGACGCACACCCTGCCGGCCCTGATCTTCGAGGTCTCGGCGTCGCCGAACCTTCTATCCACGAAGCCCCTGAGGAGCCCGGGTCCGTCCGGGTCCGCTGAGGCCAGGCCGCACCTAGCCGCGCCGTCGCCCAGCGGTATCACCCAAGCGAAGAACCCTTTAGCAGTCTTCTCGCCGAACCACAGCTCCACGAGGCCCTCCTCGGCGTCCACGCCGGTGACCTCCACGTTGAAGCCGTTGAGCAGCCCCTTCTGCCCCGTGTCCACCCCGGCAGCGGCCAGCAGCCTGGCCCCGGGGCCCTCGGCGTCAATCAGCACTCGGGGCTCGACGGTCGTCCCTTTGAGCCTGAGAGCCGCGGAGCCCCCTTGAAACGTGACGGCCTCCGCCCTCTCCCCTAGGCGCAGCTCCACGCCGGCGTCCAAGGCCCTCTCGGCGAGATGCCTGTCGAAGGCTGCGCGGTCAACCGCGTAAGCCCTGGGCCTGCTGTCCCTAATCTCCATGTGCTCTCCGCTGGGCGCGTACACGCGTCCGCCGTACACCGTACCCTGCGTGAACTCATCGATGGGCTCCAGGCCGAGCCTCCTCATACCCTCGACGCTGATCAGCCCTGCGCAGTGGCTGGGCTCGCCGACGGTCGTGTGCTCCTCAAAAACCTGTACGCTGAGCCCGCGCTCAGCGATCCGCGTGGCCGCGAGGAGTCCGGCGGGGCCTGCGCCCACCACGGCTGCCTCGGGTCTCAAGGGACTAGCCCCTAGGATCGTTTGATGGTCTCGTAGTACTCGACTTCATCCAGGTCGGGGAAGTACCTCAGGATGTCCAGGGCGACGCCCCGTTTCGCTATCTGGATGTTCTCCCCGAAGAATATCTTGTCGGGTACGCCGACCCTAAGCTTCTTCTTGGTCTTCTTGACATCGAACTCGCTCGGCTCGATGCCCAGGAACCTGCGGCCTATGAGGGCCTCCATCTTCCCTTTCTCTTCGGTGATGTGCTCCGTGACCTTCACCGTGTAGATTATGCTGCGGCCTGCCATGGGGTGGTTGTAGTCCACCTGCACGCGGCCTGCGCCCACGCTGCGGATGATGGCCGGCCTGCCGTCTATCTCCAGCTCTGCGCCCACCACCGGGTTGACGCCCTTGCTCCTGAGCACCCTGTAGGGGATCGTCTGCACGTTGGCCGGGTTCCGCTCCCCGAAGGCCTCCTCGGGGGGGACCTGTATCTCCTTCTCCTCGTCGAAGGGTGTCCCAGGCAGCCTGCTGTCCAGGCCCCTCAGGACGAAGCCCTCGCCCACGATAGCCAGCCTAGGCCCGTAGACCCGTTCCTCGCTGAATATGCCGTTCTCCCGTGCCAGCTCCTCGCTGGTGGTCTCGAAGATATCTCCGGTCTCCTCGACCCTGCCCGTCATCTCCAGCTTTATGAAGTCTCCCTTGTTGACGGCGTTCTCGTAGTGGACCTCCTCCTCTTCCGGCTCCTCAGCCTCGGCTGCCTCCTCCACCGGAGCCTCCTCGGCGGCCTCTACTTCCTGCTCCTCGGCCTCCTTCTTCTCCTCTTCGGGGGCCTCAGGTTTCTTTTCGTCGCTCATAGTCTTCACTGTCGAGATTGATGACCAAGTTTTCCTTGGATTCTACGTCTGTAACGAGGCTAGGCATTTAAAGTCTTTCTATCCGTGGTGGCTGAAACCTAGCGGATACCGCGCCTGTATATAAACTCCTGTTGACACTAGTCTCGGCTCAGCCGCGCGCCTTCCCATGGGCACAGTACCTGCTCTTGGAGCAGGTTTTCACGTCCTCCAATCTTGGGCTTCTATACTTCGTGGCAGCAACGTTCAAGGCCCTCTCAGAGTAAACAGTTTTCCCCGTATTATCTCTTATACGAGTACACAGTGAAATTATGGGCATGTTTGAGTCTTTGACCAATAAGGGTGTCAACTTCATTAAGAGACAGCACAGGGCCTTTAAGGTCAACATCGCCAGGAACCTGATATCCAAGTTTTCCATGGGCCTCACCGAGCAGTATCAGTCCATCTACGTCTCCGCTCTCGGCGCAGGTGCGGTGGAGCTTGGCCTGGTGAGCAGCATCGGCGGCATCGCCAGCACAATATTGATGCTGCCGGTAGGGTGGCTGGCCGACAGGTACGGGATAAGGAAGACGCTGATATCCGGGATGGCCATCATGCTCCTCGGATTCGTCACCTTCGGCCTCGCCCAGAGCTGGCAGATCGGCGGCGTTGCCATGGTCCTCTTCACCATAGGGCTCAGCCTCATGATGGTGGCCTGCCCCATGATCTGCGGTCACACACTCAAGACGGAGGAGAGGGTCACGGGGATGCAGCTCTGTGACACGGTAACGGCCCTTCCCCGCCTGGTAGCCCCCATTGTGGCAGCGTTCATCATAACGAGGTTCGGTGGCATGAACGCTGAGGGGATACGTCCCCTGTTCTGGGTCTCCGCGGCGGGGATGCTTGCAGCATTAATCATCGTGCACCTTTACCTCTTCAACCCGGTTGAGCCCTCCAAGAAGGGGGGTAGCATACTGCAGGATTTCAGTAGGGTCTTTAAAGAGGGTACCATGGTGACCCGCTGGCTCATCTTCACGATGATATCCACGGTGCCCATGTACCTGGCCTTCTACATCCCCTACTACGCTAAGGAGATCAAGGGGGCTGACCCCTACGTCATAGGCCTCATGGACTCCGCGTACTGGGCCACCAGCGTTTTCCTGGCCCTGCCTGTAGGGGTCCTCGCCGACAGATACGGGAGGAAGAAGCTGGTGGCGATACTGACGCCCTTCTACTGCGCGGCGCTGGTGCTTCTCGTCTTCTCGACAAACGATCTGATGCTGATATTGGCGGGAGCGTTAAACGGGTTCTTCACGTTGGGCTCCATAACGCACGCCGCCATCGGGTTGGAGCTGGTGCCTAAGGAGTCGCTGGGCAGCTGGAATGGATTAAACTCGTTGAGTAAAGGTATCGTGAACATCGTGGCGCCCTTCATCGGGGGCCTCCTTTGGGTGTCTCTGGGGCCCGAATACGTGTTCTACTTTCTCATCGCGACCCAGGCCTTTAAGCTGGGGGTACTCTGGACGATTCCCTCCTCCGTGACGAGGGGCTGAGTATGCTCCTCACGTTATTTTAACAGGTAGAAACGTGATACGGCGCCTCAGGAGCTCGGCTAGGAGCATCCTAAGCTTGGGCTTGGTCCGCTGGCAGCTTACCCCTCTCCAGCTTGCCCGCGTGGAACTCCTCGTAGAGGAAGCACGCGGCCCCATGCCCCGGCTCCACCTCCATGAGTTGCGGCTCCTCCTCGCTGCACCTGTCGAAGGCGTAGGGGCATCTGGGGTGGAACCTGCACCCCTGGGGCACGTTGATGGGCTGGGGGGTCTCCCCCCTGATGGGCAGGTCGCCCCGCTTCCTCTCGGCGTCCGGCACCGGCACCGCGGCCATGAGGGCCTGCGTGTAGGGGTGGTCCGGGTCGTCCAGGACCTCATGCGTCTCCCCGTACTCTACTAGCTTCCCCAGGTACATGACGCCGATGTCGTCGCTCATGTAGCGGGCTATGGCCAGGTCGTGGGTGATGAACATGATGGTGAGGCCCAGCTTCTCCTTCAGGTCCAGCATCAGGTTCAGGACCTCTGTGCGTATCGAAACGTCCAGCATGGAGACCGGCTCGTCGGCCACCACGAACTTGGGGCGCAGGATGAGGGCCCTGGCTATGGCCACGCGCTGCCTCTGGCCCCCGCTGAGCTCGTGGGGGTACCTGTACAGGAAGTCCTCTGGGGGTATGAGCTGCACCTCCTCCAGGGCCTGGGAGACCATGGCCCGCCTCTCCGCGTCTCCCGCCCCCAGGCCGTGTATCTCCAGGGGCTCGGCCACAAGCTCGTATATGGTCATCTTGGGGTTCAGGGACTCGAAGGGGTCCTGGAATATGATCTGTATCTCCTTGCGGTACGCCTTGACCTCGCCCGGCTTCAGGGACAGCAGGTCCACGTCCCTGTACTCCACGGAGCCCGCCGTGGGCTCTATGAGCCGCAGGACGCCTCTGCCCGTCGTGGTCTTGCCGCACCCGGACTCGCCCACCAGCCCGAATATCTCGCCCTCCTTAATGGCGAAGTTCACGCCGTCCACGGCCTTCACCATGGGGACCTCCCTGTTCAGCAGCTGGTCCAGGATGCTCTGGGTCACGGGGAAGTGCTTCACCAGGCCGTCTACCTTGATTAGCGCCTCACTCATGTTCATCACCGGTACTCCTGGTGGCTGTTCACCATGTGGCAGGCCACCCAGTGCCCCTCGTGGGTCTCCAATAGCTGCGGGGCCACCCTGGTGCACACGTCCTTGGCGTGGGGGCACCTGGGGTTGAACCTGCACCCCGGAGGCGGGTTCAGGAGGTTGGGCGGGTTGCCCTTGATGGACTCCAGCCGCTTCCTCTCCCCAGTGACCTTGGGGAACGCGCCTATGAGGCCGACGGAGTACGGGTGGAGGGGGTGCCTGAATATCTCCAGGGTGTCCGTGTTCTCCACCACGTTGCCCGCGTACATTATTATGGTCCTCTCGCAGGTCTCGGCTACCACGCTGAGGTCATGCGATATGAGGATCATGGATAGGCCCAGCTCCCTCTGGAGGGTCTTTATCACCTTCAGCACCTGGGCCTGCACGATGACGTCTAGGGCCGTAGTGGGCTCGTCCGCTATCACTATCTCGGGGTTGCAGGCCAGGGCCATGGCTATCATGGCCCGCTGCTTCATGCCCCCGCTGAACTCGTGGGGGTAGTTCCCGGCCCTTGAGGGGTCTATGCCCACCCGCTTCAGGAGTTCCAATGTGCGGGCCTCGGCCTCCTTCTCCGAGACGTCCTCGTGGGCCACGATGGCCTCTATTATCTGGTCCTTGACGGTGAACACGGGGTTCAGGGCGTTCATGGCGGCCTGGGGCACCATGGATATGCGCTTCCACCGGACCTCACGCCTGATGGCGTCGTCGTCCAGGGCGAGGACGTCCATGTCCTCCAGCTTGATGGAGCCGCTCAGAATCTTGGCGTTGCTGGGCTGCAGCTTCATCAAGGCCAGCGCCACGCTGGTCTTGCCGCACCCCGACTCCCCGGCCAGGCCCAGGCTCTCACCCGCCTCCAGGCTGAAGCTGACGTCGTCCACGGCCTTCACGTCGCCCTTCATGGTCTCGTAGTACATCTTCAGGTCCTTGACCTCGAGCAGCGTCGTCATCTTCACCGCCCCCTCAGCTTCGGGTTGAATATGTCGTCCATGGCGTAGCCTATGAACACGAAGCTCATGCTCAGCGCCGCGATGCATAGGCCCGGGGGCACGGCCCACCACCACTCGGCCACAGCCCCGTAGTACTGGACGTCGTGGAGCATCTTGCCCCACGTCTGCAGGAAGGGGTCCCCCAGGCCCAGGAAGCTGAGAGCCGCCTCCGTGACTATGGCCCCGGGCACCGTCAGGGCCAGCTGGGTGTAGGCCATGGTCATGACGTTGGGTATCAGGTGCCTCCAGATTATGTGTCTGGTGCCTCCGCCGCTGGCCCTGCTGGCTTCGACGAAGGCCTTGGTCTTCAGGGTGAGCACCTGGGACCTTATGAGACGCGCTATCCCCATCCAGCCCAGGAACCCTATCAGGATGATGACGCTCAGCACGCTGGGCCCCAGCACGGCTGTCAACACTATCAGGAACGGGAGGCCCGGGATGGTGAGGAGTATGTCGTTTATCCTCATGGTCACCTCGTCTATCCAGCCACCGACGTAGCCCGACGTCAGCCCGACTAGGACCCCCAGGACCACGGCGATGACGGCCGAGAATATGCCTATGGCTATGGATATCCTGCTGCCGTGCATGAGCTGTGTGAATATGTCCCTGCCGTAGTTGTCGGTGCCCAGCAGCCCGAAGGACTCGCCCCATATGCGGGCGTTCAAGTCGTCCAGGTACACCCTCACGGAGCCGCCCTCGCTCATCGTGCTAACCCTGAAGATCAGCTGGTACTCCCCCTCCTGGGGGAACATCCTGGAGGCGTCCCCCAGTATGTCGTTGAACAGTCGCAGCCTGAGGATGGCGTCGTTGGTATCGATCTGGGGGCTGGGGACCGTCCAGCTCCGGCTCACCCTCTGGGGCCCCGAGGTCCACAGCTCGAGGGTCGTGCCGTCGCTCCGGCGCAGCAGCGCCTGGATGCTCCACGAGGCCTCCCCGGTGACCTCCGCCATGTACGCCAGGTGGACGGAGAACCTCCTTGGGGGCCTGTAGCCGTACTGGTAGGTCTTCACGATGGTGGCGGAGCCTTCGCCGACCGAGGCGGTTGACACCTCCACTGCCCCCGGGCCGCTACCCTCCTCCACGAGAGGTATCCCTGGGTAGCCCTCGGAGCCCGTCCAGGACAGCGTTGAGACCCCGGATGTCTCGGTGCTCCACTCCGCAAGCGTCTCGGACGCCGAGAAACCTGGGCTCTCCACCAGGTACAGGTTCGGTGGCAGCGTTGGGTCAAGCCACTGGGGTTTGGCCCTGAAGTTGGCCAGCTGCATCGTGTACATGGGGTCGTAGGGCGTCAGGTAAGGCGCCAATGCGGCCATCCCTATGAAGAACAGGAGGAGCAGCAGCCCTGCCTGACCCATCCTGTTCCCGAGGTACATGCGGCTGAACTCCGTGAAGCTCCTCCAAAGCTGATTCCTGTCCAACTTCATCACTCCTGCTTTATCCTCGGGTCCAGGAACCCGTATATGATGTCAGCTATGAGGTTGGCCGCCACCACCATCACCGAGATTATGAAGAATATGCCCTGGAGGGCAGGGTAGTCCTGCTTCAGTATCGCGTCCCAGATGTACCTGCCCAGCCCGTACCAGCTGAACACCGTCTCGGTGAGGAGCGCCCCCGAGAGCAGGAACCCGAAGGCCAGGGCGATCACCGTCACCATGGGCAGCATGGCGTTCCGGAGCGCGTGCTTGTACAGCACGGTCCTCTCGTCCAGGCCCTTGGCCCTGGCCAGCTGTATGTAGTCCTCTGTCAGCACGTCTATCATGGCGGCCCTCATGATGAGGGCGTAGCCGCCGAAGAGGATGATGACTAGGGCGAAGGTGGGCAGCGTCATGTGCCACATGATGTCCAGGACCAGGGCCAGGGCGTCCGTGGGCGCCGGGACGCTGGTGGTGCCCCTTATGGGGAACCATTTCAGGTCCACGCCGAATATGAGTAGCAGTATGAGGCCCAGCCAGAAGATAGGCACAGAGTTACCCAGGAACCCGAAGCTTATGGCCGTGATGTCCACCAGGCTCCCCCGCCTCGCCGCCGCGACTATCCCCACAACCATGCCCAGGACTATGGAGACCACGGTCGCCGTCCCGACGAGCAGCAGCGTGTTGGGAAGCCTCATCATGATGTCCTCAGCGATGGGCCTCTGGCTGTAGTAGCTGTACCCGTAGAAGCCCCGGAAGCTCTGGATCATGTACTGGACGTACTGGTCCCAGAGGGGCTTGTCCAGGCCGAACAGCTCGTAGAGGCGCGCCACCTGCTCCGGTCGGAGACGCACCATGTCGGCGATCATGGCCACGGGGTTCCCGGGCATCATCCTGAAGATGACGAAGTTCATGGTCATGATAATGAGGATGGTTACGATGGCGAAGGCCACTCTCTTGGCTATGTAGGACAACAGACCCATACTATCAATAGAGCCTTAGGGTGAGAGTATTTCAATTTTTTTTTAAAAAAAGGGTGTGAAGGAGCTAGTCTTAGGATGACCTTCTCCGCATCACGACGTAGCCTGCGGCTACCACCACGACTACGACGACTAGGCCGGCGTAGTACATGGTGTAGTCTGGGGGCTTCTCCTCGACCACCAGGTTGTAGTCGTCGCGTGCGCCGATGCCGACCACCGTCACAGGGGCGGTGAACTCCACCGTGAGGGTGTACGTGCCTGGGTTGATGGCGGCCGTGTCCACGGTCACAGTGTATGTGCCGTCAGCTGCCGCGGAGCCCGTGAAGGCCTTCACGGTTGCCCCGGTGCTGCTGAGCACCGTGGCCGTGTATGTTCCGTTGGTGATGGGTGTCGTGCCTACGGTGAATTTATCTGTGAAGTCCTTGGTGTCGCCCTGCGTCAGCGTGTAAGTGGTGTATCCGAGCGTGCTGTCAGCCGGCTTCAGGAACCACGTGGGGTTCGCCTCAACCAACACGTACTCCCCTGGCTTGTACTCCTTGAACTTGTAGGGGCCTGTGCCTATGAGGTTGCCGTCCGCGATGGGCTGGTAGGTCACCGAGTCCTCGATGTTCTCCCAGATGTGCTTGGGTATCATGGGTACGTTGGCTCCAACCCAGTGGAGCGCCCAGAAGCTGGTCGTGTTCAGGTACGCCACGGCAGTGTAGGTATCTTCCGCCTCGGCGTTCTGCAGCCCCTTCAGGTAGCTGATGTAGACGGGATTCACCTGATCCTTGGCGTAGGTCCATGTGAAGACCACGTCCTCGGCCGTGAAGGGCTTTCCGTCATGCCAAGTCACGTCGTCGCGTAGGTTGAAGGACAGCTTCAGGCCGTCGCCTCCCTCGGGCGTCGTCCACGGCTCTGAGGTCCAGCTCTCGGCCAGCCACGGCAGCTCCTCGAAGGTCGTCGGGTCTATCTGTACAAGGGTGTCGTAGATGACGTTGTTCAGCATGCTGTCCCACCACCAGTTGATCTCGTACATGGGGCTCGGCTGCTGCGGGTCGGACGTCCAGCCCACGTTGAGCACTGAGCCGTACTTCTGAGTCTTGTCGGTGGCGAAGGTGAAGGTCATGCTGTTGGTTACCCCGCTCCACCACGGCAGGTCCACCACCCCGGTGAGCCTGGCGTTGTAGGGCGACAGGTAGGCCTTGGCGTAGAGGGGTATGAAGGGCACCTGCTCCGATAACAGGTACTGGGCCTC
>ENA-OSEO01005913-OSEO01005913.1-sediment-metagenome-genome-assembly--contig:-NODE-5913-length-11374-cov-7.951226_pt1 | contig 11374 bp, 6 predicted proteins | sample MGYA00237883_ERZ534232 | MGnify/ENA metagenome assembly ERZ534232
CCCTCTCCACTGTACCAATCTGCACACCGATGATCTGTTGTTTTTGAGAGGGTATTTTCACGGTGCCAAGGGACATCGTCCCCTTTGTGCCCACGGTGCCCGATCCGTCCGATTCCCGGTCATCGTAAACGGGTTCCATGGGCATGCCACACGGCGCAAGTCCTGGTTTTTCAGATACATTCGCCGGATTCATGGGGTCCACATAGTGAAGGATCCGGCGTTCTTCTCCAACATCATCAGTTTCGGCAATCCAACGCTGGCTGTACCAGGTACCTCCCCGAAAAGATGCGATGAGAAGAATGAGGAGAAGAAACATAAACAGAAATCTTTTCATAGTATCAATCAGCCTGCTTTCTGCCTGAATCGAGGTATCAAACGCCTATGCTTTTTTTCGAGACGCTCCTGGGGAAAAGTACCTCCTGTGGGGTCGTTAAGAAACCGAATCCGTTGGTGCGTAAAAGGTTTCAGGCCCACCCTGGTGCAACGTATTGGACTTGGATCTGGTCAGCCGGTTGCTTCCGTTTACAATAATCTGTGATAACTCCCATGGCGATCCAGGTCAGGTCGGCCATAATATTCCATCTTAATCGACCGCTTGTCAAATAGAAGACCGGGTTGTTTGGGCCATGCCCTCTCCCAAAATGACAGTATTTAGACGGGTATTTTCTTTCTATCCTTATCCTAAACGTCACTTTTTCACGTTTTTTTAGGACGTTATCTTGTTACGAAAGGTCATGTAAATGGAGTACAGATTTTTTTAAAAAATTGTTAAGAATAAGGGATCGACCCTATTGTCTTCTCTCTTTAAGGGGGTTAAAATTCTGTCAAATCATGAATCTTTTTCCACACAAAAAAGAGCAAGAAAACAAAAAAAGGAAATTTTGGACAGGGCTATGGAGCGCACCCATTGCGGTTCTTGAGCCGTCTTGCCGCCAGTAGTGTTTCCACATTCCGGGTTATGGCATAGTCCACCTTTACTATAAAGAGGCCCCAAGTCCGTATTATAACCGTCATTTTCTTTCTCGGTTTTTTTAGTTGGTTACCGTGTTACAAAATAAATTTTTGAATCGAGTATAGATTTTATTTTAGACATAAAAGATTTTTTATTGATTTTGATTTTTATTGGCGTTAATTTGTTGCCAAATAAGGAATCCCTCCACAAAAGCTCAAAGAATCACAATAAAAAAAGGTCTTGTCCAGACTGTAGATACCCATCAATTGGGGTCTGGTGCCTTTTTGGCGACACTAGCGTTTTCGCAGTCTCGGTTACGGCACAGTCCACCTTTAGACGATCCCTATTTTGCAAGAAGGAGACAACATGAAGACAAAACTTGGATTAAATCTCCTGTCGGCCATTGTTTTGTTTCTTTTCTCTGTTTCATTCCTCGCTGTTTCAGGGGCCGCGGCATCTGGAAAGGCTGACAGAGAGAGTATCCTGGAGGCCTATGGAAGACTGCCGCTATATTTTATTAAAAACAATGGGCAGCTTGATTCCAATGTCAGGTTTTATGTCAAGACAAGCGGTCAGACCCTCTATTTTACAGATGAAGGGATCGTATTCGACCTTCTTCGGTGGGAAAAAACGGTCTGGAAGAGGACAGATGAGGCCAAAAAGGCTCATTACACCTTAGGGGAAAAGCCAGAACGGCTGGTGTTCAGCCTCGGGTTTGAAAATGCCCGGGAAGGGGCCTTGGTAGAGGGCTTGGAGCGTCAGGATGGAGGGGTCAACTTCTTTGGAGGCAATGATAGGAGTCAGTGGAACAAAGGCATTCCTGCCTATAAGGGGGTCGTCTATAAAGGGGTTTACAAGGGGATAGACCTGAAGGTATTTGGAAACGGCAAGAACCTCGAATATGAATTTATTGTGAATCCGGGGGGAAATCCCGACGACATCTTGTTGACCTACAATGGGATAGAAGGGCTCAGCAAGAATGAGGAAGGAGAACTTCTGATAGCGACCGCCTTCGGGCAGCTCAAAGAGACGAAGCCCTATATCTATCAGGAGATAGAGGGAAAAATGGCGGTGGATGGAAGTTTTGAGATCCGGAGCGCTGCCCGTCACTCCCAAACCGACAAATTTTCGTACGGATTCCAGGTCGCTTCCTATGACCCCTCCTATCCCCTCATTATTGATCCCGTCCTTTCCTACTCCACCTATCTGGGGGGAAGCAGTAATGATGATATTGGAATGGGAATAGCCGCAGACGCCTCAGGCAGCGCTTACGTCACAGGATATACCTATTCCAGCAACTTTCCCACCCTAAACCCTTATCAGGGAACCTTTGCCGGCACCTCAGATGTCTTTATCACCAAGCTTACCCCCGCGGGAAACGCCCTTTCCTACTCCACCTATCTGGGGGGCAGCAGTTGGGATGTCGGATGCGGGATAGCCATAGACGCCTCTGGCAACGCCTATGTAACGGGATATACCCTTTCCGGCAACTTCCCCACGAGAGGCCCGTATCAGGGAACATTCGGCGGTGACTCTGATGCCTTTGTCGCCAAACTCTCCCCATCGGGAAGCCTTTCCTACTCCACCTATCTGGGGGGAAACAGCAAAGATCACGGATATGGAATAGCCGTAAACGCCTCAGGCAGCGCCTATGTCACGGGAGAGACCTCTTCCATCAATTTTCCCTTGAACAACCCGGTCCAGGGTGTCTTCGGCGGCAGCTCTGCTGATCCTTTTTTTGGCAGCGGGGATGCCTTTATCTCCAGCCTTTCCCCAGCCGGAAACGCCCTTTTCTTTTCCACCTACCTGGGGGGCAGCAGTTCCGATGCCGGATATGCGATAGCCTTAGACGCCGCAGACAACGCCTATGTAACGGGATATACCGATTCCACCAACTTTCCCACCCAGAATCCGTTTAAGGGAACCCTCTCCGGCGGCTCTGATGCCTTTATCACCAAGCTTTCCTATACCGGGGGAAGCCCTCTGGCCTACTCCACCTATCTGGGGGGCAGCAGTTCCGATTGCGGGAATGGGATCGCCGTAGACGCCTCAGGGAGCGCCTATGTCACGGGATACACCTATTCCACCAATTTTCCCACCCAAACCCCGTATAAAGTAACCCTTTCCGGCAGCTCTGATGCCTTTATCACCAAACTTCTCCCAGCCGGAAACGCCCTTTCCTACTCCACTTACTTGGGGGGCGGCGGTTCCGATTCCGGAGAGGGAATCGCCGTAGACGCCTCAGGGAGCGCCTATGTCACGGGATATACCGCTTCCACCAATTTCCCCACGTTTGCCCCGATTCAGGCGGCCATCGGAGGTAGCTCCGATGCCTTTGTCACCAAGCTTACCTCAGCGGGAAACGCGTTTTACTATTCCACTTACCTGGGGGGAAACAGTAGCGATTATGGAAATGGAATCGCCGTAGACGCCTCAAGCAACACCTATATCACGGGATATACCTATTCCGACAATTTTCCTACGGCAAACGCGTATCAGCCGACCTTCGCCGGAGGCTCAGGAAATCCGTTTCTCGGTAACTCTGATGCCTTTGTTACAAAGGTCAGCGCTGTTACCTTTCCACCCTGTCCTGAGTGTTCCGGAGACGTGGTGTCCCTCACAAACGTAGATTTTCGATCGGGCACTCAGTGCGAATGCGTGGCCGCAACATCCATTACCGTGGGCCCCAATGTCATTATCGAAGACGGCGCTCAAATCAATTTCAAGGCCCCAATCATAAATATTAAACCGGGCGTAGACATAAGACCAGGGGCCATCGTGAACATGAACCAGTAATATTCTAACGCGGATAAGCGCAGCCAAAACACGTCTCTCGCAAAGACGCAACGAGTTAAAAAATTTCTTGTTTTTTGTGACAGAAACCCTGGAAATAAGTCATTAAGCGCCTTGAGGCCGATGTCGGAACCGACGCAGGAATAAGCTCCCAACGCCGTTTTGAATTGACCTCGATTCATCATCGTTTAGATTAGAAAATGGATGCGGCTATGAAACGAAAAGGTCTTACAAAGGTTTTTTTATGCCTTGCCATGCTCCTTCTGGCAGGTCATGCGGTTTCCGGCCCAATCCCGGATACGGGCCAAACCAAGTGCTATAACAATAGCGGCGAGATCCCCTGTCCCTCTCCGGGCCAGTTGTTTTACGGGCAGGATGCAAATTATTCCATGAACCCATCATCCTATACAAAATTGGACGACAGCGGGAGTGCGCTGCCGGACTCCGCGGCTTCATGGGCCATGGTCAAGGACAATATTACCGGCCTGGTCTGGGAAAACAAGACCGATGACGGGACCATCCATGATAAAGACAACACCTATACCTGGTATGACAGCAACCCTTTGTCCAATGGCGGAAATTCCGGTTTCCCGGGCAATGGCACGGATACGGAAGATTTTATCAATGCATTGAATGATGCCAATTTTGGGGGGTATGGAGACTGGCGGCTTCCCACGGTCCAAGAATTGACCTATCTCGTGGATAACAGTGTGTCTCAGCCCGGGCCGACGATCGACATCGACTATTTTCCCCATGCCGTTTCATCGTTTTACTGGTCGTCAAATACTCCCGTCGAGAATATCTACAGGGCCTGGGGGGTGAGCTTCGATTACGGCTTTGATGATACGAAAGGGAAAAACGTCTATGGTTCTGTGCGTGCTGTCCGCTACCTAACAGATTCGGTGCCAGAAGCGTATGTCGATAATGGTGACGGTACGGTGACGGACACCTCCACGGGGCTGATCTGGCAGCAGGATACCCCGGAGGAGTCGTTCACCTGGGAACAGGCGTTGTCCTATTGTGAAGGGCTCTCCCTTGGCGGCAAGGAGGACTGGCGCTTACCCAGCATCAATGAGCTGCGGTCTTTGGTAAATTACGGGCGCTATAACCCGTCGATGGATACGACCTTTTTCCCGAATGCGTTCTCTTCCTTCTACTGGTCGTCCACGACCTATGCGTCCAATGCTGCCAACGCGTGGGGCATATTTTTCTTGACCGGCGGCGGATACAGCGCCGACAAAGGGAGCCTCAGCCTTGTGCGCGCGGTGCGAGGAGGACAGACGGCTCCCCCTTCCCCGTGTCTGCCGGATATAAAGGCCAACGGACAGGACGGGCCTCTTACCGTTTCAGCCGAAACCGCTGTTATCCTAACGGTCAGCCTTTCGCCGGGAGATGAAGATGGAAAACAGGCGGATTGGTGGCTTGTCGCAAGCGCATTTGGAGAACTGTATTCCTATCCCTACAATGAATGGATACCGGGAATCCATCCCGTGATGCAATCTCCGTTGGTGACGGTATCCCCTGTGCAGATCTATTCTGGACTTTTTCGGCCCGGGACCTATATCTTTTACTTCGGGGTGGATATAAGTCCCGATAATATTGTTGATGAACCGCTTTTTTATGATTGGGTTGAGATCCGGGTGATCGAGTAAATTTCGGGTGCAGTCAGACCGATACCTTTGTGGACTTCGGCCTGAACGTTCGATGCAGTACCGTTTTGAAAACGGATCGGAATGATTCCGGTTGCGCCTGCATAAGAGAAAATGGATGACACTGCAAAAGGTCGATCCTCACGGTGTCCTGAGGATCAGCCATCGGGGATAAGGAACTTGCATTGAAAAGGCGAAGATTGTTTTATATTGCATGCCTGGCACTTGTTGCCATGGTGTTTGCCGCCTGGGGAAGGGACAGGGACGCCCAGGCGCAATCTCAACCGGATGTTGCGCCACCGGCCGAACAGGGTGGGGAGACCGCATCGGATAAGGCCGATGAACCATCTCTCCTCAAGACACAAAGGGAACAGGTCAATTACGCCATCGGCGTTCATTTAATCGGCAACCTCAAAAGGCAGGAAGTCGATATTGACTTGGATCTGGTGATAAAAGGGATGCAGGATGCCTACTCGGGAAAGGGGCTTCTTATGCCCGATGCCCAGGTTCGGAAAGCCTTTAGGATCTATCAGGACAACGTGCGACGATCACAGGCAAAGATCCGAACCGCTTTGCTGGAAAAAAACAGGAGGCAGGGAGAGGCGTTTCTGGCGGAAAACATGAAAAAGGAGGGCGTCGTAACCCTGCCGAGCGGACTGCAGTACCGGATCATCAGGGCGGGTGAAGGGAAAATGCCCACCGACACCGATACGGTGGAGTGTCACTATCGGGGAACGCGCATTAACGGCGAGGAGTTCAACAGCTCCTACCGTAGAGGACGTCCCTCTGCCTTCAAGGTCAACAGTGTTATTCCCGGCTGGAAGGAGGCGCTCAAACTCATGTCGGTCGGTTCCAAATGGGAGATTTTCATCCCGTCTCAGCTCGCCTACGGAGAGCGGGGCTCCGGCAATTTCATCGAACCGGGCGACACGGTGATTTTTGAAACGGAACTCCTCGCCATCAAGTGAATGTCGGGGGGGTAAAGAATAGCGGGTTCATTTAGAGGTCAATTCAGGAAAGAGGGGGAGAATCATGAAAAAGGCGCCTTATGCAGTTGTCTTTGTTTTACTTAGCCTTATATGGATTACCATGGCCGGCGCCGCGCCGAACGACGGTACGGCGGCTCAGGGCCAGGCAATTCAGCCGCAGACAACCATAGACGGAGACCAGATCATACCGCCCAAGGCTGGGATCTCTTGGAAAGAGAAGGTCATGATGTGGCGCGAAATCAAGAAACGGGGCCAAGCCAGTAGAAATGCCTTGATGAGCGAGGCCGAGAAGGAGAGACAGAAGAAACCGCCGATGCCGGCGCGAGTAAAATCGCCGATGGATATTTGACCCCTATGGTGTCTCTAAGACGATTTTTTTATCACTTAACTTCAGGGTGGGGAAACGTTATGAAAATACAGCGATTGTTGATTACGATGGCGGTGCTCGCGGCATTGACGGTTCCGTTTTTAGGCATCAGTGGGGTAGCGGCAGCGCCTGCTCTCGATCCTGCGACCGGTCCCCGGCAATACGGTATTCCGGATTACTACAACACCTTTAACTGGGCCAACAGCCCACCGCTCCGGAAATTTGTGGATGGATTGCCGCGTTTGAATAGTGCGGGTCAAAACAATTTGGGTCAATATATACCCGTGGCCGTTAAGGACACAACCACCTACCCGGGGTCCGATTATTATGAAATAGAGATGGGGCAGTTCCGGGAGCGGATGCATAGCGACCTTCCGCCGGTAGCCGGAGGCGCAGGAGGCACCTTGCTGCGGGGATATCGACAGACCAATGGACCCAACGGTCTGGCAGAACCGTTTCATTTTCTGGGGCCTATGATCATCGCCGATAGGAATCGTGCGGTGCGCATCAAGTTTACCAATTCGCTCCCCACCGGCGTGGGCGGCGACGCGTTTATTCCCACGGATACGAGCATCATGGGATCCGGGGAATTCGAGATCGATTATGATCCGGAGACGAAACTGCCGATTCCGATCACCAGCGGTGTGTTCACCCAGAACAGGGCGGTCATCCATCTTCATGGAGGTCGCACGCCTTGGATCAGTGACGGAACGGCCCACCAGTGGATTACCCCGAAGAATGAAAATACGGCTTACAAGAAAGGGGTCAGCGTGGACTATGTGCCCGATATGTGGTTTGACGCCGCCGGAAACACCATCGCCTCCTGCGCGGGACAGACCACCTGCGGAGTGGCGGGCGCCACAAACAATCCCGGATACGGGTCCCAGACCTACTACTGGACCAACGAACAAAGCGCAAGGCTGATGTTTTACCACGAACACAGCTGGGGAATCACGCGTACCGGCGTCTATGTGGGAGGCGCCGCGGGTTATCTGGTAAGGGATGAAACTGAGCAGGGACTGATCGACGGCGGACTAATCCCAGGCGCCGTCCCAGGCGAAGAGATTCCGCTGATTATTATGGACAAGACATACGTGGACGCAACAGGAACAGCGAATACCAACCCCAACCACATCCTTAATACGGACCCCACCTGGATATGGGGAAGTCGGCCGGGAACGGTTGTGCCCTGGGATGCCACAAATGCGGTTCCCGTAACCGGCGACCTCTGGTGGCCCCATGTGTACATGCCTGCCCAGAATCCATTCAATCCGGATCTCAGCGGCGTAGCGGCTTATGGCAGGTGGCATTACGGCCCCTGGTTCTGGCCGCCCACCAACAATCCCTTTGGGCCGGTGCCAAATCCTTACTATGATCCGTTATGCGACCCTGAGGTGGCGGCGTTCTGCCAACCACCGGAGATGCCTGGAACCCCCAATCCTTCTTGGGGTGCAGAGGCCTTCATGGATACCCCGGTGATCAATGGAACCGCCTATCCCACACTCACCGTGGCTCCCAAGAAGTATCGGTTCCGCATATTGAATGCAGCCCATGATCGTTTTTGGAATCTGCAGTTGTATCGGGCGGCAAACAAAAACAACCCGACCCTTCCGGGGGCCGGTGCACCGGTCTTCGCCGGTGCCACGACGGATCTGACGGAAGTTGCGATGGTTCCCGCGGTAACGACTGCAGGGTTCCCGGAGGGCTGGCCGAAGGATGACCGGGAAGGCGGTGTGCCAAATCCCGCCACAAGAGGCCCGGCCATGATTCAGATCGCGTCTGAAGGCGGCTTTCTGCCTGCTCCGGTTCTTCTGCCCAACCAGCCGATCAACTGGAACGTTGATCCGACAACCTTTACCGCCGGACTGGTGCTTCAACAGAACGAGGGCGGCGGAACGTTGATGCTGGGGCCTGCTGAAAGGGCGGATGTCATCATTGACTTCAGCGCTTTTGCAGGGCATACGCTGATCCTTTATAATGACGCACCGGCGCCATGGCCGGCCTTGGATCCGCATTACGACTATTACACGGGCGATCCGGATAACAGATCCATGGGCGGCGCCGATACGACGCTACCCGGCCTTGGCCCCAACACACGGACGATCATGCAGATTGTGGTTACGGGAGCCGGCGGCGCAGGAACCCCGGATGCTTATGACGCGGCTGCCCTGACGGCTTTGCAGAACGCGTTCAAATCGACACCTGGAACGCCGGGGGTTTTTGAAAGGGGGCAGGAACCGATCGTCGTCGGACAAAAGGCCTACAATGGCGTTTATGAAAACAACCCGACGTTTCCCGCTACCTGGCCCAACTGGGGTCTGTCAAGAATCACGGACACCTCCTTGAGTTTCGAGAGAGTTGACGGGTCCATTGTGAGCGACTACCCCATAAAGCCCAAGGCCATTCAGGATGAAATGGGGGAAACCTTTGATGAATTTGGACGTATGAGCGCCAATCTGGGCCTGGAATTGGCATTCACCCATGCGGGGATTCAGACCTTTGTGTTGCAAAACTTTGTGGATCCGCCCACTGAAATCGTGGCACAGGATCAGGTGCAGATCTGGAAGATCACCCAGAACGGGGTGGATACCCACCCGGTTCACTTTCACTTCTTTGAGGTGCAATTGCTCAACCGGGTAGGCTGGGACGGATTCATATACCTGCCGGATCCAAACGAGCTGGGCTGGAAGGATACGGTCAGGATACACCCGCTGGAAGACACGATTGTGGCCCTCAGGCCGGCACGAATGTTTTATCCCTTTACCGTTCCGGAAAGCATTCGGCCGTTGAACCCGGCCTATCCCATGGGGTCGACCGCCGGTTTTACACAGCTGGATCCGGTGACCGGGCAACCCGCCGATCCGCCGGTGGTAAATGTGATGCACAATTTCGGGCATGAGTACCTGTGGCACTGCCATATTCTCAGCCATGAGGAACATGATATGATGCGTCCCATTGTGCTGAACCCCAACGCCAAGGTGGATATCCTTTGGAGAAACACGGTGAGTGGGGATAACTCACTCTGGTACCTCGATTATTCCGAGCAAGGGGTTGTGAGTGTGATTGGAACTGCAGCATTACCACCTGAAGCCGATCTGAGTTGGAAGATTGTGGGCAGAGGCGACTGGAACGACGACAGAAACGCCGACATCCTATGGAGAAACACGTCCAACGGCCAGAACCGGGTATGGTATATGGATGGAAATATAAAGATTGATGAGGCGCCCCTTCTCCCCACCGTTCCCAATCAGAGCTGGCAGATTGAAGGTACAGGTGATTTCAACAGTGATGGTCGCCTCGACATCCTTTGGAGAAACACCCTAACAGGATCCGTAGGGGCCTGGTATATGAATGGGATGAACTACCTGGGGAATGGATTTACTTCAATCCTTCTCGATCAAAACTGGCAAATTATGGGTACGGGAGACTTTAACGGCGATGGCAAACCTGACATCCTGTGGAGAAACACCCAAACGGGGTCGGTAGGCGTCTGGTATATGAATGGGATGACCTATGTGACGTATGCCTTGACTGTTTCCGAACCCGATCAGAATTGGCAGATTGTGGGTGTGGATGACTTTAATGCCGATATCAAACCCGATATCCTCTGGAGGAACAGTTCCACAGGCGAGGACCGGATCTGGTATATGGATGGGATGCAAAAAATTGGGGAGGCCCCACTCCTGCCCGCCGTTACCGATCCGAACTGGAAAATTGTAGGATAACATACGGTTTGTTCTTTTCCGCAGCAATTCCGTTGGGGGTTAAATGAGACGCCCTCAACGGAATTGCTGTTTATGAGACCGGGGGAAGATTGTCAGTGTATCCGATTTCGGAGGTTTTTTCGATTTCCAACGAGATTGCGACGTTGAGAAATTCCTTTCTTGGCCGAAGCGCATGGAGAGATTCGGCATCCATGCCAATGACAAAGACCCTGACTATGCGATGATAATGGACACGCTCATGGGACATGGTTTTCCTAATAAGTTGCAGATGTCGAACACGGCTACACTCGAATCGGTGGATTAGACTTGACCATGGTCTCATGACAATCCGGTCGTCCAGCAGGGGGTGCACGCGCACTTGACAATCTGCCGGGTTTCGTGTATTGCTCTTTTCAGTATCCTCACTCGCAAGGGTTTTGGATGCTACTCCTGCCGCCTGGGTCCGTATGGCCCCATCTTTGGAAATTCATAGCCGCTTCAAGCGATATATCGACGTATCTGAGGAGGAATAAACGTATGAGATCCGAACCGGTTTTGGTTACGGGGGCAACCGGATATGTGGGCGGCCGACTGGTTCCTCTGCTGCTCGATTCGGGATACCGGGTCAGGGTCATGGGACGTTCAACGGCCAAGCTCAACTGCCGTCCCTGGGCCCGACACCCGAATGTGGAGTTGATAAAGGGCGACGTTTTTGACGCGGATTCCTTGAAAGGGGCAGCCCTTGGGTGTTGGGCGGCCTTTTATCTGGTGCATTCCATGACGTCCCGCACCAGGGATTTTGCCGAGGCGGACCGCAGGGCAGCCCGCAACATGGCGGATGCCTGTGCTGCGGCCCGGGTCGAGAGGCTTATTTATCTGGGAGGGCTTGGTGAAGACGGCCCGGATCTGAGCGAGCACCT
>ENA-OSEO01005914-OSEO01005914.1-sediment-metagenome-genome-assembly--contig:-NODE-5914-length-11374-cov-4.106046_pt1 | contig 11374 bp, 12 predicted proteins | sample MGYA00237883_ERZ534232 | MGnify/ENA metagenome assembly ERZ534232
AAATCACAGCGGTAAAAAAATCAATTTTTATGTAGCCTATTACGAGAGCCAACGAAAAGGGGAGTCGATTCACAGTCCGCCCACCTGCCTGCCTGGAAGCGGCTGGAGCTTTGACCAATCCGGAACCGTGAAAATAAGCGGTGTCTCTGGAAGCAACGACACCATGGAAGTCAACCGGGCCATAATGCAGTTTGGTCGAAACAGACAGGTCACGTATTACTGGTTTCCGGCGCGAGGTCGAATACTCAACAATGCATATCAGTTAAAAATATACAATTTCTGGGATGCCCTCACACAACAGCGGACCGACGGTGCCCTGGTGCGGATGATTACGGATGTGTACGAGGATGAAACGATAGCGGATGCCGAAGAACGGCTGCAAAGTTTTGTGAGAGATGTGACGCCGGTGCTGGAGGAGTATTTGCCTGGTGAGGAAATATAAATTTTGGAATATTTCAGCCACAAGACACCAAGGATAATAATAATTAGACAGGATTTACAGGATAGCGGTTGAATTTCTCTATATAGTTGGCTTGAGACAAAAAAGCCGGGTTGCCTGTAATTGGGCGGCCCGGCTTTTTTTGTTTGTTATCGTTTTTCATGTCTGTTTACGATGAAATAAGTTTTTAGTTGGAGAAGAGATATTTTTCTTATTTTTAAAAGTTTTTCACTCGAACCCTCGAATCCTTGAAACCTTGATCCCTTGTCAGTCTGCATATTCCGATTGATCGCGAACACCGATTCCAATCAATCGCGAACAGCATTCCGGAGCATACCGAACAAAAAATATAAGTCATCGAAAGCGACGCTGGGAACCTATAAACCATCGAAAATTTTTTAATCAATTTGGATAAAAAGTTAAATTGTATGACCGCATGACATTTACGCACATTGGATGTACCGCACGACGTCAGACCTTGACAAGCGAGCGATATTGTTATGACGTATGGTATAACAACGGAGGTGAGTTTATGCGTGCGACCGTGACACAAATTGGCAATTCAACCGGCGTTATCCTGCCTAAGGAAGCTGTTGCCCGTCTCAAGGTGAAGAAAGGTGATAGCGTCTTTTTAACCGAAACGCCTGACGGATATGCGATTACGCCCTACGATCCCGAGTTTGAAGCTCAAATGAAGGCCGCGCGGCGTGGCATGGCCAAATACCGTAATGCTCTGCATGAGCTTGCTAAAAAATGAGGTGGTGTTGGCTCAAGGAGGATGTTGTTATTGCCATGCACAGCGAACAAATTGCCGAACATGGCGGAAGGCTCGGCATTCGTGCTCCTGGTCTGTTGTCATCCGCCCTTGCCCGTCCGCAAAACCAGACGGCATATGGGGAGCCATCCGTTTTCGATCTCGCGGCTGCCTATGCTTTCGGCCTTATTCAGAACCATCCTTTTGTGGATGGCAACAAACGAGTGGGTTTTCTTGCCGCCTATATTTTTCTTGAACTTAACGGGTGGGAATTGATGGCACCGGAAGCTGAAGCTGTGGCCGTCGTATTGGCCTTGGCGAGAGGCGAAATGGATGAAGCCGGTTTTTCGGACTGGCTCAAGGACAATTCTCTCACCGGAAAAGCTTAGTGAATATGAAGTTCCCGTTATTATTTCGCTTAACAAAAAAATACTTGACTGTATGATTGAAAGTGGCTACCATAACATAAAAAGTAGCCACAAAAGAGGGGGTATTATGATTCAGGCGGGAATCAAGGAGGTCAAGAACAATTTGAGTCAGCTTTTAGCGCGGGTGAAAGCTGGGGAAGAAATTTTGATCACGAAAAGGGGAAAGCCTATTGCCCGCATCGTGAAGGAAAATTCCGGGTATAACTCCATACGCACAGCACTGGAGCCCTTGATTCAAAGAGGGCTGGTAACGTTACCGAGCCGGAGCATCCTCAAAGATCATATCTCGGCGGTAGAAGCCTCGGGGAAGCCTGTTTCTGAGATGGTAATCGAGGACCGGCGGTGATTGACTGATGATATTGTATCTCGATACGAGCGCACTGGTGAAGCGATATTTCCATGAGCCTTATTCCGATGATGTCATCTCCGGATGGAAGGCAGCCACGCAAATCGTTACATCTTTCGTTGCTTATGCAGAAACCATGGCTTCTATATATCGAAAGAAACGGGAGTCGAATCTTGGAGATACATTGATCAATAAGATAGCAGACTCCTTTCAACGAGACTGGGAGAGCTTTATCCGTGTAGAGGTTAACGATAAACTCAATGAATACATCGATCGGATCGTTAAAAAGTATCCACTTAGAGGTTTCGACGCAATCCATCTCGCATCGGCGATTGTAATCCATGAAAGGGTTTCTGAGGATTTCGTATTCGCCTGTTTCGATGACAGGCTCGTCGACGCCGCACAGTTTGAAGGACTTGTAACGTTCTCGCCAAAAAATGAAACGAATTAAATAAAACCAAATTCCTTTTCTCGATTGACCAATAAAACAAACTTAACCATCCAAACCATCTAAATTTACCCCGCTTGCCCAATGAAACCTTTCTATTTGTTTCATCGGGGTGAAATTTTGCTTTGCAAACCCCGAAGGGGATTTCACTGAGGCGATCCCAATGTGTACACCTGCCCGCTTGTGTCTCGCATGGCAAGCGGGTCTGCGAAAATCTGCCTGTTGGAGTAAAGCGTAAATCCCGTTATCGGCGCCCCGTAGCTCCCCGTGAAAATACCGGGACAGGCCGGAAGATGGTACTGGGGCGTCCCAATTTAACCTGAGAGAAACAATTATATGAAGGTATTACTAATAGCCGGTGCCCGGCCAAATTTCATGAAAATAGCGCCGATATACCGAGCGTCGTTGAACCACCGTCAGGTTGAGTGCAGGATCGTTCACACCGGCCAGCACTATGACCATGACATGTCGGAGGCCTTTTTCGAAGATTTAGAGCTTCCGAAACCCGATTTTTTCCTGAATGCCGGGTCAGGCACCCATGCGGTTCAGACGGCAAAGATCATGGTGGCTTTCGAGGATCTCTGCCAGAAGGAGAAGCCGGCTCTGATCATTGTGGTTGGCGACGTCAATTCCACCCTGGCTTGCAGTGTGGTAGCGAAAAAGCTCGGCGTTGAGGTCGCCCACGTGGAGGCAGGGCTCAGGAGTTTTGATTTGACCATGCCCGAAGAGATCAACCGCATGGTCACGGACGCCATATCCGACTATTTTTTCGTGACCGAAGAAAGCGGAACAGATAATTTGATTCGTGAGGGAAAGCCCCGAAACAGCGTTCATTTCGTCGGAAATGTCATGATCGACAATCTTTTTTATCAGGTGGCAAAGCTGAACGGGGATTTGTCCGAACATTTTGCATCGGCTAAAATAAAGAGTGGGTTGAAGGATTATGCTTTTCTGACGCTGCACCGGCCTTCCAATGTAGATACAAGATCTGGTTTTGGTGAGATTGCCGAGGCACTGAACGAAATTGCTGCCAGGATGCCCATTCTTTTTCCTGTGCACCCCAGAACAAGAAAGATGATGGATGAATTTGACCTTCATCTTTCGGACAGCATTTTCCTTTTTTCACCGCTGGGTTTTAAAGAGTCTCTGTTCTTGTGGAAAGATGCAAAGGTTGTTTTGACGGACAGCGGCGGTTTGCAGGAGGAGACCACGGCATTGGGCGTCCCCTGCGTGACCATCAGGGAAAATACGGAACGGCCGATCACCCTCGAAATGGGAACGAACATTTTGGCCGGTACCAAAAAGGCGTCTATTTTGAAAGCGTTCGAGGAAGCTGTCGCCAGGCCCAGGAACCAATTTAAAGTGCCGCCGAAATGGGATGGGAAGTCGGCGGAGCGGATCTGGGAAATACTGCTGAAAAAAATTGGACAGGATTGACCCCAGATAAATTCGCCTCACTTGTTTTCTTCGAAACCCCGGTTAAACAGAAAAAACAGGTTTAACTGGGTAAAAATTTAACGGGGCCCCGATAACGGGATTTACGCTTTGCTCCAACAAGCAGGATCTTCAAGATCTTTTTGCCACCAATTAAAAAAATTGGACAGGATTAACGAGATCTTCAAGATCTTTTTACCACCAAGACCCAAAGGCACCAAAGATTATTTTTGTTTTCAATTTCCGGATGAAATTGATAAAACTCAATTCGCCTGATAGTTATACTATTTAAGCCCATCAACGATACTGTTTTCAAGAATGAAAAGAAATCAACTTTTAAAACATTTGAAAAAACATGGTGCTTCATTATTGCGTGAGGGAAAAAGACATACTATATTTCAGAAAGGTCTGTTTAAGACACAAATTCCACGACATAATGAAATTGTGGATGAGCTTGCACGAAAAATTTGCAAAGATCTAAATATTCCATTTGTGAGGTAAAATTATGAAATATAGAGCAGTTATAAAAAAAGTAGATGGTTGGTGGATTGGTTGGTTGATCGACCTGCCAGGGGTCAACGCTCAGGAAAGGACAAAATCAGAATTAATAGAATCTTTAAAAATTGGTGCTCAAGAAATGTTAGAGACGGAAATTAACTTCGAACCCGATGCTTTCATGACTACAATAAATGTTCCTGATCCCAACTGGGCAGTTAATGATGAAAGATTATAACCCCAAGTTTTTTGCTTCGCTCACAATTGGAATGATGGAATGCAGGAATAATGGAATAATGGGTTCTTCAAAGGCTTCGACCCGTGTGTAATCCGTGGTTGTCCGTGTCCCATTTGAAAAAATATTAATCCGAGTTTGTTTTGCCAGCAAGGCCCAAAGGCACCAAAGAATTATTTTGCCGGAAAGCCGAAAGACCTTAAAGAATTTGTTTTGCCACCAAGGCCCAAAGGCACCAAGGATTTTAATGTAATTTATTTCTTCGAGTCTTGGTGACTTCGTGGCTAATTTTTAGAAAAGGAATATTTAATTGAGAGAGTTACTACAAATAAAGCCAATGAGCTGGATAAAATTCACCCTGTACGGGCTGTTGCTTTTGGGCATTTACTATTCAGCCTTCACCTGGCTGGTAACACATGACTGGGAAAAAGAAGCTTACAGCTACTGCTGGCTGATTCCGCCGGTGGTGTTCTTTTTGATCTGGCTAAAACGTGACGAGCTGGCCTCTACTCCTTCGAAACCGTCCTGGGCAGGACTGGTACCGGTAAGTGTGGGCATTGTTTTCTTCTGGCTGGGAGAACTGGGCGGAGAGTATTTTACGATGTACGTTTCTTTCTGGCTGATACTGGTGGGACTGTGCCTGTTGCATTTGGGGTGGCAAAAGCTGAAAACCATCGGCTTTGCCCTGTTTTTTATGCTGACCATGTTTCCGGTACCCGACTTTATCAACACCCGGATCATGTTGAAGTTGCGGCTGATTTCTTCCAAATTGGGAGTATCCATCATACAGTTATTCGGACTGCCGGCAACACGGGAAGGGAATGTCATCGACCTGGGCTTTACGCAATTGCAGGTGGTGGATGCATGCAGCGGCCTGCATTCTCTGATCTCCCTGGTGGTGTTGTGCCTGCTGATCGTATATTTTTTCAAGGATCACATCTGGAAGCGGACCGTTCTGCTGCTGTCCTCCATACCGCTGGCCATTATGACCAACAGTTTCCGAATTGCCTTGACCGGCATTTTGTATAAATACTTCGGCGCTGGTGCGGCGGAAGGCTTTTTCCATAATTTTTCAGGGGTGTTGATTTTTGCCGTCTGCATTCCGGTGTTGCTCATTGAGATGAAAATATTAGAGAAATTACCGCCAATTCAGTCACGGACAACTTTCGGATCGGAAAAGACGGATACGATATCGTTGAGGAATAACCCCGGAATACAAAAAAAGGCAGCTTCAAGGCAAGGATTGTTGCTTCAGCCCATGTTTATTGTTGCCGTAATCGTGTTGGGGGCAACCCTCGCAATGTCATACACCGTCGATTTTCGCGAGAAGGTTCCAGCAAAAAAGAACCTGTCGCAATTCCCGATGGAGATCGGCGAATGGACGGCCGATCGCCGGCATACAATGGCTCAAAAATTTATCGATGCCCTGGATTTGAGCGAATATGTCATCATCAACTTCCAAAATCATGACGGAAAAAAAATCAATTTTTATGTGGCCTATTACGAGAGCCAAAGAAAAGGGGAGTCGATTCACTCTCCGGAAACCTGCCTGCCGGGCAGCGGGTGGAGTTTTGACCAATCCGGGACGGTAAAGATCACCGGTGTTCCCGGAAATAACAGCACCATGGAAATCAATCGTGCTTTGATGCAATTGGGCCGAAACAGACAGATCACGTACTACTGGTTTCCGGTCCGCGGAAGGATACTCAACAAGGCGTACCAGTTAAAAATATACAATTTCTGGGATGCCCTCACAAAACAGCGGACTGACGGTGCCCTGGTGCGTCTGGTTACGGATGTCTACGAGGATGAGACGATAACGGACACCGAAGAACGGCTGAAAGGTTTCGTAAGAGATGTGGCGCCGCTGTTGGAGGAGTATTTGCCGGGAAAAGATTTATCCTAAAGTTGCATAACTAAATGGGCTGGCAATATAATATCTGTAAGAAGCAAATGTTTCGTTGAAGAATTAATGAACAGAGTATTACATATCACATTTTTGGTGGTGATTTTAGCGACGACCTGCATTCTGTCCTGGAATAGGCTCACTGACGGTCATAATTGGGGAGGAGACTTCGCAGCGTACATTTTGCAGGCTCAGAGCATTTTGAACGGCAGTCCATTGGAATTCATAGAAACAAATAAATTTGCCATGGAGAAATCGACAAACCGGCTCGGCCCTGATGCCTATCCATGGGGATACCCGGCGTTGCTGGCACCTTTTTATGCATTCTTTGGACTGAATATGCTGGCCTTAAAGAGTCTCAACATCATATGTTATCTTCTCTTCATAATTTCCCTTTGGATGGGGTTCAAGCGATATCATTCCCGTTTCTGGCATGTTATTCTGGTTTGCTTATTTGCTTTCCACCCGTACTTTCTAAAATATATAAATATCCTCTATTCCGACATTTCGTTTCTCCTTTTTTCGACGGCATCGATCCTTTTTATTGGAAACGTGGTCATTCAAAAACGTACCTTTGTTTCAAAGACCATTGATCAATTGCTGCTCGGCGTCCTTATCGCTTTTTCATTTTTTATTCGAATCCAAGGCATTCTGATTCTTGCTACCCTGATAGCAACTCAATTTATAATGGTGGTAAAAAATGTTATAACCCAAAAAAAAGAAAACACAGCAACGAAAACGCAACAAACAGACATTCATTTGCGAAGATTCAGCACCAGCGTGTCAGGTTCATGGCGCTTTTTGTTGCTATATGTTTCTTTTTTCGTTGTTATTGCAGTGTATCGGGCGGCATTGCCGGAAGGAGGATCAGGGTACGTTTCACAAATTCACCACTTATCATTAGGACAAATTAAAGATAAACTGATATATTACTTCCTACTGCCAAAACAATTCTTCACTGGTTTTCCCGGAAGCCTTCGGGGGATAATTTATGGAGCGAGCATCCCCATCTTTATCATCGGGATGTTCAAGCGCTGGCATCTGGATTATCACATCATAGTATACGGGTTGTTGACCATTTTGCTGTTTATAATATGGCCGGGCAGATTTGGTTTAAGGCCGTTATTCCCTCTGCTGCCGTTCTATGCCTCCTTTGTTTTTACCGGGCTGGAAACATTCTACAATAAAGAAGATAAAGTACTGAATGTTTGCTGGAGGGTGGTTAGCGCCTGCTCGGTGATCCTCATCGTCGTAATCTTTTTGACAGTTTCAATAAAGAATGTATCCAGGAACCTTGCCGATCACCGACAGGAATCGGTCGGCCCGTATCTTCCGACCTCAAAAGAGCTTTTCTCGTTTATTTTAAAAAATACAGAAGAGGACAGCGTCATTGTGTTTTTCAAGCCGAGAGTAATGAGGCTGTTTACAAATAGACAGTCCTTATGCATAGATCAAGTGAACCAAATAACGCGGGGTGACTACCTCTGCCTGTATCTGCATAAGAACGAATACCATCAAATCCGAATGGACGATGTCCTTGCTATTCTTAAGGAAGATAAGATTCGTCTTTTATATGAAAACATGGATTTCCAATTATACAAAATTATAAAATAAGGACCTCATATTCAGAAAATTAAAATTTAAATAAATTTGGTCTCCGGGTCAATATGACAATGGACGTGTTGTAAATATATTTCTTTAGCGTTGACACAAAGAAGCCGGGTTACCTTTATCATCAGGTGGCCCGGCTTTTTTTGTTTGTTATCGGTTTTCAGGATGTCTACGATGAATTAAGTTTTTAGTTGGAGAAAGGGGATTTTCATTAATTGTTTGTTTTTAAAATTTATTTCACTCGAACCCTCGGCCCTTGCCATCACGTGGTTTTTGATATAGATGTCTAAGCCGGGGGCCAACTGGTCGTCGAAATATAATTGTTTAATCAGGTCTGCGACAATCGATGGAATTCCTCCTGATTTGTTAAGATTTTATGCCCATTTTTCCGATAAAGACAATGTTCGTAGAGTTTGCTGGAACTCCTGAGTTTCTATCAGAAGGAACTCAAAGAAATCAAGGAGAAAACCCCATAAAAATTATGAATTGTATTACACAGTTTTGGTCCAAAAGGATAGGCAGTCTAAGCACATGTATTCGTAAATACCGTATGTATTTATAGCCTGGGTTTTTTATTCGATGTTTACATCTTCTTTACTATTGTTGACAAATGACCTTATGTTTCGTTTCAGCCAGATTAATCTCATGGTACTCTGATAGCCTGAAGTAATAATCCTCAAAAATACCACCCAAACCGTAACTCAACATTTCTCCTGCAGCGTTTACCAATAATCCCAGCAACATAAACGGCAGGATCTTCAAAAGCCGTTCCTCCCCAAGGGATACATTTCGGATGCGGTGCAAAATACGTCCAAGCTTGATCAGAGGAATCAGGGGAGCTCCCAGACAATAAATCAACCTGCGGAGAATACCCCAACCGTGTGAGCGTTTAAACGCAAACACACACCCTACATTGAATATCTCTATCAGCCAGGGCTTAAGTCGACTGAAATTATAATGGTAACACACAGCATCCGGTTCCAGAATAATTTTATGCCCCTTCATTCTGAGTTTTGCCTGCAATATGCTCTCCGCCCGAAGCAAATTCGGCAAGTCGTTACCTAACTCCAACAACAGATGCTTCTTATAACTTGCGCTATTCCACGTTAATTGATCCACTTCCTGCCTGAATACGGGCTCGAGCCATGGATAGAAAAATATCAGAAACTGCGCCCAACCAACCTTCGATTCAGGGTTGGCATTGCGCATCACCGGGCCTACTGCTGCCCATCCTTTTCCGTGAGCTCCCAAAAGAACCTCTGCAAATGACGCTTCAGGGAATACATGGTCTTCTAAAAAAACAACTACCGGCGCATTCGCCAACCTTAAACCAAAGGCCTTAACTTCTCCGAGTGACAGCTCGGTATCCACATGGCTGACCCGGATGCCGAAAAAAGGTGCCATCTTTTCGTTATTTATACACAACTCATTTTCAGTAGCTGTTAAAATAATAAGTTCTATCTTGTTCACAACCGTCTGATTGCTTAGACACCTTATCAAGTTATGGACTGAGTTGCATCGATCCATGGCGACAACGATAATAGACAGATCAGGTGCTTTGGTTGGTGTTTTCATAAGCCATTTCCATCCTTTTTGGGTAAAAAAAAACCAATGCTCAACCAATCCTGGCGACCGTTTACGTGACCTCACTCTTTTTCTCGATTACCTTTCGTAATATTTTCAGGAGCCATCCAGGATGAGTATCAGCGGACGCTCTCACCGAAAAGACATGTTTTGAGGTCTACAAATTTTTTAGATTGCCGTCACGGATTGGTAATTTCAACCGGTAACAAATCCAGACGTACAAAAAGCTCAGACCGGAATAGAGGAAGTATAATAGGTGTAACGCCATTCCAATTAAGGCGAATTTAATATCCTGCTGTTTAAAGAAAAACCAATAGAGACCGAAATTAAGCCCTATGGCGCAAATCAAAAGAACTGCGGCCAAAATCCCCAGGGAGGTGTTCCAAAGCATACCCGGCGCGGTGAGAGAAGCCAAACCCAACAGAACAATGGATATCTTTTGGGAGGCTCTAATGTTCAAATCTTTCCGTAACCCGGGTTGTTCGGACTCCAAACGCGTCCAGGGTATAGCCCTGCAAAATACATCGGTTTTGACCATGGACCAGAATGTCCAGCGCTTCAGATGGGTAACTTGAAGATTTTTGTCAAGCAGGATTTTTCCTCCGGCCGTCTTGAGTCGGTAGCCAAATTCAATGTCTTCAATGCATCGAGGAAATGAGCTTTCGTCAAATCCGCCCAATTTATGAAAAACATCCCTCCTAACGGCGCCACACGCTGCCCAGAAGGTGACTGCTTCTGATTGGCCACATTGATGGGTATAGTGATGAAGCAGGTTGCGATATTGGCTCACGATGCCATCCGCTCTGGGGCAGGCATCATAAGAACCAAACACAGCGTCGATTTCTGGTCGAGAAGAAAAAAGTTTCAATACATACTGGACTGCGCCAGGCTTTAGCACGACATCGGCATCGACAAAAAAGAGAATCGGTTGACTTGCTTCTTTTGCGCCTATATTTCGGGCGTGGGAGGGACCTGCATTTCGAGAAACATGTAAAACTTCAGCGCCCATCTCCGCTGCGATCTTTGCCGTATCGTCTATCGAGTTGTCATCAACAACGATGACCTCCTCGGGATTGGGATCCTGATCAAAAATAGCAACGAGACATTCACGAAGGAAGTGTCGAGCGTTGTGTGCTGGAACTATAACTGATACAGGGCTTTTCACGTTAGGCAATTCCACTTCAATCCGGTTTTTAGATTATTTCATGTAAGCCAGGCAATTCAGCTATCGGACGTCAATTGCTGTTAAAAGAATCCATTTTGTTGCGCCTGTAGTTCTCATAAGTGTTGTTGCCTTCCAAATCCAAAACATTTTCCAATTAGGAGGGAAGCTGCTTGGTTAGCGGTACAACCGGAAAACACAATTCTATCATAAAAGACTTTCGTTTATAAGGCCGTGGTTACACGCGACATACATGATAGTTTCAGGGGCTTCATGCACGTTCACGAAGTTACCCGCCACTGCAGATTTTGCAGCGGCGAGGGCGACTTTAAGGGCTTGACGCCCGTCTTCGAGAGTACACGCCACTTTGACATCTCGTTGGATGCAGTCTATAAAATGCTGCCATTGTGCTTTGAAGGAAGCGTTGTATTGCCCTCCTCCGTAATTTTGACGAATCGCATTGGGAAGCCCCTTAATGAAAAACCGGGCATTTCTTAATCTGTTTCCGATGTCGCCGGCGCAGGTTCCGAGG
>ENA-OSEO01005915-OSEO01005915.1-sediment-metagenome-genome-assembly--contig:-NODE-5915-length-11372-cov-5.256839_pt1 | contig 11372 bp, 7 predicted proteins | sample MGYA00237883_ERZ534232 | MGnify/ENA metagenome assembly ERZ534232
TGCATCGCCCAGGGGCAAGACGGCTGGCTCGAAACCGGCTACACCTCGCGCGTCCGCATCCTGGCCAACCGCGGCGGTTGGCGCGGCGGCGACGTCGTCGAACTCTACCAGCGTGGGGCCGAGCAGAACATCGACACGTTCCACAAGTCCGTCGTGGGCGGCACCTGCGACAACTCGACCATTGAGCCGAGCATCAACGCAACGTTGGCCACCATCCTGGGCCGGGAGGCCGCCCGACGCCGGACGAAACTGACCCGGGACGAAGTCCTCCGCGAAAACCGTCGCTTGGAACCCGATCTGACCGGCCTGAGGACATAGACCACCCCGCAGAGGCGGTACCGACGAGACAGAACATGCGGCATGACAGACGTCGCGAGTCGCTCCTATCGTATGTACACGAACCCCGTCGTAGAGACGGAACTCCCCATGAGGTCTGCCACACGACCTCCGAATCCCCTGGCCTGAGAACGTTGATCGGGAATCGGTGCCTAATCCACAAAGGGGCCGTGAGTACTTCTGACCACGGCCCCCAAGCCCAACCTCCTGTCGGATCTCCGTTAGCACAACCGGCACCTCCGGCACCGGCTCTACTTCCGACAAGCGCCCTCGTATTCTCATCAATGGTATCGAAGCCAGGAACCACACGGCTGCAGCCGATGAGACATACGTCACTTTATGCTCTCACACGGGGGAGTCAATCCGTAGAGATACGTATTTTTCATAGATTCTTCGCAGAACCTCGGGGGTCTGTAGTTCGCACGCCAGCTCGGTGCACATTTGTACAAGCTATCGCGTGGATGAACCCGCCCCGAGCGATCGATTCAGCGCTCGCTGGAGATCCTTGAGGTGATTCACCTGGTCAAACCCCAGGCGGAGGATGGGAAAGGCGGTCTTGTTGTGCATCAGCGGTTCATCCAGGTCCACCCACCGTCGGCAGGCCTCGCCGTCCGGTGTACTCGGGATCGGGGCAAAGTCTGCGAGCATGCCGCGAATGCCCAGACCGTGCACAAACTGCATGGAGGCTTCCAGTTCCTGCGCGTCGCTGTCGGGGTGTCCGAGAATCTGGTAGGCGGTGATATCCGCCGGATCGGCGCCCGCTGTGAGGAGATACTCGACAGCTCGTGCCAGTTCTTCGGAGAACACCTTGCCCCCGGTGCCCTGCTGCCACTGCCGGGAGGCGCTCTCGAAACCAAGGTAGAACGTCTTGAAGCCCGCGCGGATCATCAACTCCGCCAGTTCGGCCGTCAAGAAGCGAGCGTTCAATGCGTTGGGCGTGTGGAGGTTCACCCGCACGCCGCGACGGATCACTTCGTGCAGAAAAGGCGCCAGGACCCTCTGGGCATCGAACAGCAGGGCATCGTCGTAGAAGGCGACATCCCTGGCCCCCTGCTCGATCAGAAGCTCCAGCTCGGCCATCGCACGTTCCTTCGACCGGGCCCTGAACCGGCCGTAGATCCGGGGCACTGAGCAGTAGCTGCACTGGAAAGGGCAGCCATCCGCAAGTTTGAGGGCACCAGTTGCCAATTCGTCATACGCTTCCCAGAGAGCGGGCTGGTCCGGATCGGGCGCCACGCACAGAAACGTCCACAGCGGTGTCAATTCGATGCCGGCGACGACCAGGTCGGCCCCGAGCGATCGCGCATGGTCGCTGCACAGGATGGCATAGTTGCCGCCGAGCACGATCTTCGTATCCGGCCAGATGCGTCGGACATCCTCAATCACCTCCCGCACGCCGGGGTACCAATAGGTCATCATCGTCTGTACCAAGGCGAAATCAAACGGGCCGCGCTCCCGAAGAAACTCCTGGAACGCTGCTCGCGGCCGTCCAAACCGCTGGAAATGCCGCGGGATTCTCTGCAGCGGCGCGGGGCAGGCGACCCGCTCGCTCTGGAATCGGCCTCGCCCCCACCGGTCGGACGTGGTTCCATTCCGGGTCGCCAGGCGATCCATGTAGTCGAAAAGGTGAAAGCGCGCCTGACCGCGCAACCTGCCGGCGATGCTCAGAAGCCCATAGGGCCTGATCCAGAAGTCGTAGGCAGCGAAATCATGGATGGGTGGGTTGACCAAGAGAACCTTCGGTTTCATTCCTCAGTGAGTATAAAGAGGCAGGGTCGAGTGTCAATGCCGATCGAGGTAGCATAAATCCTATGCGTCCTATCCGTACCTATAGGCCCTACAGGTCCTACAAGCCCACCACAGTCCCTCTCTCCGGTCGCTTCTCACGGCGCCCGAGAGATTTTCCGAAAAAATGGAAAAGTCGTGCGTCACGTCCGTCCCGGTTGTCAAACTTATAGGTGACCGATGAGCTCATGCGAATGCGATACTCGGGAGTTGGTCAGGAAGGCACAGCTCGGCGATAGGAATAGTCTGGACCGTCTGGCCGAAACGGTCAGAGTCCGCCTGTACGAGTATGTGTATCGCCTGACGCTCCAAGAGGATCTGGCGCAAGATATTGTGCAGGAGACGATGTTAGAAATGCTGAGGCTGTTTGGCAAGCTGCGAGATACCGATAGATTCTGGGCCTGGCTGCACGGCATCGCGTTCAACAAGGTGCGGAATCATTTCGGCAAGCAGTGGCGTCATAAGACCAAAAGCCTTTCGCAGATCGGGGATTTTGGTTCCCCGACGTCGGAGCAGGGATCGGATCTGAATGACCCGTCGTCTCCACGCTCCAACAATGAAGTACTCGCTGAGGCTGTCACCGATGAACTGAAACAGATCGTCCTCCACTGTATCCGGGCCCTGGAGCCGCGTCACCGAGCGATCCTGACGATGCGTTGCTACGACCGCATGTCCTATGCCGAAATCGGCAGACTGATGGATTGCTCGGAGATTGGAGCCAGGGCCCTATTTTACCGAGCCAAGAAGGCCCTGGCCAAAGGGCTGTCCGGACACGGGCTCGGCAAGGGCGCGGTGCTCATGGCGCTGGTCGTCTTTGGCAAGATGACCGCGGCCACCGAGGCCGGAGCAGCGGAGGTTTCCATTACGGCATCAACCGTGTCCGTGGGGCCGCTGGCAGCCACCCTGGCCACAGCCACCGGCAAAGTTGGCATCGTCACACTTACGGTAGCGACCGTCGTGGGGGTGGGGTCGCTTGGGGATTGGGGATCGATGCTTGGAGGTTCGAGTCGCCGCGTAAACCTCCAACCTCAGATCCCCAATGCCCAGGCGGCCCTCGCCGGTCGCTCGGTGGATCAAGCGCCCTCGGAACGCTGGTACTATTTCCCCGACCGGCCGCAACAGGCCGTCATGACCCGGACGGTGGAATTCGACAAAGCGGGCGAGCACCCCGTTTCCCTGGTGCTCGAGAACCAATACGCGAACTATCATTTCGACTACCGCACGAACACCGTGCATATCAAGAACCACCGGATGTGGGAGCAGGACCTGAGCGTTCGTCGGCTGCCGACGGACCCGCCGAGCCTGAGCACGTTCCTCTCCCGCATTGAGGGATCTGCCGGGTTGACAGGCCTTTCTTCGGCCTCCGGCGCCGGCCGATCCTCCGACGGCAGAGGCTTGCTCTTCATGTGCCGGCGCGAAGCAGGCGACGAGCGCCTCGTGCGGGAGGTGGATCGCCATCTGAACGTCCTTGAGGAGGAATACTTTCAGTTCGGCTGGCCGCAAAGTGCACGCCGTATCGATGAACGTGACGCGGTTCACCAATACGGCCGGGCGTACTTCCGCATCACTGGGCAAATCAACGGGACGACGCTCGCAGGGACAGGTCGCCTGCCCCTGGTGTACGCGGCCAGCCGGCTCCATCATCCCTGGCTCGACCTCCGTATCGGACCGCGGTTGCGTGCCGTGGACACGAACGTGGGAGCGTTCGTCTACGACCAGGATGGACGCATTGTCGCGCGGTACGCCAGCGGCAGTTTCTTCGCGGGTCTTGCCCGTCCGTGGCTGGGGCTGCATTGCGTCGACACGGTGCGCCGGGACGCCGCGGGACAGGAGTTGGAGTTCCAGACCCGGTATGATTCCCGGGCGGACCACGCGACGATCCTCGTGCGGTCGGAGCCGGCGACGCTGACCTACACAATCGATATGCAGAGGGACCTCATCGAGCGCCTGGAACTGGATTCCGGCCCGGCCACGAACGGCCGTTCGATAGCGGGAGAGCTGGCGTTCACCTACAGCCTGGATGATGACTCCACGGAAGCGCAATTCCCGGAACCGCGGGTCACGCCGGCCGGAGCAGTGAGGTCGGGTCTCCGCGGTATGCTGTGGCTGCTGGACGTGCTGGAAATGCGGGACAGAACAACTCCCTGAGAACGCCGCGCGGGATGAGGAGAGCCATGAGGGTGCTGATCCACAGGAATGTCGGTCTGGCCGGGCTGATTCTTGCCCTGATGGCCACGACGGTCTGCCTGGCGGCGTCCCCGGTGCTCTACTGCGACGCGCGGGCTGCCGGCGCCAACAACGGCACCAGTTGGGCCAATGCCTTCCTGTGCCTGCAGGATGCCTTGCGGAACGCCGCGAGCGGAACGGAGATTCGACTCGCACAGGGCACGTACAAGCCTGATCGCCGATCCGAGCTCTGGCGGGACGGCGCTCATGTCGTCACCTCCGGCCGGCGCACCGACAGTTTCATCGTTACCGCCGGAATGATGTTGCGGGGCGGCTACGCCGGCGTCGGAGCCCCCGACCCCGATCTGCGCGACATCGACACCTACCGAAGCACCCTCAGCGGCGACCTGGCGGGCAACGACGTTCCGCTGATGGGCCACGATTGGCAGAGCATTCACGACTTCGTGCAGGACCCGAGCCGCAACGACAACAGCTATTCGGTCGTGACCGTCAGTACCATCGGAGACTCGGCCATCCTCGACGGCCTTACCATCACCGGCGGACACGCCGGGCTTCAGAACGGCGCCCAGGGCTACGGGGACTACTACACGACTTGGCCGGAAATTGACGGCGCCGGCGTCTTCCTTGCCTCCGGCAGCCCGCGTTTTATCCGCTGCACCTTCCGCCTCAATACGACGCGGTCGGTCGAAGCGGGCGCCGCCGGGGGGGCCGGCGTCCTGTGCCTGAACGCGTCCCCGACGTTTTCCGAATGCCTGTTCAAGGAGAACATCGCGTTCGGCGCCGCCGGGACGGGTTTGGGCGGCGCGATCCGCAACATTCGCAGCACTCCCACACTGACCGATTGCACGTTCCTTGGCAACGTCGCGGCGGGCATCGACGGCCAGTTCTGGGGCGGCGCCATCGCCAATGTCGCCAGCAGCCCCACGATCATAAACTGCCTGTTCCGCGCGAACATGGCTGTCCGATCCAAGGGAGGCGCGATCTTCAACTATGACGGGAGCAATCCGACGCTGACGGACTGCGTGTTTGAAGGGAACCTGGCGGATTACGGCGGCGCCGTCTGCAACAGCGATTTCAGCAGCCCGGCGCTGACGCGCTGCACCTTCAGTGCCAACCAGGCGAATTACGGTCGCGGCGGCGCCCTCTTCAATGGCGCTTCGTGCAGCTCCACCATCGCGGAATGCCCGTTCTTGCGAAACATCGCCGCCAATGAAGGCGGCGCCGTGTGCGGATCCGGCCACCCTCTGTTCGTCAATTGCCTGTTCTCAGGCAATACCGCCCGCAACGGCGCCGCCCTGTTCATCGAACCCCAGGGCGACGTCACCCTCACGAACTGCACGCTGACCGGCAACGACGCCGAACAGAACGGCGGCGCAATCTACGGTCAGCAGAGCACGGTGGAGGTAACCAACTGCATTCTGTGGGCGGACGTCCCCCAGGAGGTCTATCTCGAGAACGGCTCCGCGGAGATCACCTACAGCAACATCCAGGGGGTGTGGACCGGCCCGGAGAACATCCACACCGAGCCCCGATTCCTCGATCCCCTGGGGGCCGACGCGGTCCGCGGCACGGCCGACGACGATCTGAGGCTCTCCATGGGTTCGCCGGCCCTGGATGCCGGCGATAACGCTGCGATCCCGGCTTCCGTGGTCACGGACCTCGACGGCCAGAGCCGGATCGCCAACGCGCGGGTCGATATGGGCGCCTACGAGTTCAACGGCCCGTTCCGCTACTACGTCGACGCCGCCACAGGCAGCGACACGAACGGCGGATGGGGCCCGCGGGAGGCCTTCGCCACGATCCAGCGGGGCATCGACGCCGCCCGCACGGGCTATACCGTCGCCGTTGCACCGGGGCTCTATCGGGAAGACATCGACTTCAAGGGCAAGGCTATCACCGTAGCCGGCCTCAACGGCGCCCCAACGCTGGAGGCCCCCGACGAGTACGCAGTCTCCTTCTACACCGCGGAGGGACCCGGCAGCGTCCTCAAGAACTTCGCGATCACCCGCAGCGACGTAGGGATCTTCGTCGCCGGCAGCTCGCCCACGATCTGCAACGTGACCCTGGTCGGCAACGACTTCGGCATTGCCGCCTACGCCGGCGCCAGACCCGACATCGTTAACTGCATCCTCTGGGACAACCGCGACGGCGACCTGTTCGGATGCACGGCGCGATTCAGTTGCACAAAACAGGGGCTTGAGGGCCTCGGAAACATCAGCGATGACCCTTTGTTTGCCGACGCAGAGCACGGTGATTATCACCTGCTGTCGGAGAAAGGACGGTATGTTTCTGCCTATGGGCTCTGGTCGTTCGACGATGAGACGAGCCCATGCATCGACGCGGGCGACCCTGCCGCGGACGCCTCCGCGGAGCGAAGCCCCAACGGCGCGCGGGTCAACCTGGGCGCCTTCGGGGGCACGCCCGAGGCCAGCATGAGCGAGTGGCCGCTGGCCGGCGACATCAATCGTGATGGCGTGGTCGATTTCCGGGATTTGGCCATCCTCGCCGACGGGTGGCTGAACAGATTGCAGGCACCATAGCCGTCGGAACCGGCCCGGAGCGGAGGACCGGACTTGGTTCCACCACACAGCAGCGGGATCGCGACGCGAAGGGAACGGTCCCGCTCGCTTTTTGCGCCCGGACGGTCCGCAAAATCATTTTCCCATTGACGACGGGGGGACATCGCCAGTATGATACACGCAAGAAGGTGGGAACTGTTGTGGCGTGGGAACCAAGATGTTGGTGATGGTGTATGGGAGACACTTTGGTTCACAAGTTCGGAGGTCCGTTGGTGAGGGGACGTTTCGAGCAGGATTTACGTTAATCGAACTCCTTGTCGTCCTGGGTATCATATCTATTCTTATGGCGACCCTCATTCCGGCCCTGGGGAAGGTGCGCCAGCACGCCCGCCGGGTTGTCAGCATGGGGAACATGCGGGAGATCGTGGGGGCCGTCAACAGCTACGCCGACGATAACCGCGGGCGCTATCCACCTTCCGTAGCTACCCTCGGGTACGGCGATCACTGGAACTGGCAGGAGCCCACGTACCTCACGGCCTATCGGAAGCGAAGCCCGGCCCTACACCGATCCGTCAGTGCGTATTTGCACGACTACATCGCGGACGCGGACATCATGTTCTGTCCGAACGCCCCGCTCAAATACAAGTACCTGCAACAGGCCTGGGACGCCGGCGAGGACTGGAACAACCCGGACATCGCGCCGCTGCCGGAGGCGATGCTCGGCACCTACTGCCTCTACTGGGGCTACACCGGCTATCTCGGGGAAGAGCAAAGCTTCTTCCGAGGTCCGACCGGTCCGGCCCGGGGCGCCCGCGAGGGCCGTATCCTCATTACCGACTACCTGGGCTACAATCACTTCCGCAGTCCCAACGCCTACGGCAGTTGTGAGAAATTCCGCCACGGGACGATCACGCAGGGCAGCGACATCTCCTCCGCCTTCTGGTCCCGTCCCGGCCCACCGCGCCCCTGCGAATTGAACGCGCTCGACGTCCAGCTCCACGCCGGCTATGTCGACGGGCACGTCGAGTCCTACCGGCCCGCCGAGACCGTACCCATGCGCGTAGTCCTGTATCCGGAGACGGGCGAGCCGTACCCGGACAATCTCGGTTTCTCGCCGGGCATCTTCTATCTCCCGCGCCTGGGATTGCGTTAGGCCGCAAGCTTCATCCGTCCTCTGCCTCCTGTAGGTCCTGTCACTCTGCTCTCATCGCATCCGCTTGAAAATGATCCCTCCGATGACTATAGTTGCTTCATTCGCACCCAGGGTGAGTGCGGATGGTGATGATGACACTATGCAAAGGATTGACCGTTGAATCAGAACCACGTAGCACAGATCACAGCGGAACTGTCGCTGAACCCCCGGCAGGTGCTGGCGGTCGCTGAACTGCTCGAAGGCGGGGCCACCGTCCCGTTCATCGCACGATACCGCAAGGAAGCCACCGGCAGCCTGGACGAGGTCGCTATTACGGCGGTTCGGACCCGGCTGACCCAGCTTGCCGAGTTGGATGCCCGGCGTGAGACCATCCTCAATTCCCTCCAGGAGCGCGGCCTGCTCACCGACGAACTGAAGGAGCGAATCCTGCAGGCGCCGACCCAGACGGTCCTGGAGGACATCTACCTGCCCTTCCGCCCCAAACGCCGCACACGGGCGACCATCGCTAAGGAGAAAGGGCTCGAGCCTCTGGCCCAACTCATCCTCGCGCAGGAACCTGGCACTGATCCGACGGCCGAGGCCCGTGCGTTCGTCAGCACCGAGAAAGGCGTGGAGTCTGTCGAGGCCGCCCTGGCCGGCGCCAAGGACATCATCGCCGAGTGGATCAACGAGGACCAGACCGCGCGGACCCGCATTCGCGAGCTATTCCAGAAGGAAGGTACTTTCAAGACCAAGCTCATCGCGGGCAAGGAGGCCGAGGGCTCCAAATTCGAGGACTACTTCGACTGGCAAGAGCCGGTCGCCAAGGCCCCATCGCACCGGATTCTCGCCATGCGCCGTGGTGCCCGGGACGGTTTCCTGCGACTCCAGGTCCATGCGCCCGAGGACCAGGCGCAGCGGATTCTCGAAATCCTGTTCGTCAAGGGACAGTCGCCTTGCTCGACACTGGTCCGCGAGGCCGCTCTCGACGGCTACAAGCGGCTCCTGGCCCCCTCCATGGAGACCGAGATCCTCATGGAGACCAAGGAGCGGGCGGACAAGGAGGCCATCCGGGTGTTCGCCGACAACCTGCGGGAACTGCTGCTGGCCCCGCCGCTGGGGCGTCGGAACATCCTGGCGATCGATCCGGGCTTCCGCACCGGATGTAAGGTGGTGTGTCTGGACCGCCAGGGGCAATTGAAGTACACCGATATCGTCTACTTGCACCATGCGGAGAAACCGGGCTCCGCGGATGCCGCCAAGATCGCGGCGCTGTGCCAGCGGTTCGAAATCGAGGCCATCGCCATCGGCAACGGCACCGCCAGCCGGGAGACCGAGGCCTTCGTCCGAAGTATTCAACTGCCGGGGAGCATCCCGGTGGTCATGGTCAACGAGAGCGGCGCCTCCGTCTACTCGGCTTCCGACGTCGCGCGGGAGGAATTCCCGGATCACGACGTGACGGTTCGGGGGGCTGTCTCCATCGGACGACGGCTCATGGACCCGCTCGCGGAACTGGTCAAGATCGATCCCAAATCCATCGGCGTGGGCCAATACCAGCACGACGTGGACCAGCCGCTGCTCAAGCAGGGCCTCGACGACGTCGTGATCAGTTGCGTGAACAACGTGGGCGTCGAGGTCAACACCGCCAGCAAGCAGCTCCTGCAGTACGTCTCGGGCCTCGGGCCACAACTCGCCCAGAATCTCATCACGTACCGCAACGAGAACGGCCCCTTCCGTTCCCGCGCGGACCTCAAGAACGTCCCACGCCTGGGACCCAAGGCCTTCGAGCAGGCCGCAGGCTTCCTCCGCATCCAGGACGCCGCCCACCCGCTGGATGCCAGCGCCGTGCACCCGGAGAGCTACCACGTCGTGGACGCTATGGCAGCTCGCGCCGGCTGCTCCGTCGCGGATCTGATGAAAAACGACTCGCTGCGGCGTAAGGTCCGCCTGGAGGATTACGTCACCGAGACCATCGGACTACCGACACTCACCGACATCATGCAGGAGTTGGCCAAGCCCGGCCGCGACCCGCGACAACAGTTCGAGGTCTTCAGCTTCGCAGAGGGGATCAAGCAGATAGAGGACCTCCAGCCCGGCATGCGCGTGCCCGGCATCGTGACCAACGTCACCGCCTTCGGCGCTTTCGTGGACATCGGCGTCCATCAGGACGGCCTGGTCCACATCAGCCAACTCGCCGACCGCTTCGTCAAAGACCCGGCGGAAGTCGTCAAGGTTCACCAGAAAGTCATGGTCACGGTGGTAGCGGTGGACCTGGTAAAGAAACGGATCAGTCTCTCGATGAAGGACCCCTCAAAGGCGGGTAGCGCAGCCCAGCGAGATGCGACGGCGAAGTCAGCCTCGACAACGAAGTCCGGCCCGAAGCCGAAACCGGGCCCGGCCGCGAAATCAAGCTCCGATCCCAAACCCACTGCCGGCGGCGTGAGACTCAAGTGGACCGAGTTGTGGTAGAGACCAGTCACCACCACAGGCACGGATTGCCGAAGGAATTGTAGAACCAGCGATGCTCCATGAGGGAGAAGGGACGCCATGCGACGTGACCGTCCACGAAGGCGACATTGGTGCCTGTAACCTGCGTGCCCTTGACATGATTGGACCGGTCGTAGACCCCCCAGCGCGACATGCAGCCGCCGGTGGCCTTGGTGAAATCGGTCGTGTTGCGGTCGGGCCCGTCGCTGGCGGTCGTATCCGTGATCATCTCCGCGTCGGCGGGCGACAACGTCTTGGTTTCTCCCGTCGGCAACTTGACCTTGACGGAAACCACGGAGCGAACCCAGACCTTGGTGGCTCCGGAAGTCATTGGCGGGTTCACTCGTCCGCCTTTGTAGTCGATGAGCCAGAAATAACCCAGGATGCGGTGATAGTCCTTGCGTGTCGCGGCGGCGGTAGGCTCCGGCCGGGCAAACTCCTCCGGCGTCCCGGACGGTAGGTTCTCTCCGTAGCGCCAGAAGATGATATTGTCCCGCTGCCGCCAAGAGGGGCAATAGAAGGCGTGCCGGTCAAAACCTCCGCTCTGCATCACGACGTCCGTCGTCCAGTAGGAGACGTCGAAGAGCCACCGGTCCACCTCGTTCTTCGGCAGTTCGCCTTTGTAGTCGTTCGCATACATGGTCAGGCCGACCGCGGCGCTCTTCTCATTCTGGGCACAGACCGCCCGGCGGCCCTGCTCGCGGGCGGCGCTCAGCGCCGGCATCAGAATGCCCATCAACAGGGCGATTACCGCGATCACCACCAGCAACTCGATCAGAGTGAATCCACGCCGGTTCCCCATTGTCGCCTCCGCGATCTGTTCATGAAGGAACGATACTGGGCACGCATCTCTCCCGGTTCGAAGAGTTAGAAGATCGGAGCCGGTTTGTTGCCCGGCCAAGCCAGGTGCCAGGACTGGCGTGCAT
>ENA-OSEO01005916-OSEO01005916.1-sediment-metagenome-genome-assembly--contig:-NODE-5916-length-11372-cov-3.293227_pt1 | contig 11372 bp, 11 predicted proteins | sample MGYA00237883_ERZ534232 | MGnify/ENA metagenome assembly ERZ534232
CGGTGATTTGGCTCAGGATTTCGTCGTTTTTCATGGGTGGGATTGCGGTGGGCAAGAGAGTTGGGAACCGTCTCCTAGCAAATTCTGCCCACTCTGGGAATACCGCCGCCCTGCTTTACCCCAGCTCCGATGACGCGGGCGTGAACCCCGAGGTGCCGCCGGGCAACAAACAAGTCACTTCTCCTGAAGGAACCGCCGCCATGCGTCGCCCGCTCGTCGCGCTCGCTCTGCTCGCCGCCGCGTTTTGGTCGGCGCCCTGCTCGGCCCAATCCCGCAGCCAGCTCGGGCCACTCTGCACCACCGAGACCACGCCGGCGGACCAGATGGTCGACGCCTGCAGCAAGATCATCGCGCTGAAGGTGTTCAAGGGCGAGCAGCTCGCGACCGTCTATTTCTGGCGCGCGGTGGGCTGGAACAAGAAGGGCGACTACGCCAAGGTCATTGCCGACACCACCGAGGCGGTCCGGCTCCAGCCGAGCCAGGCGGTCTACAATCTCAGGGGCTCGGCCTATTACGACAGGGGCGACGACGACATCGCCATGCACGGAGAGATGGCGCACGGGTCGTTCGAGATCATGAAGAAGATCAAGCGCATGATCGATCCCAACAACATCCTGAATCCGGGCAAGATGGCGCTGGACGACGAATGAAAGGAGAACCCGATGAAAATCATGCCCTATACCGAGGCAAGACCCCGTGTGTATGATTCCGGGGAAATGAAAGGCACCACCGCGCGGGTGGTTATCGGCAAGGCGGACGGTGCAAACCACTTTTGCATGCGGGTGTTCGAGCTGTCGGAAGGAGCGGTCTCCCACCGCCATGCGCACCCCTTCGAGCATGAAGTGTTTGTGCACGCCGGCCGGGGGGAAATCCTTTGCGAGGGTGCCTGGGTGCCGGTCAAAAAGGGAGACATCATCTTCATACCCGAAAACGAAACCCACCAGCTTCGAAACTTCAACCCCGACCCGTTGGTGTTCGTCTGCCTGATTCCCTCATCGGCGCCGGAGTTATGATTGTTCCGGGTTCAAGGATTCCAGGGGTCAAGATGTCAAGGGGTTTTCATTCCCGGATACCCGGCTTGAGTCATCCCGGATAGCCTTTGAGCGACATCAGCGCCGATACGTTTTCAAAGGGAACCTGTTTGGGAAAATCGCACCCCACGGTCAGGATGAAACCGGGGTGCGGCCCCCAGGCGCGGATGCACCCCTCGGCCTCGGCGATGACCTCTTGGGGGGTTCCGGAAAGAAATTTACCGGTGGGAGACACGTTTCCCAGCACACAGACCTTGCCCCCGAGGAGGGTGCGGGCGGTGTTCAGATCGACCTTCGACTCCAGGCTGAAACAGGAAGGGGCGATCTTGACGATATCGCCGAGAATCGGGGTTGAATCCCCGCAGATATGGATCCCTGCATATTTTTCCTTGGCCTTTGCCCGGGAGACGAGCCGGGTGTGATAGGGCGCCACGAATTCCCGGAAAATCGATGGTGAAATCATGTCCCCCGAAGCGACCGGATCGGATATGTTGATTCCCAGCACATCCGGATGATCCAGGATCGGCTCCCAGATGGCCCAGATCATTTCCGTTGCAAAACCGATCAGGGCGTGAAGCTTTTCGGGCCGCTCGAAAAAGGCCATCATCACCGATTCGACCCCCAGTATCCGGGCCGCAACCGTCAGCGGTCCCCACTGGGTGGCCAGGATCACGGTCTCGCTTCCGATGGCATCCGCAATCCGGTGGTGGGATGCAACAATCGCCTGGAGGGTCGGATGCCGGATCACCCGGTCGATGTCCAGCGTTTCAACCGCGTCCAGGCTCTGGATGACCGTCCCGCTCAGCTTGGGAGAATCCGACGTGTCGTCCAGGATAGGGCAGCCGAGGCAATGCACCGGATAATTAAGAAGCCCGGCCCCGGTCCACATCAGGTCCTGTCCGAGTCTCCGATAGTTTTCCACAAAGACCCCGGCGATTTTCCCGGGGTCGTTTTTGATCTCTGCAAATGTTTTGCCCGCCTGGTGCACGTACCATTCGCCCCCGGCAACCAGCGCCACCGGCATGCGAGCCGGCTTTTGCAGCGCGAAGGCCTGCTCGACCACCGATCTTCCGGTCATCTCTCCGATCCTCCCCTTTTCCTGCAGACGGCAATTCAATAACATTCCTCGATGGCCCGGATGAGCTGAAACAGCGTATCGTTGATGGGTGTCGGGATGCCGTGGCTGCGGCCCAGCGCGATCACCCTGCCGGCAAACATCTCCACCTCGGTTTTTCGCCGGGCCTCCACATCCTGGAGCATGGAGGTCTTCCCCTCGGCGGACATGGTGGCCATCACCGGAAACCATTCGTCGATATCCCGCTCGGTCAGATTCACCCCGACCGCCTTTGCCAGGGCCACCACCTCTTTCATGGCGCCGACCATCAGGCCCTTTGCATGCGCGGACCGGTTGAAAATGCCGTAAGGCCCTCTCAAAACGGCGCTGACCTGGTTCATTCCGACATTGACCATAAACTTCCACCAGAGCATCCGAACCATATCCCGGGGCGTATTATGGGCGATACCGGCTGCGTCCAGCAGAGACTGGATCGCACGAACCCGTTGGGAAAGCGATTCGTTATCCTTTTCTCCGAATACGATTTTCCCGCTGGTCGAATAGGTTATCGCATCCCCTTCCCGCACCGCATCGATCCCGGCGGCCATGGCGTAGACCACCCTTTCCATGCCGTAAACGGCACCGATCTGAGCTTCGCTGTCGATGCCGTTCATGACGGAAAGAATCATCGTATCCTTTCCCACCCGGTTTCGGATCTGCTCGATGGCAGCCGGCAGATGATGATGCTTTACCGCGATGAGGACAAGATCCGAAGGCGGCGTCTCCTGGTCCGGACGCACCACGGGGATCGGGTAGATCTTCTGGTTGACGACCAGTCCGTTTGTCCTGAGCCTTTCGTACCGGTGCCCGTCGGCCACCAGCACAACCGAATCCGGGTTCATGTCGTAAAATTTACTGGCGTAGATGCCGCCCATGGCCCCGGCGCCGATGATGGCGATTTTCTCGATTCGCGTCATGTCACCCGTCTCCTTGAAGCGATGAAGTGAAAAACACCTATTCAGTAGCGGTCTTTGCTCCGAAATGTCAAGGGATAACCCGCAGCAGGCCGGTCTATCGTTTTTCCAGCCGAACAACCGATTCGATATGAAAGGTATGCGGAAACATGTCCACGGGCTGCACCTCCGCAATGCGGTACCGTTCCTTGATCATCCCCAGGTCCCGGGCCAGGGTTGCCGGGTGGCACGACACATGCACGATGCGTTCGGGAGCAAGGGTCAGTATTTGGGAAACCACCTCCGGATGCATTCCCGCCCGGGGGGGATCGATGATCAGGACATCGGGCTTTTCCGGGAGCTGGTAAAGCTGCGCTCGGATATCCCCCGGGATGAAAAGGCAGTTGGTGATCCGGTTGGCGGTGCAATTTCGTCGCGCGTCGGCCACCGCGCTCTCTGCGATTTCAAGCCCGATGATCCGCTTTGCCGAATCGGAAAGAAAAATCGGAATGGTCCCGGTACCGCTGTAAAGGTCGACAACGGTTTCCGAGCCGGTCAGGCCGGCAAACGCTTTTACCGTCTCATACAACCGCTGTGCGCCGCGGGGGTTGGTCTGGAAAAAAGAGTTTGAAGAGATTTCGAATCGGTACGGTCCGATTCGGTCTGTGATGGTCTTTTCCCCGGCCACCGGCAGTTCATATTCACCCACGGCGACCCCGGCTCTCCTGGCGGTGATATTGTTGACCACCGACACCACCGCCGGGTATCTTTCCATGAGCCGGTCGGCCAGGGGCCGGACGATCCGCGTATTTTCCGCGCACGTCACGATGTTGACCATCCATTGATCAAAGGCCTCCGAATGTCTTAAAACCAGAAACCGCCAGAAGCCCTCATGGCTCCGAAGACCGTAGACGGGAACCCCCGAGTTTCGAATGAATTCTCTTACGTCTCCGAGGATCCGGTTTCCCAGATCCGCCTGCAGCAAACAGGCCCGGGTGTCCAGGACCTTGTGAAAGGTTCCGGGGACATGGAGCCCCAGCGCGAAGTCTCTGTCGAGGTCCTCCCGGTCCATCTCATCGGGCATCACCCAGCGCCGGTCGGCGCAGGAGAACTCCATCTTGTTTCGGTACCCGAAGATTGCCGGAGAAGGGAGCGTGGGATGGACCAAGACCCCCTTGACCAGCCCGATATGTTCGATGGATTCCAGTACATGCCGCCCCTTGAAGTCCAGTTGCTTTTCATACCTGAGAAACTGCCAGGTGCACCCGCCGCAGACCCCGCTGTATGGGCAGGGGGCCGGCACCCGGTCGGCAGAGGGCTCCAGCAGCGCAATGATGCGCGCTTCGGCATAGTTGTTTTTCTTTTTGGTTACCACTGCGAGCACGCGATCACCCGAAACGGCCTGGGGGATGAAGACGGCCAACCCGTCCATACGCGCCAGCCCCTTGCCGCCGAATGCCACATCGGTTACATCCAGTTGGATCTGCTGTCCTTTTTTAACCGCCATCGCTTATATCCGTAACCGTTCAGCCACACCGTCTCCAAGGCCACGGGATGAATGAAATGGCCTGCCGGGGGCTGATCTGTTTTCCTTATCCCGCACGACCGTGCGGAAGCGGGGCGGATCATAACACGCGGAGCGGTGATCTGCAAAGCGGCCGGGAGACGCGAAAGGATTGACGCCGCGGGCTGAACCTGCTACCTAGGATAAACGCTGAAAGGGGGCGGATCATGAGATGCACCACCGGCCATTTGGCCGTTCTCACCGCAATGATCGCGTTTTTTACCGCAGCATGGATACCCCTCCCCTGGGGATATCCGGATTCAAACAGCGCCCGGGCGTCGTTTCCGGCGCCCTTGCCCCCGGCACCCGGCGTTCCCAGGCCGTTTAAAGAATCCTTGCCCATTTCCAAAGGCAAATTTCTCATCGCCGGCCGCAAACTGGCCGATCCGAATTTTTCGCAGACCGTCGTCCTGCTGATCGATTATGCGCCGGAAGGCGCCATGGGCGTGGTGATCAATCGTCCGACACGGATCAAGCTGTCCGGATTGCTTCCAGAAATCAAGGAATTCAAGGACCGGCCGGATACGGTTTTCATCGGCGGTCCGGTCGAAAGAGGCCGGCTCATTCTGCTGGTCCGAACCGCCGCACCCCCGGAAAAGGCGTTCAACATATTTGAAGATGTTTACGTTACCGGCGACGTGGAACCGGTCCGGCGGATGATCGAACGGCCGGATGCCAAAGAAAGCTTCAAAGCATACGCCGGGTATGCCGGATGGGGGCCCGGGCAGCTTGAAGGGGAAATGGCGCGGGGCGACTGGCACCTCCATGATGCCGATGCCGCCACCGTCTTCGATAAACCGGCTTCAAAAATCTGGCCCGACCTTATCCTTCGCTTCTCGTCCCAATGGGTCCGGCAACCGACTCCCCAGGCGGTGCCGGTTTTTTAAAACCCGGGGCGACGGGGCCGGGGGGTCTGCAGTGCATCATAACGGAGGATTCAATCATCGATGAAATTACCGGCCAAAGGAACGGAAGTTTCGATTCCGGAAATAAGGGACATATGTCTGGCCCACGGGCTGATCGATCTGTGGACGAAGATCGAAGCGGACCCTCCCCCCAAACCGTTTAGGAGCGACGGCTGCTCCATGTGGTTCGATGCCTGGCAGGGGATCGACCTGTACCCGGCCTGTTTTTTCCATGACCTGAAATACTGGTGCGGGTATCCGGGGCAAGACGGTGAACGGCTGATCGCCGATGCCGAGCTCATGATCGATGTGGCGCGCGCGGGCGCCCCCAAAATGGCGGAAATCATGTTTCACGGGGTGCGCGTGGGCGGTCACGAGGCGCTGAAGCGGCCGTTCAGCTGGGGATTCGGCCGGGCTCGGGACGCCGTTCCGCCCCGGTAGAATGCCCCCAAACCCGCCCGGGCTTTTCAATCGGTTTTCCAACAAAAACGAGCCAATATAGTATTTGACTTCACCGTTCACCTCGGGTAATTTTAAGGGCTGAGCACGTCCGAAGGCACCGCAACGAAGAAGGCTGGGCGCCGGAGGGCCGCCAAAGGTGACGGTATCGGCAAAACCCGGGGGGTTTTGCGTTTCCCGCGGATATGACAGAGGACAAAGTATAAGGCTATGGGCATCATTCTTGATTCGGCTCTGGGTGTTTTTTCAGATGATCTGGCCATCGATTTGGGAACGGCCAATACGCTGGTCTATGTGAGAGGCAAAGGTATCGTTCTGAGGGAGCCTTCGGTGGTCGCCGTGCGCACCGACCACCGTTCGAAGAATCGCGTGCTGGCCGTGGGCGCCGAAGCGAAAAACATGCTGGGCAGAACACCCGGAAACATTGTCGCGATCCGGCCCATGCAGGACGGGGTCATCGCCGATTTCGAAGTGACCGAGGCGATGCTCAGGCATTTCATCCAGAAGGTGCACAAGCGCAGCAAATTCGTACGGCCCCGAATCATCATCGCCGTCCCTTCGGGGATCACCCCGGTGGAAAAACGAGCGGTCCGCGAATCTGCCGAATCTGCCGGTGCGCGCGAAGTATTTCTGATCGAAGAACCCATGGCGGCGGCCATCGGTGCCGGGCTTCCCATTACCGAGCCGATCTGCAACATGGTGGTCGACATCGGGGGCGGAACGACCGAGGTCGCCGTCATTTCCCTGGCCGGCATCGTCTACAGCCGATCCATCCGGGTTGCGGGCAACAAGATGGACGATGCCATCATGCAGTACATCAAGCGGCACTACAACCTGTTGATCGGCGAACGGACCGCCGAGATCATCAAAACCAGCATCGGCAACGCCTATCCGGACCCCAACGAACTGGACTCCATCGAGGTGAAGGGAAGAGATCTTGTGTCCGGAATTCCGAAAATTCTGGCCATCGACTCCGAGGAAATCCGCGGAGCCATTTCCGAACAGATCGACGCCATTCTCGAAACGGTTCGAATGGCGCTGGAGCAGGCGCCGCCCGAGCTGGCCGCGGACATCGTCGATCGCGGGATCGTCCTGACCGGCGGGGGGGCGCTGCTGAAGAATCTGGACAAACTGTTGAGAGAAGAAACCGGCCTTCCCATTACGGTTACCGAGGATCCATTAAGCACGGTTGCCCTCGGGTGCGGAAAGGTGCTGGAAAATATACACATCCTGCGGCAGGTGATGATCCAATAGTCGGATGGGTCATCCCCCACGGCGGGGGTCAAGAATGCAGATCGACATACGTTCCATCGACGCCTCGGGGCTGGCCCTCTCATTTGAGGAAGCGCCGGAGAGATTTCCGCTGCTCGCCGATATGCATGCCTCCGGGGAATGCGAATTCCGCTCCCCGATCCGCATCCATGCGCGGTTGATCCGCGAAGGGGATCTGGTTCGAATGGACGGGGGGGTGGAAACCCGGGTCGGACTGACCTGCGGCCGCTGTCTGAAGACGTTTGAAACGCTGCTGTCCGAAACCTTTGCACTGACCTTCGTCCGGAAAGGGGCTCTGCCCGATGATTCGGGCGGCCCGCTGGAAAAGGAGCTGATGGCCGAAGAGATCGGACTCATCGATTTTTCGGGCGAACGGATCGATCTTTCCGATGCGATCCAGGAGCAGGTCATCCTGATGCTCCCCCAGCGCCCGCTCTGCAGCGAGTCGTGCAAGGGACTCTGCCCGCGGTGCGGGACCGATCTGAACGCCGGCGGGTGTGGATGCGAACCTCCGGGCGTCGATGATCGGCTGGCGGTGCTGAAACAACTCAAAATCGGGGATACCCCATAGGAAAGCGATTTATCCCCTTGGTGCCTGGGTGCGGCTGAACCCATACACCATCGGGCCTCGACAGGGAGGAATGGAAATGGGTAATCGACTGGGATTCGTGCGCAAAAGCCATACGCTGACCGATGCTCAGCTAGAGGAACTGGGTGAAACCGCGCTGAGGGAACGGGATGCGCTGTTAAAAAAATATCCGCATCTGGTGGCGTTTCAGAATGAAATCGATAGGGTGTTGAAAAATGCGGGGGGGTTCGAAAACCGGATGGCCGTTTTGGGCCTCATGATGGAATCGAACCTGCAGCAACTGAAAAAGCATCTGACGGATCTTGCCGGCATCGCGCACAAATATGCGGATGCGTAACCCCCGGCGGGTGCCAGCACCCGCTACACCCGGGCTTTTGTGCTTTGAATTTTTCCCAGGGCATGGGCTGCCCAGGCAGCGCCCAAACCGCCGAATCCGAATACGCAAAAAGCCCACCCCCAGACCGCATAGCGAACCGAACCCGGACCGCCCCCTGTATTGCTCCAGTCCAAAACCACTCCGAACACCACCGGAGAAAGGGCCCCCACCCCGAAACCGAGCAGGGACCTGAGGCCGAATGCCGCCCCCATGTACGACGGCTTGACCGCTTCGGTGAGCCCGGCGGACAGCACGGGGGAGTCCCCCAGCGAGGAAAACGCATAGACAAATCCGATGACGATCACCAGCGCCAGGGGCCACTGGATGGACCACCCGAAAACAAACGAGCAGGCGGCACTGACAACGGAGAGAAGGAAAATGACCCGGGCCCGCCCCAGTTTGTCCGAGAGGGCTCCCATGCTGAAGGATGCCAAAAGCCCGGTGAAATGGTACGCCGCAGTGATGTATGAAGAATACCCGGCCGCGGAGTTGCCTGCGAAACCGGACAGCGTAAGGCTTGCGGCTAAAAACGCCGGGGTCCAGGCCCACATTCCCAGCAGCTCCCAGCAATGCAGCGAATAGGCCCCGACCAGCAGCATGGCCGGGCGGTTGCCGAACATGTCTTTGACGAACTTCTCCTTTTTCTTGCGCCGGTGCAGGCGGACTTCCGTGTTCCAGAGGGTGGCCCAGGCAAGCACAGCCCCCGCAAGGGGACCCAGGCAGGTCACCAGAAAAGACATCCTGTAGCCGCCGATGGGGATGGTCATTCCGCTGAGCACCAGGGACAGGCCGTATCCCAGCGAGCTGCTCGCGATGAAAAAGCCGATGGCCATGCCCCTGCGCTGGACGGTAGACTGATCCGCAAGAATCATCAATCCGGTGGTATAGGTTCCCCCGAGTGAAAAGCCGACCAGTGTGTAGAGTATCAATGCAGAAACGTAGTCGCAGGCGAACAGGGCAAAGGCCAGGGAAAAAACCGCTCCCGCGCTTACAGAGCAAAGAAAGATGGATTTGGGGCCGATCCGATCGGCCAGCCCCGAGCAGATGACCAGCGACACGGCATAGCCGAACTGAAAGCCCCCGGAAACCATTCCGGCCGCGGCCGCAGACATGTTCCATTCGGTCTGCAGAATGGAAAGGGCGGCGGCAAAGGTCATGAACACCAGCCCGATGAGGGTTCGCGAAATGCAGAATCCGGTCAACCACCAGTCGATATGAAATCGTCCCGCTCGAATATGCCGCTCCTTCAAGCTCATCGGCAAAATTTCCTACCCGGCCAATCCCATTTCCTTTGAATAGTGACACCAAATAGCAGAATATTTTGTATCGAAGGTTCACATATCGAAAATGGCGGTTGAACACAACCAGGATTTGAAGTATCCATATCCTTTGAAGACCATCAAGAACCGCCCGTTTGAAAACGATTCGTCCCCGGCGGGGCCGGCAGAGGAGACCACGATGGGTAGGCGCGTTTCGACACATCCAAATCGGCAAGGCACAGGGGAGATCCCCGGGATGAAAACACCCCAGAAGGGGAAATCGCTGGTTCTGGTTGCCGGGCTTTTGGTGCTGGTCATTCTGGTCTTTGCAGCGGGATGGCTGTCGATTCACATGCTGGATCTATCCAAGGGGCTCGATCAGGCCATCGGCATCGGGCCGGCTGCAGACCCGGGGGGCATGGCCGCTAACGTGCCGGAGCTGCCGGTGGTTAGAAAAAAAATTCCGCTCCAGCCGGATCCTGAACCGCCCGCTTTACCGTCGGATGTCCAACCGAGTCAGACCGAACCCCCGGGTGACGATGCCATCCAACAGGCGCAAACCCCCATGCCGACGCCCCCGAAGCCCGAACCTGCACTCCCCCTCCTGCCCGACCCCGTACCCTCGAAGTCCGAACCCACCCTTCCGGCAAAACCCGGAGAAACGCCTGCTGGGATCGACGAAAAACCTGGGGAGGCCTCGTCTCCAGCCCGGTTTACCCTTCAGATCGGCGCATTCCGGTACGAGGAAAATGCCCATGAACGGATGCTGATTTTAAAATCGCTCGGATACACCCCCTACGTTTTCCAAACCCTCGACCCGAAGGGACGACCCTGGTTTACGGTTCGCATCGGCAGGTACACGCGTTTTGAACAGGCCGCCGCATCGCTGCAAGCCTATGAAAAAACGTCAATATTTCCCGCCGTGATCCTGCCCATCGATTCGCTTTTTCCGGCCGGCGGCAGCATTCCCGGGCCCTCCTGAAGCATTTTCATCCGCCCACCCCATTTTCTAATCACCGTAGTACAAACGTACTAGATAAACTAGTCTTTTTAACTCGAATCCGCCTTTTTTCGTACCTGTTTTTGAAAGAAAAATACGACGATAAACCATACTTTTGACGTATTGTGGACTAGACCGATTCCACGATATAAATGCGCAACATCGAGTCCGAATCATTTATCGATACCTGCATACACCCCCCCTTATCGACATTCACAGTGACGTCGTCATCTGTGGGTAAGGGGGTGTTTGTTTGAACCGGCAACAGCCGCCTGTTCGTTGATTGCAATCGAAAATCTTAGGAAAAGGGGGTGACCGATGACCAAGCATTCACCCATTCACCCAAGACATATGATCCGATGGCGATGGCTCTATCTGTTTCTGTTCCTGCCGACCCTCATCCAGTTACCGGTTGCCCGGATCCCGATTCCGGCGTTTTCAGCCATCGAAATTCCGGTGAGCCTGCTGGTGGGACCGACCCTGGCCATTTCAAGGGACATTCCGGAACCGCTTGTCCGGCACGACGAGGGGTTCGATACTGAAAACCTTCCCCATTTGAACCGGGCGATGGATCACCCCGTGCTCCGGGATGTCAACCCCGCAGGGGCCCCTGAAGCGGACAGGATCCCACTCCCCTCCAGGATCATCGCGGTGCCGCCGACAGGATCGACTGTTTTGCCGTCAGAAACGGAAACCGGCCGTGCAGAGGTTCAGCATTCATCGGTCAGCCCCCAGGGCCCGGAAAGCCGGTTTCAGGAGATTATCCGGGAAGCTGCACAGACCCATGCGGTGGACCCGGCCATCATCATGGCCATCATCAAGGCGGAATCCGGTTACAACCCCAGGGCCGTCTCCCACAGAGGCGCCGGGGGGTTGATGCAGCTGATGCCCCGAACCGCCGAATCGCTGG
>ENA-OSEO01005917-OSEO01005917.1-sediment-metagenome-genome-assembly--contig:-NODE-5917-length-11371-cov-3.850452_pt1 | contig 11371 bp, 6 predicted proteins | sample MGYA00237883_ERZ534232 | MGnify/ENA metagenome assembly ERZ534232
TCCGCTTCGAATTCCTCTGACAAGCCGTTCAGCCCGCGACGATCCGGCCACCAGTTCTCGTTCGGGGTGCCCAGATGACCGCAGTAAAGATGGGCGAGCTCATGAACGATCGTAGCGTACTCGGCTTCGTTGCTCGGCAGGTTCCTGTTGACCGTCATGAGGTAGAGAACAGGGATATTTTCGTAAATGGGAGCCCTGAAGCGGTCGATACCTTTCTGAAAGGGTTGGCTTTCACTTTTCGGGTTTTTTACGAAGCCAATCGAGCCTGCGGACTGGGAGCCTTGCAATGCCCGGTTGATTTTCACGCCGTCACGCTTGGCGTTTTCGATTATCACATCGATCCGTTTTCCGATGTGACCACTGAGAACCTCAAAAGGCTTTTCCACTTCTCTCGGCAAAGGCTTTGCGTATTTTGTAGGTTCGGTATCGCTGACGTCGAAAACGAACATCACCGGCCCCATGGGCTGGAGGATTACGAGTGGCCTGGCGCCTTCCTTTATCCGTCTGCCGTATTTGTCGACCCAGCGGCTAGGCGGGGCGACGAACCGTGCACCCGGCATCTGGACGTGGATCAGCATGGCGTTGAAAGGTGAATAGAAGCGGAATCGTGACACGAAATCCAGAAGGGATCGATAGGAACCACTGCTTTTGTATTGGCAGGTCAGGGAGAAAAGTTCGTCCAGGGCCCGTTTTGAGGCATCCCGATCCCAAACTTCCGCCGGTGATTCAAGAACCAGGACACCTTGCGAAGGGCCTTCCCTGGTCATGACTGCACCTCCTGCCTTTACGCACGTTCAACGAACAGGCATGGGCCCTACTCTGAAGCGGGGAGAAGGGCCAAAATTCCGCTCTAATTGGCTTCTAGGTTTTCTTCAGGATCAGTAACTTGTAGCATCAGAACCCAGCTGAATTTGTGCCGTTTCTTGTTTCCCCTGCCTCAACAACACAACCTTAACCAAGGATTTTTTTTGCATTCGGCCCGCAATATAAGAAGCCACACGTTCGATTTTCAGACCATCAGTAATTTCTTGATCGTCGATCTTAACAATTAAATCATTTGGATGGACACCGGCTAAAGCTGCAAGTCCATTTGGGGCAACTTCAAGCACCGAAAAGCAAGCATGTCCATTAACCATAGTTGCCACATCGTTTGTAGTTAGACCTAAGTATTGTCCAATCGCTTGAGTTTCTGTTAGTTCAGAAACTGGGTCCACGTAATCTGCGAGTGCCATTTCTTGAATGCTCAACGCCGGTATTGATGCAATTACACGACACTTCTTCTCATTTGTATTTATAGAATATTCATAGAACAGGTCAGGGCAATTAGGATCCGGTGTCGGTTTAAAAGAATAGGAAAGGAATAAGACACCATTCACAAGATTGCTGTTATAACGATGACCCTGTTGATACAATAGATCGTTCATTGCCTTGAATGTCGCTTCCACACCCATTTCATTTAATACCTTGGCGATTGTATCTGCCTCATGAGTAACAGTGTCTTGGATTTGATTCCGTATATTTTCTCTTATTTGTAACATTTTTTGTTCCTGGGCTTTTTGATTGGAACTGGCGATTATGGAGCCGATTATGTTGCCTATCGCTTGCCCCATTTGATATGAAGGAGATGGCTGATAATAAACCGTAGGAGGAGTAGCATAAATCACCTGTGCATGTGCCGGAATGATAAAGGAGAAAATCAACGATAATATAAATAAAGAACAAAAACTCTTTTTCATAAGTTCCCCTCCTATTTTCTTAGTGGCAAACTCATATCCTGAAGTTTTCGGCGCTATCGTTATTAAAAACCCGTTTTTTATTTTGTCAATCAGGGAAAGCCTGATTCTTTTCTTTAATATGAACAATTGCAAGGCATCGCATCCTGCACAGGCGACCTGATTTTCGAAAGACATTGTGTCTCTCCAAAAATCCCTGTTGGGGGTGGATGGCATGTTGGCTGAAAAGAAAGAAGCGGAAAACCGCCAGGAAGGAATGGTCGCCAGGGCCTACGAACTGGCGAAGGCGGCACATCGGGGCAAGAACGACCGCGGAGGACACCCCTATATCGGTCACCCCGTCCGCGTTTCCGCACGCTTCGAAACCGACACGGCCCTGGCGGTCGCGGCCCTGCTGCACGACACGGTGGAAGACACCCCGGTGACCCTGGAAACCATCGAAGAAGCCTTCGGAACGGAAGTCCGGGACCTGGTCGAGGGACTGACCCGCCGGAAGGAATCGGAAAGCTATTCGGAGTACGTCGCGCGGGCGGGTTCGTGCTGGAAAACGCGCTGGATCAAGATGGCGGACCTGCTGGACAACATGGACGTCTCAAGGCTGGAAACCGTCACGGAGGGCGACAAAAAGCGCCTTGCCAGGTACGCCGACGCCTTGGCAACCCTGCTGGGCCTCTGCGAGGAAGAGGGGAATTTGCCGCCGTTCGCCGAGGAGGCCCGCTCCGTCCTGGCCGGGTACCACAACGAGGTCTTCGAGGTTCGGGTAAAGGATAACTTTCCCCACAAGTAGGGAGAGCACCGGTATCTGATGGGAACTTGCCCTTCCTACCGGGATTCAGACCGTATTAGGGAACAATCAATTTCTCTTGTTTTGCCACCCTCGGACTCGGTCCAGGCAGAAATTGAGGTCGTCCCGCACCTGGTAGACCCAGAAGCGCATCACGTCCCAACCCAGTTCCATCATTCGCTGGTTCCTGATCTGGTCCCTCCGGCTCAATTCTCCGTTCCAGTTGCGATGGTACCTCTCCCCGTCGATCTCGATGTCCAGGCGCCTGTTTCCATCCAGTACGGCGAGGTCGAGGAGGTATTTCTCCACGGCGTATTGCGGAATGGATCGGATTCCCGCCCTGTACAACTCCCTGTAGAAAAGGCGTTCCCAGTCCGAAACAAGTTCCGGGTTGGCAATGGGGGGATATTCCGGCCCCAGGTCTTCCGCAGTGGGCTGGCAGGGTTCATTTCCGTGTAGCCTTTCCGAGTATTTCGCGAAATCCGCGAGGTATTCGATGCCACTCTCGAGGCAGGCGCTCTTGTCGCCAACGACGATTAGGGCCGCTCGTGCCCGGGTGATCGCGACGTTGAAAAGATTGGGCGTGCTCTTGAGGAAACTGAGGGCCCCGTCGGTGATCCCCGAAGAAACCACGGGGGAAAAGATCATCACGTCACGCTCGTCCCCCTGGAACTTGTGGACCGTGTCCACAAGGAAGTCCACCTGGGCAATACGGAAAGCCAGGCGCTCATCCGAGGACACGAGGTCCCTGACGCGGTTGGCCTGTGCCCGGAACGGGCTCACGACACCGATGCTGCCCGTGTAGCCCTGGTCCAGGAGCCTTCCAATCTCGCCAACGACCCCGAGAGCCTCCCGCTCGTTGACGGCGCCACCGTTGCCCGGCCGGACGGTCTTACCCTTCAGGTCGACCCAGCGGACGGCCTTTTCCTCTTTTGAGGGGCGCTTCAGCCGGTCGTAACGGGTGGCCACACGTAGCCTTCCTTCGTAGAACTTGTGGTTGGAGAACTCGATGATATCCGCGTGGGAACGGTGGTGATCCCTAAGGGCGACGATGTCTTCGCTCCGGCAAAGGCTGGCAGCGAGATCGAAAAGCGAAAGGTTTGAATAAGACCATCCCGAACAATCTTCGGTGATGCCGTGCTTACCCATGAGCTGACGATCCTGCTGCCTGGAGAGGGTGCTGATGTGGGGCAGCTGCCTCGGATCCCCGATAATCACCACACGCTTCGCCCGGAACAGAAGCGGCAACGCGGAAGCGATATCGCACTGGCTGGCTTCGTCGATGATCAGGAGGTCGAAGAAATTCTTTTCAAAGGGAAGCCTCCCCCGGGCTGACAGCGATGTGACCGCCCAGCAAGGCAGAATCGACGTGATCTTGGGGAAAAGCTGGTAGTAGCGACTGAAAACGTCGCGGGCGATCTTCTGGTTTTCGTCATTTGCCGAGATAATCATTTGGAGGGTCGAGTTGTAATCACCCAGGAGTTTTCTTTGTGCACGATCCAGGCGTGCGGGCTGGAGCCTCAGCCAGGTCTGCCAGAGGAGTTCGGAGTTTTCCGCGAGATCGTCCGTCAGTTTGCCCCACTGCCGGCTCAACTCTTCGAGGGGTATCGCGATCCTCAGGTCTTCCAGCTTCTTGAAATACTCCTGCACGGCTGCGACCTGGTCAGCCCTGATCTCCGCCTGGTTCCGGTAATCGAGCCAATGGTCGAGTGTTCCTTCAGTGGGCTTGCCCTCAGGAATCTGCAGGCCGATTTGAAGGGCGTGCGGGCGGAAAGCCTCCACCTTTTCGGCAAGGGCTTCAAACCTTTTACCGCTGGCAAAGCACCAGAACAGGCGGGTAAAGATCCCCTGTTTAGATTTGTCTGCCTGGTCGATGGCGTTCACCAGGCCACGGACCAAAGAATCCAGTTCTCTGCTATCCAGCGACCTCAAATTCTTGAAAAACTCTTCACCGACGGCGATCCGAATCTGTTCCACGCGTTGTTCCAGGCGATCCACCTCGTTGCGGAGGGAAACCAGCTCCTGGAGTTTTTTGTCGAGCAGGTTCCAGGCTTGCTCGATTTTCGCGTGGGCTTCCTCGCAGTCCTGATAAAGCGCCCTGTCATCATCCGTTGCCACCAGGGAAAGAAGGGACACCAGATATTGGGCAAGCTGTTCCTGGTACTGGTTGGACCCTAAACGCAACAACACCGGCCGGGGACCAAGCGAGTTGACCCTGGCTTCGACCACGTCCACGGCCTTGTTGTTCTTGCTGGCAAAGAGGACGGTTTTGCCCTGCCATGCCGCGTTGACCAGAATCGAGGAAACAACTTGCGATTTCCCGGTCCCGGGCGGCCCTGTGATCACGGTGAGGGGATTGGAAAGGACCTGCCTGACGGCCTGGCGCTGTTCGCTGTTCAGGGGCAGGATCTCGAGCAAGGCCTGCTCTTCCGACGGCGGCGATTCGATATCTTCCCCTCCCAGCCACATGCCCAGCGCGGAGTCCTGGTAGTCTTCTTCCTTTACCTTCTGAAGCAACCCCAGCTCCGTTTCGAGCCCTTTCGTAAAAGGAGAACCTTCTGCCGAGATAAGAATCGCGCGGTTGAAGATTCCCTTCCTTTCCAGGAAAGGAAGGGCTATGCCCTTGCTCAGGTTCCGCGGGTCGATGTCCTCCTGCCAGTCCCAATCTGGCCGAATGTTCCGAAGGCGTGCGATGAGTTCGTCGAGGTCCGGTTGTTCCTCCGGGGAATTACCGAACCCAAGTTCTTCGGCGAGCTGAAGGGCTTCTTCCATCAGCCCGGCTTCACCGGCGTTGGTCAAGCCTCGGAGCACTTTAAAGTTGATTTGAGGCAGATCGTCGGAAAGAACCGGTGTGCCGAACCGGTTTTCAGTCTCCTGGAAGGGAAAGAGCAGGACGGGTTCCAGCATGAAGCCTTCCCAGCCCTTGCGGGACCGGATCAGATTCAGCCTCACCGGGTAACCGAGGAATATCGACCGACGGGTCCGGTCACGGCGAATCCGCCCGAGAAAGTTCCGCCCCTCTTCCGAATCGAACAGGGCCTCGTTCTGCGGGTCGAACATCGGGAGTCCGCTGAGTTCAACGTAATCCACGTCACCGTACTTGGAGGCGGCAAAGGTGCTGATTCCCCCAAGATCGTCGTGGCTCAGGCAATCGAGGTAATAACGACAAAGACGGCCCAATGGGGTATCCATGCGTTTTACCTCTTCCTCTTGCTGCCCCGACTCCTTTTGACCCTCTTTCTTCGGATACCAGCGGTAACTCTTGTCCTGCCTGACCTGAGCTTTTAACTGGCCGTAAAGGGCGGAATTGACCAAGGCTTTGTCCACACCCAATTCATCGGCAATTTCCCGCACCTTTAGCCCGGGCTTGGCTTTGAGGGATTCGAGGATTTTCTCGTCCAGGTCGTTCATGGGACTCCTACCTTTTAAGGAGAGAATTTAGGGTTGTGTCCTTTCGAAAAGGGGCGCGATTCCTCGCATGCAATTAACGGCACATAAAAAATACCATCAAGTCGTGCAAACAGGAAGCAGGTTTTTCATTGAAAGCCCTGCCCGCCTTGGTTGAGAGCATCGCTACCCCCTTTAACTGCCCAGGTGAAATATATGAACCACCGGCTCGATAAAACCCTTGGGTCCCGTGTAGCCGCCCCGTCTCTCTCCTTAATTTGACTTTACCGCCGCCATGCTTACATTAAGTTATCTTCATGTCCAAGGAGGCCCAACATGTCCGCCCGGCTGACCGAACTTCCGAAGAAGGACCCGGGCAGGGGGTAGACCGCGTGCGGTTCGCCCTTTGCGACTTCAACAACTTCTTCGTGTCCTGCGAAAGGCTCCTTCGCCCGGACTTGGACGGTTTCCTGGAAAGGGTGCCGATGGAGGAGGTCTGGGGAATCGGGAGGCGCTGGGCGAGGGGCCCTGAAGCCGGCCCTGCTTTTCTCGAAGGGGCGGGAGTGGGAGCCAAGGCAGGAAAGGCTGTCCGGGAGGGGCGGGAAAGGCAAAGGCAAGTGGTCGCGGGGCTTCTAATCCCGAATTTCCAAAACCATGATCTTCCCTTCGGAAAAGAAGGCGTCTCCCGAAAAATTCGCTCCCATGGAAGGCGCGACAAAAGGAACCACCCTTACGGCGGAGACGATTCCCGCTTTCAAACAATCCTCCACGAAGGTCTTTTGTTCCGCGTCGATGGCCGGGTCAATCCGGTGGCTGAAATGGAGCCAGTTCACCCCTTTGTCGAAGCTGGCCGTCCCGACGTACTGCAGGCTTCCGTCGGGCATCCTGTAGCCCGTTTTCCAAAAACGGATGTGGTGCCGTTGCCGGATCGAACGCTGGGCCGTCTCCTTCTCGAAGGCCAGGTCCAGCGGGGCGGCGTTCCAGAAAGAGGGGGTCACCGGCGCGTTGGGGTAGGGCCGGTTCATGAGGGCCGCATAGAAGGCCTTCCGCAAGGTCCTTAAAGACACGGGATCCGCCTTCTCCCAACCGGCCTTTCCCAGGCTCTCGACAAGCTTTCCCTCGTCCTTCGCGAAGACCATCAGGCTGAGCGGTTCCTGGGGGGATCCCGTGATCGTTTCCGTATACCTGGGCAAGTGCCCCGAATCGAAGGGGGCGAACGGGTTCGTTTCCTCCCGCGGTAGAGTTTGCGCGGCAGGTTCCCTGAAATAGGGCGGTGTGTAGGTGGCCGCCACGAAAAGGTAAAGGCAGGCGAAAACGGCGAGAAGGGCATAGCCCCAACGCTGTTTTCCCTTGTCCTCAACGGGCGTCCCTCCCGATTCATCCCGCGGCCTGCGGGCTTTTTTCAACTCCACGAGGCTGATGCCGACGAGAAGCCAGGAAAAGCCCAGGAGCATCCCCGCGAGGATGTCGCTCAGGTAGTGCACCCCCAGGTAAAGGCGGCTGAACGTGACTGCGGCGACGATCCCTGCCCAGAGGAAAACCAGGTTGATTCGCCGGGTTCGTTCTTTTGCCTGCCGGATGAAAAAGTAGACCAGGAACCCGTAGAAGAAGGCCGTGTAGGTCGAATGCCCGCTGGGGAAGGAGTATTCCATCAGCCGGGTCATGTCGAAGGGACGCTGCCGATGGAAAAGCCACTTGCCCGCGGTGGTGAAAAACCCGCAGCCGCCCAGGGAAACCCAGAAGGGCAGAAGGAAGTCCTTTTCCTTGACCAGGACCAGGTAGAGGGAGAAAAGGACCGAACCTCCCAGGATGATCTGCCAGTTGCCGAGCAGGGTCACCTTCACGAAGGCCGCAAGGAGCGGGGGGGTCCTGAATACGAGCAAAAGAGCCTCCAGGCGCTTATCCACGCCCACGATCGGGTCCGAGGTGAGGAGATCCTCGACAAGCCCGCCCAGGAGAACCAGGGAGTAGGCCAGGCCGATCGACAAAAGGGTCAGGGGCAGGCCTTCAAAACGCCTGGCATCGAAGCGTTCGGCCAGGAAGCGGGTGATTCGGGGATACCGTTTCATGAGGGAATCCACGTGCGGGTTCGACAGGATTCCCTGCCCCATCGACCGGAAAATCGAGGACAGCACGATGGCCAGGGGCCATGCCCCCCTCACGACAAGGGTCCTGGCTATCCAATAGACCGTTGCGATTACGGCCAATGTGGCCACGAAAAAGAGAACCCGGCTGGACCATAACCCGAACCCAACCCAGGCGTGGCCCGCAAAGTAACCCGCCAGGAGGAAACCTCCAATCCCGACGGCGTTGCAGACAACGGCGGAAAGCAGGAACCGAAGGCGGGGCAAACGGGCAAAACCGGCAAGGAAGGGAATCAGGGCCCCTATCGTCATGAACCGGCCGGGGATCATGGCCCAAAGCCCATACCTGGAAAGAAGCCGCTTTCCGCGCTCGATCTGGGGGGATAACCTCTTGAATCGTGCAGCCAGGGCGGTCCCCTTGACCCCAAGGTAATAGCTGAGGCCATATCCGCCCAGCGCTCCGGCGAAACAGAACCAGAAGGCGTCGATGGGATCGAAAGTGCCGCTGGCCACAAGGAAGCCTATCGCGGGAAAGAGGAGTTCCCCGGGGACGACCATCCCGATGAAAACCGTGGATTGCCAGAAGGCCAGGGCGAGGATCACCCAGTATCCCAGGATTCGGAAATGCTGCAGAGTCGGAAGAAGCATCTCGATGAGGTGCACGGTCATGGAATCCTTTCTGCCTTGCTTGCGGAGCCCCTTCGTGTTCCATGCCCCCGCATTGTGGCGGTATAATTATTTACCGAAACATCTTATCATAATGAATATCCGGCATTGAGGGACAGGGCTCTACGATTCCACAGGCTTGATTTCCGCTTGTCCAGTCCTCTTGGGGAGAACCATGGGCCCAAACAGCAGGAAGGGAAAATGATGAACGCAGTTCTTCAGCTTAGCCCTCTGCTTTTGCATTTCGGGACGACGGCCCTGCTTGGTTTCATCATCGGCCTCGAGCTTCACAGCTACCGTCGGGCGATGGGAACGGAGCTGGGATATGGGACAACGCGCACCATCACCCTGATCGGGATTTTCGGTTTCATTCTCTGGACCCTGGATCCGAAGGGGATCCTTTTCTGCGTCGGGTTGGCCACTCTCGGAGCATGGCTTGGGGTTTATTACTGGAGGAGGTCGCAAGCGGGGGATTTTTCCCTTTTGACCTCCCTGGTCGCGATCCTGACCTACATCCTTGGCCCGATCGGCTTGCTGATGCCCGAGTGGTTCCTGGTGCTTTACGTTGTCATCCTGATCGTGATGCTGGGGGCAAAACCACGAATCCGGAGATTTTCGGACACCTTCCGAAGCGACGAATTCGTGACCCTGGCAAAGTTTCTCGTGCTTTCGGGGGTCATCCTCCCCGTGCTGCCCGCACGCCCGATCGCACCTTTCCTGGGAGTGACCTATTACCAGGTGTGGCTCGCGGTGGTCGTCGTCTCCGGCATTTCCTACCTCAGCTACCTGGTCCAGTCGTATTTCCTGCCCAACGCGGGCGTTCTCGTCTCCGGTATTTTGGGGGGCCTGTATTCAAGCACCGCCACCACCGTGGCCCTGGCCATGAAAGCCCGAACCGGCGGGGTGAAGATGACGGACCTGAACCCGGCGCTCATCCTGGCGACGGCCATGATGTACCTGCGCCTGTGGGTAATCATATTGGCGCTCGGCTACAGGGCCATGGCCTTTTCGCTTGCCCTGCCGTTCGGCGCACTGGCGCTTTTCCTGGTCCTGGCCGCCTTTTTCCTTGCCCGGAAAGCCGGGACGGGGAAGGGAAAGAGCGAAACCCTGGTGGACAGGCATCCCCTGGAGTTGCCGACGGCTTTCCTGTTCGCCTTCCTGTTCGTCTTCTTCGCGGCCCTGACACAGTACGTCACGGGGCATTTCGGGAAAAGCGGGCTGCAATTCCTCTCTTTCGTCGTGGGCTTTTCGGATATCGATCCCTTTATCCTTTCCCTGCTCGCCGGGAAATTCAGCGTCGACCAGGGAACCGTTGCCTCCGCCGTGATCATCGCGGCCGGAAGCAACAACATCCTGAAGGCTGTCTATGCGGCCGCCCTGGCACGCCGCAGGGAGGTGCTCCCCGCGGTCGTTTGCCTGACAGCCCTGGCCCTGGCCTCATTCCTGTACGTTTACCTCGTTCTTTAGCCCGGGAGGATCCCGGCGTCGTGACGAGAAAAAGGAGGGAACCGCAATGAAAAAGGCTTCAAGGCCCCAACCTTATCCTCCGTCTCCCGACAAGGCGGAATACAAGGAAGAGCTCTACAAGCTGCAAGTTGAACTGGTGAAAGTCCAAAAACAGGTCATCGCAAAAGAGGAACGGATCCTGGTCCTTTTCGAAGGCCGGGACGCGAGCGGAAAGGATGGAACCATCAAGCGCATCACCGCCCATCTCTCCCCGCGCGAAACCCGGGTTGTGGCTCTTGGCAAGCCGTCGGACAGGGACAAGGGAAGCTGGTACTTCCAGCGTTTCGTCCCCCACCTCCCGGCTGCCCAGGAAATGGTTCTCTTCAATCGCAGCTGGTATAACCGGGCGGGAGTGGAACGCGTAATGGGGTTCTGCACAGACGAAGAATACGAAGAATTCCTGGAAACCGTGCCGATTTTCGAACAGATGCTGTATCGTTCGGGAATCAAACTTTTCAAGTATTACCTGGATATCGGAAAGGAAGAGCAAAAGGCCCGCCTGAAATCCCGCCGGACCCATCCGTTGAAGCAGTGGAAGATCAGCCCGGTGGACGAAGCCGCCTCCAAACATTGGAAAGCCTACAGCCAGGCCAGGAACGCGATGTTTTCGCGCACCCACTCGGCCATTGCTCCATGGAGTGTTGTCAGGGCCAACGATAAACGCCTGACGCGCATCAATATAATAAAAAACCTCCTGAGCCGGCTGGAATACCCGGATAAAGACGAATCCCTGGCGCTGGCTGATCCTGCCGTGGTGTTCCCATTCATGGAAAGCCTTCTCGAAAATGGAATGATTGAACCCTGACCCAGGAACAAGGACCTCCCCTGCAGGGGAGGTCCTTGTTCTGTCGGCTTGGAATCGTTATTCCCGGCTTCTGGACAATTGCAAATCCTGCGCAGGCCCCGCCCGGCGCGAAGCATCATGCGCTCGACAAACAGGCCGTTGTTCGGCTCCGGTATCTCGAACAGACTTTCCGGCGTGAACCCGAAGGGTGCGCTCCCGAACGTGAACGGCAGGCTGCATGGTTTGCCGCTAAACGGCCATCCTGTATTCCCCGCGGCGTGCATCCCGGTTGTCTTGAGCCCGGCGGGCAAGGATTTGCTGTGCCGCCGGGATGTTCCGCTCCTCGCCTCTCCAGGTCTCCAGGGCAGGCTGCTGGATGGCCCGGGCAAAGGAAAAGGTCAGGGGCCACGGCAGGCGGTGCCTGAAC
>ENA-OSEO01005918-OSEO01005918.1-sediment-metagenome-genome-assembly--contig:-NODE-5918-length-11367-cov-3.297431_pt1 | contig 11367 bp, 9 predicted proteins | sample MGYA00237883_ERZ534232 | MGnify/ENA metagenome assembly ERZ534232
TCTCTCGCGACACCTACTGCGAGGAGCACGCGCAGCTCATTCGCAATCTGATCGGGGCTGATATGGACCAGCGCTGGCAGGTCAGCCAGTCGATCTATCGAGAGCTTGGCGTCCCCGCGCAGTGCGTCACGTACAACGGCACGGGCCACGAGATCAAGTCGGAGATCATCGAGGACGTCGTGGCATTCTTCCGGGCGAATTCCGGCGACGGGTTCGTGCCGATCCAGCCGCACGAGTATCCCTTCGTGCCGTTTCGGGAGATTGAGACCGCGCACGTCAAGGGTGTGTACTGGCGGGGCGACGGGCGCATCGGCACCGGCCGTAGTTGTCCCCCCGGCGGACTGCGGAAGCACAGAGCCGGGCACGTTCGGCGGTGGTCCTGGGATGCCATACCCGGACGGCGCCTGCGGCGCCTGCGGCGACTCCGGCGCTCCGGCGGACGCTCGAACCGGTTGGGCAGCGGGGTCCGCGGCCTCAGCCGCCTCGGTACCCGCCACTGCGGCAGGTACCGGCGCACCGGGTGTCACGTCTGCAGGACCCCCCGCTCCTGCGAGTGCTAGTATCTTTTCGGCGATCGTGGTGACCGGGCCGGTCGCGGGCATATGCGCAACCGCACCCGCCTGACGTGCCTTGAGGGCCGACGACTCGCTTGGCTGCAACGAGAGGATTATCACCTTCGCGTCAGATCCCCCGTTGCCTTTGATCTGTTCGGTGAACGCGTACCCGTCCATCCCCTCAAGTTCGCCGTCCACGACGATTACGTCGGGGTGTTGCGAATCGACCATCCCCATCGCACGTGGTGCAGAGAGGGCCGACATCACTTCGATGCCGGAACCCGCAACCTGAAGCTGCTGACGTATCTGCTCTACCAGCGATGCGTCCTCGTGAACGAGGAGAACCTTCTTCCCAGCCACAGAGGCCCCTTCCGTACGAGACGTCCGGCCGCACTCAGCCGAACCGCGTTTGAGCACACCCTTACTAATCGGCATTCGAAACGCCACACTCAAGGCCACCGTGCAGGTGTAGACCTGCGATTTGCCGCTCTTTGCGGCTAGAATGATGGCTCTGCGGTACAGGTGACCTTTCGACGAGCGGGAGCAAGGCGCATGCGAATGCACATCGAGTCTCTCGCCCATGGCGGAGACGGAGTGGCGCATCTCGACGACGGGCGGGCAGCGTTCGTAGCGGACGCGTGCCCGGGAGACACCGTGGAAGCAGAGGTCCTGGACGACAAGGGCCGCTACGTGCGCGCGCGGATCACGGAGATCGTCGAGCCGTCCCCTGATCGGCTCGACCCACCGTGCCCGTACTTCGGCGAGTGTGGTGGCTGTCAATGGCAACACGTGAGGCACGATGTCCAGCTCAAGGCGAAGACCGCAGCCGTCCGCGATGCCCTCGAGCGCATCGGTCACTTCGAGGCGCCACCCATTGCGGCGTGCCTTTCGGCCGACGCGCCGTATGGCTACCGCAACAAGATCGAGCTGGTCGTGTCGCAGCAATCCGGCCGGCTGGTCCTTGGCTTCCATAGGCGAAGCAGCTCAGAGGTCATCCCGATCGAAGCATGTCTTCTGCTGCCGGAGCGTGCCAGGAACGCACCGAAGGCGCTGCAGGGAGCCCTGCGCTACATCACCAGCGGGCGCGACGTGGCTCTGGCTCGCGTGGGCATGCGCGTGGCGGCAAACACAGCCGACCTTGAGGTCGCGCTGTGGACGCGACCGGGTCCGTTCCCCCGAAAGCTCGCCGCAACGGCGATCTCAGACGCAGTGGGAGCGACCGGAGTCGTCCGATGCATGTTCAAGGGGCCCGAAGAGAGCCGCGACGTCGTGGGCGTCGAGGTCCTCAAAGGCCGAGGAGCCTGGCGAGAGCGGCTCGGCGGACAGTCCTTGCTTGTGTCGGCGCCGTCGTTCTTCCAGGTCAACACTCCCATGGCCGAGCGACTCGCCGACGTCGCGGTCGACCTTCTCGAACCGGCGGGCCACGAGGTGCTCGACGTCTTTGCGGGAGTCGGCACGTTCACGCTGCCGCTGGCGGCTCGGACCCACGTCACGGCGATCGAGTCGTCCGGTGCGGCGATCACCGACCTGAAACGCAACCTAGCGAATGCAGTGCTTGATGCCGACATAGCTCCCGGCGATGCGACGTTCGTCATGCGAGACCTGGAAGGGCCGGTGGAACGCGTGTTGCTCGACCCGCCGCGCTCGGGCCTGCATCCGGACGTCGTGCGCGAGCTCTCACGCCTGCGACCGGACCGTCTGGTGTACGTCTCGTGCGACCCGGCGACACTCGCCAGAGATGCGAGCCTGCTCACTCAGACCGGTCTGGGACTGGTGTCCGCTCAACCGCTCGACCTGTTCCCGCAGACCTACCACGTCGAGACAGTCGCGGTCTTCGAGCGAGCACAGGGTCTCTAAACGAGTCGGCCTACCTCCGGGAAGTCGGTCACGTACACGTCATGGGGCGCATCTTCGTGGTCCTCGGTCATGTCACGGCCTGCCTGGTGCATCGCTTCGTGATCACCCTCGGGCCACATGGCGCTCTCGGTCACGTCGTATACGGTTCCCTTGTAGGCCACATACGCGCGATTACCGTCTTGACCGTTGTACTTCGCAAGCTCCTCGGCAGTGAATTCCTTCATGGTGCCTCCATCGGGACGATCGGCCAGGCAGTTCACGGCTTACTTTTCCCCGTGGACACACCAGGCATAACCAGTGAGAGCATCGGCTCCTGCGCGACTGCCGCACCGCTGCCTAACTAGGCCCGTGCAAGCGCGACACGAACCGAGCCGCATTCAGAATGCCGACGCTCAGCAATCCGAGGGAAGCCGAAGCTCCGATGCCGCCAGTTCGGCCGTCTTCACCCGTGAGTCCCGCGTAGTCCACAGCCAGTGGCGTTGATGTGCCCTCCACGTCCAGCGTGAACGTGGCCGAATCCGACCCGAACTCGATGCGCTCGACGTTGTGCAGCAGCGACGAGGCGACGTCCACACCCGTCACTCGCGTCACTCGCCGCTCCACGAGCTGGGGTTCGTCGGCGTTGGCTGCCACTGGCGCACACAGGACGAGAATGCACGCGAGTGCTCCTGCTGCGCGAAGCTGACAGGCTCGCGTCCCCGCCGCGCACACATCTGTTCTCGTACCGTGACCGCCCATGCAGGGAGAATCGGCGATGCGGCCTTGAATCTGGGTGACAGCGGTCACCGAACGGTGCGGGTGCTCGTGAACGGACATGCGACCAGCACTGGGACGAGGCTAGTCGGCCTCGAGACGTTCGCGCAGCTTGATGAGGTCGACCACGATCTTGCGACCCTTGGTGGCTACGACCCCTTCTTTCGCCAGGTTCGAGATGATGCGGCTCGCTGTCTCGCGAGACGTGCCGGCCAGGGTTGCTATGTCGTAGTGTGTCAGTCCCTGGATCACCGGCACGCCGCGAGACTCATAGCTCGCCGTGGCCACGTTGAGAAGGACACGCATCACGCGGTGCGTCGCATCATGGAAGGCCATGTCTTCGAGCCGTGCGATGGTGTGGCGCAGCCGCCGAGACAGCGTGGCGATCAAAGAGAGCGCCAGGCGCGGATTGAGCTGAATCGCAGCGGAGAGGTCCTTCGCATCGAGACTGAACAGTTCGATCTCGGTCACGGCGATCACATCGGCCGACCGCGGCTCCGCGTCCACAAGACTCATCTCGCCGAAGTGGGCCGGCGCCTCCAGGTAGTTGAGCGCGAGCTCTTTGCCGTCCGGCGAAGCCAACGAGACCTTGACGCGGCCCGATACGAGCAGGTACATGGACTGGCCCGAATCGTTCTGGTTCACCACGAAAGCGCCCTTGGGATAGGTGCGGAACTGCACCATCTCCGCGAACGTCTCGAGGTCCTCGGCCGACAGGTCCGCGAACATCGGGATGGCGCGCAGCTTCGCGATCGAGCTGTCTTTCGTGGTCTGCGTCTTCATACCAGGTATTCTCGGCTTTTCGCTTCTGTGACTTGAGACACACACTACATATTCTCGTCACGCCGCGACAGACGAGCAACCACCCGGACACACCGCCCGCACACCACCTGGACGCAGAAGGGCGAGGCCCGCGTGCAAGCCCCGCCCGTCAAGCGGTCTATGTCGGCCCAGTGCTACGCCATCGCCGGTCGTTGACACCCACCGCGAATGAAGTCGATGAAGAGCGGTGTCAAGTGCGGTATGAGCTCCGGCAAGTACGTGGGCATCAGCGCCTCCATCGTCTTGGGCAGAAGGTCCGGAATCAGTTCGGCCATGTCGGCCGGCATCTCGCCGATGTAGTCCTCGACCTCACGGATCATGTCGGGCATGACCTTGCTCAGGATGCCGGGTGCCATAGCAGGGAACATCAGCGGCATCATCTTGTTCATCATCGCAAGGCCGCCAGGAACGTTGCGCATGGCGCACATCATCGGCGCCATGCCTGCCGGCATGTTGTCCATCATCTGCGGGAAGATCCGCCTCATGAACTTCGCCATGTTCTCCGGCTCGAGCAGGATGATGAACTTCTCGAAGTAGCTCCACATGTACATGGAGTACTCGGTCGTCTCGGGGATCTCGTAGCCGGCCGCCTCGGCGACCACCCGGGCCAGATCGTCGATCTTCAAGCCGAGATCGTTCTTGATGTTGCTGTCGCGAAGCTGCACCTGGCAGCACGGGCACAACGCCACGACGCGGTCAGCGCCGGCATCGACCGCCTCTTGGAGCCGCTGCTTACCGAGGACCGGCGCCACCGGCATCTCGCCCACCAGGGTCAGAACAGAACCGCAGCACAGCCCCTCTTCACGGTTATGCTCCATCTCCACGTAATCAACGCCCGGAATCGCCTTCAGCATCTCGCGTGGCGGCTCGTAGTTGCCCTGGGCGCGACCCATATGACACGAATCGTGGAACGTGATGCGCTCGCCCTCGAACGGGTTTTCCTCAAGCTCGATCTTGCCTTGCGCCATCGCCTCGGCAACGAGCTCGGAGTAGTGCTTGACCTCGAACTCGTACTCCTCGCCGCGTTCGGCGGCCAGGTTGGCGTACAGCTCCTTCCACACAAGCCCGCACGCGGGGCATGAGGTCACGATTGTCTTCGCCCCACGCCTTCTGGCCTCGGCCACGTTGTGCTCGAAGATCTCCTCGAACACGTCCCACTTGCCCGAGACCTTCATCGGGATCCCGCAGCAAGCTTCATCCGTTCCCATGTAGCCGATGTCGTAGCCCGAATCGGTCAGCAAGCGCACGGACGCCTCTGCGATGTCCGCTTCAACGAAGCTCGCCGTACAGCCGGCGAAGTACAGGATGTCGGCCTGCTTGTCCCACCCGCCGTTGTCGTCGGCAAGCTTGGACTTGATGTCTTCGGGAACCCAGTTGACCCGGTTGGCCGCCTTGCCGGCCCAGATGTCCCGCTCGCCTTGCAGCGAGGCGGCCATCATCTCGAACGGCGGGAACGTTCCGCGCTTCTCCTCGTGGACAAGTTGGCCGCGCATCTCCATCCAGTTGTGCTCGACGGGAAGCTGCAGCTGACAGCGCGTGTTGCATACCTCGCACGTCGTGCACACGAGGAAGGTGTCGACCGCGGCACGGGCGAACTCTTCCTTGCCCTCGATGACTTCGCGCAGGAACGCGTACTTCCCACGCGGCGATTGCGATTCCCAGCCTCGGCCGCTGTACTGTTCGCACGTGCTCACGCAGTATCCGCAGCGCGCGCACGCGTAGGACATGAAGACCACGTCACCCGGGATACCGTTCTTCTCCTTGGCAAGGTCACCGTCGCGCTCAGGTGGCTTCGCGGCGTTCGCGATCGGACGCACCAGCGGCTCAAGTGCGCCTGCGGTGCCCATGACCAGGTCGATCACCCCAGACCCGAGCACCTTGCCCGGGTTCATGACGCCCTTCGGGTCGACCGAGCGCTTGTACGAAGCCAAAGCGTCGACCTTCGGCTTGCCGAGGACAGACTCCGCCTCGCGACGGAAATACAGCCCTGTCGAGTACGCGGAACCGCCGTGCGCCTTGGCGATCTTGATGACGGATAGCGACAGAGCGAACGCCATGTTGAACGCGAAACTACGCTCGTCATGCGGGATGAAACCTAGCAGGACGACCTGGTCGCCCTTGGCGTGCATGCCCTCGAGAATGAACGGCTGCTTGATCTTCGAGCCGATCTCGGCGAGGACATCGGCCATCTCCGTCAGAGGAACGACGACCTCGGTGGGCACGAGCGACGGGCCAATCCGCTTGAGCCGCATGGGCGCGAATCGCAACTCCCACTCGTGTTCGGCCGCCTCGTGGTCGAGTTCGGTCCCACCAGCCGCGGCGACGATCCCGTCGAGCGCGGCATCGATTGCACCGCGACGGGACTCCGGATATGCGATCATCGCGATGTAGGTCTCGGGCAGCACGGGCTCGTAGTGCTCGTGCTCCGTCTCATACGGGTGACCGTGCCTGTGAGGGAGCTGCTTCTTCAGGCGGATCGACTCGGGGTTCAGAAACGTGATCGACCAGACAGGTAGCCTCTGTTCGGAGATCGACCTGAGGGCAGCTGCGAGCGCATACGCGTCATCGAAGGCAACAGCACGATGCACTTCGTCCTCGAGCGGACGGACCTTGAAGGTCAGCTCGGTGATGATGCCGGTGATGCCCTCTGCGTCGGCTACCAGATTCTGAAGCTCATCGCCTGTGAACTCACGGACCTCACCTGCGGGAAGCACGACCCGCGCGGAAACCACGTTGTCCTTGAACGTTCCATACTCGTAGGAGCCGAAACCCGCACCGCCTTGAGCCAGCCATCCTGCCGCACCAGAGCTCGGGGTCGAGGACGGGTACAGCCGAAGACTCAAACCGTGCTTGGCGATCTCGCGCTCGATCTCTTCCCAGATCGCCGACGCTTGCACCGTGACAGTCAGGTTCTCGGTGTCGATGTCGAGCACCCTGTGCAGGCCGGACATGTCGACCACCACTGCGCCGGTTCTCGGCAGCACGCCACCATAGCCCGATGTTGCCCATCCGCGTGGGACCAACTCGATGCCCTCGCGCTGGGCTAGTTTCGCGAGCCGGACTATCTGGTCCTCGTCCTTCGGACGGACGACAGCTCCTGCTACGCCCGCCGGCACGAACGGCTTGACAAGCTTCGGCATCGCACCGATGTCGAACGAGTACATCTTGCGTTCGACCCGGTCGGTGCGCATCCGCTCGCCGAAGATGTCTCGAAGTTCGCGCTCGACCCTCTCAGTAACGGCAGCCATCTGGTATCGCTTCCTTCCCAGCACTCGTGTGTAACGCGTGTACTTGTGAAACGCTTCTCATACTTGGCTAGAAGAAACAGCAAGTCATATGCCCGGTAGGGTATTGCGAGATGCGCTATCAGCATACCCTCCCCGGTATCGGCCGTCAAGGGAACTTAAGGTCATGATGGACAGCGTCACCGGTCTAGCGTGCTAACATGCCTAGACCTTGCTCCCGAGGAGGACACGGCACATGCAAGCGATACTCTTCGATCTCGACGGCACCCTGCTCGACATCGACCTTTCTCAGTTCCTTGACCGCTACTTCGGCGCGTTAGCAGAGACCGTGGCCACGCTCGTGCCCGCCGAGAACGTGGAATCGGCCATGCGCGCGATCAGCGAGTCGACAGAAGCGATGATGGTCCCTCATCCCGGTCAGACGAACCGTGAGGTGTTCCACCGGCACTTTCGGGCCCTGGCCGGCGTTGACCTTGACGAGGCCTGGCAGCCTTTCCACAACTTCTACGAGGAGCGATTCCCTCGACTCGGCGACGGCTACGGGCCCACCGAGGGTGCGCATGAGGCGCTCGGTGCAGCACGCGAATGCGGGCTCAGGATCGCCGTGGCCACGAATCCGATCTTCCCGAGGCGGGCGGTGGAGCACCGTCTCGGCTGGGCGGGTGTGGCGCCCGACCAGGTCGACCTCGTCACGTCCTACGAGACGATGCATGCATGCAAACCGCATGGAGCGTATTTCAAGGAGACCGCGCACATGCTCGGCGTCGAGCCCGCACAATGCCTCATGGTCGGCGACGACCCGATCCTTGACATGGCTGCCGCGGATGTCGGGATGGATACGTACTACGTGGGTCCTATCCCTGAGGTGCACGCAACCTACACTGGAGACCTGATCGGGGTTGCGTCACTGCTGCGTCGTCTTTGCAGCTGAGAGCTGACCGCCAGCATCGCCTGCATGGTCCGCCCGCGTCCTCCCTGGTCAGCGACGTCTACCGGGCGAACTTGCGCCTGATCAGGGCGACCCACGCACCGTCCATGCGCTGGTCGTAGTGGTACTCATACTTGCCGCGACTCTCCTTGCGAAGGTCGAGCTGATACCCGAGTCCCGCAGGCTCATGGTCGCAGATCACCACGAGGCTGTCGTTACAGTCGAGTTCGAGGAGTTTGTCGATCAGCGCGAACACGATCGGCCGCCGGAGCCCCGGAGTGAAGCCCCGCACGTCGATGACCAGTCCATTGGATGATCCGGTGAACATGAGCCCCCGTCCCAGCACGCGTGCCCACGTGGAGTAGTCGATGGCTCATTTCTGCGCCGGTCGCTTCTTTCCTTTCGGAATCGTCCAACGGGAGCACCTTGTCCGCTACGAACCCCCGTCTTCCTCGTTCTCGTACAACTCGGCAATATCGGCGCCGGCGCACCCGGCGGTCTCTCGTGGACTAAGTGACTCGCGGTCCGTCTCGCACTTGTCGCGCAACTCGTCGTCTTCAGGCATCGTCGGCTTGCCGCCGAGCGCCTCGCGGTCCGCACGGCGGCGCTCCTGATCGTCCATCTGCATGCCCCTTCCTCGTGAAGCTCCTATTCGTCAAGCTCCTATTAGTCAACATTCCCCAGACTGCCGGCCGCGTGCAATGCTAGGGAAACGCAGGTATTATCGGTGGTGACGGCGGGGCAAGCGCAGGGACGCGTATCTCCGCTTGTATGTATGCGGCTTTGCGCAACATATCTCCTGGCGTTGGGGGTCGAAGATGATTCGCGCTTTGGAATGGTGCGCCCATGCGTGCTGAGCGCGTGTGCGATCGTTCGCTCAACCCTTCGGGGCCTGCCCATCTGCGCTGCAACCACCCTCCCCGCGATGCATCGGCGAGAAGTGTGTGCTCTCGCGCGCTAGCCGCCGGTCCCCTCCTTAGGTTTCGCTCGCGCTCGCGTGCTGCTAATTGGACGAGTGCGTCGAAGAACGGGCATATATCACCCTGAGTCCAAAGAGAAAGGATGATGCCGTGTAGGAGCGTGTGCGTTGGCACGCCGCGCCACCGCCTGGAACTGCCGGTGTGGCGTGCAGGTCTGTTCTGTCTGTAGAGGAGAAGGAGGTGTATCGCATGCCGAATGAGGACCGCGGCGCGCTGTACCAACTGCTCGCAGTGCGAGGTGTCACGCGTCGGGATTTCCTCAAGTGGTGCGGCGCGACAGCAGCGTTGCTGGGTTTGTCCGAGAGCTATGTGCCGCAGATCGCCGCTGCGGTAGAACACGCAGCCCTCATGCCACAAGCACCCGCACTCTGGATCAACGGCGGGAGCTGCTCTGGGTGCACGGAGTCCATGGCTCAGGGTGACACGCCGGATGTCGCGACGGTCGTGCTCGATCTACTGTCGGTGAACTACTTCGAGACGATCATGATGGCCCAAGGCGAAGATGCCGAGGCATCGAAGGCCGCTACGATCGCAGACGGCGGCTATATCTGCATCTACGAGGGCTCGGTCATGCGCGGCTGGGACGGAAACGCCCTGCGAGTCGCGGGTCAGCCACAGTTGGAAGAGCTTCCCGAGCTGTTCGAGAACGCAGCAGCGATCGTGTCTGTGGGATCTTGCGCCGTTGACGGCGGATGGGTAGCGGCTCGTCCGAACCCCGCCGACGCGACGGGCGTGAAGATGTTCTGCGATGACCAGGGTATCGGTACTCCGGTCATCAACCTGCCGACGTGTCCGGTGAACCCGGAATGGGTTACGGCGATGGTCGTCGACGTGCTGCTGCTCGGCGAGCTCGAAAGCGGAGCCATTCTCGACAAGCTCGATGACTTCGGACGTCCGAAGTCGATCTTCGGCCAGACGATCCACGACAACTGTCCACGTCGGGGTCACTTCGAGAACGGCGAGTTCGTCTACGAATTCGGTAGCGAAGAGGAAGCAAAGGGGTACTGCCTGTACGCCGTCGGCTGCAAGGGCCCGCAGACGTTCACGAACTGCCCGATCGTGCGGTGGAACCGCCGTGCGTCGTGGTGTGTCGAATCCGGCTCCCCATGCATCGGATGTGGGACCGCAGGTCCCGAGCCCGGCATGAACTGGGTCGACCAGGGGGCGCCGTTCTTGAACCGTCACCGCGACCTTCCGATCGGCGAGGACACTACCGTCCAACCCGCGACCGTCGGTGCAATCGCAGGCGCAGCCGTAGGCGGCGTGCTGATCGCCCACGGCATCGGCATGAAGGCCGCCGGCCGCATGGATGGCGGCGCCGACTACGAAGCGATGAAGGAACACGATCGCAAGAAGGGAGGCGGTAAGTAGTGGCACGCGCAGTTGTCGATCCGTTGACCCGAATCGAGGGTCACCTTCGCGTAGAAGTGGAAGTCGACGGAGGCGAAGTTACAGACGCTTGGGTCTCCGGCACGCTGTATCGCGGCATGGAGACAGTGCTACAGGGCCGCCGCCCGCAAGACGCCTTCTACGTCGCTCAGCGCATCTGCGGGGTGTGCCCGATCTCTCACGGCCACGCCTCTACGATGTCGGCTGAAAGCGCCTACGGACTCACGATTCCCGAAGGCGCGCGTCTCGTGCGAAACATCATCGAGGCCGCACAGTACCTGCACTCCCACGTACTGTGGTTCTACACGCTCGCGGCACTCGACTACGTCGACCCGGTCAAGGCGCTGTCGGCCAACATCGCCGACACGTACGCGCTGGCCGAGCAAGCGGGCACGAGCGTGTCTGACTTCGGCGCAGTAGCCAAGCGGCTCACCGCGTTCGTGGAAAAGGGCAACCTGTCCATCTTCAGCAACGGCTGGTTCGGCCACCCGGCCTACGCCGCGGACATGCCGGCCGAGTTGCATCTCATCGCGGTCGCCCACTACCTAGAGGCGCTCGAGATCCAGGCGGAAGCTGCCGCTGTCATCGGAGTCATGGGTGGCAAGTTCCCTCACTTCATGACATCCATCAACGGTGGCACGGCTTTCGTGCCCACCGAAGAGAAGCTCGACGACGTGCTCTATCGCCTCACCCGCGTCGTGGACTTCGTCAACAACGCCATGATTCCCGACACGCTGGCCATCGCACCGTTCTACCTGGGTGCGACCGGTTACGGGGCTGGCGTCGGCAACTTCTTGTCGTGGGGCGTCTTCAACGATCCGGGGCTTGGCATTCACGAC
>ENA-OSEO01005919-OSEO01005919.1-sediment-metagenome-genome-assembly--contig:-NODE-5919-length-11364-cov-3.925401_pt1 | contig 11364 bp, 11 predicted proteins | sample MGYA00237883_ERZ534232 | MGnify/ENA metagenome assembly ERZ534232
GCAATGATGGGGGTGGCCAGGAGAAAAGAGAAGCGGGCCGAGGCTTCCCGGGTGAAGCCCAGGAAGAGGGCGCAGGTCATGGTGATGCCGCTGCGGGAGACCCCGGGCATGATGGCCAGGGCTTGGGAGAGGCCGATGAGCACCGCGTCAAAGATGGTGAGGCGGTCAAAGGCCCGGTGGTGACGGGCTACCTTCTCCCCCACCAACAAGAGAATCCCCACGGAACCCAGGAGCAGGGCAATGTGCAAGGGCTCCCGGAAAATGGTTTCCGCTTTTTTCTCCAGGAGCAGGCCCGCCAAGCCGCCGGGGATGGTGGCCACCACCAGGTAGAGAAAGAGGTAGCGTTCTCCCCGGTTTTGGGGGGAGGGCCGCACCAGGGCGTGGCCCATGGCCAGCCACTCGCGCCAGAAATATCCCACCAAGGCAGCCAGGGTACCCAGATGGAGGAGGATATCAAAACTCAGACCGGCTCCGGGCACCTTGAGGTAGTGTTCCAGGAGGGCCAGATGGCCGGAGCTGGAGATCGGCAGGAACTCAGTAATGCCCTGGACCAGACCCAGGAAAATGGCAGTAATAGAGTTCATCGGTAGTATTTAGCACGCAGGGGGTTAATAGACAAGAGTCGGCTCATTCCCGGTCAAGGAGATTTTTCGATGCGGGCTGTGATGGTGGCGGGGTGGATGCGCACCAGCTCGAGGGAAGAAGGCAGATTGACGGAGACGTTGAGGCGATGGCGGCCGGGGGACAGATTGCTGGTGTCCACCGTGGCCATTAATTCGGCTGGTTTCAGGCTCCTCAGCTCCAGCATAGGCCCCTTGAGGATGAGACTCACTCTGGAGGGGCTGAGATGGGCTTTTTGAGGAATGGCCGCCACCGGCACCCCGGAGATAGTGCGGCTGATCTTCTTGGGTTCCACCTCGACGTCCACCAGAATGGGGGTCTGATCCTGGGGGGCCAGATGCAGGTTCTTTAAATCCAGTTCTGCGGCCAGAGTAGCTCCGACCGTGAGTTGGCTCACGTCCAGAGGGATCGTCGGGAGAAACTTCAGGTCGGCAATCTCCGTGGTGGGGCCTTTGACCCTGATCTGGGAAGGCCGGGCGCGTACACCGGTGATCTCATAACCTTTCGGGGGCTTGCCTTCCAAGACCGGATGGACCTCTAAAGTCCTGACCATCGCCGACGCCAGGGTCAGCACCAGGGGGTTGGGCTGCACCCGGGTGACCTGCACCCCCCGGGGGAAGCTGAAGTTTTTGGGACCCAAAGGGATGGTATGCGCTCCCAGCTTAAATCCAGAAAGATCGATGGTCTGGACCAAACGGGACTGGGTGAGCCTGCGGATGACACTCCCGGGGCCATGGACCCGCACCTGGAGGGAGGAAGGAATCTCACTGGTGATCATCATGTGTTGGGGCGGGTTGGCCAGTTCCAGGGCCATGCTTAAGGTGGTTTCGGTGGGCTCTTCCACCCCCACCGCGGCCCAAAGGGCCACCGCCAGCAGCAGGGACAGGAGCTTAAGGCCCTTGTTACGCCCCAAAGAACCGATAAAGCCTTTCAATCCAGGTGCCTCTTTTTCCGGTAGCAGGTTCCACCAGATCTTTCAAAGTCTGCCGTAATTGCAGGCGGGAAAGGTTGCGTAATATCTTCCCTCCCCGGGCCAGGGAAACTTGACCGTAGGTTTCGGAGACCACCAGGGCCAGGGCGTCGCTGTGTTCGGTGAGTCCCACCGCGGCCCGGTGGCGGGTCCCCAAAGTCGGGTCCAGTTCGGCGCTGGAAGACAGGGGGAGCAAACAACCGGCGGCAATAATCCGGTCCCCTTGAATAATCACCGCGCCGTCATGGGTGGGGGTATGAGGCCAGAAGAGGGAAACCAGAAGCTCTTTGGTGACCATGGCGTCCAGCTTCACGGCTCCTTCCAGGTAATCGGAAAGTCCGATCTGTCTCTCCAGGATGATGAGGGCGCCGATGCGCTGACTGGCTAAAGTCTCCACCGCGTCGCAAATCTCTTCCAGAATCATGGGTTCCGAAGCGTCGGCGGAAGCCAGGGCTCTTCGGCCCATACGGCTCAAGACCCGGCGGATATCGGCCTGGAAAAGAATGATAACAATGAGGAGAAAGCTTCTCACCACGCCGTCCAGGAGCCATTCCAGGGTGAACAGTTCCAGCCGCTTGGCCCCCAGATAGAGCAAAAAGAGAAGGAACATCCCGGCCAACACCTGAATGGCCTGGGTGCCTTTGAGGAAAAGGAGGACCTGGTAGATGATGATGGCTACCAGGATAATATCGGCGAAGTCCTGCCACCGTAACTGGCTAAAGTAGGGCCACATGGTTATCCCCCGGCGGCGGGAGCGGCCGGAGGCAGCTCGCCCGACTGGATAGCCGTTAAAACGGTGAGAAACTGGCGGGCATAGGCGGCGTTATGAGTGCGGATAATGCGGGCGCCCCGGGTCACCGCCACTCCCAAGGCGGCCAGGGTGCCGATATCCCGGACCTCGCCGTTGGGGAGATCCAGGATGCGGCCGATGAAGGCCTTCCGGGAAGGTCCCACCATCAGAGGGCAGCCCAGCTCCAAAAACTCGTCCAGGTGATTGAGGATTTCCAGATTGTGCTGAAAGGTTTTGCCGAAGCCGATCCCCGGGTCCAGGACGAGCAATTCCCGGTCCAGGCCCTGGGATGCGGCAAATTCCAGGCGTTCCTTGAAGAAGGCCTTGATCTCTCCCAGGAGATCGTCGTAGCAGGGCTCAACCTGCATATCCCGGGGATTCCCCTGCATGTGCATCAGGACCACCGGCACCTGCTGCAAGGCAGCCAGGGGAGCCATTTCCGGGTCGAAGCGCAGGGCGCTGATATCGTTGATCACAGAGGCCCCGGCTTCCAGGGCCGCCCGGGCCACCGGGGCCTTGTAGGTGTCGATGGAGATGGGGAGATTGACTTCCGCGGCCAGGTTTTGGATGACCGGAATTACGCGGCGCAACTCCTCTTCGAGAGACACGGGTTCCGCGAAAGGACGGGTGGATTCGCCGCCCAGGTCCAGGATATCGGCCCCGGCCGCAGCCAGGGCCCAGGCCTGGTCCAGGGCCGACCGATGCTCGAAAAAGCGGCCCCCATCAGAGAAGGAATCCGGGGTGATATTTACCACTCCCATGATCAAGGGGCGGGGTTCCTGAAGGAGGGCGGCCCAGGCGGCGCGGCGCTTGCCAACCGCCGGACTCCGGGAGGCACAGGGAGTGCTGCTCATCCTTACGCCTGTTGGAGACTTAAGGAGAGGTCTACCGCAGTGTCTGGAGACTCCTGGTCAGGCTTGGCGTCCTGGTCCTGGTACTCAGCTATAACTTTGTCTATTTCCGCCGTGTCCAGAGTTTCTTTGGCCAGGAGGGCCTGGGCCAGGGCCTGCAAGGTGGCCCGGTGGGTCCGGAGCAATTCCATGGCATGATTGGCGGCGTTCAGAACCAGGTTCTTAATAGCGCCGTCGATGAGGCGGGCCGTCTCTTCACTGAAATCCTTGGCCTGGGCGAACTCCCGGCCCAGGAAGATATGTTCTTCCCGTTTGCCGAAGGTGACCGGTCCCAACTCTTCGCTCATACCCCAGTTGCATACCATTTTCCGGGCTAAATCCGTGGCCCGCTCCAGGTCGTTGCCAGCGCCGGTGGTGAATTGCTGGAAGACCAACTCCTCCGCGGCCCGGCCCCCCAAAAGGACGGTAAGAGTAGCGACCAGGTAATCCTTGGGATAAGTGTGCCGCTCATCTATGGGCAATTGCTGGGTTAGCCCTAAGGCCCGGCCCCGGGGAATGATGGTCACTTTGTGAATGGGGTCGGTGCCGGGGATTAGTTTGGCCACCAGGGTATGCCCGGCTTCATGGTAGGCGGTATTGCAACGTTCCTTTTCGCTCAGGATCAGGCTCTTGCGTTCCGAGCCCATGAGGACCTTATCTTTGGCCTGTTCGAAATCCTCCATGGTGATCAGTTCCTTGCTGGACCGGGCGGCAAACAAGGCGGCTTCGTTGACCAGGTTTTCCAGATCAGCTCCGGAGAAGCCGGGAGTGCTGCGGGCCAGGATGGACAGATCCACGCTCTCGGCCACGGGGGTGCGGCGGGTGTGCACTTTCAAGATGGCTTCCCGGCCTTTCAGGTCGGGGATGGGCACCACCACCTGCCGGTCGAAGCGACCCGGCCGGAGCAGCGCCGGATCCAGGACGTCGGGGCGGTTGGTGGCGGCGATGAGGATGACTCCTTCATTGGCCTCAAAGCCGTCCATCTCCACCAGGAGCTGGTTCAAGGTCTGCTCCCGTTCGTCGTGACCCCCACCCAGGCCCGCACCCCGGTGGCGGCCGACGGCGTCGATCTCGTCGATAAAGATGATGCAGGGAGCGCTCTTCTTGCCCTGGATAAACAGGTCCCGCACCCGGGCTGCGCCCACGCCCACAAACATCTCCACGAAATCCGAACCACTGATGCTGAAAAAAGGGACCCCCGCTTCCCCGGCAATGGCCCGGGCCAGCAGGGTCTTACCGGTACCCGGCGCGCCCACCAGGAGCACGCCTTTGGGGATGCGGCCCCCCAGACGGGTGAACCTCTTGGGGTCCTTGAGAAACTCGATGATCTCCGAGGTCTCTTCCTTGGCTTCTTCGATCCCGGCCACGTCATTGAAGGTAATCTTGATGGTGCTTTCCGTCATCAGACGGGCCCGGCTCTTGCCGAAAGACATGGCTTTGCCGCCGCCGGACTGCATCTGCCGCATGAAAAAGATCCAGATGCCTACCAGGACCAGCATGGGGAGCCAGGAGACCAACAGGGTGGTGTACCAGGGAGAATCATCCTTGGGTTTGGCGGTGATCTCCACTTTCTTGGACTGGAGGAGTTTGACCAGATCCGGATCCGCCGGGGCATAGCTTTTAAAGGGCTTGCCATCCGTTTGCTCCCCGGCGATCTCTTCGCCCTGGAGAGTGACTCGGGTGACTTTCCCCGCCTTTACCAGAGCCAGGAACTGGCTATAGCTGATGGTGGCCCGGGCCCGGGCATGCTCGGCGCTATTGAAATAATTGAACAGAAAGATCATTACCAGGGTGATGAGCAACCACAGGGCAATGTTCTTATAAAATGGACTTAAGCGATTATTCATTCTCAACCTTGCTCTAGGAAAACAAAGGCCGCAATGCGGCTGGTTATTATTAATTTATGCTGAATAGGGGGGAAAAGCAAGTCGAATCTTGGAGTTGACCCAGGGATAAAGGCAGAGGCGGATGAGCGTCCGGGCGCGCCATTCCCGGGGAAAGCACGGGAGGATGTGAGGGAACAAAGGCTAAGTAGAGTTCTGATTGAGGAAATGTTCCCTTAAAAAATCCTTGGCTTCCGGGAAATTGGGACGTATTTTCAGGGCCTGGCGGAAGGCGTCCAGAGACTTTTCCCTTTCCCCGAGATCGAAATAGAGAATACCCAGATTATAGTAAATCTTTTCGCTTTTAGGGTCCACCTTCAGCGCCTTGTGGTAGCAATCCAGGGCCTCCTGGTGCTTCTGTTGCTGCCGCAAAGCGATGCCCAAGCGGTTGTAAAGTTGAATGTTTTGCGGGTCCTCCTTTAAAGATTCGGAGAAAAGCTTCTCGGCCTCAGCCGACATTCCGGCCTCCAGATAGATTTCCGCGGCTTCCTGACGGTGGGAATTGGCAAAACAATGGCCGTTACTGAGGCATTTTTGCAAATAGTCCTGAGCTTGCTCTTGCTTCCCGGTTTGGAGACAGATCTGTCCCAGATGAAAGAGACGTTCGGTATTCAAGGGACTTAAAGCCTGGGCCTCTTCCAGGTATTGGCGGGCTTCATCCAGGCGGTCGTTGCTTTCCATCAGTATCGCCAGGTTTTGGTAGGTTTTCAGATACTTGGGATTAACTTCCTTGGCCTGGGTGTAACACTCTTCGGCCTGGAGGTGATCTCCCAGGGCCTGGAGACACTCCCCCGCCAGGTTCAGAGTCTTGGCCTGCTTTTTATAAGGAGGTCTAAGGAGCTTTTCCAGTATGGGCAGGGCCTGATCCGGCTGTCCGGCCACCTTGAGTTTTTGGGCCTGCAAGAAAAGAGCTTCCCCGCCGCTGGGGCGCAGTTTCTTTCTGATGATCTCCAGCAGACGGCTTTCCAGGGCCGCAGCCTGAAAAGGTTTGAGCAGGTAGCTGTCCACTTCGCTTTCCGCGGCCACCGCCACCACCTCTTCGGATACCTCCCCGGTGATCATCAAAAAAGGTGTGGTCTCATACCTGGGGTTGGCGCGCATCACCCGCAGGAGTTCCAGGCCGTTCATCCGGGGCATGTTGATGTCGCAGATCACCACGTCATAGGGAATGTCCTGGAGGATATCCCAGGCTTCCATGCCGTCGTTGGCTTCACCGATACGACCGTTAACCCCCAGCATGATCAGCATCTGCCGGAGCATACGGCGTATGCCGGGCACATCGTCCACCACCAGCACGTTTAGTGGGGCAAAAAGGTGGTCGTGCCCGGTTTTAGCGGGTTTGCGGGTTCTGGATGTGGCCATAATTTTGGCAAAAGGTCAGCAGCAAAAAGGTACTTATTAATCATCGGCACAGTAAATCAGAAGAATTAGAAAATAGATGGGAGCCCTTAACCTCCCATCTAGCTTTGGTTTTAGCTCTGAAGGCCCCCACCGGAACATTTTCTCTTTTAAATTTCCCAGTTATCCGCCGGTAATAAAGCCAGCAAGGCTTCCCGGGGTATACGCCAGGGGCCGGAGCCCCATTTAATCGCCTGGAGGCGGCCATCCCGGATCATGCGATAGATGGTCCGCCGGGAGAGGGCCAGAAGCCGGGCCACTTCGTCAGGCCGGAAAAACCGTTTGCTTAACCGCCATTCCATTCGTTTCTCCTTTTTAAATAATAACTGCTTGAACCGGTGATGCAAAGGGGAGGCCACATTTTTCCACCCGGAAAATACCCAAGTTTCTTCAGGTAATGAGTCCTGGGAGCCTCCTTCCCCATAATAAATGGCGGGGTGTTTGATGATGATCTCTAGGGGCCGGGGCCTGAACCTAGGGGGATGCAAGGGGGGAGCGGTCCGCAGAAAGAGGGACAGGGATTAATAACCGCCGGGGTCCTGCTTTTTTAAGGCAGTGGGCTTAAAAAGCTTCCATGTTTCTTTTGGGGGCGGAAAACCGCACCACTGAGGCCGTAATCCTCCTCCTCAAACCCTTCCTCCAAATCACTTCCGGGACAATGAAGGACATCCGTGCCGGCGGGCGCCACGGTTCTTGAAAGGCCGGGGATAAAGACTGGCGGAGGTTAAACAGATGGCCCAAGAACGATTGTTGCGCCCCCGGGAAGTGGCCCGGCAACTGGCGGTTTCCCGGTCCACGGTGTATCGCTGGTTTTGGGAGGGAAGGCTTAAGGGCGTGAAATTAAACGGCGGCACGGTGCGCATTTTAGAGAGCGCGGTGCTGGAGAAGCTGGCAGCAGGAGATTGAGCAGGGGGCAGTAGCCAGTAGCCAGTGGTCAGTGATCAGTGATCAGTGGTCAGTGGTCAGTAAAAGATTTGAACACAGATACCCAAAAAATATGCGTTGCATCGTTGGTTGAGGGAGGGTTGAAAATTATCGCTCCTGCAGCCGGAAAATTTCATTCCCAAGTCAAGCTTCCCAGGTGTGCTGGAGGTTTTAGCGGTTTTCGCCTATACCCTGGGGACCATGACGGCGAACCGGAAGAGAGCCAAAACCGGCAAGAGAGACCTCTACTTGGAAGAAGCCCAATCCCTTTATTTGGCCGGGAAAAGCCTGGACGAAATTCAGCGGCTCTTTCCCGTTTCCCTATCTTCTTTGCAGCGCTGGCGCCGGGAAGGCCATTGGGACGAAAAGCGCTTGCAGGTGCTGGTCTCGCCCCGGTGGCTGGGGGAGGCCCTGAAGGGCGTGCTCCGGGAAAAGACCGGCAGGCTGCTGATCCGAGGCGAGCTTAAACCCCAGGAATTGGACGAACTCACCAAGATCCTCACCTTGATCGACCGCCTCTGCACCCAAGGGGTGGACCTGAAGGCCGCTTCTTTAGAGGTGATGGACCGCTTTAGCGAGTTTTTGCGCGGTTGGGTGACGGACCCGGAGGAATTGAAGATTATTACCTCCCGCATTCAGGAGTTTTTCCGGAATTTGGAAAATGACGGCTAACAGGAAAAACAAAGCCAAAGACCCAATGACTTTGAAAAAGAAGCTGACCAAGGCGGAGTTCCGCCAGAAGGCCGACGCGCTGCTGATGCGCCTCACCCTGGAGGTAACGCCGTTTTGGCAAGACAGCGAAGAAAAACAAGCAACCCGGCTGGCCCGGGCCGCGAGCGACCCCCTTTATTTCTGCCGCACCTATCTCCCCCACTACTTTGACAAGGCCCCCGCGCCCTTCCACTACGAACTGGTGGGATTTCTGGAGCAGCGGGGGGCAGAGGTGGTCACCCCGGTGGCCGTGGCCGCGCCCCGGGAATTCGCCAAAACTACGGTGTGCGCCTTCGGCTATGTGCTGCACCAGATCTGCTTCAAGCGGCGGCATTTCATCCTCATCGGCAGCGACAGCGAGGACCTGGCATCCGATCTGACGGGGTACATTTACCTGGAACTGCTCTACAACGAGAGGCTGCAACAGGATTTCGGGCCACTGGTGAAGACCAACCGGGCGGTGGATGATTTTGTCACCCTAAATGACATCCGGGTGAAGGCCCGGGGCCGGGGCCAACGGCTCCGGGGGCTGAAGCATAAGCAGTGGCGGCCCGATCTGGTGATCCTGGACGACCTGGAGAACGACCAAAACGTCCGCAACCCGGAGATCGTGCAGCAAATTTTAGATTGGGTGAAATCCGCGGTCTATCCGGCCCTGGACGCCGGGGGCACCTTGATGATCATCGGCACCATCTTAAGGTGGCGCAGCGCCCTGCACCTGATGCTGACCAGCCCGGAGGAGCCCTATTGCCATTTTGCGCGGCGCATTTATCGGGCCTTCCAGGAAGACGGCAGTTCCCTGTGGGAAGCCCGGCACCCCGCGTCCAGGCTGGCCCAACAGAAGCAGATGATGGGGTCCCTGGCCTTCAACCGGGAAAAGATGAACGAACCCGTGCCGGAATCGGGGTTTTTCAAGGAAGAGTGGGTTCACTACTACCATCCGGACAGCCTGAAAGACCGGGACCTGATGGTGGTGGGCTTTTTCGACCCTTCCCTGGAGAGCGGCGCGGGCGCCGACTACAAGGCTGCCATCACCGTGGGTTGGGACCGTCGGGAATTGGTGTTTTACGTGATGGACGCCTTCATCCAGAAGACCACCATAGAACAGACCCTGGGGGCCATCTTTAACCGCCACCAGGAATATGGCTATCAGGTTTTCGGCGTGGAGGACAACCTTTTCCAACGCCTGCTGCTGAAAGAATTCGACCGCCTGGGACAGGAACGGGGCCAGATGCTGCCCGTCAAAGGGGTGACCAGCCGTCTGGCCAAGGAGACCCGGGTGGCCAGTCTTTCCCCTTTGCTGGAGCGGGGTAAGATCCGCTTTATCCGGGGCCATTCGGATCAGGAGCTGCTGGTGGAGCAAATGCTCTATTTTCCCTCCCGGACCCTGCACGATGACGGGCCGGACGCCCTGGAAGGGGCCATCCGTTTGGCTCAGGGGATGGGAGGGGCCGCGGCCCCGGAATACGAAGCGGTCAAACCCCGGACTTTCCGGGGCCGGGGGGCGTTTTAGCCTGCTCTAAGGAATTGGTGGGCGGTGCCCACCCTACATTTTTCAGGAGAAAAGATGGGTCTGAAGGATTTATTCGGCAGAGTTTTTCAACCCCAGGCGAAGCCGGAGACCCGGGAGTTGGCCGCGGTGAGCCTGGCGGAGCGCTGGTCTACCTACCCCAGCGCCGGGCTCACCCCGGAGCGGCTGACGGAGATTTTCCGGCTGGCGGACCTGGGGGACGTTTATCGCCAGATGGAACTCTTCGAGGAGATGGAAGAAAAGGACGCGCACCTGGCCTCCCTTCTCCAGACCCGGAAGATGGCGGTATTGAGCCTGGACTATGAAATGCTGCCCTATTCCAAGTCTCCGGAGGATGAAGGCATCGCCGGCTTTGTCCGGGAGACCATCCAGGCGCTTCCCGAGGTGGAGAGTTCGCTCCTGGATCTGTTGGACGCCATCGGCAAAGGTTTCGCGTGCTCGGAAATCCTCTGGGAGGTGGACGGAGGCCGGGCCCGGGTGGTGGAACTCAGGTGGATTCCCCAAAAACGGGTGACTTTTATCCAGGACCTGAAACCCCGGCTCCTGACCCCGGAGGCCCCCTGGCAGGGAGAAGAGCCGCCCCCCTGGAAAGTGATCTACCACCGCTTCAAGGCCCGGAGCGGCCACGCGCCCCGGGCCGGGGTGCTGCGGGTGGTAGCCTGGATGTATCTGCTGAAAAATTACGCGCTGAAGGATTGGGCGGCGTTCAACGAGGTCTTCGGCATGCCGCTCCGCCTGGGGAAATACGACCCCGGGTCCTCGGCCGCGGACCGGGAGGCCCTGATCCGGGCCATCCGCAGCCTGGGGTCTGACGCCGCGGGCGTGATCAGCAAAAATACGGAGATCGAATTCGTGGAAGCCGCGTCGCGCCTTGCCGGCAACGCCAATCCTTACCAGACCCTGGCGGAGTTTTGCAACCGGGAGATGTCCAAGGCCATTTTGGGGCAGACCCTGACCACGGATACCGCGGGGGCCACCGGCACTTACAGCGCCGCCCGGGTTCACGCCCAGGTGCGCCGGGACCTGGTGGAGGCGGACGCCCAAACCCTGGCAGTGACCCTGAGGGAGCAGCTTCTCCGGCCCCTGGTGGGCTTCAACTTCGGCTGGGACCGGCCCTGCCCCTGGTTCCGCTTCAAGCTGGAGGAGGAGGAAGACCTGAAGACCCTGTCCGAAGTTTACCGCAATTTAAAGGAAATAGGCGTACCCCTGCCAGGGGACCAGGTGGCGGAGCGCTTCGGCGTGCCCCGGCCCCAGGGGGAAAAATCCATGTCTGCGGAAGGAGGCAAATGATGCGCAAAAGCTTATGGGCCTTGGGCCTGGCCCTGGTCCTGGCGGCCGGTTGTTGCCAGAATCCGGGCCTGTTCCAGAAGGTGCAGCGGTCCCTGGAGACGGTGCAGAGTTATTACGATCCGCTGCTGGCGGCGGATTGGCAGCAGAACGATAAATTGCGGCTGGCGGTAGTGGCTGCGGACACGACTTTAATGCTGGCCGGGGAGCTCCAGAGCCAGTGGTGCCCGGAGGCGAGCCAGACGGAGCAGTTGGAATTACAGGTTAAAGAGGCCCAGGCCCTGGCCCAGGATGCGGGAGTCAAGGCCGCCGGGGGCTCAGGAAAATAGGGCACGGGGGCTAGGGACATGACCAAACAA
>ENA-OSEO01005920-OSEO01005920.1-sediment-metagenome-genome-assembly--contig:-NODE-5920-length-11363-cov-4.266348_pt1 | contig 11363 bp, 4 predicted proteins | sample MGYA00237883_ERZ534232 | MGnify/ENA metagenome assembly ERZ534232
TCCCTAAGCTGGTTCTTATCCAGCTCAGTTTACTAAATCTACCAGGCTAACGGTTGCTTTTTATCATTCCTCCTTTAAACTTTTGTAGTTATCTCTGCCTTTTCCTTTTCCAGTTCTGAAAGGTGCTGCATAATTGCCCTTTTTTCGTCCTCCTTGCACTTCGGGCAGTGGAAGTGTTCCCCCTCCAGGTAGCCGTGGATCGGGCATACCGAGAAGGTAGGAGTAACAGTGAAGTAGGGGATACGGTAGTTTTCCGCAATGGCTTTTACAAGGTTTCTGCAGGCCTCCCAGTCCTCTACAGCTTCACCGATAAAACCATGAAAAACCGTTCCCCCGGTATATTTACACTGGAGCTCCTCCTGAAGATCCAGAGCATCAAAGATATCCTCTGTGTAGTCCACCGGAAGCTGGGTGGAATTAGTATAGAAAGGCTCCTTCGTTCCGCTGGCGATTATATCCGGGTACCTCTCCTTATCATGTTTGGCCAGTCGGTAGCTTGTACTCTCCGCCGGGGTCGCCTCGAGATTGAAGAGATCCCCTGTGGTTTCCTGGAAGTCGGAAAGGCGGCGGCGCATGTAATCCAGTATTTCCAGGGAGAAGGCCCGCCCCTCGGGGTCTACTATATCCTTACCTAAAAAGTTGAGCATCGCCTCATTCATCCCCACAATACCGATGGTGGAGAAATGGTTGGAAAGATGCTGCAGATACCTTTTTGTGTAGGGGAAGAGCCCGGCATCCAGAAGGCGGTTGATGACTTTTCTTTTGATGGTAAGGGAATCCCTGGCAAGTTCCATCATTCTGTCCAGACGGTCGTAAAATTCCCTCTTTGTTGTGGAAAGGTATCCTAGCCTGGGAAGGTTGATGGTTACCACACCGATTGAACCAGTGTACTCATCGGAACCGAAAAGGCCGCCTCCCCTTTTACGAAGCTCCCTTTTGTCCAGCTGAAGTCTGCAGCACATGGATCTTACGTCCTGGGGATTAAGGTCGGAGTTGATAAAATTCTGAAAATAGGGGGTTCCGTATTTCGAGGTCATCTCAAAGAGGAGCCTTGCATTTCCTGTATTCCAGTCAAAATCCTGAGTAATGTTGTAGGTGGGGATGGGGTACTGGAATCCCCTGCCATTGGCATCCCCGGCAAGCATCAGTTCTATGAAGAGACGGTTAATTGTATCCATCTCCTTCTGGCAATCGCCGTAGGTGAAAATCATCTCCCGGCCGCCCACAATGGCTTTGCGATCCTTGAGATCCTCCGGTACCACCCAGTCAAGGGTTATATTTGTAAAGGGAGCCTGGCTTCCCCAGCGGGAGGGAGTGTTTACTCCAAAGATGAAACTCTGGATGCACTGTTTAACCTCCTTATCGGAAAGGTTATCATTCTTTACAAAGGGGGCAAGGTAGGTATCAAAACTGGATAAGGCTTGAGCCCCGGCCCATTCGTTTTGCATTATTCCTAGAAAATTGACGATCTGCTGAATCAGGGTAGAAAGGTGCTTGGAGGGTTTGGATGTTATCTTATCCGGAACCCCGCCCAGCCCCTCGCTTATGAGCTGCCGAAGAGACCAACCGGCGCAGTATCCGGAAAACATGGATAGATCGTGAATATGGAAATCGGCATTTCTGTGAGCCTCGGCGATCTCCTCGGTATAGATGTTTTTAAGCCAGTAGTTGGCGGTTATGGTTCCGGAATTATGAAGAATTAGTCCCCCGAGGGAGAAATTAACATTGGCATTCTCATTAACCCTCCAGTCGGACTGAAGAAGATACCCATCCATAGTGGTGTTGATATCTAAGAGGAGCTTTTTCGTATCCCGGAGAACTTCATGCCTGGCTCTGTAGAGGATATAAGATTTGGCAACCTCCACCTCTCCTGCCTCTATAAGCACTGTCTCTACCAGGTCCTGGACCTCCTCCACCGCCGGGACGGAGTTGGGGTGCCGGTTAGCCATAAAAAGAGCAATCTTTTCCTCAGTTTTTACAGTAAGTTCCTCTATTCTCTCCGCCGGGGCAGCGCTCTGGGTAGCCAGAAAGGCTTTGTTGATCGCTGAAGCAATCCTGTTTCTGTCGTAGGGTTCAATATTTCCGTCCCTTTTTACTATCTGACGGATCACCCCTCTTTTTACCGGAGTTACACCAAGAAACTCCTTCCAGTCGTTTTTCATACCGGAATTTTCCACTTTTCCCTCCCAATCTGCTTTTTTAAAAAAGGTTTCCTTTCCCGTAAAATCCGGTGATTCTTACGGGCCTTTTACCTTGCCGGAGATTCTCCTATCCCCGGGATAGTTTCTCTATCTCTTTTAGAAACTCTTCCACATTATCAAACATCTTGTAAACCGAGGCAAAACGCACATAAGCCACCCGGTCTATCTCATACAGTTTTTTCAGCACCAGTTCCCCCAGGTCCTGGCTGCTTATCTCATTGCCGGAGCGGGAGTAAAGCAGAGCGGAATCCTCTACAGACTGGAGTAGTTCCTCCACCGTACTCTGGGGAATTGGTCTCTTTTCCAGAGATTTTATAACCCCCCGTTCAAGCTTTCCCCTGTCAAAGGGTTCCCGGCGCCCGTCTCTTTTTATCACCATCACCGGTTTTTCTTCAATAAGTTCGTAGGAGGTAAAACGAAATCCACAGGAGATGCACTCCCGTCTCCGCCGGATGGCAGTGCCGGAACTGTTCTGACGGGATTCTATAACCTTATCCTCCAGACCGGAACAACGGGGACACCTCATAAGTTCTTTTCCCCTTGTCTCTTACATTACTATCGGTAAAACCCCGCTATATATAGAGGGGTTTATCCGTGAATATTCATATTATCACGCTATATGTTGAGTGGCAATAGATCAACGAAAAATTTTAATGATTTTTTTATTTTCCCCTGGTTCCCCTCCCGGTTTGTTGTTAGAATGATCCGTGGAGGAGAAGCATGAGCAATCTTTCGGAATACGATCCTGGTCCCACAAAGCGGGCCAGGGAAGAGGTAATAGAAAAATTAAAGGAACATTATGCATTGGACAATCTGGATTTCGATGTTTTTGAAAAAAGATTGGAAATTGCTACAAATACTAAATCCAGAAATGAACTTTTTTCTCTTTTGGAGGATCTGCCCCAGGTAACTGTAACAAAACCAAGATCCATGCAGGAATCGCAGGGCTATATGATCAATACCGGAAAGGTAAGGGAGGATGATTTTTTTCTTGCCCTCTTATCCGGCACGGAAAGAAAGGGTGTTTGGAAGCCTCCTAAAAGCCTTAAAATAGCCACTGTTATGGGAGGTATAGATCTGGATTATACCCAGGCGGAAATACCACCCGGAGTTTCCTATGTCGAGGTTTTTGCTTTGATGGGCGGGGTGGATATTAAGGTTCCGGAGGGGGTTAATGTGGAGATGGCAGGCATTCCGATCCTGGGAGGTATCACAAACAAGGCTCATGATAATGGAGCCCCCGACGCCCCAACCATCAAAATCCGTGCCTTCGTGATTATGGGAGGCATCGATGTTACAGTAAAAAGGAAGAAGGACAAAAGGGAAAGAAGGAAAGGCGATCTTCTGGATTATTAAACCTGGTTTCCTTAAAAAAGGAGTCACCTAAAAAGGGCAACTATAAGGGATAAAAGAGGCGACTATGAAGGGATTAAAACAGGGATTTTTCCTCTTCTTTACACTGCTTATTGTTCTTTTTTCCTGTAAAAAGGAATCAGTTTCTCTGGAACCTCCCAGGATACAGGAGGCGGAGGAGAATAAGATTCTTCATACCTATATGGAGAAGGGAAGTCTTTCTCCCATTCAATACTACAACAACTACATACCCTCGGAGATTACGGAAGGTAGGATTGCCGAGGGAGATGCCCCTTTTGAGCTTGTTGATTACGGTCCGCGGGATCAGCTTCCTTCGGCGGTTTTTAGACCTCAGATCTTTCTCCTCTTTTCCCAGCCAGTGGTGCCTCTCTCCGCCCTGGGAAAACCCTCGGGAACCAATGCTGCCATTACCATAACCCCTGCCATAAATGGAACCTATAGATGGTACGGGTCCAGGCTTCTTGCTCTGGAGGCGGAGGAGGATCTTATTCCTCAAAGAGAATACACCGTAACAGTAAGGGGGGATATCAAATCCCTGGGGGGCAAGAGTTACACTGGAATAAAAGGCTTCACTTTTAAAACAGAACCCCTGGCAGTGCAGCATCTTTTCTTTGCCCGGGAATTTTTTAACCGCTCCCTGCAGGAGGTTTCTCCGGAACAGGGGGCTTATATTGGTATATGTTTCAACTTCCCTGTGGAGGGGGAATATATCAAGAAATTCCTTGTCCTGAGTACAGAGCAGAAAATGATTCCCTTTACCCTCCTCGCTCCCGAGGGTATTGCCAGGCTGCCGGAAAAGGATAAAAAGCGTGTTGTTCTCCTTCACCCGGAGGAACCTCTGCCGGAAAACAGCACCGTATCCCTGAAGGTTTTGGAGGGAGCCTCTTCCTCGGCAGAGGATCTTCCCATAGCCTTGGAGCAGGAGGTGAGATTCAGCACCCTGACCCCCTTTAGGGTCGTGGAGTGGGATACCTATTCCTACACCTTTCCCGCTTCCTCGGCAGGAACAGTGAATCCTCTCTATGTAACCTTTTCTCATCCCCCATCGCCAAGAGACCTTGTTCCCTATCTCTCTACCTCCCTGGGAGTTGATATAAAAGCGGAGAATCTTGACCTTTGGGATCGCGTTCTGCTTATAAAAAATCTGCCTGCGGAACCGGAAACGGAATACACCTTAACCTTGAAGCCTGGGTTGCGGGATATCCACGGAAGAGCCCTGGAAAAGGAGGAGATAATTAAGGTTAAGGTACCGGAGGCAAGAGCCTATGCCTACTTTCCCAACACAGGCACCCGCTTCTTAGAATCCCTCTTTCCAAAGAGGATAGTATTCGAGTATCAGAATATCTTTAATGGAGATTGGAAGATTAACTCCATCTCCGATCCCTACAATAGCTTTTCTCCCGAGGAGCTTAATCCCTACGACTTTTCCAGAGCTAAGAGAAATGTACGGCACTTCGAAACCCTGGATCTCTCTCCCTACCTAGATGAGAATGGAAAGGGCTTTGTAGGGATATCCTGGAATTTCCAGCCCCGGGAAAGGAGTGGGAAAAGACCAGCCTGGGGGCAGGAGAATCTCCAACTGCAGGTGACGGATCTGGGCCTGACTCTGCGGTATGGCTACAACAGGGTTGTTGCTCTAGTCAGTTCCCTTTCTACTGGAAAACCGCAAGCCGGTGTCAGGGTAAGCCTAATGAGGGAAAACAACCTTCTTCTGGAAACCTCCACAGGCTCCAATGGGCTTGCAGTCTTTCCCTTGGATCCAGGGTCCTATAGGGAGCTCTTTGGAGTTACCGGGGAATCCTGGAGGGATCTTTTAAGGATTATGGTTGATACAGGCCAGGACAAGATTATCTTCCAACCCAATGCCAGCCACGATCCCTACCGGCAGGGGGTTTTTAACACTGAATATCCTACGGAAGCGGAAAAACCAAAGCCTCAGGTTTTTTTCTTCACGGACCGGAATCTGTACAGACCAGGAGAGGAGCTTCTCTTCCGGGGAATAGATAAGATACTCCTTCTAGGTTCCTATATCCCCTATACAGGACCCTATACCATCAAGATATTGACCCCTTACGAAGGCACAATTTTAGGAGAATTTAAAGGAAATACTTCCGATTCCGGAGGGTTTTCTGGAAGCTTTTCTCTGCCTGCTCAGGCTTCTCCTGGTTTTTACGATATCCTTTACCAGCGGGAGGATCTTTCCCGGTACTTCTCCTTTAGGATTGCCGAATACCGGCCGGTTTCCTTCTCCGTCAATATCCATTTCCCGGACAGGAAGTATATCTCCGGTCAGACTCTCTCTGCCCGGGTTCAGTCCTCGTATCTTTCCGGAGGATTCCTAGCAGAGGCGGGAGTACAGGCCTTCTGGTTCCGGGAAGCTGCACAATTTTCTCCTGTTAACCGGGATCTGCAGAATTATACCTTTGGGCCCTCCTCCTGGGATCAAAGAACCCTTCTCTCCACAGAAAAGGGTGTATTGAATCACGAGGGTCTAGGACGCTTTTCCCAAACCCTGGTAAAGGAGGGGATAAGAGGACTGCCCTATGAATACACTTTGGAAGCCAGGGTTTTAAACCAGGCGGCGGAAGAGGTAACAGCCAGAAAATCGATTCTTATCCATCCCGCCTCCTTCTATCTGGGGGTGAAATTTGCCGGAGAAAACAACTCCTTTTACGGCACCTTTGCCGAGGAGGGGAGAAACCAGGATTTTGAATACCGGGTTGTGACTCCGGAGTCTGAAACAGTGGCACCCCTTACAGGAACCCTTTTAACTGTAGAGCTTCTAAAGGAGGACTGGAGGATGGTGCAGCAGGAGGGGGCAGGGGACAACGTCTGGGGGAGATACGAACAGTTTCTGGAACTGGAGGATACCTTCGAGATTCCACTGGCGGAAAGCGGAAAATTGGGGGTTACACCCAAGAGCAGCGGATCCTATCTCCTGCGGCTTTCAAGCCAGGATGATGAGGGCAGACCGGTTGTAACAGAGCTCTCCTTCTATGTTACAGGAAAGGGTTGGATCCATCGGGAGGAGGATGGCGATCTTTCTCTTGTTCCCGATAAGGAGGTCTACTCCCAGGGAGAGACCGCCAAGGTATTGATTAAGACTCCCCTTCCGCAGGGGTACTATCTTATAACTGTGGAAAGGGAGGGAATCCTTGAGGAGCGGGTGGAGTATCTTTCTGGAGGTTCCCAGGTAATAGGGGTTCCCATTAGGGAAGGTTATCTGCCGGGGGTATATCTCTCCGTGTCTTCCTACTCAGTAAGGACAGAAAAACCATCCCATACCTATTTTACTCCGGATCTGGATAAACCCAAGGGTTACTACGGAGTAGTGTATCTCCCTGTAGACCTCAAGGAGAAAAGGATCGATTTGGAAATAGAAACCTCCTCCCTTCCTCCTAAACCGGGAGAGGAGGTGGAGGTGGTAGTTAAGGCCTCCCAAAAGGGGAGACCTCTTTCCGGTGTAGAGGTAACCTTCCTCGCTGTGGACCGGGGCGTCCTGGATCTTACAGGATACGAGGTTCCGAATCCCTTGGAATTCTTCTGGGGAAGGGAGAGATTTCCCTTGGCCGTCTGGGGGGCGGATTCCAGATCTTTGCTTATAGATCCTGTAACCTACGAGGTCCGGGATCTGGTGGGTGGTGACTATGGTGGTGAGAAGGAGACAGCGACTCGTTCCGATTTCAGGGCCACAGCGGTGTTTATACCCAGGGTTATTACAGACCAGGAGGGCAAAGCCGTAATCCGGTTCAAACTTCCCGATTCCATAACTGCCTTCCGTTGTACAGCCCTGGCTATGTTGCAGGATCAGTTCGGTCTATCGGATAAGGATCTTCCTGTTGGGAACCCCTTGGCCGTCCGTCCCCTTGTCCCCAGAAGGATGAGGATCCGGGACACTGCCCTGGTGGGGGTTCTGGTTTCCAATGATACAGGGAGGAGCGAGACTGTCACTGTTTTAGCCCGGGCAGAAGGGGGAATGATAGACGGAGACAGTTCCCGGGAAATCCTTCTTTCCCCCGGACAATCCCGGGAAGTAGTTTTTCCCCTTCTTGCCCTGGAGGAAGGAAGGATTAAACTGGAGTTCCTCTCCTCCACCGATACCTATTCGGATCTGCTAAAATTGGAACTTGTGGCGGAAGCACCAGAGGTGTTTGAAAGGCGTGCCTTGTCTGGAACAGTGGAGGAGGGTTTCCGGGAAGAGGGCATTGTGCTTCCCGACCTTCCCGATACCAAGGGTTCCCTTACCCTTTCCCTCTCCCCCGGGTGGGCAGCTTCCCTTCTGGATGCCTCCGATTATCTGATCACCTATCCCTATAAGAGCAGCGAGGCTGCGGCAGGAGCTGTTACAGCCCTTCTTCTGTACGGGTCACTTCTAGAAGAGGAGGGATCGCTCTCTCCGGGCGAGTCGGAAGAGCTTCTCACAGATAAAATCGAAGCCCTTGTTTCTGCTCAGTTGGAGGAGGGAGGTTTTCCCTTCTGGTTGGAAGGGGAAGGGGTTTCCTACTACCCCGCTACCATAAAGGTAGCCCAGGCAGTAGCTCAGCTTAATCGTTCAGGAATCAGCCTTCCTGCGGCCTTTGATCCAAAGAAGCTTCTAAATTATCTGGCCAGCCCTCCCGAATGGGCAAAGGGGGATGACTATCTCTTCTTTCATTCCCTATATACAAGAATTCTTCTAGGTGAAAAGCTCTCCCGCCTTGCGGAAACCTCCTTTTCCAGAGCCGAAAAGCTAGGAATAAGAGGTTATGCGCTTCTAGGATTATCCTATCTGGAATTGGGTAACCGGTCAGGGGCGGAACATTGTTTTGCCAGGATAAAGGAATTCACCAAATTGACCACCCGGGGACTGGAGATTGCAGATCCCCGTTCCACGGGCCGGTTTTACAGGGGTTCCTCCGAGACCTTAGCCTTGGTCCTTCTATTTGCAGAGGCTTTGGGTATAGAGGAGGAGTTTTTAGACAGGGCGGCCTTTACCCTTCTTGAGAAAAAGAGCAGAGGTTATTGGGAGAATCCCTCTTCCACATCCTGGACCTTAAAGGCCTATGGAGCCCTTCTGGACCGGGAAGCCCGGGCTGCCACAGGAAGGGTAAGCCTAGGGGCTTCCCAGCTTCTAACCTGGCAGTTTAATTCCGGCGATTCTCCCTTTACAAAAAGCTTTTCCCTTTCCGAAGAGCCCTTTGTCTCCAGTCCCAGAAACAGCCTTCTGCCCCTGCGGATAGAAGCAGCAGGGGAGGGGCGGATCCTTTACAGTGTTCTCCTTTCCTACACTGTTCCTCTGGAAACCCTGTTCCCCAGGGATGAAGGTATAGGACTTTTCACCCAGATCACAAACCTTCTGGGAGAAGAGGTGGAAGAAAACCGGCTTAAGCTTGGAGAAACCTACAGATACAGGGTAATCCTATCCTCTCCCATGGAAAGGGATCATTTATTACTCCGGATTCCTCTTCCCTCCGGATCCGAGGCTGTGGATACCTCCTTTTCCGTAGCGGCAAGTTTCTGGGAAATGGAGAAGGCAGAAAAAACAGAGGGGATAAGGGGTTTCTATTCCGGGCTTTCCCCAAGGGAGGAGATAAGAGACAATGAGGTCCGCTACTATTTCCCCTATCTTCCCAGAGGAAAGCGGGAGGTAGAGTTCTATTTCCGGGCAACAGTCCGCGGGATCTATCCCACCCCGCCTGTAACAGCGGAGTCTCTCTCCCAGCCGGAGATCTTTGGCAGAACTGGGGGTGTTCTCTTCCTGATAGAAAGATGATCCGCAAAGGAGGGTTTCCCCATTTCTGTCTCTCTATCATAATCCTACTCCTTTTACCTGGGATCCTTTTATTCCTTGTCCCCTGTAGAACCCTGGAGGATTTCCTTAATCGCCCCTGCAGCACCCGGGTGCTGGATAGAAGGGGGGAGCTGATCGCTTCTCTTCCCCTCCCCGGGGGCATCCACAGGGAGGGTTTCAAGGAGCCTGGTCTGCCCGCCGGGGTAACAGAAACCTTTATCGCCGCGGAGGACAGCAGGTTCTTTCTCCATCCAGGTTTTGATCCGGCGGCAATCGTGACAGCCTTGTTCAGCAATATCCGCGCCGGAAGGACAATTTCCGGTGCCTCCACCATAACCATGCAGCTGGTAAACCTGATCTGGCCTATACGGCAGGGCAATACCCTGCTTGGAAAGGCTGTCCAGGTATCCAGGGCCCTGTATCTTGAGCTTAAGCTTACTAAGAAGGAAATCCTGCACCTGTGGATAACAAACCTCCCCTTTGCAGGACAGGTGGAAGGGATTTATTCCGCCGCCAGATACTATTACGGTAAGGATGTGGCAGATCTCTCCCTTCCCGAGAGCCTGATCCTTTCGGTAATTCCACGAAATCCAAGGCTTTTCGATCCCTTTGCGAAACACGAGGAAGTCTTTTCTGCCGCTATTAGACTCCGGGATCGGGGAAATTTCCCTGTGGAGGATTATCAGTTACGGGAGGTTCTAGAGGGGATTAAGATCCACCCCTGGCCCAACAGGGCACCCCATTTTGTCCTATATCTTGCCAGACAGGGCTATCTTTCCGGAAACCTTAAGGATTTTTATAGTTCCCTGGATCTGGTGATGCAAAGATATGCAGAGGCGGATCTATCCAGACTCCTTAGAGAAACCGCTTCCAAAAGGATCTCCCAGGGTGCTGTTCTTGCCATAAACTCTGCCACCGGGGAGATCCTGGTGTATCAGGGCTCTAGATCCTTCTATGACAGCCCCCAGGGGCAGATTGACGGAGTTCAGATCCATAATCAGCCCGGTTCCTGCCTCAAACCCCTCCTCTTTGCCCTGGTAATCGAAAAGGGATACCTTCCGAATGATATTCTGCCGGATCTCCCCAGGGAATATCCGGCTGGGGAGGGTTTGTCCGGTATCTATATCCCCAGGAATTTCAACCAAAGTTTCCACGGTCCCGTGAGGCTCAGGGTTGCCCTGGCCTCCAGTCTCAATATCCCCGCGGTGGAATTACTCCTCCGGCTGGGAGTTAAGGAGTTTTCCAGCTTTCTGATGGAATGTGGCTTCTCCGAAAGCATTTTGGAAAACAATCCCGCTTTGGGCCTTGCCCTGGGAAACGGCAGGGTTTCCCTGTGGGAACTGGTAAGATCCTACACCCTTTTTTCTTCTCAGGGATTTTTAATACCCCTTACTCCCCGGAAGGAAAAAGCGCAGCCTCGGGGTGACCCCGCGTCCCAAACCTTTGCGGATTTTCCCGGCAGAAAACAGGTTACAGGTCCCTATGCAGCTGGAGTTATAAGAGACATCCTTTCGGATCCTGGCTCAAGGTTTCTGGGTTTTGGAGCTTCCTCCGGGAATAGGAACAGTTTGCCCATTTTTATGAAGACCGGAACCTCAAATCAATTTCAGAATATCTGGGCCATTGCGGGAAGTCCAAATTTCCTTGCGGGAGTATGGATGGGTAATTTTACGGGGGAGACTGTTCGGGGAGAAACAGGAAGCTCTCTCCCTGCTTCCTTAGCGGCTAATCTTCTTGAGCTTTTAGAGGACCGATATCCAGGAAAGAGGGATTTTCCGGCCCTGGAAGATACGAAGAGGGTGATGATCTGCACCCTTTCTGGGGGAACACCGGGACCCCACTGTACGAGCTTGACGGAGGAGATCCTCCCTATAAACCGGACAGACCCCCCGGAGTGTTTCTGGCACACTTCCCAGGGAGTGCTCCTTCCCGGTGAATATTCCAGCTGGCTTTCCAGCAGAAACAGGTTTGGGGAAGGGGAGGGGGAAGTCCGGGTTATTCGTCCAGTTTCCGGTTCT
>ENA-OSEO01005921-OSEO01005921.1-sediment-metagenome-genome-assembly--contig:-NODE-5921-length-11362-cov-3.715374_pt1 | contig 11362 bp, 8 predicted proteins | sample MGYA00237883_ERZ534232 | MGnify/ENA metagenome assembly ERZ534232
CTCCTGCCGCGGCAAGGGCCCGGGCGTATCCGAGACCAAGACCGCGGGACCCTCCGGTGATCAGGCCTACTTTCCCTTTCAGTGAAAACGGATTCGATAACACGCTCATGAACGTTCCTCCCTGTCAGCATTCTCAGGCACCAACAACAGGGCCGGATGGGCCCCAACACGATCAACGATCTGCACAGTGCAGGTGGGATTCCCGCTGTTCTGAAGTCGATCCGCAGTCTGCTCAAAGCGGATGCGCTCACGGTCAGCGGCAAGACCATCGGTGAGGTCGCGGATGCAGCGGAATGGTCCGATACCCGGGTTATCCATTCGCTGGAAGATCCCATCCGTCCCGATGGCGGATTGGCAGTCCTGTGGGGAAACCTGGCGCCGGATGGGTCTCTGGTCAAGAAATCGGCTGCGACGCCGAAGATGTGGGTGCATGAGGGGCCAGCGCGGGTCTTCGATTCGATGGAAGCGGCTACGGCGGTCGTCGAAGCCGGCGGTGTCGAACCCGGTTCTGTGGTCGTCATCCGCTACGAAGGGCCGGTCGGCGGTCCGGGTATGCGCGAGATGCAGATGATCACCGCGATCATGTCGGGAATGGGGCTCTCCGAGACCACGGCACTGGTGACGGATGGACGGTTCTCTGGCTCCACGCGCGGCCCATGCATTGGCTACGTCAGCCCCGAGGCCGCGCTGGGCGGCCCATTGGCACTGGTGGAAGATGGAGATCGCATCTCCATCGATATCCCTGCTGGCAAGTTGGATCTGCTCGTTCCCGATGATGAATTAGAACGGCGACGTCAGCGCTGGATACCACCAACGCCTCCCACGAAGGGAATACTGGGACTCTATGCCTCGCTCGCCCAATCGGCAGCGCAGGGAGCTGTATTGGTTCCGGCCTGTAAGTAGATCGAGATACGTTCATAAAACCCAAGGAGGATTGCTATTATGACCAGGAGAAGTCATGAAGTCACAAAGGGACCGCGCCGCTCTGCGCACCGTAGCCTTTTCTACGCGCTTGGTATGACGGAGGAAGATCTCTCTTCCCCGCTGATCGGGGTGGTCAACGCCGCAAATGAAATCATCCCCGGACACATGCATCTCGACACCATTGCGGATGCCGCCAAGGCGGGGGTGCTGCGTGCCGGCGGGACCCCGATCGAGTTTCCGGCCATAGGAATTTGTGATGGGATCGCGATGGGCCATCAGGGGATGAACTACTCTCTCGCCAGCCGGGAATTGATCACCGACTCGGTGGAAGCGATGGCAAACGGACATCAATTCGACGGATTGGTGATGGTGACCAACTGTGACAAAATCACGCCGGCAATGCTGATGGCTGCAGTGCGGCTCAATATTCCGGCGATTGTGGTCAGTGGTGGCCCGATGCTGGCCGGTAAGTTTGCGGGGCAGTCTGTGGACCTGCTCGCGACGTTTGAAGCGGCCGGGAACTATGCGGCTGGTAAGCTGACTGCGGAAGAACTGATGGAAATGGAACAGAGCACCTGCCCGACGTGTGGGTCGTGTGCCGGGCTGTTTACTGCCAATAGTATGAATTGCATGGCGGAAGCGTTGGGTCTGGCCTTGCCGGGCAATGGTACGATTCCGGCGGTCGACAGCAGACGGTTGCGTTTGGCGAAACAGGCGGGCATGCGGATCGTGGATATGGTTCACAAGAACGTTCGGCCTCGGGACATCGTCACGCTCGAAGCATTGGAAAATGCCATTTCGACTGACATGGCTATCGGTGGATCCACGAACACCGTGTTGCATCTTCTGGCCGTTGCTTATGAGGCTGAGCTGGGTGTGGAACTGGAATTGTTCGATCGCATCAGCCAGCGTACACCATATCTTGCCAAGATGAGTCCTTCCGGTGAGCATTTCATGGAGCATCTGGATGCGGCGGGTGGTATTCCGGCGGTCATGAAAGAGCTGAGCCGCAAAGGGCTGATCCATCTCGATCTGCCTACCGTGACGGGCAAAACGGTCGGAGAGAACATTGCTGGCACGAATATTCTTTTGCCGAATGTCATCCACTCCGTGGATGCTCCGCATCGCCCGGATGGCGGTCTGGCAATTCTGCGCGGGAATCTGGCGCCGGATGGAGCCGTGGTCAAACAGTCTGCCGTCTCGCCCAAAATGTTGGTTCAGGAGTGCGTCGCGCGGGTGTTCGATAGTGAGGATGACGCGATCAATGCAATTTTAGGCGGGCAAATCAATAAGGGCGATATCGTGGTGATTCGCTACGAGGGTCCCAAAGGTGGGCCTGGAATGAGGGAGATGTTGCTGCCTACTGCGTCTCTGATCGGCATGGGGCTTGGAGAGGACGTGGCGCTGATGACAGACGGTCGTTTTTCCGGCGCTACGCGGGGAGCAGCAATGGGCCATGTGTCGCCCGAGGCAGTCGAGGGTGGTCCCATTGCCCTGCTGGAGGAAGGGGATATCATCAGCGTGGATATCCCCGGGCGGAAGCTCAATGTGAAGCTCTCCGCTGAGGAACTGGCGCGCCGCAAGGCGGCCTGGAAACCACTCCCACCCCGCGCACGAAGAGGATATCTGGCCCGTTACTCAGCGCTGGTATCTTCCGCCGATGAGGGCGCCGTGATGAAAACGCCACGGTGGGGGAATGAGTGAGGATGAATGGCACAGGGCATAACGGGGCCGCGCAGAGCGGCCCTGCCTCCACGGCGACCTGGCACGACAAACGTGTGGCTGAGGTTGTTCAATTGCTGGCAAGCGACCTGTCTTCCGGACTGACTGATGATGCGGCCCAGCGCAAGCGGCAGCAGCATGGCTTCAACGAATTGCAGGAGCGGCCCCCTACGCCTTTCTGGCACATGTTGCTGCAGCAGTTCAATAGTTTTTTGATCATTATCCTGCTGGTTGCCGCACTGGTCTCGCTTCTCTTGGGCGATTACATTGAGGCCGGCGCCATCATGGCGATTGTCGTCCTGAATGCGGTTCTGGGTGTCATACAGGAGGCGCGGGCCGAACAGGCGTTGGCTGCACTCAAGAAGATGACAGCTCCGGAAGCTCGCGTGATTCGGAATGGCCATTACACAACTGTGTCATCTCGTGAGCTGGTGCCTGGCGATGTGGTCATCCTGGAGACGGGAAACTACATTCCGGCAGATGTACGCTTGATCGAGAGCGCCAATCTGCGTATCGACGAAGCATCCCTCACCGGTGAGTCGGTGCCGGTCGAGAAATATGCGGCTGACGTGCTGGATGCTGAAACCCCGCTGGGAGAGCGCTGTAATCTGGCATACATGAGTACCTTGATCACCTATGGTCGTGGAAAAGGTCTGGTCGTCGCTACGGGTATGCACACGGAGATCGGACGCATCGCCGAGATGCTTCAGTCCTACGAGGAAGAGCCGACCCCTTTGCAGAAAAAGCTGGATCAACTTGGGCGCTGGCTGGGCATTGCCAGTCTCGCCATCTGCGCTCTGGTGGGCCTGATCGGTATTCTTCGTGATACGTCGCTGGCCGTTCTGTTTTCGCAGGGGATCGGCGCGTACCTGGTCGCTTACCAGGAAGTCATCGTCTTCATGTTTCTGACGGCCGTCAGCCTGGCGATCGCGGCGGTGCCCGAAGGCTTACCGGCGGTCGTGACGATGTGCCTCGCCCTGGGAATGCGCGAAATGGTGCGGCGACATGCCCTGATCCGACGGTTGCCGGCCGTCGAGACACTGGGGAGTGCTACGGTCATCTGTTCCGACAAGACGGGCACGCTCACCAAGAACGAAATGATGGCGGTGCGATTGTACGCCAATGGGACGTTCGTCCAGATTGCTGGAGAGGGCTACAATCCGGAAGGCGAGTTTTTCGTCGATGGGATTCCGGCGGACCTGTCCACGTACATGGAAGCTCACCTGCTGTTGCGTGGCGGGATGTTGTGTAACGACGCCTGGCTCGAAAACGATGACCGTACCGGAGGCTGGCGGATGGTTGGCGATCCAACCGAAGGCGCGCTGGTCGTCGCGGCGGCCAAGGTCGGGCTGTGGCGCGAAAGCCTGGAGACGGATTATCCGCGTGTAGCCGAGATCCCCTTTGACTCGGAACGTAAGCGCATGACCACGATCCATCAGGAGAATGGCACCGGACACTATGTGGCTTATGTGAAAGGTGCGCCTGAGATTATGTTGGATGTCTGCGACCGCATTCTTCTGGATGGACAGGAACGTTCGTTGGATGCAGTCGAGAAACAGCGCATCCTCACGGTCAATGAACAGTTGGCTGGTGATGCGCTGCGGGTACTGGCTGTGGCTTACCGTCATCTGGATAGCGTGCCTGACAAGCCGAGTGTCGATGAGATCGAAGACCAACTCGTGTTCGTCGGCCTGATCGGCATGATCGACCCGGCGCGGCCTGAGGTGCGAGACGCAGTGCAGTCCGCCCGGCAGGCGGGACTGAAGTCGGTGATGATCACCGGCGACTACAAAAACACGGCGGTCGCTATTGCCAGGGAGTTGACTCTGTTGCGCCCCGCTGGTCGAGTGCTGTCGGGAGCTGACCTGGACACGCTCAGTGACGAGGCGTTTACGGCCTGTGTCGAGGACGTAGATGTATATGCGCGTGTCTCGCCGCAACACAAGGTGCGTATTGTGGAAGCGCTCAAGAGCCACGGACACATCGTGGCGATGACCGGGGATGGGGTCAACGATGCGCCCGCTCTGAAACGTGCCAATATCGGGGTGGCGATGGGGATCACCGGAACAGACGTGTCCAAAGAGACGGCGGATATGGTGTTGACCGATGACAACTACGCTTCGATCGTATCCGCCATTGAGGCTGGACGCATCATCTATTCCAACATCCGCAAGTTCGTCTACTACCTGCTGTCGTGCAACATGGGAGAAATTCTGGTGATCTTTCTCGCCATGTTGGCCAATTTGGGCATTCCACTGACGCCGATCCAACTGCTGTGGTTGAATCTGCTGACGGACGGTGCACCTGCCTTGGCGCTTGGGTTGGAGAAGGGTGATCCCGACATCATGAAACACCCGCCTCGCAAACCAAATGAGCCGATTATCGATTCGTCAATGATCGTCGGGATCGCCGTGCAAACCGTTTTCATCACGGTTGCGACGCTGTCTGCCTACATCATCGGCCTCAGGATGTTTCCGGACAAAGTTGAACACGCCCGGACGATGGCTTTCGTCACCCTGTCCGCTTCCGAGCTGTTCCGGGCCTACACGGCCCGTTCGGAATACTATTCGGTATTCCAGATCGGGTTGTTCTCGAACAAATACATGCAGATGGCGGTTGGTTTGTCCATTGTGCTGTTGGGCCTGGTTATTTATGTGCCGTTTCTGAATCCGGTGTTTAATACCTTTCCACTCACGTGGGAGGAATGGGGTGTGATTCTGCCGCTTATCCTGCTCCCTTCTATTGCCGCAGAAGTCATGAAGTGGGTGATGAGGCGCGTGCGAAGCGGCGCCATGTAGTCCAAATCACAATCAACAGTCAGAGGAAAGGAGAATTGCGATGGATGAAGTGCTTCGTATCGATAATCTTTTCGCCAGGCGAAGTATCCGCAAATACACTGGAGAACCGGTGACCGCTGAGCAGGTTGATTTGCTGCTCAAGGCGGCGATGGCAGCACCGTCTGCGTCGAACCTGAAACCCTGGCATTTTGTGGCTATCACCCGGCGACCTGTTCTGAACCAGTTGGCCGAGATCCACCCGCATGGGAAGATGCTCACGGAAGCCGCGTTGGCGATCTGTGTGTGCGGAGACCCGGCAATCAACGAACGTATGTGGAGCCAGGATGCTGCAGCCGCGACGGAGAATATCTTGCTCGCTGTCACCGGGCTCGGATTGGGTGCAGTCTGGCTGGGCGTCTATCCACGAGAAGAACGAATGCAACCTATCCGCAGCCTGCTGGGCATTCCGGATGATATCGTGCCGTTCAGTGTGGTTTCGATCGGCCACCCCGCTGAGGCGCGCCCGGCGCGTACCCAATATGACGAGAGCCGGGTGCATCGCGAAGCGTGGTAGGGGCAATTCGACCGTTTGAGCGACGATACGCTAACCCTTTGCCGAGGAGTTAAAACGTGGACTTTCGTGAGGATTTTCGCAATGCAGGATACGATTCTCGGTTGGCATGGTACAACGAACCGGGGGAGTATTCCGTCGCAGACGGCTGTTTGGTCGTGCGGCCCGACGCGGATACGGATTTCTGGCAGAAGACCTGCTACGGTTTCACTCCGGACAGCGGGCATTTGCTGTACCTGGAGTTGGTTGGCGACTTCGACCTGGAGACACATGTCCATTTCAGTTTCGCAAACCAGTACGATCAGGCGGGATTGCTGGTGCGTACCGATACGGAACACTGGGTGAAGACGTCGGTCGAATTCGAGCCGGCGGGCCCTGCTTCGCTGGGCGTGGTCATGACCGACATATACTCCAACTGGTCCATATCCGGGTTCTACGGCGACCATATTTATTTGCGCATCCGTCGGGTGGGTGACGTGTTTGGTGTCTATCACGCGCTCGATGGTCAATCGTGGAATCTAATGCGCCTGGGCTGGCTGGCGCTGTCGGACCCACTGCAGGCGGGGCTGTATGCCTGTGCTCCGAAGGGAGCAGGGATGGAGGCGCGATTCGACTATCTGCAGATTTCCCCGCCACAAAGTAAAGAGTTTCACTAGCCGAGAGACAACGGAAAGGACTGCCTGTAGCATTCGGAGCGGGCAGTCCTTCGTTGCTTTGTTTTGTGTGTGGTGTTGCCGGTTACGGCAGATCTTCGCCTGCCAAAATTCGCGTTTCTACGACTAACCCCGCTTTCAGATATACCCGTGGGATGCGCGGGGCCAGCGCCGAAGTGATTTCATTGACATGGGTGTCTACCAGTCTCGCGACATCTTCGCTTAGAATACATTCTGAGCCCTGGCTGCCGATGAGGACAACTTCATCGTAGAGCGCGGCCTCCGGAATGTGCGCTACGTCGATCATGAATTGGTCCATGCAGACTCGGCCCACGATCGGCGCACGCTGTCCGCGGACGAGGACGAACCCACGGTTGGATAACACACGGCGATACCCGTCACCGTATCCGACCGGTACAACAGCGATGCGAGTTGGTTTCGGCGTGACATAAGTTCTGCCGTAGCTGATCGCGCTCCCTTCCGCCTGGACTTCCACTCGAACGAGATGGCTCTTCAATGCCAGGACAGGGCGCAGCTCAATGGTCCCCGCATCCTTTTGTCCGCTGAATGGGTCGAACCCATGAAGGGCCGTGCCGCATCTGACCATGTCCAAACGCATTTCAGGGTACTTGATTGCTGCTGCGGAGTTACAGAAATGGCAGATTGAAATAGCATACCCTGCTTGTCTCAAGGCTTCTCTGGCCCCGATGAGACGCTCAAACTGCATACGCGTGTAGGCGATATCACTCTCGGATGCTTCATCGGCGACCGCCGGGTGCGAGTATAAGCCCTCCAGGGCCAGTCCCGGCATTTGCGAGACGGCTCGCGCGAAGTCGATCGCCTGTGTGGGGAATACCCCCAGCCTACCCATACCCGTGTCGATCTTGAGATGCACGGGTACTTCTTTTCCGTAGTATTCAGCCGCTCGCGAGAGCGCTTGTGCTTGCTCTGGCTGTGTCAAAGTCGGTCGCAGACCCCAGCGGACCATCGTGTCGGCTTCGTCCGGCATGGTATGCCCAAGGACGAGGATGGGAGCGGAGATGTGCGCCTTACGCAGCTCGACGCCTTCGACGGAACGGTTGACCATGATCCACTTCGCGCCGTTCTGCAAGGCCTCGCGTGCGATCTGTACAGCGCCGTGACCGTACGCATCGGCCTTGACCACCGCGGCTAGTAGCACATCGCGCCCAATACGTTGCTTCAGCGCCCGCACGTTCGCCGCCGCCGCATCCAGATTGATCTCCGCCCAACTGAGTAGTGCTTGCTTCGTCAAAGTGTTTCTCCTCGTACGCCAACAGATGATCCCGACGGTGTCGAAGTGCCTCCGCCCGCCGGGGATGGGGCCCGCTGTGGTAGAAGCGATGCCCACAGTGAAAACTGCGCTCCCGGTTACGACTCCAGCGCCTGCCGGACCACCTCGACGATGTCGATGACCTTCATGCGCACGTGGTTCCGGCGTACCGCGGCACTTAAGGTCCGTTCGCACTGCTGGCAAGCACTCACGAGCAGCTGAGCACCAGTGCGTTGGGCCTCCGCCAGCCGGTGACTTCCAACTTCCGCTGAAACCTCTGGGTTCAGTGACTCCTGGTTCCCTCCACCGCCGCAGCAGATTGCATTCGCCCGGTTATTGGTCATCTCGACGAACTCCAGACCAGGGATAGCGGTCAGAATGCGCCGTGGTGCATCGAATTCCTGGCTCTTTCGCCCCAGGTCGCACGGGTCGTGATAGGTGACGCGCTGTTTGACTTCGCGCAAGGGAACGCATCCAGTTTCGAGCAGCTCGGCGAGGTATTGTGTGGCGTGCATGACCTCGAATTCGCCCACCGGATAGTATTCACGCCAGGTGTGATAACACGAGGGACATGTGGCGACAAGCTTCTTGACGCCCAGGCGTTTGATCTCATTGATGTTGTTCTCGATGAGACTACTGATGTCCAACCCGGCGGTGAGCAGGGGATAACCGCAACACCATTCCGCACCGCCCAGAGTTGTGTAGTTCACGCCCGTCGCTTCGAGTATTTCGATGAAGCTCTGCGGAATGGTGTAGGCCCTGGGGTAGAGGCTGGAGACGCACCCGATGTAAAACAGGACTTCTGCCTGGGCTTTTCCTACCAGTCCGTCGGGTTTGTGTTCGAGGTTCCCCTGCCACAACAAGCGATTCTCATTGTCTTCGCCTGAGATGTTGTGTTGTGTTTCGACCCGGCGACCCAGTTCAGCCAGTTCGTCGGGGAAGTATTCTGTCTCTGCCAGTGCACGGCGTGCTATGCTGAAGATTTCGTAGGCACGCACGCCGCCGGGGCAATTCTGCAAACAGGAACGGCAATCCATACATGAGTAGATATAGCGGCTGACCGCTTCGGACATGGGCAATTTGTGCTGCAAGATACCCAGCAAGAGCTGCACCTTGCCGCGTGCGGTGGCCGACTCCCGGCGTAGCACGTCGTAGGTGGGACATGCGGCCTGGCAGAATCCACAGCGCGTACAGCGCAACATCTCGTCGTAATAGGCTCTCAGAAGTTCTTCCAAAGGGTACTCCTCAACGAACAAGTGTGATGACTAGACGGTTGCAAAGTATACTCAGCGTTCAGCCCTCCGTCAAAGCGGGAGGAATTGCTTTGGGAACTTCGCGACGACGGTATAATTGGGATCCACGACGTTACCGATACGCGCCGCACCAGCTTGTGTGACTATCTGCAGCGCTTCCAGACGGTCGAAGCCGTAATCCGTCACCAGCCAATCGATCAACTCGACATGTGCAATCCGAAAAGCGTCGATGAGTGGACGGGTGCTGCCGGTTGTCATGATGTAGTCATCGTTCTCGAAACGGGGCCAACCGATGTGTTTCCCCTTGTCGATGTTCACTTCGAGGGTTACCTCAGCGGTGGTCTCGATCGCACTACCACCGGTCTCACCATCGCCCTGTGCAGCATGGACGTCTCCGAAGAACAGATAGGCTCCGTGGACGAAAACGGGTAAGTAAATCATCGTCCCCACCCGAGTCTCCGGACTATCCATGTTGCCGCCGTGCTCGGCTGGAGCCATGGAAAAAATGACCTGCCCGAAACGTGGGGCAACACCAATGCAACCCAGGAAAGGAGTCAGTGGGATCTCGATGTGCTTCAGCCGGCTATTGGGCAGCAGCAGTCTTCCGCGCATCCGTTCGCGGTCCAACTCCCAGCGATAGAATTGCTCGGGGAGTGCCGCGTTGAGTCCTGTCGGACCGTTGATTCGTGATTCGATCACCAGACCGCCGAAACCCGGATTGAGCGCAGACCAACCCCAATCTCGATTCAACTTGATCTCCAGGATGCGGACTGCGAGCGTGTCGCCCGGCTCTGCACCTTCGACGTAGATCGGTCCGATCTGGGGGTTGGAATCGCGCAGCCGGGTGTCCGGCGCCGCCTGCCGCCGCGATTCCGGAATCTGCTCGCCGGTCTCGTCCCAGTTTCGGGCATCGACCGTGCCGGCAGTGACGCGCTCGCCCGGATGGATGTGCAAGATAGGAGGGTGAGGCCCGAATGTGTAGTACACAACTGCCGGATTGATGTGATGCGTCTTAGTCGCCATGAGGTTTTCCTCGCCGCAGGATTTGTCGTAGCGCTATTCTAGCACGGTTTCGCACCACTGCCAACAGCGAAGGGTGCCTCGGGTGCATTCAGCTATTTTAGCGACAATTGCATCGTCTCCGGCACAATAAATTCGCCTCAAAGCACGCCTGCTGGCCCACACTGGGCCAATCTCCGCACAGGTCGTGTGGGTGCCTGGCCACCCGTTCACGTACGCTACTTCACAAGTGGAACGTGTCCGGGATTGGAACAGTCTCGACCGGCAAGAAGACGTTCGTGTGAACCTGTCCGGTCGTGTCGAAAACGTGACCGGCCCACTGCTCGGTGGGCTCCCATTTTGGCCGTACGCCGGAGGTAACGTGGCGGTTGACAGACTGCACGAAACGCACTACAATTATGTTAATATCTGGAGTTGACCTCGTGGGTGTTCTTGCGGAGGGTATGGTTATGCCAGCAGAGCAATTGGAGTTGTTTCCTTCGATGGGGTCTTCAGGTGATACCGATGTACCCGATTTGGTCGTACGCCAGCAATCGCCCGGTGCCCAGTCGGGAGAACAGACTCTCGATGCCCGGACATCACTTGCCGAAGCTATTGAAGGATTTCGCGGATATATGCGGGAAAAGGGATTCACCCAACACACCATCAATTCCTTCTTGGGCGATTTGTCTATCCTCACGCGTTATTTGAAACCGGGGCGAGCGATTGGCTCGATCTCGACGAAAGACCTCAAAGACTTCTTGCACTACTTGCTATATGGGAGAGGGACGCCGTGTAACCCGAAATCGTACGCGCGCCGCCTGACTACACTCAAGGTCTTTTTCCTCTGGTTGGCGGACACAGAGGTGATCTCTGTCGATCCGGCTGCCCCGATCGTACACGAACCGGTATCCACCCCGCTGCCGGAGATTCTGTTCGACGACGAAGTCGAGCGGTTGCTTGGCGCCGCACAAATGTGGCGCATGGGCGAGAAGCCGGACACACGCCCTTTGCTGCTGTTCCGTCTGCTGCTCGCGACGGGGATTAAGAAGGCCGAATGTATGGCGATCAAACTGAGTGATCTGGACCTTTCGCAGGAAGATGCCGGGGCGTTGCTGGTCAGGTACGACAACCCGCGGCGCAAACACAAGGAGCGTAAGCTCAGCCTGGGG
>ENA-OSEO01005923-OSEO01005923.1-sediment-metagenome-genome-assembly--contig:-NODE-5923-length-11352-cov-3.824834_pt1 | contig 11352 bp, 11 predicted proteins | sample MGYA00237883_ERZ534232 | MGnify/ENA metagenome assembly ERZ534232
TCTTAAGAAGAAAAAAGAATTTCAATTGATAAAAGCAGGATAGCATCTTATCACTTTAATAAAACCAAAGATCTTATTAAAATATCTTACATGGCCGGGCAATATATTGATTATCCAAAGATATTTTACCATCTAAAATCATCCCTCACAGCGCAGAAACTGCAGGAACTTTCCGTAAAGGTTATAGATGCCCATAAGGGAAAAAAGGAAGGGCTGCTGCTCATGTATGCGGATGCCCTCTTTCCGGAGGATAAGGGAAACCAGGGAACCGGGATAAAGCTGTTCCTTAAACTTATCAAGCATGTTCATCCGGATAAACTTTCTCTGATTCATAAGGATCTGGAGAAAGCCTTTCAAAGTAAAGATTATCCTCTTTTGGATTTCTATAATAAGATCCTTTTTGCAGAAAGGGAGGTAAAAACTCTCTACCGGGAAAGATTTGACTTTGATTTTACAGAAGAGTACAGATATGAGGGGGGGGATTACACCGAAGATCTGTGGGAAGAGGAGACCTCTTATGATGATTTTGAGGATAATTACAACTCCTTCGGTAGTGATACTCTCGATTATTCCAAGGAGGAGACCAGGAGTTTTGATTTTATCTCTGCCCTTAAGCAGGAGCTATTAGGAAACCTCAATCTCTCCCTGGACCAGGGGGATCTCCAATCTCTGGAGGGGGGGCTGGATTTGCGGGAGTATGGGATAAATGAATTGGAGGGGCTCCAGTACTGCAGAAATATTACTGTACTGGATTTGAGCTGTAATTCCATTGATAGCCTTTACGAGATCGGATTCCTCTCTTATCTAACGGAACTGTATCTTGCAGATAACCAGATAACCGACCTGGAACCTCTTGTTAATCTGAGCAATCTGGAAATACTTGATCTTTCGGGGAATGATATTGAGGATGTATCGCCCCTGCTTAAACTGGAGAGCCTCTCCTTTGTAGATTTACGGGGAAACCCTGTCCCTAAGGATCAGGTTTTCCGTTCCTTGGAAAGAAGGATGACTCTGCTAATTTAAAACAACAAGGGAACCGGAGACTGGGCTGATTGCCTTTCTTATTATTTTTTTTCTCCCCAAAGTTTTTCTCTTAAAAAGGAGATCTGTTCGTCAATGGTTTCGGTGTTAAAAAGGCCCTTTTTCAGCAGAGTATCTGCCCTGGCTTGAACACCTTCGAAGAGCCTTGTTTCATCAAAGGTTTTAATCCTTCTCTCCTCCACAACGATTCTGCCGTTTATTATCACTGTATCCACACTGCTGCCTGTTTCTCCGTAAACTATCTGGTCGGTAGCTTTCTGCAGGGGATGGAGGTTGAAGGAATACCGTGGATTCAGGATTACCAGATCTGCATACTTGCCCTCTTCCAGGGAACCGGTCTTGTCTCCCATTCCTGCCGCAATAGCGCCTTGGAGAGTTGCCATTTCCAGAATCTCCAGGCTTTTTATCCAGGAATCCGGATCCAGCTCCTCCGGGTTATGCAGAATTGCGGCCAGTTTCATCGACTCAAACATGCTTAAACTGCCACCGCAGTTAACTCCGTCGGTACCCAGGGCAATCCTTAAGCCCTGTTTCCTGAAGCGGTTTACAGGGGCAGTTCCGCTACCCAGGCGCAGGTTGCTGGCAGGATTATGGATCACTACGGCTCCTCTTTCTGCTGCCACCTGGGATTCCTCCTTGCTTAACCAAACACTGTGCACTAATGCCGTCCGGGGGCTTAAAACTCCCAGGGCATCCAGATGCAGAACGAGAGGCTTGCCGTAGAAATTGAATCCGGTTTCGGCCTGGATCTTCGACTCCAGCACGTGGGTATGAAACCCAGTTTCATACTCCTCCGCCAAGGTGTAGGCTTTTTTAAGGAGTTCATCGCTGCAGCGCTGGGGGCCCGAGGGACCGAAGAAGATTCTCACTGTATCCGGGCTGTTGTTCCATTTTTTATAGAGCCTTACCGTGGTATCCAGGAGATCCGCTACCCTGGGCTGGGGGGTGGAAAGATATTTTTCCGGTACCTGGGAAGAATCCAGCGGAAGGGTCTCCATATAAGCCTTATCGCTTATCATGGGGGCAAGGGCTACCCGCATGCCACTTTCCTGATAGGCCTTCAAGGCTGCCTCCAGGTTTTCGTAGCTTTGGGCCAGATGGTCGGTACAAAAGGTTGTGCCAGAAAGGAGCATCTCTGCTGCTCCGAGAAGGGCACTGTAATAATTATCCTCCGGTTCAAAAAGTTTCCCACCGGCGGAAATCTGAAGCATCCAAAGCTCCAGGGGGATGGTATCACTATAGCCCTTGATCAGGTTGGCATAGGAGTGCATGTGAGCATTTATAAGGCCGGGTATTACAATCTTACCCTTAGCATCAATTATCCGATCAAAGGTTCTGCCAGTGGTATCGATTTTTTTACGTATCTCCCGGATTATTTTCCCATTTATATGGAGATCTCTTTTAAGGGAAGTCCGGGTCTTACCGTCACAAGGGATTATTGTTCCGTTTTGTATTAATAGATCCATTTGTGCTTCTCCCCTATTTCCTTTTTGTCTGTTTTATCGGTACCGGAAAATATGGATTCCGGGATCTTTTCTAGTGCCTCTTTTATATGCAGCAGGTGTCGGTGCATCATCTCCCGGGCTTCCTTTGGAGAGCGGTGTTTCAGGGCAGAATGGAGAGCCCGTAATTCCTCCGTATCCGGCATAAAGCCATCTACAAACTGGAAGGTGGATAAACGGATCCTGTGGATTTCCGATTTGTATTCGTCTATGATCTTATGGATCTCTTCATTCCCACAGAAAACCAGGATTTGGTGGTGGATAAGATTATCAGCCTGAAACAGAGCCACCATTCTTTCCTTCTCCCTACCTTCCGCCTTATCCACAAGATCCAGGTGTTCCTCTATCTTCTCAAGGATCTCCTGGGAGATCTCCGGAGCGGCGATTTCCGCTGCATGGGGTTCCAAAAGCATGCGAATCTCTATAATATCCAGAACCTTTTTAAGGGAGATGGGACTCACGATGGTTCCTACCTGCGGTTTTATTTTAACAAGCCCCTCTTTTTCAAGCTTCAGGAGGGCGCTTTTAATCGGAGCACGGCTTATCTTGAACCGTTCTGCAAGTTTATACTCAGAAATCTTTTCTCCCGGGCTGATTGTAAGATTATTAATCTCCTCCCTTAAGGTTTCGTATATATAGTCCCCCATGGTCTTGCTTTTTTTCATTCCTGTTCCTTGTCTCTTAATTGATTTGTCTGAGGGGTTTCAGGCTAACATGGTAGCCTACCAGTAGGATAATTTGTAAAGCGGATGTTGTCAAGAAAAGATCCTAAGTAAGGGTATGCAGATATGCTTTTACTTGTGGCAGGAATTCCCGTATGGTAATATAGCTTATGGGTAACTTAAAAAACTCACTTCGCCGAGTTTTTTTCATTATTTTCCTTTTAATTTCCTTTTCCATTTTTAGCGAGTCTGGCCAGGAATGCAGATTTGCTTCCTGCATTACAGATTTCCCAGGTGTTAGGGAATACCCTTTGCTTTTTGGTGGAGTTGAAGATCTGAATACTTTTGCTTCCCTGGGCCTGTCTGCTTATTCTGCCCTTACAGATCTGTATAATCTGGATCTGGCCCCGCTTATGTCTCCCCAGCTTGGAACCTTTCTGGGGGTTCTCTGGCAAAGCTGGTGGACCTATATGCTTACAATCTGGCCTCATGAATTTGGACATTGGGCAAGAGCTAGGCAGGTGGGAGGAGAGTTTGTTTTTGAAAAAATCGCCTTACCATGGCCCAAGGCCAGGATGGATTTACCAGAGGGAGTGGATCTTTTTTCTGAAACTTTAACTTCTGTGGGTGGGTTTGAAATAAATAATCTAATGCGAAAAATTGTTCTGGATGATTTTTATTCCCGGGGTTACTCCTATCCAAATCTTATGGTCCATTCCTTCATACAGGGAATTTATTTCCCTGTGTATGCCTGGTTAATTACCCCGCTTGTGGCTGGAAAAATCCCTAATCCGGAGGATCCAGATACTTGGATAAATACTAAAGGAGATCCGGTAGAATCTGCTTTTCTTGTATATAGAAACTATTACAATAAAATTGTTCCTTTGCAGAATGAGCCTGTAGATCCTGCCCTGATCGGATATTATTGGCGGACTGTAACCTTTGGTCTATTGTGGACTCTTCTGGATCCAAGCCTTTATCAGGGATTGGCTGCTTTTGGAAGGGATATGGGGCCGGAAGCCGAACTGATTACTCCCCTCTGGATTGGAAATTCTATCCTTTCCTGGTGCTATGGAACACTTTTTAATATCTCTCCTCTTGGCTACGAACTACATCTGATAAACTACCTAAGGATTTATGGAAATTATCTACGTTTTTCACTTTGGTATGGAGAACCCTTTAGTAATCTGGGAGTAGAACTCTCAATGCCAGCGATTTTTTCCAATTCTCTTTCCCGCTTTGGTGCAACCGCAGGATACTGGTACCAGGAACCCTTTGGCCATGGGATCTATCTAGGGGCAGAATCGGATCTGGAGATCTTATCTTCCTTAGTTCTCCGATTAAGGGGGGGGTGGAAATCGGAGGGTTATCTGCTTGGTTTGCCTATGGAGGAGGCCTGGTTCCTGATGGGCGGGATTGTGATTAGAAGAAAGTAAAGGAATACCACGGAAAGGGTTATTCCAGGATCTTTTTTCTAAACCTGTTCGGAGAAAGGCCAAAGCATTGTCTGAAATCTTCGTAAAAGGTAGAGGGAGAATCGTAGCCGCAGTCAAAGGCTATATCTATAATCTTTCTTCTTTTTTCATGGAGAAGCACCGAAGCCTGGAGCATGCGGTAAAGTTTTATATATTCAAAAATGGAAATATTAAGGTCCTGCTGGAAAGACCGGGATATCTGCCGTATAGATAAAGGAACTATTTGAGCCAGGTGCTCAAGGCGGATCTTGTTCATATAGTTCATTTTAATGAACTGCACGATTCTTTTGTTTCTTTTTTGTGACGCCTCGGGCAGGCAGATAACAGGAGATTTTTTATCCATATCCCCTTGAAGAACCTCTATAAAAAGGTGAAGGCATTGATCCATGATCCCCTTAGTCAGGTTAACGAAATTCTTTTCATTTAACTTTCTTAACAGAGCCGCGCCAAGATCACTGATCTCGAAAATACGTATCTTGCCCGTGTTTTCCCTTATCATGGATCGGTTTACAAAAAGAGAGTTGCATAGCACGGTCTTTCCGTCCCGGATCACCGAGGCTCTGTGGGGAGTTCCCGCTGGGATCAAAGCTGCCATATTCCTGTAAAGGGGCTGTTTTTCCTTTTCATCCTCCAAAAGAACTACTCCTTCCTGAACAGTAAGGATCTGATGGGAGGAATGGATATTCAGATGAACCGCTGTATCGCGGTCCCATACCCCTTTTAAGGAGAAGGCCTGTACCTTGTTTATATTCAATCCAAAATCGGCCTTTCTCTCTTCGATCAATGTAGGGTTGCCCATATCTCAAGAGAATAGAGTCTATTTATGAAAATGTCCAGATAAAGGAGAAAGATGTCATTTATAGGGTAGCTGGCCACCAGGAGATTGTTAAACTAAAGAAAAATACAAGGAGTCAGAGATGGAACAAGTAACAAAGAATCTTTTTGCGGAAACAAAGATCCGCGGATGTAATCCCTCCTTTGTTGTTACCTCCGAAGGTGTGGTGGTTATCGACACTCCCCAGCTGCCTACCCATGCGGTGGCCATGCGGAAAAAGGCGGAGTCCTTCGGACCTATTAAATATATCATAAATACGGAACACCATGTGGATCATATCTTCGGGAATTACTACTTCAATAATACCGGGATAGTCCTTTCCCACCAGGAAACCTTTAATAATTTTATGACCGTTTATCCGGAGATAAACCCCTACGAATATGCCAGAGAGGCCATCCCCACCGATGATCCAGAGGGAGCTGCAATCTGGCCGGATGAGAAGACCTATTTTGCCAACATGAATGCTCCCACCATCACCTTTACCGGGAACCTCACTTTAAGGGTTGGAGATCACACCTTTGAGATCTACAGTACCCCGGGTCATACACCTGGTCAACTGGCGGTACTTATGCCTGAGGAACGGGCGGTATGTGTAGGGGATACGGTTTTTCATGGCTGTCAAACCTGGCATTATGCCTCGGATATAGATCAATGGATTGAAAGCCTCGATTTTATTAAAACCCTGGATTTCGACTACATAATTCCAGGTCATGGAGCAGTTTGCGGCAGGAGGGAGCTGGATGTACAAAAGGCTTTTCTTATGGAATGGGTTACCGCTGTTCAGGTGGCAATCTCCAAGGGATGGAGCAAGGAGGAGTGCTTAAAGAGAATAAGCTTCCTTGACCGTTTCCCTGTAGATATCGGGCAGGAATACATGGGTGAGCATGTTAATGAGCATAATATTGACGTTCTCTACGACAAACTGACTGCCGTAGAAAAGCGAGGTACCTAAAGTGAAAAGGATCTATGTCATTGAAAATCTTTGCAACGGCTGTCGTTTATGCGAAACCTTCTGTTCCTCCCTTAAGGAGGGGGTTTTCAGCGAAGCCGGAACAAGGATAAAGGTTTTAAAAGTCCCGGGAGAGGAGAAGGATATACCTCTGGTAGATTGCGATGGTAAATGCCTCCGGTCTATTAAGGAAAAGGGTTTTCCAACCTGTGTAAGCCTTTGTCCCACAGGGGCTCTTTACTATGCGGATCAGGAGGAGGCTGTGGAAAAACGTCTGGCCTATGAAAAGGCCAGGATGACGCACAGCTTGTTCAAGGTCCTGGCTCCCTGGAAATGGCCCTTCCCCTGGATGAATCCCGAGGAAAACGAGGGGCAGAAAAAGCTTGGGGGGGATGTATGAAGATTCGGCAGGCTAAGGAACAGATTCTGTTAAGGGTGGATCTTAGTAGCGGATCCATAAAAAAGGAGCCAATACCAGAGGAATGGACAGAGATGTATCTGGGCGCCCGGGGAATCAATTCCCGACTCCTCCTTAAGGAGATTAAAAACGGGATAGATCCCTATGGCCCGGAGAATATCCTCTATATCGGCACAGGTCCTATGGACGGAGTGCCCATAGGCATGGGCAGGCTCTCCATTGCCACTAAGTCTCCCCGGGGATGTATTGCCGAGGGAAGCTCCGGCGGATTCTTCGGACCAGAGCTGCGGAGGGCAGGATACGATTTCATTGCTGTCGAGGGTATCTCAGAAAAACCTGTTTACCTTCTTATTCAGGATGAAAAGGTTGAGATAAAAGATGCCTCCCATCTTTGGGGGAAAACCACCTACGAAACCGATGCAGCTCTGCGGGAGGAACTGAAGGATCCCAATTTTCAGTTCCGCTATATCGGTCCTGCGGCGGAAAACCTTGTCCATTCCGCCATGCTTTTCGGCAACTTGAACCAGGCAGGGGGCAGGGCCGGATGCGGCGAGATTATGGGGAGCAAAAAGCTTAAGGCCCTGGCTGTCCGGGGCCATGGGGGCATCAAGCTGTACGACTACGAAGGTTTCCTGGATGCCTATAAGGATTTCCGTCAGAAGCTGGACCTTGAAACCTCCAGGGATATGTGGACGCCGGTATGGTCAACCTTTGGAGCACCGGTGCTTTCCAGACTTTTCCCGGATATGGGTCAGCTTATGACAAGAAATGCCCAGGAGATGACTTGGGACTACGATAAAGCTACAGCCATATCTAGCGAAAAATATCTGGATTCCTATGTTACCAAGGCAAAGGCCTGCTGGTGTTGCCCCTGGCCCTCCTGTCAGAAGCTGTACACGATTCCTTCGGGTAAGTATCAAGGCTTTAAAGGGGGAAATTACTGGGCTGGGCAGCCTATCACCTTTGGATCCCTGATCGACAACGGGGATCTGGACCTGCTTCTGGTGTTATCCGGGCTTTGCAACCGCTATGGTCTGGATATTTTCCATGTGGGATACACCTTGGGATGGGCAATGGAATGTTTTGAAAAGGGCATTCTTACCAAGGCGGATACAGAGGGAATGGAACTCGGATTCGGAAGATTCGATCAGGATGAGTTAATCAATCTGGTAAGAAAGATAGCTTACAAGGAGGGCTTCGGGGAGCTGCTCTCTCTGGGGTGCGAAGGGGCTGCGCAAAGGATAGGAAAGGGATCGGATAAATTCTGTCTTAGTGTAAAGGGAATGGAACTGGAGGCAATTGCGGAGAGAAACCTGCTGATGGTGGGACTTGGTATCGCGGTAAGTGAAGTCGGACCCGACCACACGCGCTGGTACCCCCCGTATCCCTGCAATCCCAGTCTTTTAAGCAAGGCGGAACTGGATGAATTAGGCTTGGATATTGATTTAAAGCTGGCCTTCGAAACCAGGAATCCAGACAAGAAAGGGGAACTTCTAAGATGGTTTACCATAAGCAGAGCAATTGTCGAGGCCCTGCCAAGCTGTGTATTCCTGGTAAGGGACTCCCTGGGGCTTGATCTTAGAACCTGGTGGAAGCTCTTTGAATCCGCCACAGGGATTAAGCAGGATTACCAGGAGTTTGTCCGGGCAGGGGAGAGAATAATGAACCTGGACAGAATTTTCAATGTCCGGGAAGGATATGGAAGAAAGGATGATAGGGTTCCCTACAGAATGTCCCACGAGGATGTTAAGGGATTTGGTTATAAAAAGATTGATCAGGATACCTTAGACACAATGTTGGATGAGTATTATTCCGCCAACGGCTGGAGCCTGTCCACAACGGTTCCAAAAAGATCCAAACTTTCGGAACTGGGTATGGAGGAGCTTGCAGAGGATCTTGTTTCAAAGGGAGTAGAGGTGGAGTCATGAAAGTAGTAAATCTGCGTTATGTCGCTGCAGCTTATCCATTAACCGGCAGGCTATACGAAGACTATTCTACCCAGGCAGATACACTCCTCGGCCTGATTGAGGAGCTGGATAGAAAATACAGAGGTTTTAAGAGCATGTTCTGCGATACCGCTACAGGAAAACTGAGAATCAATACCATGATCTACTATGGGGATAAGGAGAAAGTGCCTGTGGCGGTTTTAGATCTTAAACAGCCCATTTCCGAAGGGGCCAAGATTACCTTTTGGTAAACTCTAGGAAAGATTCTCTTTCCTGGAAAAGCATACAGGTTTTGAAATTTTAGGAGGTTTGGAATGATGGAAACAAAGAGAGAAAAATCAAAGATTTTAATGGTTGTTCTAGCCCTGCTTATTCTGCTTCTACCTATAACACAGCTTGCTGCTGCGGGGGGACAGGAGAGCACCGGTACTGGTGAGGTAAAGAGGAAGGTAATAACCCTCCGCTTTACTGCCGGACACCCCTATGCCGCGGCAGCCTGGGTTCAGGTCCTGCAGGATTTTTACATGGCCGAGGTTTCAAAAAGGGTTCTTGAGGAAACCAAGGATTATGAGCTTAATTGCCAAGGTTTCTTTGGTGGTTCCCTGGCCAAGCTTGGAGAGGTTCTGGAGGCAGTAGAGAGCGGTACGGCGGATATAGGTCTTGTGAACAATGTATTTGAACAGGCCAAACTGGAAATTCATAATTTCAACTGGTGGCCTCCCTTTACAAGCCCGGATCTGTCCAAGGTTATAAAGGCCAATGCCAAGGTTATGGACGAAAATCCCATTTTTGATCAGATTTTCGCCAAGTACAACCAGCGCCAGCTCGGAAGAGCCTTTAACAGTGCCTCCAGTTTTGAACTTGTTACCAATTTCCCTGTAACAAAACTTGAGGACCTTAAGGGTAAGAAGATTGCCCACGGCGGATCAATGATTCCTTGGCTGCAGGCTCTGGGAGCGGTGGGTGTTCAGTCCACCTTTACAGATGCTTACACCTCTATCGACACCGGGGTTTATCAAGGCTGGGCAATGTCTCTAGATGTAGCAACTACCTTCAAGGTTCATGAGGTAGCAAAGTATATAACTCTGGTAGGCTTCGGATCCTTTGTAAATGGGTATCTCACAATAAACCTGGATACCTGGAAATCTCTACCGCCAGAGGTCCAGAAAATTCTCGACGAGGTTGGCTACGAATATACCCAGAAGCTATATGAGCTGAATATGGCTAATCTGGAAAAGTCCAGATCCATTATGCAGGCTGCGGGATGCACAATTACGGAACTTTCTGCAGCAGAAAAACAGAGATGGGCAAAGATTCTATCCGATGCTGGTGTGGCAAAGGTTGTAGCCCAAAAAGCGGATAACAATGGTACTCCTGGTACCCAGGTATTGAAGGCTTATATTAAAGCCCTGGAAGATGCTGGGTATTCTTTCCCCTTCCGACCTGAATTATAGGAACAGGATTATCCTGGGGTTTTTACAAAATACTTTTACCTTAAAACCAGGATATTAAAATAATCCCGGCGGTTTTAATAAAGCCGCCGGGAGTTTTTACGGGAGGTGTAAGAATGGTTCTTTCCTTTTTTAAACGAGTATTTGTTTTACTCCTTACGGTGTTAAATTACATATCCGTATTATTAATTTTTCTTATGGCCCTATGGATCTTTGGCGATGTGGTGGGCCGCTTTTTCTTTAATCAGCCTATCCCCGGTACAACGGAACTGGTTAAAACCATGATTTTGGGGATTGTTTTTCTTGGAGTGGCCTACACCCTGTATAAGGGGGGACATATCCGTACAACTGTGCTAATAAAGCGGATTCATGTAAAGGCTGCCGCAGTAATAGAGGCTTGCGGTGCTCTTCTGGGAATTTTCATCTTTGTCCTTATGTGCATCTATGGCTGGGAGGCTGCGGTTAAGGCCTTGGAGGTTAAGGAATTCGAGGGTGTACAGCTTAGGGTGCCAACCTATCCCTCCAGATTCATCATGGTACTTGGAAGCGCCCTTTTGGTGATCCAGTATGGGATTAATTTCTTTAAAAATCTGTGCACTATCTTCAGTCCCAGTAAAGGAGAGTCCCTATGACGCCTGTACTCGTTGCGGTTATTATGCTGATTCTGGTTATCATTCTTATTGTATCAGGAATACACATCGGCGTTGCTCTTCTTTCCACTGGAGTATTGGGGATGTTCCTTATAATAGGAGATTTCGGCCGGGCTGTAAGGGTGTTGGGGACCGGGCCCTTTTATTCGGTTTTTAACTATGAGTTCTCCGTAATCCCCCTCTTTATTCTTATGGGTGAAGTCCTTTTCCAGTCGAAAATGGGCACGCGGATGCTCGACGCCCTGGACACCCTGCTAGGCAAATTGCCGGGAAGGCTCAGTCTGGTGGCGATTTCCGGCGGCGTGATTATCGCGGTTCTATGTGGGAACACCTGGGCCTCGACAGCCATGCTCGGCTCCATGTTGGGACCTGAAATGAGGCGTCGAGGTTACCAGAATTCCATGATTCTCGGGCCGATCATGG
>ENA-OSEO01005924-OSEO01005924.1-sediment-metagenome-genome-assembly--contig:-NODE-5924-length-11350-cov-25.452142_pt1 | contig 11350 bp, 11 predicted proteins | sample MGYA00237883_ERZ534232 | MGnify/ENA metagenome assembly ERZ534232
GAAAACCGCTTTTTGGCCAGTTTGAAATGGCTCCATTAAGGTGACTATGGGTGGCCTCATTAGGGTGATCATTGACACGAAAAACGCGCCGTGTACGGCGAGTCCCCTTGAGCGAAGTGCACACGGTGCGCATTGAGCGGCAGAATTTGAACGAGCGCCACGAGAATCGACGGCTGACTCGCAAGACGTGCGCTTTTTCGAAGAAGGCCGCTTGGCTGGTGCGGCAATTGAATTTTCATCAGACTGGTGAGCCTGCATCGGGACCTGACCTTGAAGATGGGGGACGGCCGGAGGATCAAACGGACGCCGGCGCAAGCCTGCGGCCTGACCGATCACCGCTGGTCGATCTACGAGCTTTTGTGCTATAAAAGCTATATCAACCATTAACTGGTCACTACCCAAAGTTTTCAGGATGGAAACTATTTATAAATGATTTCGTAACACACCATTGTTTCAAAATTCGATGTAGATTTCGAGAAGAAAAGGAGGCGGAAGATGAGGGTGGAGAAATTGTTGGTCACGATGGCCAGCGGACTCTGTGTTTTTGCTCTTTTTGCTTTGAACACACTGTATCTTCGTGCCGAGGAAGAAACGGCTGTCTATGTGGGAATGGACAAATGCAAAGAGTGCCATCCGGAGCATGTGAAAAGCTATCTCTCATGGAAATACTCGAGGAATTTCAAGGTGATACAGATGAGAAAAAAAGACCATGACCCGAACTGCCTTCCCTGCCATACGACCGGCTATGGAAAACCGGGCGGGTTTGTCAGTGTGGAGGAGACCCCGCAGATGGTCAATATACAGTGCGAAAGTTGCCATGGCCCGGCCAGTTTGCATCTCAAGGCGCCGAGCAGGCTAGAACATCAGAGTACATTAAAAATTCCACAGAATATTTGTACGAGCTGCCACAGTGGGCATAGGCATCCTGGGTATTGAACTGCTGTACCTGAGTGCCATCATCGGCATGAGCGCAGGAGAAATTGTATTGAGAGACTTGGAACATGATACCTTTCTTGGATAAATTATGGGTAAAGATTAATGTATCCAGCGTAACCCATAAGGTTATAATTGGCATGAGTGCAATTTTAATTGTAGTAATAGGCATACTTACTTACCACGATATGATAACTAGAATGAAGTATCATCTTCGCAAGCATGAAGAATTAGCTTTTGAAATAAGTGATACTGTAATGAGGAGTATTGAGTACCCTATGCTCGACGGAGACATGGAGGCCGTGCAGGCAATCTTGGAAAGCTTGTACAAACTACAAGATGTAAGGGTCGTAAACCTCTCCGATCTTGCGGGAACTATTCGGTACAGCGGGCTACGATCCAATCTGAATAAGCTTGACCCCGCACAGGCCACCCAGAAGGCATTACGCACTGGTTCTCTGGTAAAGGCCTTGGAGGAGTCGGAGGGCGTGAAGTTGCTTCAGCATGCCATGCCCATCCCAAACGAAGAAACTTGCTTTAAATGTCATGGAAGTGAAAATGAAATATTGGGAATTCTGACTGTAGGAATTAGCTGGGGACCCGTAGAGGAACGAGTAGCCGAAGTCAGGAACCGAGAGATTATCTGGGGGCTGGTTTCCCTTGGGATTGTGGGTCTTTTCTTATTTATTTTCTTGTCCAGGTTTGTCACGCGGCCTCTTTCCGAACTTGCAAGGTTAGCGGACGCAATCAGCAGGGGGAAAACCGGATTTGAATTCGGTAGGCAGATCAGGTGCTGGGAGGCGGAAGAGTGCGGAAATGTTGATTGCCCTGCATATGGCGATCTTGAGGTCTTGTGCTGGTATGTGGACGGAACGCTTTGCCATGGACAGCCATCAGGGAAGTTTCCAGAAAAGTTGGACGAATGTCGTAAATGCAAAGTATATAAGACTCATGTGGGTGACGAGATGGTCCAGCTGGCAGATTCCTTCAAGCACATGGTGTATAAACTTAATATCTCAGAAAAAGAGGTCAGAAAATTGGAAAAGAGGACGCAATTAATCCAGGCGAGCAAGATGTCCACCCTGGGTGAGATGGCATCAGGCCTGGCCCACGAGCTAAATCAACCGTTGAGTGTCATCAGAATGGGCGCGACGTTTATGTCAAAGAAGATCAACAAGTCCGAAAAAATTGATGATGAAGAGCTAAGAACGGTGGTTGATGAGATTGTTGGCCAGGTGGATAGAGCGGCAGCAATCATCAATCATATGCGGGATTTTTCCCGGATGGGCGTTAAAACGAAAGATCTCGATGTGAATACTCCGATCAGAAATATCTTCCGGGTATTGGGGCAACAGCTCAAAGTGCGTAATATAGCTGTAGATCTGGATCTGGATGAGAACCTGCCGCGCATAATGGCAGATAGCAATGAGTTAGAGCAAGTTCTTTTGAATTTGGTTGTGAATGCCAGGGACGCCATTGAGGAAAAAAAAGAAAACAGTGGTACAATTACAGTGCATTCATTTTGTGATAATGGTAAAGTTACGATCTCCGTTTCTGATACAGGGTGTGGCATTCCTGAACATATACTCGATAGGATATTCGAGCCATTTTTTACCACGAAGGAGGTGGGGCGCGGGACAGGGCTCGGCCTGTCAATCAGTTATGGCATAATAAAAGATTATGGCGGAACAATAGATGTAAAGAGCGAGGTCGGTGTTGGTACAACGTTCTTGCTGAAATTCAATCCATGTTCAGTAACAGCCTGAATAATGTTCGAACGGTGGAGGCGATTTCTTGAAGCTATTACTGATCGATGATGAAGAACCTGCAAGAAAAATTGTAGGAATGTCGCTCAGAAGCGATGGTTACGAGGTGTTGATGGCAGAGGACGGCGAAAGCGGCCTTGAGTTGTTCAGGAAAGAGGCTCCGCCAATTGTCTTGACTGATATTAAGATGCCCGGCATGGATGGCATCGAGGTCTTGAAAAGGATCAAGGAAGCAAGCCCTGAAACCGAGGTGATCGTTGTAACCGGCCATGGCGATATGGATGTCGCCATTCAATCTTTGCAACTGGAGGCTTCCGACTTTATCACCAAGCCTATTGTAGACGAAGCTCTATCGGTCGCCTTGAGAAGGGCCGAGCAACGGCTCCGTTTGCGGAGAATGCTCACTGAATATACTGAGAATTTGGAAAACAAAGTGAAAATGGCAACAGAGGCGTTAAGAGAACGTTATGAGTTTGAGGACAACCTGATTCAGCATTCAATAGATGGCATAGTTGGCACAGATAAACAAGGAAAAGTAGTTATTTTTAATTTAGGTGCGGAGAAAATATTTGGATACTGCAAGGAAGAGATAGTTGGGAAAGTCGATATCAGGACTATTTATTCACCTGAGACGGTTCAAGAGATATTGCGTTGTCTTCATGGAAAAGCAGACAAAATGCCAGAGATTTATGGACTAGAAGAGACGTTTATTTTGCGCAAAGAAGGTGACAGTATACCGGCAAGACTATCAGGGACTTTACTGTATAAAGATGGTGAGATAATTGGAAGTGTTCAGTTTATTCACGATTTACGGGAAATCAAGAGGCTAGAGGAGGAATTAATTAAATCAGAAAGACTCGTGGCAATTGGGCAAACTGTAGCTGGGCTTGCCCACTGTATAAAAAACATTTTGGGTGGTCTGAAAGGAGGAATCTATATAGTCGACAAGGCCATGAAAAAGGGCAACATGCATAGTCTTGGCGCGGGATGGGACATGGTGCAGAGAAATATTGCCAGGATATCTGAACTGGTTGCAGATCTTCTCAGTTACGCCAAGGAACGTGAGCCGCAGTATGAGCTGTGTGACCCAAATGCAATTGTGGAAGAAGTATGCGAGCTCATGTACAGTAATGCAGAGGCAGCAGGGGTAGAGATTGTCACAGACCTCGATCCATCCATAGGCAATGCCTCTCTTGACCCCGAAGGGATTCATCGCTGCCTGCTTAATCTTATTTCCAACGCGATTGAAGCTGCGCAATGTGATGAAAACGAGAGTAAGAATTACATGGTACGGGTAACGACGAGGCGAGAAAATGATGGAACGCTTATTTTTCGGGTCTCTGACAACGGATGCGGTATGGATGAGGCTGTAAGAAAGCGGGTCTTTAGCTCTCTGTTCAGCACGAAGGGATCAAGAGGTACCGGACTCGGTCTGCTGATTACCCAGAAGATTGTCCAGGAGCACGGCGGTGCCATAAGAGTGGACTCTGAACCTGGAAAAGGTACAATGTTTGTCATCAGTCTGCCCGATGCCCCGTGACTCTTGCCCTGCACGAGACACCACGTTCAAGGATGAGATCGAGGAGGAGATCTTCTCGACGGACAGCGCTTTCTTCACCTCTGAGGATCATCTTCTTCGATACCACGTCCATCTCTTTCGAGGGAGAGATCGGCGAATGCGGTCACAGAAAGGATCTCCGTTTGGATCTCGATCAGATCGTGGTGGGTGCCGTGATCGACGATGAGGGAAGACCGGTATGCTGCGGGCACCGGCCCGGTTTCTTCCCTCACGATCGAGCAGATCCCTGAGGACCGCGGTTTGACGAAGCGCGTTCGGTTCGAATGGCAGGATGAGGTCGGGTGAGAACCGTGAAAACGGCCGCGCAAAGACAAAGAGTACGAACAGAGGCGCTGAAAATCCATTTTCAGCCCGGAAGAGACATGGATTGGAGGGGCCTTCGCGGCTGTCACGGGTTTCTGGCGCTGAGTGTGCATGGGGTGTATATTCGTAATACTGTTGAACGTGTCTGCACAACGGCCTTTTTTCAGAGGAGGACTCGGTGAACCCTCGACTGAACTTCATCTTTTCGAGGCGCAGCATTCGTAATTATGAAGACAGAGAGATCCCGGAGACCGTGCTGCACGATCTCCTAGAGGCGGCCATGGCGGCTCCGTCCGCCGTGGCCAAGGACCCATGGGAGTTTATCGTTTTGAGGCGGCGGGCCTCCCTCGAAGCCGTGGCCGACGTCCTGCCTCACGGCCAGATGCTCCGCCGGGCCGGGGCCGGCATCATTGTCTGCGGTGATGTCGAGCGAGCCCATGACAAGCAAGAATCCTATCTTCTTCAAGATCTGAGCGCTGCAACGGAAAACCTTCTCCTTGCGGCCACCGCCCTCGGCCTCGGATCCTGCTGGCTCGGCGTCCACCCGAGAACGGAGCGGATCGAGGGGCTGCGGCGGCTCTTTCGGCTTCCGGCCAACATCATTCCCATGTGTGGTGTTTCCCTCGGCTGGCCGGCCGAGCGTCCGGAGGCCCGCACCCGCTTCAATCCCACCCGGGTGCACGGTGAAACATGGTGAAAGAGCGTCTTCCGACCAGAAGGTCCTTCCCGAGGCCCGGCGTCTTTTTTTCCGGTAGGAGTTCCTTCACCCGCGGTCAGGCGGCCCTTGTTCTGACGGTGTGCTGGTGGAGTGTTTTTCTCGCTGGAGCGGCTCCGGCCGTGATGCCGGTGCCGGAGGGAGGCATGAACTTCGTGTATCCTCCTGTCTTCGCGCCGGTGTTGAGCAACGATCCTTCCGCAGCTCAACCGGTGAGCGTAGGTGCTGCAGCAGCCGGAGGGAATGAGGTCGACATTCGGGTGGATCTTCCCGAGATGTCAGGCCGTGTGGACGTGTATTTCGGCCTCTACGCGCCGGCTGTCCATCCCGATCTTCTAATACTCACGGAGGCGAATGTTTTCGCACCCTGCTCCGAGGCAGGACTGGAACCATGGAGGAGGGACACCATCGGACCGCTGGAAGGATCCCTGTTCGGCAGCATTCCGTTTTCATTTCTCCCTTCAGGGACATACTTTCTCTGCCTTGCCGTCACCCCGGCAGGAACATTCGATGGGCACTTCCTGTGGATCACTTCTTTCCAGACCCCGAGCGTGTCCGACAACTCGGGCAGATTTTACGTGACCTTGAGTGTCCAGCCCCAATGGATACTGGATATCAGCCAGTCGGGCGCCGATGTCGTCTTCACGCTGCAGGGGGACAGAAGTGTCTTTGAAGGAGAGGGAACGATTCGCGGCGGAACGATGACTTTGACAGCGGAACTGCCCGATATGTCGGGAAGTCTCAATATCCTTGCCAACTTTTCGGAGGATGGACAGAGTTTCGCCGGCAGATGGGGAATGGTTCCGGGGGAACATGAGGGCACCATCACAGGGACACGGAAAATCTGGCCGACGTACGATATCGACAGCATGGGGATTCCCCGCTTCGCCTCCGCAGATGTTATCGACCTTTCGAAAGTCTCCTGGATCTCCAGATTTCGTTCTGGACAGGGGCATGATTACTCGGATGATTTTGAATCCTGCAGGAGCATGAAACACTATTTCGTCCCAGGCAATCAGGACGAGAGGACGTTGGTGAACATATTCGCACCCTGCGACGGCACGGTCATCGCGACCACCGAGGAATGGTCGGAAGAGATCGGCTGGAAGGGAACGAACGTAGGTATTCAGTCCGATGAATATCCGGCTTTTCATTTTGTCGTGATGCATATCGAGCTGATAAAGGCTCTGAACGTCGGTGAAAAGATCGTTGCGGGCCAGCTTCTGGGCACGCCTCCGGATTACGAGAACTTCACTATGGCGGACACCGCGGTCGGAGTGAATACGCCGGGCGGGTACAGGCTGATCTCATATTTTGACGTTATGACCGACACCGTGTTCAGCAGCTATCAGGCCCGCGGTCTGCAATCGAGAAGCGACGCGATAATCTCGAGGGAGGAGCGAGACGCCGATCCTCTGACGTGTGTAGGAGAAGAGCAGTTCGCCTTCATGGGGAACATCGAAAACTGGGTCAGGCTTGATGACTGAACACCGATTTTCGCGTCGCGGCTGTTCGAGATAGTGCAGTGTGATGGCCTGTGCACAGGGGCCAGATATGAGCAACGGGAACAGTTACTAATGAGATCACAAAGTTATAGACATCTTTAAATATTTTAATCGTTTGATGTTATATGAATAAATATTAGTTCCTTCTTGAGAAAAACCTCCGTACACTTATGATCAGCTGACATTCACCATGACAAAGCCAACGATCAGGTACTTGGGTTTCTGGATCTATGGAGGAAATCCAACAAGGGCATAAAATCCACTCTGGTGTTTGACTCCAAGTTCACGACATATGCCAATCTTTCACAGCTGAATTCGCAGGGCGTCAAGTTTATAACACTGCGACGTCGCGGGAAGAAGCTCATCGGGAGCCTGGAGAAGTTGGCGCCATGGAAAAGGATAACCATCCCTCATGCCAAAAGAAAATATCAAAATCCATTGGTTCACGAATCGTTCGTCAATCTTCCTAAGTACACAGGACAATTGCGCCAGGTGATCGTTCGTGGGAATGGCCACGAAAAACCGGCCTTTCTCATATCAAACGACTTTGAGACACCAACTGAGTTGCTTGTTGGAAACTATGCAAGAAGATGGAGGGTAGAAAACGTAATCGCGGAAGCCGTGAAATTCTTCAACCTTAACTCGCTATCCTCTCCTATCCTGGTGAAGGTGCACTTCGATATCCTTATGACCATGGTTGCAGATACTCTATACAACATACTGGCTCGTCATCTTCGAGGTTTTGAGGACTGTGACGCGCCGAAAATCTATCGTGACTTCATCAAGGGCAGAGCCGATAGAGATAAAGGGGCGTCAGGTAAGAGTAACCTATCCCCGAAGGGCACATAACCCGATCCGGCGGGGCGTACCTTGGCATCGATTCTCGAGATCGATAATCTGGCTGGGCGGGTCAGATCTGGGTCTGGTTTTCAAGCGATCCTCACCCAAAAATGTTATGTGATCGTGGCGGTCAAATCCACCGCGAAAATGGGTGCTGAGCTTGGGCCAAGAGCCGTGGAAACATCGCAAAACAAGATCGGCGAGGCGATGTTGTTTTTTTTATACGGCAGGTTATTCAAGACAAACTTACATAAGGTGATTACAGCGGCGGCAGACCGTAAAGCTTTGATTTTGCAAAGGAAGGCATGGCATATTTTCAGGCGAACCTGGGCATCCTTGATGCTTCAGACCGGCTGTCAGAAAACTGGAAAGATACCGGAATGCCGCTCTGGTATGCCGACACAGGCCGAACAGAATACCGCCGGCGAGCCCTAACCTCCATTTCGGATATATCGGAAAAAATGCAGGAAAAATCCAGCAAGCCACAGACTGAACTGAATAAATTATCCGCAAAAATAGGCATGAGCGCCCCAAAAAGAAAGGTAGCTAGGATGTCCTAACTACCTGAAATCATGGTGCCGGAGGCGAGAATCGAACTCGCACGGGCGTGAAGCCCACTGGATTTTGAGTCCAGCGCGTCTACCTGTTCCACCACTCCGGCCGGCTGGTTTCTGATAACAAACCTCCTCCGACATGTCAATCACGCCGCCCCCTCTCTCAGGAGTTTCTGGACACGGTCCCAGACCTTTTCCGCCACCACTTCCTTTTCCAGAAGAGGGACGGGCTCGACGTCACCGTTTCCCGAGACGATAAGGACCCGGTTGGTAGGGACGTCGAATCCCGCGTCCTCTTGGGAGACGTCGTTTGCCACGAGGAGATCCACTCCCTTAGCCTGCACCTTTTCCAGCGCCCGGGCAAGGAGATCTTCCGTTTCGGCGCAGAAGCCCACGATGACCTGTCCGCCCCGCCTTTGCCGAACAAGCGCAGAAAGGATGTCCGGGGTGAGGGTCAGATCGAGATACAATGTTTCCGGTCCTTTCTTGATCTTTTGCTCGGCGGGCCGCACCGGCGTGTAATCGGCTACTGCAGCCGTCATCACTATGACACCGGCCTCCACGGATAGCCTATCCATGGCGTCCGCCATTTCCCGTGCGGTAAAAACCTGCAAGAGTTCCACCCCGAGGGGCGGCTCGACGGATGCCGGTCCGCTGACCAGCAGAACCCTTGCCCCACGGCGAAATGCGACCCGTGCCATGGCGTACCCCATGATGCCTGACGAGCGATTTGATATGTACCGGACTGGGTCGATGGGTTCGCGAGTGGGTCCGGCTGAGATGAGCACCGTGTGTCCGGCGAGCGACTGCGGAGTGAGGGCCCGCAGTGTCTCTTCTCGGAGCACCGGCCAGTCGGGAAGTCTGCCCTGTCCTTCCTCCCCGCATGCGGTGCCGCCGTGGGCCGGTGCCACCACCCGATACCCTATCCGCCCAAGCCGCTCCATGTTCGCCTTGGTTTGAAGGTGGGTCCACATGGCGGGGTTCATGGAAGGGAACAGGAGGACAGGACCGGAATATGCGAGAAGAAGGGTGGAGAGGAGGTCGTCTGCCATCCCGTGGGCGGCCCGTGCCAGGAAGTCTGCAGTGGCCGGGGCGACCAGAAACAGGTCTGCCGCCCTGGCGAGGGCGATATGGGGGATGCCTTCCTGCCCCCTCTCCGCGAAAAGCTCGTAATGGACAGGTTCTCCCGTGAGGGCGGCGAATGTCAGAGGTGTGACAAACTTCCGGGCGTTTTCGGTCAGGACCGGAATGACCCTGGCACCGAGTTTGTGCAGTTGTCTTGCATAGTCCGCCGCCTTGTATGCCGCAATCCCACCCGTCACGCCGAAGAGGATGGTCTTTGCCTCGAGAGGACGGTGGGGCGGCGCAACTCCCGGGACGGTGCAATCGCGCATGGCACCGATGGGGGACGGGCGCTTCATCTAGAGTTCCTGGAGCGCTTCAAGAACCCAGATCTGCACATCTGTGCTGAAACCCATGGAGCCTTCGTCTATCTCGATGAGGCAATGAGAGCCCGATCCCTTCGAAAAGGCGAGGAGACTTCTCTTGGCGTTGATGGTGCCCTTGAGTTCCCAGCCGTACCTGGGCATGGTCCGGGTGAAAAAATCCACCAATGAATCTGCAGTCACCCGTCCTGTCATCATCAGGAGACCTCCCCGGAACTGATTGGTCTTCAGGATCATTGTCTTGTCCTCGACCTTTTTCAATTCCACAGGGACGGGAAGATCCGGGAACTCGAAGGTCACCATTGGGGCGCCTGCGGCGTCGCTCCCCGGCAACAATTCACCCGCGCCGGTCTGCGCGGCTGATTCCTGATTGTACGTCCCGGTCGGTGCGCAGGAGGCGATGACGAGGACGCCGGCAAAGGGCAAAATCCCCGCAAGAAGGAATGTCGAAACAGTGTGTATCCGGTTCATGCAAGGCTCTCCTTTCACCATGCTACTGGTCAAAGACGATGAGTTGCTCAAGAGGTTGCCGATCCGATTGCTGCTCTCTGTGGGCAGGATACCCCAAGGCCAGGACGGCCATCAGTTCCATGTTCTCCGGCAGCCCCAGCAATTCCCTCACCTGCCGGGCGTTCTTGACGATTTCTCCCAGCCAGACCGCTCCGAGGCCAAGCGAATGGGCGGCAAGGAGCATGTTCTGAAGACACGCGCCCGCCGCCTGGAAGTCTTTCATTTCATGGTACATCTCATTTCTGTCCAAAAAGACGGGGAGGAGGGCTGCGGCACCCTCCACGGTTGTACGGTAGTGGGTGAGGGACGCGAATCTGGCCTTGAGGTCATCGCGGCTTACGATCGCAAAGCGCCAAGGCTGATTGTTGAGACCGGACGGGGCCCAGGCCCCGGCACGGAGTATCTCCAGCAGGACCTCGCGTTCCACCGGGCATGTCGAGTATTCACGAACGCTCCGGCGTTGGCGGATGGCTTCAAGAACCGGGTTCATGGAAGTGTTTCCTCCTCGACGCGCATCCATGAGATAACTGAAAGCCCCGTCTCTGTCAAACGCCGAAGTACCGCCGGGCCCTGATTATCGCCTGCCAGTCCGCGCAGGGGCTTCCCGTGCCCCAATGAGCGCGCGGATCGCGCAGTTGAACTCCAAACAGTGCATGTGTTCCTGCGAAAAAGCCGTCTACACTCCCCGATCTCCACCGTCATGATATAATAAAAAGATCCGATCGGGACGGGCCCAGGACCGGCACCGTGAGGCCCTGTCTCACGGCCGACGTTTTCCCGGGTCGCCCCGGGTCTATTCCCGGGCGTCTTGCGCAGAGAGGTTTCATGAAGGTCGAAAGAAACGAAAACGCTGCGCAGAACCGGCCGCCGGGGCCGCAGCGGTGGAGCCGCGGCCGGGGAGCGGCGCGCGGGTTTCGATGTCATGCCTGCGGCCGGGTCCTGCCTTTTTGCTGGAACTGCCCTTGTGGTTTCGAGATTTGTGACGACTGCATGAAGGAAAATTTGTGGGGCATGAGCAACGGCCCCACTTGGATTTGTCCTGACTGCGGGCGCGTCAGGATGTTCTGAGGTCTTCGGTACATGGGGCTGGGCGTATAGGGGGGGAAACCTGAAAGGAGCGCCATAAGCCTTCACAGGGTACCGCATCTGCTGTGTTGGCGGGCACTTGAAGTACAGGGAGTACATCTGCGTGCCCGCCGC
>ENA-OSEO01005925-OSEO01005925.1-sediment-metagenome-genome-assembly--contig:-NODE-5925-length-11347-cov-4.692813_pt1 | contig 11347 bp, 13 predicted proteins | sample MGYA00237883_ERZ534232 | MGnify/ENA metagenome assembly ERZ534232
GTCTCTGGCTGCGACCGGATAGGCTTTCCATCCGTATCCCAGCTCATTCAATGCACGAGTTTTCCGATATTACGCCCTCTCACTTGACTGCAACCTCAAGCGCCTCCTACGGCGTCTTGCTTTCGTGAATGACCGCCTTGAAGATCCATTGACCGGCATCCTTTGAGGCTGTAATGTAATGCCTGGCCAATCGAATACGGCCATCCCCACCCAGAATTTCCAAATCCAGGTGTTGATCCAGTATGGTAGGGCGGCCTGTCGTCAGAAACCGGGAAAACCCCAGATGATGGGCATCGCGAAACTTTTCAGGAATGATCAGGGTCAGCAGCTCTCCTATAAGCCGATCACCCTGCCAGTCAAATGCCTTTTCAAATGCAGCGCTCACATCCTGGATAATCCCCTCCTGAGTTACCGTTATCGTGGGCGCTGCCGCGTTCTCTACCAAGTCATTGCGTGGTGTCATTTCCAGCTCTCCGTGTGTAAGACTTCAACCAACTCTGAACCCTCTGAACGGTTACAACCCCCTTTGCGCCTTGACATCTTTGCATAAGGCCCTTTTCCCTTCTTCTACTTCATGGAATGACCCCGCTAACCAGACTGAACGAACATCCTCATGATTTATCATACAGAAAAATCCAACCGAACAAAAGCCTTATCCTCTTTTGTGGCAAGCGTCCACAGATTCCGGGTTGAGGGTTCCAGGTTGAGGTCAGAAACAACAACAGAGACCTGATTCGAACCTGAACCAGGATATCTTTGACAATGAGCGTCCCTTGACCACCTTATGGACGCCTTCAGAGGTTTTTGTGTTGTCATCTCCACAAACTTCCGCCGTTGTGGTGTCGTTGTGGCAGATGTCGTTCTTGATGTTGAATTTGAAAATCATTTCTTTGATGAGGAGCATTGATCCGACTGATCATTCCTACTGCTCCTCCGCTCCCTCGCCATCCCGGCCCATTCGGTACTTGATGTCATTGATGATGAAATCCAGTTCCTCATCGGTGAATCCGTGGGTGCCGTTCGGTCTGTCGAACCGTTAACCGACTGGCGAATATGGTCAAGTGCATGCAAGGGCGTCATGTTTGCCTGTGTTGCAGAGAGGCCATTGGCCCCGCCATTCCCCTGGAATTCAACGTGTTCATCCCCATCCCCAAAGCCCGATCCTATCACCCTGCGGACAACTCAACTGCCTGAGACCATACAAAAAGCCAACAGCCGCTCCGTGCGTTTCGGGACATCTCTTCAATCGTTAATCCGGCCTGCTCAAATCAATAAAGTCAGAAGGCGGCGACATTCCCTATTCCCGAGAGCGTCCCGCTGCCGCATTCCTTTCGCCTGCAATTGAATTATAAAAGAGCGTCCCGCTGCCACGCTGCCCCACGGATATGGGCGATGTTTTCTGAGTCAGGTTCGGGGAGTGCATTTTTAGCCTATTCGTCGTTCTTGCCTTCCAATTGCTTTACGTTTCCGTCCATAAGCAAGAGTTTCATCTGGTGAATGGCGGTATGGTTCAACAGCTTCAGCCGTTCGGACTGTGGTAGACCCTGATGAATGAAATGGGCGTTCAGAGTTTCGAGGTTGGCCAGGCAGACCAGTTGCGAGACATTGGCTTCATCACGGATGTTGCCTTTTTTGATCGGATTTTCGTCCCGCCACTGCTTCGCCGTTTTCCCGAACAGGGCCATGTTTAACAGGTCCGCTTCGCTGGCGTAGATGAAATTGATCTGTTGGGGCGACAGTTCAGGCGGGATCAGGTTTGACTTGATGGCATCGGTATGAATCCGGTAATTGATTTTCGTGAGGTTGCGGCGGATGTCCCAGCCAAGCTGCTGGAGTTCTGATTCCTTCAGCCGCTGGAATTCTTTAATCAGGTATAGCTTGAATTGAGGAGATATCCACGAGGCAAATTCAAAAGCGATATCCTTATGGGCATACGTGCCGCCATAACGGCCAGCCTTGGCGATTATCCCGATAGAGCCGGTATTTTCCACCCATTGTTTAACCGACAGGGTAAAACGGTTCAGACCCGCCTGATTTTTAATTCCCTCGAATTCGGGGGAATTAAAACCAGCGTTGTAAATTTCTTCCCAAATACCCAGGAACTCTATGGTGTTTTTGTTCCTAAGCCATTTTTCAATCAGTACCAGTCCGTTTTCGATATCGCGCACCATGTCGGTCAACGAAATATAGTCCTGCTCGTTTTCCCTCAGGACGGTAATCTGACTTCCTTGCACCGTCATTTTTTGTTTTTTCCCGCTCATTTCAACCTCCCTGCCATACTCAAGCAGGTACACTCTTCAATTGTGGCGAATTCGCCATGATTAACCGCCGGAACTCCGACCATTTTCCCGTTTTTTTCGGTTCATCAAGTCAGCCCTTCCAGTTCCTGTTTCAAGTCACGCAGCTCGGCGCTGATCGCGACCTTGCGGTTGAATTGTTTCTCTTTACGGAGTTGGGCCTCGCAGCGCTCCAGGTCCCGTTGCTTGAGCTGAATGCGCTCCATCCGTTCCAACTGACCAAAATATCTCATCAATCCTCATAAATTTACAAGTTGGCTACGTCCCTCATTACACGGGCTGCCAGAACATCTTTCCCGAGTTGGGTGATCCGATAGCGTTGCCTGCTGCTGCGGGGCTTTTCGGGAATGGTCATTTCAATACATCCTGCTTTGAGAGCAGGTTGGAGATAGTTTTTCCTGAAAGTGGGTCGATGGGATAGCCCCAGCTTTTTCATTAAACTCACTGTGTCCAAAGACTCATTACCGAACAGGACAATCAGTTTTTTGACTTGGTCGCTGACTTGGTCGCTGACTTGGTCGCTGACTTGCCCTGTGACTTGATCCTGACTGTGCCCCGACTGGGCCTTATGGGCTCGGACATCGGGGTTGGGCCGGAAGATGGCAGTAAAAAAGCCGTTGGTCTCGAACTCGGGTTCCGGACACCCTTGCTCGCGGACATCTTCCAGGATGCGCCGAATACCGGTGCCGGCCTTTTCAATGAAGTCAATGCAGTGCAGAAGGTCGGCAATGAGAGCGTTCCGGCGGATACTTTTGCGCCCCAAGTCGTCCAGGGTCATACCCTTGGGGAGGCCGCCGGGGCTGATCACCTCGATGCGATCCGTGTAGATCTCGACGAACACATTGGCCCCATCGACAAACCAGTCCCGGTGCATCACGGCGTTGGTGATGGCCTCGCGCAGCGCCTTCATGGGGTATTCGGGTATGTTTTCGCGTCTCAATCGCTCGATGCGATAAGCGGTTCGGGTATTACGTTCGATGAACCGCATGGCGTCTTCGATGTCGGCTGCCACCCCGCCGTCAAAATCCTTGCGATCGAGTATATTCACCTTGTCCGTCCCCTTCGCCAAAAGGCAGGTGACATAAGCCTGGTTGAAAAAACGACGCACATTCGTGGCAAAGAACAACACCCCGCCATTCCTGAAGAGGAGTTTCCCGCCTGAACGTTCCGCCGCCTCGACGTTGACCAGCACGTCTTCTGTGCCCGGTTTGCCCGTGATGTTGCTCATTTTGATCCAGGCGTTGAATTTGTCCTGGTCAAAATCCTCTGGGTATTGAAAGCGAGGATTGACCGTAAGATCGAAGCGGATGACGCCTTCACTCCTGAAGAAGTCGCGGATTTCGTTTCGGGTCAGCTTCTGGGTGACTGCGCCCTGCCGCCAAAAAAAGCCATCCCGGCATTGAACAGGCTTGGCATTACTCTCCCGCACCGTTACGATAACGATCTTGCCGACCGGCTCGACGAGTACCTGGACAGGAGGATCACAGTTGCGGGCGATATCCTGAATACGCGCCCGCAATTCGTTCGAATCCTTTACGCCGGTGACCGACCCGTCGTCGCGCACGCCAAGCAGAATACGGCCGCCCAGGGTATTGGCCAGGGCCACCAGTTCGCGGGGAAAGGAGGAGGACAGGCTCTCCTTGTATTCCAGCATGGTGCCTTCGCCTTCCTGGATCAGGATTTTGAGCTCTTCAGATTTCATGATCTTTAATTCCTTCTGCTTTGTATAGTGTGTTCACGTCACATTTTTTGAATACCTCGCCTCCCCCTGGAATACCTCTCGGACATGCCAGGCCACTAAGGTGGGCTCGGGGTAATAGGATGGACGCTGAGGGGGAGGAAGGGCTTTACCATGATATGCTCCCAGTCATTCGGCGAACCCGTGCCTGCCGCGCGCCCGGTCCAATCCTACCCATAACCACCCACTACCGAATCACCAATGTCTAATAACCTATGACCAATAACCAGCCATTCGGTGAAGCCGTGCGTGCCGTGGGTATGGTCTGACCTCATGGTAACCTGTTGTTATTCCAGAAACCGTCAATAACGAAACTCCGGAAGAACGTCCCCTATTACAGCCCGATCCTATCGTCCTGCGGACAACTGACGGCCTGAGCCCATACAAAAAGCCAACAGCCGCTCCGTGAGTTTCGGGACACCTTTTCAACCCTTAATCCGACCTGCTCGAATCATTGACCTCAGAAGGCGGCTACGTCCCTTATTCCACCCCAATTTCCTATCCCCGAAGAAAAGCATAAAATCATAGACGATGCTCCCTCCAGTTCAAAGGCCCATCTATCAGCAGACAGTCTGCAATTCGTAAAGAAACTATCACAACCACAGCTGAGTCAAAAGCAGACCTGACCCGTTCCTTATTGCAGACGCAGGTCAAGGTCAACCATTTTATTCACTATGCAAGACACCAGATCCCTCGCTGATGGGTGACCCCATGTGCATGGTGATCGGGAGATTCGGCCCCACGATATATAACCACTTGGATCATGGGCATCGTAAACCTGACAGCCCTCAAGCGACAACGAAAGCAGAAACAGGGCTAAGAAAACAGAACTGTGCGACAAACAATAAAGCCGCTTGCGAATGTGCATCTTGGTTTCCCTCTTCGCTCTTGACGCTCAGGTATTCTCAGACGATGAGGTCTCGCCATAATTGAAAGAGGGCCAATCAGGATGTCAGTTCCCGCAGGAACATGTCTTCCCGTCGGAATCCTTTTCACCGAGGCCGCCCCAGCACTTAGGATAGTCATCCGGACAGTCCGCATCCGTAATGCAGCATGGCCCGCATATCTTGTTGGCTTCGGCCCACGTATCGGGGCCGCAGCGCTTGGTCGGATCCGGGTATGAAAGACATTGAGCGAAGTTGAGCTGTTTTGAACAGTCATCCAAGAAGCCCTCGGGTATGGTCACCCCCATCGCTTCGGCGATCGCCGTGAAAAAGTTCACACGGTTTGTCGCCTCGCTTGTAGGCTTCTGGCAGTCGCTGCTGATGTCATCGATTGTTTTGCAGCAACGACACTCCCATGCCCCACAGACCCCTGTTTGGGGGTCCGTCCACACACATATATAGCCCTTCATACAACATTGTTTCGCCAACTCTTCAGTTGTATATGTACGTTTTACACACTCTATCCCGCCGTTGATGATGTTGGTGATAACCCCGAGGCTGGGAGCTTTTCTTCCGCATGTGATGTCGTTTTCTGTGGGCTTCCATTTCCCCACGATCACATTATGCGCCGACGGCTTGAACGGTTTCGCCTTATCCTCGCCCTCGCCCAGCTCTGCATGCCCCCAGAACCAGATGGACCCGGCAATGCCGATCTCGGGATCCTGGGTCAGCAGGTCGGGGTCGTTCAGATACACATCCCCTACGCCCATGGCCTTCCCGAATGCCTTATAGTTGTAGTCCCAGGAAAGCTGGTGGGGCCCCCTGCCACAGTATCCTGCTTCCGCGCATGTCCCTTGTTTTACGCAACCGTTATAGCTGTTGTAGGCCTTGGAACCCCAGGCAGCGCCGTAACCTTCCTGGATCGCGCAGCCGGGACCGCCGAATGCATCACCCGTAGCGTGTGTCCCTGTCTCCTGCGCGATATTTGCCAGAAATGCGGCGATCTCAAGCTTCCTCGTATTCTCATCCCCCTCGCCGGCAAACTCCTCCCATGTTGCCATCCCCGCAATCAGATTCTCGTAGGTATAGTACCACTCCCAGTTCTGCTTGTCCGGCAGCCCCAGTTCCCTCCAGTTTTTTTCCCTGCAGTCACATTCTTTCGCTTTTTTAGTGATTTTTTCATATGTCTCTTTGGGCAGCAGGCGCATCAGGTCCTTCTTCCTCTGATCCATTTCCCAGAGGGGCGTTGAATCAAAATCATTGGGCTCATTTGAACGGGTAGTGGAACTGCCATTGTCAGAGCAGCCCGCCCACCAAACCACAAACAGCAGCATCAGCACAACCCATTTCCAATGGTTGCGTACGTTTTCCATTTCCATGTCCTCCTGTCATTTTTGCCTTTGCCGGTTTCACGTCCCTTCATTCAGCCGCAAGAGCCCTTATACCCTTTTATACGATTGGACCTGCACACGTCAAGGTTGTGCGCTTGAAGACCCTGATTCGCGCCGGTTGAACCTGGGTGCACAACGCAGATTGATGGGTTCATGTATAAAACAACGGATTCCTTGTTTTGATTAGCGAACCGCAAAAGACTATCAGATTGAGAATACCCAGGAATCCTTTGAGGACCGACGTATCCCTCCCAATATGGGGAGAGAGGGACGTTATGTTGTGATGTCGTTTCAATATGGCAAGTTAGTTATTAATCCATGCCCGTCCCAATCTCCCCATCTCCTGTAAGCCTTGTGACCCCAAGAGCCCTTCGGTACTTGGAGATTCTTCTTGCTTTTATGTATCCCAAAAGATACAATTTATTCATGATCGAAATCCGGCAAACCGAGGCATATTTTCATTGGTTCGACAGCTTGCGCGATCGACAGGCACGGGCGCGCATCAATGCCCGTATCCGCCGTCTGTCGCTTGGCAACTTTGGCGACGTGAAGCCGATTGGCGAGGGCGTCTCGGAACTGCGAATAGATTTTGGTCCCGGCTACCGAGTATATTTCGTACAGCGCGGCCAGACGTTGGTGGTTTTGCTTGCCGGCGGCGATAAACGTACTCAAGACCGGGACATCAAGAAAGCGCTCAAATTGGCGCGAGAATTATAGGAGACTATCATGACAAAGACGAAAACCCGCCCTTGGGATGCTGTAGAACATTTGGAAACCGCAGAGGATATGGCCGCTTATCTGGAAGCTGCACTCGAAGAAGGCGACCCCGCGCTGGTGGCGGCAGCCATGGGGGATATCGCACGCGCAAAGGGAATAACGCAAATCGCTCGCGAAACAGGTCTCGGACGCGAGAGCCTTTACAAGGCGTTATCACCCGAAGGCAATCCGGAGTTCGCTACGGTACTTAAAGTCGTGCGGGCGCTCGGATTACGGCTTCACGCAACCGCGGTCCAGCCATAGACTTTGTACCGTTATCCGCCGTTGGCCCCTGTTCCACAAGTGAAAAGGGGTCAGGTCTGCTGTTGACTCTTGTTTGAATGTGAAGAGTGAAAAGCGGTCAGGTCCGCTGTTGACCGCTATTTGGTCATGAAGGGCCTGGAGCAAGGGGTTCAGGAGTTCGTTGTATTTGGGCAGACGGTTGTGTTTTGCCATGATCAGGCTCCGAAGTCAGATGCCGGGTTTTGACAAAGGATATCCCATCTCGGGATCAGTATCGTTCTGTTTGTAAGGTTGTGAAACGTAAATCTTCGGATCTGGGCTGAGGGTTTTCACTCCCAACAGGAAAAACAGCGCCTGTCAGGAGGTGGGTATGGGGTATTTGAGAGGGTAATTCATGAGAAAAAAGCTCAAAGCTCAAAGCTGAGAGTTTAAGGGGTAAGGTACTGGCTACTGGGTAACTGTGGGGGGATAATAGTGCAACTGTTGGGTATGTCAAGCAAAAATTGCGAAAATTGGGGAGAGCGCGGTTTTTTATCGCACATGTGTAAGGATGGCTATTTTACCGCAAAGCGCCCAGTATGATCCGCCACGCAGACGGCGGATAAATCTGGCGGCCTTGTCCCTGCCTTTTAACGGGGACCTGCCCCGGTGAAAAAATACCACCAACGGGTTCATGGTGGAGGCGCTAAGAATCCGAAATTGTTTACTGTTTCGCGGGGAGCCGGACAGGTTGGAAAACGGGGTTATCGTGAATCGTTTCGCCGAGAAGGAGAGGCTGACCTTCCCATGTTGTGCCGTTGTTTCCTGATGGTGCCAGTGGGCTTGACACTGGTTGAGGCGGACTTCTTGATACGCTGAACGGTACTATGTGCGTAGTCCTCCCGTGGCTTGTCTTGCCGTGGCTTTTCAATAAAGCGCCCGGTTGCAAATCGATGCAATATGCTGGAGATGAGGGTCTGGTAAGGGATGCCGTCTTCAGCAGCCCTTGCTTGAAGTTCATCAAGGACCATGGAGGAGACCCGAATATTGACCCTTTTATCCTTTTTTAATGTTTTACGCGCGTGTTCCCTGTGTTTTTGGATCTCCTGTTCCAGGTTCTTGACGGATCTCCATTCTCCCCGTTCATAACTGTCAAGCAGGTCCTTTTCTTCCTGTTCGAGTTCTAATGCGGCCATTTTATTCCTCCAAATATTCACGAGTCGCTTTTCGACTCGGAATGATCGTTTTTAAAAACTTGCCATTCTCATCCTCGACAAACGGAACCAGATAGGCATAGCCCCTGATTTTTACAATCAGCATCTGTTGGTTTGGATATTTTGATGGATTCGGGTGCTCTATGATGTCCACAAGGTCACCCCTTTCCATATGAAAGATCACCTGCTCAAAAGCTGACACCCCGTTCTGCCTTCAGCTTTTCATTTTTTTCGTGATTCAATTTATAGTATGGCATAATTGGTATATAAATACAATGTGTGCCTAATGTCAACAAAAGGTAGCGAGTGGAACTCCTTGCAGCAATCAGGTGTCACATCTTGCACAGTGAATAATATAAGGTCGTATTTAGCCTGCAAATCAGGCTCTTCTTTGATTCTGGTTCGCATGGAACTTAAAATGTGGCTTATTGCCGAGTAGCTCATGCCAAACAACCGCCCTATTTCTTCGTTGGTCAGCATGCATGCTTTCCAAACCAGATAGACCAGCAAATCCCGGTCCCCCTTCATTGATTTGGGTATTCGCCGCAAATACTGGATCACATGCAGATCACAATTCAAACTCAGGGCGGCTCTCTCCAAGACCTTTACCGGGTCAAGGCTTCTGCCCAATGAACGTTGTTGTGGGACTTCCTTTTGAATCGTGTTCGGCATGTACTTCGAACGGATCTTGTCGACAAAGTTCTTTGTCCCCATAATCGTTCCGTGATGGAAATCCTCCCATAACCGCTTCTCTTCTTCAGCATATTGCTGAGCTTTCTCCCTGTACGCCTTGTGTTTGTCTACTGCATCAAATTGATCCAAAATCAGTTTTGTCGACAGCCATTCCGGGACTTTGCCGCCATAGGCATAGGCCTTGTAACTGCTCCAAGGATAGTCTGCCAGCCGGGTAACCATCCCAGCCCTTAAGGGATTCCGATGGATGTAGCAGGAAAGTCTCATTAAATACATATCGTTTTCAACAAGAATGCTTTTAAATCGACCCTGAAACAAATGACCCGACCGAAAATGTCTATTGTTGAATCGCCTGGTATAGGTCAGGGCCAGCCATTGCATACTTTTGGAGAGATTGGCATAATTTGTTCGTATGAGGATATGATAGTGATTATTCATCATGTGTAGGCAAAAATATCAATGTGATACTGATCCGCCATTTCTCCGATCACATCCAAAAAGGACACCCGATCCCGGTCGTCACGAAAAATATCTTTTCGTTCATTTCCACGGGACAACACATGATACAGCCCAAGATCTGACACCACATTCCCTACCAGAAGGATGTGGAGCGGGAAGAAAGGGATGACGCGTTCAACCTGCGAGGATAGGCACACCTACTTTTCGAGTGGCCTCGATCAGTCTGTTGTCGAGCGTGGCCAAAGGGAGGCCCTTTCTCATCGCGAGGTCCAAATAAGCGGCATCGTAGCTCGACAGGCTGTTCGTCCTCGCCAGGGCGAGGACGTCTTTCATCATTTCTTCCGGTGTTTCGTTCTGGACGACAATTGGCAGTTGGGACAACAAGGTGAGGAAGCGGATGCTGTCCGACTCGCTAATCCGGTGTTTTCGTTCGGCAACCAGAAAGACATTGACCACCTCGAGGGGCCAGATGGAGGGCACCACGGCAGTGGACTCGGCAAGCATGTCGAGTACGACGTCCGAATAATCACCTGCTTCATCCTGAAAACACCACAACATGGAGACGGAATTGTCCATGACTAAATTTCCCGCCATATTACCGCCTTCCCTCTTCGATCAATTCCCGAATGGACATGCCGCCCAAGGTCTTGTTTTCCCGAAATCGCCGCAGTTCCTCAATGATGGCCTTTGTTTCCACATGCCTCTTGGGTGTATCGGCGGCGGCGGGTTGGATGATGGCGATAGGGACGCCGTGTTTGGTGATGGTCACATGTTCACCCTTCTGTACGCGCCGAATCAACTTGGGAAGATGGGTCTTGGCCTCATTAGCCCCTACCGTTTGCATCATGCTACCTCCTTACCTGGTCTGATGCCAGTCTATTCGAGATCGGTACGATTGTCAATTCTTGTCTTTCCCATGTCATACCTTTGCAAGATCTCTCAGCCGCAATGCCATACATGCCAGGCCCATGTGCCCTTTCCATCCACCGTCGCGCCGGAGTTTGAATTTTTTGGCATCATCCAGACATTCTGAGGGCTTTTCATATCGACAAGAGTGCTTAACTGACGGTTCATGGACGCCATGTCGTGCCTCCGCAGGGAGTGGCTCTGAATGGCGATCGTTTTGTACCGAGATCCCTGATGATATTCGAAATGGATTATTTGCCAAGAATTATGAAAACCTTGGATAGAGACGCGGAATTCCGTTCCGGGGGATCAGGGGGTAAAGATCGCCTGCTGAGGCCATCTTGAGTTCGTCCTCGAGGTTATTCCCCCCAACGCTTGAAGAGATGGTGATCAATGTCCAGGTAGTCAAATATTTTTCCGATGGTCTGGTGGATGATGTCTTCGATGGTTTTGGGCTGATGGTAAAACGAGGGGACCGGAGGAAGAAGGTGTGCCCCCATGTCCGCGGCCATGGTCATGAGCCTCAGATGCCCTTTATGAAGAGGGGTTTCCCTCACGACAAGGACCAGTTTCCGCTTTTCCTTCAATGTCACGTCCGCGGCCCGAACCAGGAGGTTGTCGGTATAGGAATTGGCGATCCCGGAAAGGGTCTTGATGGTGCAGGGGGCTACCACCATTCCATCGGTCAAAAAAGAACCGCTGGCCAGGGTGGCGCCCACATCGCGGTTGCTGTAGCAATAGTCGGCCATGGCCTTGACCTCGGCCGGCGTGTAGGTCGTTTCGATTT